>Ga0222712_10001238_pt1 | contig 32418 bp, 31 predicted proteins | sample C33_657DmetaG_FD_165043 | JGI IMG/M metagenome (GOLD analysis project Ga0222712, IMG submission 165043) | Estuarine water microbial communities from San Francisco Bay, California, United States - C33_657D | ecosystem: Environmental > Aquatic > Marine > Unclassified | place: USA: California...
GAAAGATTGAGGGCAGAAATACCAAGAGAATGGCAGATGAGCCAAAGACGATAGAGCCAGCTTGAAGGGTCTTACGGAGTGCGGAGTAGTTCATGGAGTGAGGGTACAACCCGGTAATTAAGAGTTAGCGGAAGTTCCCGAAGAAATTGCACCTAAAAGGGTTAATTTGAGCTGATCGACAGTCAAATTTGAGTCAGCCTGAACTCTGATTAGAGGCTTGCCAATGTGGGCTAGTAGAGCATCCTTCTTTGAGTCCCTTTTTTTGGTTGAGGATCTTGCGTGTGATTTGTCATCTAATTCCACAACGGCGATGACCTTTGTATTCTGATCAGTAATCACAAAGTCAAATGTCATTCTGTTCAGACGATTAAATATTTTTTGGGCGTGATTGCCTGAATCTATCTTTAGTGTTTGATACACGGCCACCTGTGCATGAATCTCATAATCGGGCAAAGCTTCTCGGAGGAGTTTGTAGAAATTCAATTCAGTGGTGGTAAGCAGGTTTTTGGATGAAATATGCGAAAGTTCCTGTGGCGAGAATATTCCTTCCGGTGTGGAATCTGCAGAAGTCAGAAACCTACGTTTGATTTGATCAAGGATAAATAGGATTGACATCGCAATCGAAAAATAGAAAATTACCTGATTCATGCTGTGATGCTAGTGCGTTCCCAGAATAAGTGTTAAAGAGGGTTACCTAACACTCCGCAGCACAGCAGTTACCTTGCCTAGAATCTCGCAGGTATCACCATCGATAGGGGCAAATTCATCATTTGCAGGTAGTAGCCAGATGTGGCCGCCCTTGCGTGAGAAGGTTTTAACTGTTGCTTCGCCATCAATCATTGCGGCAACAATCTCGCCGTTGGATGCATCCTTTTGTGAGCGGATGACTACGTAATCACCATCGCAGATAGCTGCATCGATCATGGATTGGCCTACGACCTTGAGCATGAAGAGCTCGCCTTTGCCGACGAGGGATTCGGGAAGGGGATAGGTCTCTTCTGTGTTTTGCTCAGCAAGGATTGGTCCACCCGCTGCGATGCGGCCCACGAGGGGGACGTTGGTTGTGCGGTCGAGGTTGGTTGGTTCATCCTGGGGAGCGTTTTGCATAGCTCGGCCCTTGGACTCGCCTCGGCGGATGAGCCCCTTATCGACTAGCTGCTCAAGCTGGTACTGCACAGAGGCTGTTGACTTAAGACCCACCTGCTCACCGATCTCGCGGATGGAGGGCGCATAGCCGTTGTCCTTGAGGGAGCTTTGGATGAAGTCGTAGATCTCCTGCTGGCGCTTGGAGAGGGTCTTATCTACGGGCAGCTTCTGGATGGGGGCTTTTGAGGTCATGGGATAAGGGTAGAACAAAGGTTCGAAAAAACCAAACAAATGTTCGAAAATAAGTTGCTTTTGTCAGTGGGTGGGTGTTTAATTCACTTATCGAACAGGTGTTCGAAAACCTTCCCCAAGGTTTGATCGCAAGGAGCAAGACCATGAATGCAGCTATCCGTCTCAACCGCCGTGGCCGTCTGGCACGCACATTTGTGGTTCTCTCTCTTGCCATCGTGGCAGCCTCGCTTTTCGGTGCAAAGGTGGGGGCGGCAGATGCTGTGGCCTCAACTGGTGCCGGGGCTGGGGTGGCCTACGTCGAGGTTGTCGTGGCACCTGGCGAGAGTGTGTGGTCCTTGGCCTCTCGCATGGCCGATGATGGTGATGTGCGCTCGCTGGTAGATCAGATTGTTTCAGTTAACTCTCTATCTTCAGGCTCTGTTAGCGCCGGACAAAAGCTTCGCGTTCCATTGAAGTAAGTTTTAAATCGTCCCATCTGAAAAACCTTGAAGTACTTCTTGTGCGCGCTCTTTGAGTTGAGGCAGATCCGATAATCGGTTTAATCCAAATACCTGCTGTGACATCCGGTGGTTCTTAACAAAGGTCTCTCGGTGTCTATCTAGAAAGTCCCAGTACAAGGTTGTGAAGGGGCATGCGGTATCTCCGGTGCGAAGCTTTGGATCATAGACACAGCTCTTGCAGTAGCTACTCATCCTAGAAATATATGCACCGCCTGCGGCGTATGGCTTAGTCATCATCGCACCACCATCTGCGTGAAGCCCCATACCGATAACGTTGGGAACCATTACCCAATCGGTTGCATCGATAAATCGCTCGCGCATCCAATCAAGAAATTGTTGTGGGTTGGTGCCGGTGATAAGAGCTAAGTTAGATAAGACCATAAGGCGCGGGATGTGATGGGCCCAAGCTCTTTGATCGATATCTTCAACGATTGTTTTAAGGCAGTTTGCTTTTGTTTTGCTGGGGTCTGTAAGCAGCGGCAGTAGCGGGCGGGTGGCGTTTAACTGGTTGTTCTCTTTGTAGTTTGGGCCTAAGAACCAGTACATACCGTTGACGTATTCGCGCCAGCCGATTACCTGCCTAATAAATCCTTCGCAGGATGCGATAGGGATAGCACCGGTGTTAAAGGCTTTGATAGCTGCATCGATAACTTCATCTGCATGGAGTAATCCGTTGTTGAGGTAGGGGCTAAGAAGTGAGTGGTGAAGCGCCCAGTTATCGAGGGCCATGGCATCCTCGTAGGGACCAAACTCGGCGAAGTGGTTATCGATAAAGTTTTTAAGCTGGGCCAGTGCGCCCTTGCGGGTGGTGGCCCAGTTTGTTGTGGGGGTGTGGCCAAGCTCTTTTGCTACCTCAAGATCTATCTCATCTGGGGTTTGGGTTAGGTAGGGCGGCCACTGGTAGTTCTTTGGGGGAGGCAGGCGGTTCTCTTTATCAAAGTTCCAGGCACCACCTACTGGTTTGTTTCCATCGACGAGAATGTTTAATGCGATTCGTTGGGCGCGGTAGAAGTTCTCCATCAGAAATGTTTTTTGAGCAGATGCCCACTTATTAAAGGTGGCTCTTGGAGTTAAGAAGAAGTCGTTTTCTACAAAGGTGGCGTTGTACTTTTGAAGCTGCTCGAACTGTTTGTGGGATGAGGGCTCGGCGCAATGGATGGGTAGATCGCCGTGCTTTTCCTTGATGGCATTTAACCCATCTATGGTGGTGGGGGCTTTGATGTATTCGACGGTAAAGCCTTCATCACGCAGGGCCTTGGCAAAGTGGCGGGCGCTAGAGATAAGAAAGTAGAGGCGCTCTGGGTGCCAGTTGCGTCCTGTGGTCATGCGCTCGCTTTCAACCATGGCGATTACATCGCTGGCTGGGTTGGCGCTAGCTAATACCCCGTGGCTTCGATGCAGATGATCGAAGGGGATATAGAGGATGCGCTGCATGGAGCAAAGGCTAAGGCCATGTCAGAGAAAATGCTGGGTATGTATCTGTTAAACTTTACCTATGGCAGGTAAGGTAAAGGCTAAGAAAAGGGCGGTTAAAGCGCCTAAGGCGCTGCGTCGTGGAAGAACATCCACAAGCAAGTTATCGAGTAAGAACCAGGTGACGGTGCCTGTCGATATCTTGCGCCAAGTGGGTATCGGGGCGGGGGATAGCGTGGAGTTTGCGGTAAATGATGCTGGCTTTATTGAGGTGCACCCGATGGGTGTAAACAACCTCGTTGGGCATGAGGGTCTCTTTACCGATGTCTTGAAGGGCTTTGATCTAGCCAAGGAGCGCCAATCTTGGAATCGGTAGTCCTCGACTCTTCGGCGGTGATCGCTTTTTACAACAGCGCAGATAAACACCATAAGAAGATCGTCGCCGAGGTCTCGGCTAGCTCTGCCCGCTTTCTCATCTCAACTATCACTCTGACCGAGTCGATGGTGGCCGCCTACAGAGTTTCAGAGGGTGTGGCTCAGCGGATGCTTCAGGAGCTAACCCGCGCCTTTGCCCCCTTTATCGAGATCGATACAGATATCTCCCTGGCTGCGGCCAAGCTTCGGGCCAAGAGCGCGCTCGCTACCCCCGATGCGATCATCAGCGCCAGCGCCACAAAGGCGGGGGCGGCTTTATGGACCTTTGACCGGGCGCTAGCTAAAGCCCACCCGCAAGCCCGCCTCTTGGGCTAGGGGTCGCGACACGCGGTTACCGGCACGTACGCCATCCTGCAAACTCTCAAGATTTCCTTTATAGTTCCCACTATATGTAGGGGTCGAAGCGCAGAAAACTTCCATAAGTAGTGTTTTTACGGTAGTTTTCGCAAATCACCAATACATCTAAGTATTGAGAAAACCAGGGATTGAAAGGGGGACACGCCGAGATGATTTGCCCATTTTGCAGACACGATGATTCACGCGTAGTCGACTCCCGTCCGGTTGAAGATGGCACACAGATCCGCCGTCGCCGTGAGTGCCCCGAATGCGGACAGCGCTTTTCAACCCAAGAGGTTGCACTTCTTAACATCATTAAGCGCAGCGGGGCTACCGAACCCTTTAGCCGCGAGAAGGTCTTGGTCGGTGTGCGCAAGGCGTGCCAGGGACGTCCAGTAAATGAAGATGATTTGGTCTTGCTTGCCCAGCGCGTCGAGGAAACCCTTCGCAGCTCTGGACAGGCTGAGATCGAAGCACAGGAGGTGGGGCTTGCAATCCTTGCGCCACTCCGTGAACTCGATGAGGTGGCTTACCTACGTTATGCATCTGTATACCGTAACTTTGCCTCCCTTGAAGATTTCGAAGGCGAGATAGCACTTCTCCGCGCTCTCCCGTCGAATGCAAACTCTGCAATGGCTGATTCCCAAGTCAAAGCAACTCATGCAAATCAAGCAACAAACTCTCTTAAAGAGAGCTCTCCCAAAGAGAATGCAGTTTCAAAATAGCCATGCAAGAAATTAAGAACAACTAGAAGACGGGGAAATACAACTATGTCAGAAACGGTCATCAACCGACCATCGAAAACTAAGGCCGGTAAGGGTCTTACTATCGAACGCATTTACACCAATGAAGGAATCCACCCATACGACGAAGTGAAGTGGGAACGCCGCGATGTTGTGCAAAGCAACTGGAAGACAGGCGAGACCGTCTTCGAACAGCACGGTGTTGAGTATCCAGATTTCTGGTCAGTAAACGCTTCAACAATCGTTACAACAAAGTACTTCCGTGGAGCACTAGGCCACGACAACCGCGAATGGTCTCTTAAGCAGGTCATCGATCGCGTAGTTCTTACATATGTAAAGGCCGGAAAAGAGTACGGTTACTTTGCAACAGATAAGGACGCAACAATCTTCGAGCATGAACTTACCCACATGCTCTTGCACCAAATCTTTTCATTCAACTCACCAGTGTGGTTCAACGTTGGAACCGCAGCTCCACAGCAAGTAAGCGCATGCTTCATCTTGTCGGTTGATGACACTATGGACAGCATCCTTAACTGGTACCGCGAAGAAGGAATGATCTTTAAGGGCGGATCAGGAGCAGGTCTTAACCTCTCACGCATCCGTTCATCAAAGGAGCTCCTTAAGTCAGGTGGAACAGCATCTGGTCCAGTCTCATTCATGCGTGGTGCTGATGCATCTGCAGGAACAATCAAGTCAGGTGGCGCAACCCGTCGTGCTGCCAAGATGGTTGTTCTCGATGTTGATCATCCAGATATCGAAGAGTTCATCGAGACTAAGGTTTCAGAGGAGCAGAAGATCCGCGCACTGCGTGATGCAGGCTTTGATATGGATCTCGGTGGAAAAGACATCATCTCTGTTCAGTACCAGAACGCTAACAACTCAGTCCGCGTAAGCGATGAGTTCATGCGTGCATACGAGAACAGCACAGAGTTCGGTCTTAAGGCACGATCAACTGGTGAAGTTATCGAAACCGTTGATGCTCGTGGACTCTTCCGCAAGATGGCAGAGGCTGCATGGGCGTGTGCTGATCCTGGAATCCAGTACGACGACACAATCAACGACTGGCACACCAACCCAGAGACAGGTCGCATCAACGCGTCAAACCCTTGCTCTGAGTACATGTCACTAGATAACTCATCATGTAACTTGGCATCCCTTAACTTGATGAAGTTCCTTAAGTCAGATGGCTCATTTGATGGAAAGACATTTGGCAAGGCAGCAGAGATGATCATTACAGCGATGGATATCTCAATCTGCTTCGCAGACTTCCCAACACAGGCTATTGGCGAGACAACTCGTGCATACCGTCAGCTCGGAATCGGTTACGCAAACCTTGGTGCACTACTTATGGCATCTGGACTTGCATACGATTCAGAGGGTGGACGCGCACTTGCTGGTGCAATCACATCACTTATGTCAGGTATTACATACAAGCGCTCAGCTGAGCTTGCAGGAATCGTTGGACCATACGACGGCTTCGCACGCAACGCATCTGCTCACGCTCGTGTAATGCGCAAGCACGCCGCTGCATCATCTGCTGCAAAGCAGGAGACAACACTCGATATCGACGTGTGGGCAGAGGCGAACAAGGCTTGGGATGCATGTCTATCAATCGGCGATAAGAACGGCTGGCGTAACGCACAGATCTCTGTGCTTGCACCAACTGGAACAATCGGTTTGATGATGGATTGCGATACAACCGGTATCGAGCCTGACTTTTCACTCGTTAAGTTCAAGAAGCTCGTCGGTGGCGGCTCAATGCAGATCGTTAACCAGACAGTTCCACAGGCACTTCGCAAGCTCGGCTACACGGAAGAGACCATCGAAGCGATTGTTGAGTTCATTGCAGCTAATGGACACGTCATCGATGCTCCAGGACTTAAGCCAGAGCACTACGACGTATTTGACTGTGCACTTGGTGCGCGATCAATCGCTCCAATGGGCCACGTGCGCATGATGGCTGCATGTCAGCCATTCTTATCAGGTGCTATCTCAAAGACAGTTAACCTCCCAGAGGATGCAACTGTTGCTGAGGTTGAAGAGGTTTACTACGAGGGATGGAAGCTCGGTCTTAAGGCTCTCGCGGTTTATCGCGATAACTGTAAGGTCGGTCAGCCACTCTCAGATGGCAAGGCGAAGAAGAAGGCCGCTGTCGGAACTGACTCTGTTGAGGCAGAGCTTCTAGCTAAGCCAGTTCGCAAGCGTCTTCCAAAGTCACGTCCATCGACAACAACATCATTCTCTGTCGGTGGCGCCGAGGGTTACATGACCTCTGGTGCATACGCAGATGGCGCACTTGGTGAGGTCTTCTTAAAGCTCGGAAAGCAGGGTTCAACACTTGCTGGAGTTATGGATGCCTTCTCTATCGCAGTCTCAATCGGACTTCAGTACGGAGTTCCACTAGAGACATTCGTTGAGAAGTTCACAAACCTTCGCTTCGAGCCAGCAGGTATGACAGATGATGCAGATATCCGCATGGCACAGTCCATGATGGATTACATCTTCCGTCGCCTAGCTCTTGACTACCTACCGTTTGAACAGCGCAGTGCAATGGGTCTGTTCACATCTTCAGAGCGTGCACGCGCTCTTGAGACAGGTGAGTACACACAGGATGCACCAGCAGCTGTTGCTGCACCGGTTGCAGCTCCAGCACCTGTAGCAAAGGCTGTCGAAATCAAGATCGAGCCAGCTCCACTTGCTCAAACAATTGGATCATCATCTGATCTCCTTGAATCAATGGGAATCAAATCAGATGCTCCACTATGTATGACATGTGGCGTCAAGATGCGTATGTCTGGTGCTTGCTTCGTATGCGAAGGCTGCGGCAACACATCAGGTTGCTCATAAGCCCCAAATCCTTACCCAACCCCGTTAAAAGCCCGCCGATTAACATCGGCGGGCTTTTTACTTTAGACTAGGTGCATTGTTATCGGGGTCGATGTAATTTCGAACCGGCGGTTATAGTCCGCGACCCGCACGCATCCAGTGTGCGGTTGACTCAGTGAAACTCTGAGACCGACGGTTAAAGTCCGGATGAGAGATAACAAGGCGTAGCGCACGGTGCTTGGCGTTCTCTTTTGCCACGCATGTGCTCTGGCTTTGCACCACCCCGATAACTCGTATCTAGAGTGAAGGGGAGTGCGATGAATACAGATCAGTTAATGCTCAGCGCTATCTCCCTGTCTGAAAATGCTTTAGGGCGCACTGCACCAAACCCCATTGTCGCAGCCATCGTTGTAGATGCACAGGGTGAAGTTGTTGGTGAAGGCTTTCACAATCGAGTGGCATCAGCTGATCACGCAGAGGTAGTTGCACTTAAAACTGCTGGACAAAGAGCACAGGGTGCAACCCTTCTTGTCACACTCGAACCATGTAACCATGTTGGAAGTACACCATCTTGTGCGCAGGCGATTATTGATGCAGGTATCGCGAAGGTTGTTTTTGCAGTAAGTGATCCCAATCCGATTGCAGCAGGTGGAGCTAAAACTTTGGCCGCAGCAGGTATCGAGGTAGTAGTAGGGGTTTGCAAAGAGGAGGCTGCTTTTTCAAACCGAGCATGGCTTGGCAAGATTGCAAGCAAGCGCCCTTACTTTATTTGGAAGATTGCATCAACCTTAGATGGCAAGGTCGCTGCAACCGATGGATCTTCAAAGTGGATTACAGGTGAGGCTGCACGAAAGGATGTTCAACTACTTCGCCGCCAAAGCGATGCGATATTAGTTGGAACAAATACCGTTGTAGTCGATAACCCACACCTTGTGCCACGAGGTAGCTTTGATGGATATGCATGTACTCCACTACGTGTTGTCTGTGGCGATAGAGAGTTAGATGCAAACTCATACATATTTGATAACGCTGCTCCAACTCTTCATGTAAAGAGCAAGAATTTAAGCCAATTGATAGCTGAGTTAAACCAGAGAGATATAAACCAGGTGTTGGTTGAAGCAGGTCCGACTTTGGGTAGTGCGATGCTCTTGGCGGGTTTAATCGATGAGATTGTGATCTACCTTGCACCCTCACTTCTCGGAACCGGCAAAAACTTCATCGCAGGTCTGGGTATTTCAGGCATCGAGGATGCTGCAAAGTTAGAGCTAGTAGATGTTGAAAGAGTTGGCGATGACATCAAGGCGCGTTATCTAGTTAAGGGAGATCGCTAATGTTTACAGGTTTGATAGAAGCACTCGGAACAGTTGTAAAGATTGAAAAGGGCGAGAGCTCTGCAATCTTTACTATTGATGGTGGCTCCCTTATCTCTCAGGTAAAGCTGGGTGACTCTGTAGCTGTTAACGGCGTCTGCTTGACCGCAACATCAGTTACGCCAACTACCTTTACCGCAGATGTCATGGTTCAAACCTTGAGCTTGACCTCTCTCTCACAACTTGGCGTGCAAAGCCCCGTAAATCTTGAGCTAGCAACCGTTGTAGATGGGCGCATGGGAGGACACATAGTCCAAGGACATGTTGATGGAGTAGCAAAAGTTGTTTCACTTACCCCAGGGGATAAGTGGGCGCGCTTTGATATCGAAATCCCTGAGGCGCTTGGTAAGTACATCGTTAACCAAGGATCAATCGCCGTAGATGGTGTCTCATTAACCGTTGGCGAGATCGATGATGCTAAAAGTGTGGTGACCCTATGGTTGATTCCAGAGACCCTTGAGCGGACAAATCTTTCTGCAAAGAAGAGCGGAGATTTAGTCAACATCGAGGTGGATATTCTCGCAAAGTACGTCGAGCGAATTATGTTAAAGAGCAAAGGTGGCGCAGATGAGTAACCTCCAAGAGGCACTTGCTGCCTATAAAGCGGGTGAACTACTTATCGTTGTCGATGATGAGAACCGTGAAAACGAGGGTGACTTAATGATGCTGGCTGAGGCTGCAACACCGCAAAAGGTTGCCTTCATGGTCAAGCACACAACTGGAATTCTCTGTGTTGCGATGACGCGCATACGAGCTCGCGAGCTCAAACTTCCTCTTATGGTTGAGAACAATCAGGATGCAAGGCGCACAGCCTTTACCGTTAGCGTTGATTTCAAAGATGGTTTAACTACTGGTGTAAGTGCAACAGAGCGTTCTGCAACGGTAAGAGCGCTTGCAAATACCAACAGCGTTGCAGAGGATTTCATCAGACCTGGCCACGTCTTTCCACTCATCGCACGTAGCGGTGGATTACAGGAGAGATCTGGACACACCGAAGCTGGCGTTGCACTTTCGCAGGCGGTAGGTGGGCAACCGCTCTCTTTGCTCTCTGAAATCGTACGACCTGATGGCGAGATGGCGCGTATGCCTGATTTAGAGATCTTTGCCAAAGAGCATGGTTTGCACCTGATTACAGTTGCGCAGTTAAGTGAGTATGTAGCTTCCAACCCAGCACCGCTGCCGGAAAAATCAAAACCTATCTCTTTTGAATGGGCCAAGCTTCCTCTTCGCGATGGCGCATGGGAGATAGCAACGTATAGCGGAATCAATCAACGCGAGCATGTTGTTCTCAAGTTTGAAAGTGCAGATAAGACCCCTTTGGTGCGAATCCATAGCGAGTGCTTCACAGGTGATGTCGTTCACTCGCAGCGATGTGATTGTGGTGAACAGTTAGAGCAATCAATCCATGCAATTGTTAAGCACGGCTTTGGTTACATCATCTACCTTCGCGATCACGAGGGCCGGGGTATTGGTCTTAGCGAAAAGATTAAGGCTTACGCATTACAGGATCAGGGGCTAGATACCGTTGAAGCCAATCTGCACCTTGGCCACGAGGTAGATGCTCGCGACTGGAGCGATGCCGTTGAGATTTTGCGCTGCCTTGGGGTTGTGCGCCTGAGACTGCTTACAAACAACCCACAAAAGGTATCGGCGCTTACCGCCGCAGGTATTGAGGTCGAGCGGCAGGCGTTGGCGGTAGAGAGCAATGAGTTCAACGAGAAGTATCTAAAAACCAAAGAGGTAAAACTCGGACATGTAAGAGGAGGAAAGTAAATGGCAGGAGCAGCGCCACAGATCGGTCTGACACAACAACCACACGCCAAGGTTGCAATCATCTCTTCATCATGGCACTTAGATATCTGCAACGACCTCATCGATGGTGCAAAGCGCGCACTCGCCAAGGCTGGAGTTACCCAGTTTGAGGTCATCATGGTTCCTGGATCCTTTGAGATTCCACTTGCTGCGCAGTTCGCCTTCGAGAAAGGCTTCGATGCCGTTGTCGCCGTTGGTTTGGTATTACAGGGTGAAACCCCGCACTTTGATTTCGTGTGTAGCGGAGTCACAGATGGCGTGATGGGTGTGAGCCTTAAGTATGGAAAGCCCATTGGCTTTGGTGTTTTGATGTGCAACAACCTCGATCAAGCGATCGCTCGTTGTGGCCGCAAGGACAGCGTTGAAGATAAGGGCTTTGATAGCGCTGTTGCTGCGCTCAAACTTCTTGCTTTGAAGTAAGGGTGTATTTAAGCAACGAGAATTGAGCGCTTAGAAAGCCCCATGAAGTAACCCTCAATGAGCGTTTGCGGTGCTGCTGATGGATCGGTGGCTGATCCTAAGGTAATAAAGAGTGGCGTAAAGTGCTCAACGGTTGGGTGTGCATAGCGAACACCAGGTGCAACATCTCGGTATGAAGCTAAGGTATCGATATCGCCCTTTTCAAGTGCCCCAGCTGCCCAGTCATCAAACTCTGATGACCAGGTAGGAGCTACCGCATCGATACTCCAGTCACGCAGGTATGGAAGACCGTGGGTTAAAAAGCCTGATCCAATGATCAAAACACCTTCATCACGAAGTGGCTGCAACCGCTTTCCGATCTCCATTAAAGATCCTGGATCAGATGTTGGCATAGACATCTGTAGTACAGGAATATCTGCATCTGGATACATCACGCGCAGTGGGACCCAAGCACCGTGATCGAGTCCACGTTGTGATTTATGAACGGTTTCACCCTTTGGCGTAATGGCTGCAATCTTTGCAGCGAGTGCGGTTGCATCAGGGGAGTTATAAGTCATCTCATAAAACTTGCGATCAAAGCCACTAAAGTCATAGACAAGAGGAGTGCTTGCTTGCGCATTACTTAAGGTAATTGGCGCAGACTCCCAGTGCGCTGAAACGATCAAGATCGCTTTTGGTTTCTCAATCTTTGCAGCGATTGCTTGCAACTGTGATGTCCAGAGCGCATCATCGAGGAGCATGGGAGCCCCATGACCGATGTAGAGCGCTGGCATCTTTGTCATACTGTGAGCATATCAGAAGTAGTTGAAACTTCAACTACTTGTATAGGTTGCCATAAAAGCAACGGTAGTTGCATGGAAAATGGGGGTGGATAGACTTCGGGAGTGAGTACACAATCAGCTGGAGCCGCATTTAAAAAGGCCCTCGCTGAGGAAACTCCTCTACTAATTATCGGAACAATCAACGCCAATCACGCACTTCTTGCAAAGCGCGCAGGCTACAGGGCCATCTATCTATCGGGAGGCGGCGTTGCTGCAGGCTCCATGGGATTACCCGATCTTGGCATTACAACCCTAGAGGATGTCTTAACCGATGTTCGCCGAATCACCAATATCTGCGATACGCCACTACTTGTCGATGCAGATACAGGTTTTGGCTCCTCTGCTTTTAATATCGCTCGCACAACAAAGGATTTGATTAAAGCCGGTGCTGCCGCCATGCACATCGAGGATCAAGTTGGCGCAAAGCGTTGTGGACACCGTCCCAATAAAGAGGTTGTATCAAAGCAGGAGATGGTTGATCGCATTAAGGCTGCCGTCGATGCTCGAACCGATGAGAACTTTCAGATTATGGCGCGCACGGATGCGATCGCTATCGAGGGAATTGATGCGGCACTCGATCGCGTTCATGCCTACATTGAAGCCGGTGCAGATTTAATCTTCCCTGAAGCCATTCGCACCCTTGAGGATTACAAGAAGTTTTCATCCGCTGTCTCAAAGCCAATCCTTGCCAATATCACGGAGTTTGGAATGACCCCGCTATTTAACCGTGATGAGCTGGCAGCGAGTGGCGCAAAGATGATTCTTTATCCACTCTCCGCATTTCGTGCGATGAATAAGGCAGCTGAGAATGTTTACGAGGCGATTCGTCGTGATGGAACGCAGGCCAATGTTGTGGATTCCATGCAGACCCGCGAAGAGCTATACGACCGAATTAATTATCATGCTTATGAACAAAAGCTCGACAAGATGCTTGGCGATAAGTAAACGTTCAAAAGGTTCGCTAAAGTGCTCAGGTGAGCGATATGTCAGCAAAGGTGCGATCAGCCCTTGATGTTGCCGTAGCAGCTATTGGTGGATCACCGCGTGAGGGCCAGATTGAGATGGCCGAAGCGGTAGCAAACGCTCTTACGGATAGACACCACTTAATGGTGCAGGCAGGAACAGGCACCGGAAAATCCCTTGCTTACCTTGTTCCAGCTTTAGTTCATGGACGCAAGGTATTGATTGCAACTGCCACCTTAGCGCTGCAGAGGCAGTTAGTAGAGCGCGATTTACCCGCAGTTGTTCCAGCCCTTGAAAAAGAGCTAAAACGTGAGATTACATTTGGAATCTATAAAGGTGTTGGTAACTACATCTGCTTACAGAAGATGAATAGTGAAGATGTTGACCCTGATGGCGAGCTGCTCGTTGAATCCTCTTACTTAGAAAAGGATGCAAAGCGCCTGCATGCGTGGGCCAAAACACCTGGTATTAGCGGTGATCGAGATGATGCACCAGAGGTAGATCGCAGAGTATGGGCAGCTAACTCACTCTCTGGCCGTGAGTGCGTCGGTGCTGATGTATGCGCTTATGGCAGTCAGTGCTTTGCAGCAAAAGCTAAAGCAAAGGCGCAGTTGGCCGATGTTGTTGTCACAAACCACACCTTGCTTGCGATTGAAATCGTTGACTCTCATCCAATTTTGCCTGAGCGCGATGCGGTCATTTTGGATGAGGCTCATGAGTTTATGGATCGCACTACGCAGGCCGTTACCGAAGAGCTCACATCTGGTCGAGTTATTCGAGCCGCTGCTATGGCGCGCAAACATATGCCTGGAAAGTTAGCTGACACCTTTACCAAGGTCGCTGATGATTTTCATGATGCGATGGCAGATTACGGAGATCAGATCCGAGGAGACTTTGCCGCGCAAGGTCGTCTAGAAGAGATTCCTATGTCACTTGAAGCACCTATTCGTAAGGTCAAAGAGGCGGCGCAGGCGATTGTGCAGAGCTTGCAAGCAGATGATGAGATTATTGATTCAGATTCAATTGCAGAACGCGCACGGGTCAAGGGTGCGGTAAATGAAATCAATACCACCTGCGGCAAGCTGCTCAAGATGAGTGGCTCCCATGTACTTTGGTTTGAGCCAACCTTTTCAACTCTGCATTTAGCTCCGCTATCTGTCAGCGATGTTTTACGACGTAACCTGCTAACACAAAATCCAGTCATTGCTACCTCTGCAACCTTAACCGTTGGAAACGGATTTGATGCGATGGCTAAAAGTATTGGCTTTGTTGTCGGTGGCGATGCAGATGAAGAGGTTGAGGATGGCGAGATAGATCCTGCGAATGTGCAGATGCTCGATGTTGGCTCGCCCTTTGACTTTGCAAATCAAGGTGTCCTTTATTTGCCTAAACACCTGCCCGAGCCAGGGCGCGATGGTCCAAGTCCTGAGGTGTTAACAGAGCTGGGCGAGTTAATCGACGCTGCTGGTGGTCGCACCTTGGCGCTGTTTAGTTCTTGGCGTGGGGTTGAGGCAGCCGATGCTCATCTGCGCGATGTGCTGCGCGATCTTCCGATCACCATCATTACTCAAAAGCGTGGCGATGCGGTTGGCCCACTCGTTGAACGATTTGCAAAGGATGAGACTTCGATTCTGCTTGGAACAATGTCACTTTGGCAGGGCGTAGATGTTCCTGGCAACTCTTGCATCTTGGTTGCTATCGATCGAATTCCATTTCCTAGACCAGATGAGCCGGTAATGGCCGCGCGTGCCTCGCAGGCTGATGCAGCCGGAGGAAGTGGATTCATGCAGGTTTCAATGCCTCGTGCAGCTCTACTTCTTGCACAGGGAACCGGGCGATTAATTAGAAGTATCGATGATCGTGGCGTTGTTGCGATATTAGATTCACGCATCGTTACCAAACGTTATGGAAGTGTTTTGCTTAACTCAATGCCACCGCTTTGGCGCACATCGGATGCAGCGGTTGTGAAGGATTCGTTGCGCAGACTGAGTGAGGGTAAAAAGAGCTAAGGAAGGTAGGAAGTTAGGATTTCCTTTACTTGCAGCCAGGTGTTTTCAAAGCTTGGGTGAAGCGGCAAACGGGTGACATCCTCTAGCTCAACCCACTTAACCTCGTGTGACTCATCATTGATCTCATGCGCAACGAGATTATCTGCAGCGCGCGCAATGACTGTGCTGTAAGACCAGTTACCGTGGTCATCGAGGAAGGTTTCAAGAGGCTCAACTAAGGCAGTATCAATACCTATCTCTTCAACGGCTTCACGGAGTGCGCCTTCAATAATGGTTTCATGAGAATCACGTGCACCACCTGGAATTCCCCATGTATCGCCGTTGTGAACCCAGGGTGCACGATGTTGCAGAAGTATTGAAGTACCGCGGATAAGAAGGATTCCAGCTGCCCCGTGTACGCCCCAGTGCTTATTGCCGCAGTCGCACTCGATCCAACCATCTCCATCGCGCGCGCTCATGAACCTAGAGTGTCACATCTATCCACAGTTATCTCGGCGGCGGCTTTCCGTGTGGGCGAGAGCACCTACCTTGCCGCACATGCACCCAAGAAGATCCTTCCCATTACTTTCCCTTCTACTTCTTATCTCTACCGCGCCTTATTTAACCGCAGCTAACGCGGCAACAGATTGCTCCAAGGTTGCCTGCGTTGATGTGCGCACTGAAAACGGTCGCATCGTTATCGAAGCAAAGAAGGGATCGGGTGCGGTATCTGAAACAAAGAAAGCTACGCCGCCTACTCCAAAGCCAGCCGTTACAAAACCAACTACGCCAAAGCCGGTGGCAAAGAAACCCGCTCCTAAGAAACCAGCACCTAAGAAACCAGCTACGAAAAAACCAGTTGCAAAGAAAACGGTTTCTACAAAGGCGCCAACATCACTGGGGGATAAGTTAATTGAGATGGTGCCAACAGCCGGCATCTCCTACCAACCTGAGTATCAACCACTTATCCATGTTCCGGTTTACTTCTGGTGCGATCTGCCTGATGTTTTTACCAAGAAGGTAAAAATCATCGGCGAGACGATCGATGTTGTGATGAGACCAGGCTTTGCATGGTCCTTTGGAGATGGCAGCTTTAAATCGACAACAGACCCCGGCACCTCTTACCCCGATGGGCAGATCACACATACCTATTCGCAGCCAGGCACATACATCGTCACATTAATTACTAGCTGGAACGGAACCTTCAAACATAGCGGCGTTGAAAGAAGTATCACCGGAGATATCAAGCGAACCTCACTTGTCACGATCAAGGTTGTTTCAGCTCCGAGCAGATTTACCCGATGAATAAAACTAGAGAAAGAGAGATGGCATGACAACAATCTCCGCGCTACTTCTTGCACAGAGCAATGATTGGCAGGATCAGGTAAAGGCTTTTTGGGTCGATCCAGAGGGCGAGGCGCTTAACTCGATGCAACAAGATGGTGCAACGGCGGTTATTGATTTAGCAACGCTGTTTCGTGAGGGTAGTGGCACACACAACCGCGAACTCATCGCCAGAGTTCTTGGACGTTTATCTGATATCCAGGTACGCGACTTCGCTCTTGGCAGCCATGATGCAGAGAGCGCGGATCACTTCTGGCTGATGTGGGGCCACCTCATCCGACTTGCGCCAGCTGGTTTTGTCGCACCGGTTGCGTGCTTAGTTGCCGCTCTGGCTTACGAGCGCGGTGATACCGAGACCGCCTTTGCAGCCCTCGATCGAGCCCTCGATGATGATCCCAAGTATGCGCTGGCCACCCTCTTGCGCAGAGTCTTTCGAGCAGCTTGGCCTATCGAATCCTTTGCGGCAATGCGCAAGGTGCTCCATCCAAAAGTTTGCCAGGGCATATTTCTCAGTTAAAGTTTGCACTAGGTCACGAGTCCTATTACATAAAGCCCCGGCTTAATAGGCGGCAACCCTCCACCGCGGTGGGGTGCTCCGGGTGACGACCAGGCCAAGTAATTGGCAAGTGCGTGAAGGATTTATCTATGAGCAAATCTATTTCAACAGATGTAACCGGTGCATGGCTTGAGAGCCACGATCCTGGCGAGCGTAAGTTCATCAAGATTGGATCACTGGTTCTTGAAAACGGCGAGACTTTGCCCGATGTGACAATCGCCTATCAGTCTTGGGGAGTTCTCAATAAAGATAAATCAAATGCGATTTTAATCAACCATGCGATGACGGGATGGTCTGATGTTCCGGGTTGGTGGCCAAATATGGTTGGCCCAGGTCTGCCCTTTGATACAGACAAGTACTTCATCATCTGCCCAAATGTTATTGGTGGCTGTCAAGGCTCAACCGGTCCATCGAGTATCGCACCCGATGGTAAGCGTTACGGATCGCGCTTTCCTGAGGTAAATATCCGTGACATGGTTGCAGCAGAGCTCGCTTTCTCCGATGCTCTCGGAGTTGAAAAGTATGTATTAGCTGTTGGTCCATCACTTGGTGGAATGCGCTCACTTGAATGGGCGATTCAACATCCACATCGCATCGGCGCAATCTGCACAATCGGTTCATCTGCAGTTGCTACCGGCGATCAAATCGGTGGATTTTCGGTACAGATCCGTGCAATCAAAACCGATCCACACTTTCACGGCGGTGATTACTACGATAAAGAGGCAGGTCCCGTTGAAGGCATGGGAATCGCTCGAAGAGTTGCTCACCTGACCTACCGAACCGAGTCTGAGATGGATGTGCGCTTTGGTCGCCAGTTACAAGGCGATGACACAGGTCGCTACGCCGTTGAGTCCTACCTAGATCACCAAGCGGCCAAGTTAGCTAAGCGCTTTGATGCCAATACCTATATCGCCCTCACCGGCGCTATGGCCTCCCACGATGTTGGACGCGGGCGCGGTGGGGTAGTGGCCGCCCTCGAGTCGATTACCGTCCCGGTAGTCGTTGTCTCCATCGATACCGATCGTTTATTCCCGCCCAGGCTGCAGGCTGAGATTGCCGAGCTGGTTCCAACGGCCAAAGAGGTCATCTCAATCTCCTCCGACTTCGGCCATGATGGCTTTTTGGTCGAATCTGAGGCTGTTGGTGCGGCAATTAGGGCGGCTTTGGGTACAATATAGGTATTGCTTCAAGCGGTTTAAAACAAAAGTTTTAGACGGTCTTGAAAAATCAACCAAAGGACAATTGTGGCTGTATTTAGTGCGCGCAAAAACAAGGCCAAGGCCGGCAAGGCTTCAGCTAAGAAGGCTGTAGCTAAGAAGCCTGCAGCTAAGAAGACAGTAAAGAAGGCCACACCTGTTAAGAAGAGCTCTGCTAAGAAAGCTCCAGCTAAAAAAGCTCCGGCTAAGAAGGTTGTAGCCAAGAAGGTTGTTCCGGTAAAGATTCCATTAAAGAAGGATCTAACCGAAAAAGATGTACGCGCAATCGTCGATGCAAAAAACGCATCCGAGCGCCAGAAGGTTGTCCTAGCAGAGCTAGAAGCACGTGGCGTTACCTCCCTTGGTCGAATTCCAAAGAAAGCCGATAAAGAGTTAGTTGATGAGGCTCGCGCGCTCGCAGCCGAACTTCCTGCCATGGTTGAGAAGTTACGTAAGGGCGGGTTAGGTTCGCCATACCGCATGCTCAAGAAGACCGAGCTCGCACTTATCGCTCCACCTGCAGCTCCTGCAGCACCAGCTCCTGCGCTAGATAAGAATGGCAAAGCGATTGTCGTCAAGATCGATGGTGAAGAGGTTGAGCTAGAAGAGATTGAGATCGAAGATGACGAGACACTTATTACCGAGGCTGTCGAGCTCGTTGATGCTGAGACTGAGGATAAGACCCGTGTTGTAAACCTCTCTGATGAAGCCGGTAAGGAAGAAGGCTCCTTTACTCTTCAAAACTCAGAAGCCGAAGATGAGGAAGAGGATAAGAACGAGCGCGAGAAGTTAAAGAAAGAGCTTCGCAACATCAATATCGTCTTAGATGCTTTGAACTTTGTTATGCATAACATCGGCCATCCGGCGCGATATGTAACCCTCGAATCAGATGCAAAGTCGTTGACCTTTAAGCAGATTCAGCAGCAGTTTGAGATGCATACATTCTCTGAACGCTCTGCAAAGATTGCATCAGAGGCGATTCTTCTTGGCTCCCTCAAAAACCACGAGGATATTCAGTACTTCTTTAATACTCAGGCCAAGTTGATTCAGACAGAGATTAAGTACCTTCCACCTGAGCAGACCGTTATGACAGCTGGCGCAACAGCTGACCCAGTCAAGGATTACCTCAAGCAAATCGGTCGCGTTGCACTTTTGAATGCAGAGCTCGAGGTTGAGCTAGCTACCCGCGTCGAGGCAGGTCTTTTTGCTGAAGAGAAGTTAAAGGAAGAGAAGAAGCTCGAGAAGAAGCTCAAGCGCGAGCTCGAGTGGATCGTTGAGGATGGAAAGCGCGCCAAGAACCACCTACTCGAAGCAAACCTTCGTTTGGTTGTATCTCTTGCAAAGCGTTACACCGGACGTGGAATGCTCTTCCTAGACCTTATTCAAGAAGGAAACTTAGGTCTTATCCGTGCGGTTGAGAAGTTTGACTACACAAAGGGTTACAAGTTCTCAACCTATGCAACGTGGTGGATTCGCCAGGCGATTACACGTGCGATGGCAGACCAGGCTCGAACTATCCGTATCCCTGTTCACATGGTTGAAGTCATTAACAAGTTGGCACGTGTTCAACGCCAGATGCTTCAAGATCTAGGTCGCGAACCCACACCAGAAGAGTTAGCTAAAGAGCTTGATATGACACCTGAAAAGGTTGTTGAGGTTCAAAAGTATGGTCGTGAGCCGATCTCACTTCATACTCCACTTGGAGAAGAAGGAGACTCTGAGTTCGGAGATCTCATTGAGGACTCAGAGGCTGTAAAGCCTGAAGAGTCTGTGACCTTTACTATCTTGCAGGAGCAGTTGATGCAGGTTCTCGGTGGACTTACACAGCGCGAAGCAGATGTAATCAAGGCACGGTATGGACTTACAGATGGACAGCCAAAGACACTAGATGAGATCGGAAAGGTTCACGGTGTAACCCGCGAACGTATTCGTCAGATTGAGTCAAAGACGATGTCCAAGCTGCGCCACCCATCACGTTCGCAATCACTTCGCGACTACCTAGATTAAGAGCCAGTACATGAGCGAAAATCCAAAGATCTTCATTAACCCAAAGAGCGGTTCATTCCGCTTTACTGGAACGGCAGATTTTGTCGATGCTGACGGAAATGTCCTAGAGACCAAAACAGATTTCAAGCTATGTGGCTGCGGTAATTCTCAGGATAAGCCATGGTGCGATGGTTCACACAGCAAAAAGGAAAATCCAGAGGCTTAACAGTTAGCTCGAGATGACAATCATCTTGTCACCGGCTTTGGTGTCAAAGATTGTCGCCTTTGATGGATTGATCAGAACCTGCATTCCATCAGCTGCTTTGAAGTAACCAATAGGGGAGTCTCCACGGGTAGCTGCTGCTGCGGTAAGCCGGGCAAAGGTAATTGGGCGTCCACTTTCAACGTAGTTTTCGATGGGTTGAAATGAGATAGCGAAGGCTCCTGGAGCAAAGAACGCCCCGATAACCGATTCAAGATCCTGGTTGGTCCAACTTTGCACGAGTAACTTTGCCGCTAACTCTTCTGAGGCGAAGGTTGAGTCTGCATCGTTTAGCTGTGAACGCTGTGCTTTGGCGGGGTTAAAAAACTCGGCAACGATACGTAGGTTTTGCGCCGCCGGTATCGCATGTTTGAGCACTCTAATGCTTTCAACTGTTCGAGCATCTGCTTCATGCGGGCCAATATCTTCGCGGTAGGCCAGCACGATTGCATGCGTAAATCTCTTTGCAGATAGCGAGCTCGCCCGCGAGATTGTTACACCGCGCACTCCCTTAGTAGGGATTGTTGAAGAGTCACATTTGAGTTCATCGGCCAGGATTGAAATTGATGATCCGGCGGGAAGTTGACGGGTTAACTCTTCAACTAGGGCAGGCCCAAGGTGTGACCATCCGACGATCAGCACAACCTGCTTCTCTTGAATCAGCTTTGTAACGCTCTTTTTGCGTGCGTGAATATCTGTTACCTCTGTTTTAACACCGGTGAAGATGATGGAGTCATCGTTTTTGGCGATAGCAATGATCTGATCGCCAGTTTCAATTTTTGAGGCTAGCGGTGGGCAGATACGGATCTGGCCAGAGTTTTTCTTAAGACCAACAACTGAGGATCTTTCAAAGGATGAGATGGCGGCGCCATAGTTGCTGCCAACGAGCTGTGGAACCTGTGAAAAGAGAATCTCATCGCTGCCTAAATCAAGTAGCTCTGAAATCGCTTCGGAGTACCCTGGCTGAAAGAGTTCGTGAGCAAGGATTCGCGACAAAGTAGCGTTGGGAAATAGGTTCTCATCTGTTGGATCTAAAGCAAGTGAGTTTTCAACCGCCGCAGATGCAGGCTTTACCCAGACCTTAACCTTCTTCAACTTAAGGGAGTTCGACTCGATCCCGTAATGGATATCTGCAGGGATTCGATCTGTGAAGATTTGAACGGTGCGTTTGTCGACCTTCTTGGCACCGCGCTCTAATTGATTGAGGAGTAAATATCCGCGATCAGACCATCCATGGATATTAAGCACGGGTGAATCCTACTTGCTTTGATTTTGGGCTCTGAGCGTGGACCTCTGAAGAGATGACGCGAAAAAAGAGGGTGAGTTAAGAGTTAATTGGCTGGAGACTCAACCAAGCGGCTGGTCTCATCCTGAATAGCAGATGCAACGCTCTTGAGCTTTTCTGCATACTCCTTGCCGTGGTGACCGCAAAATAGAAGCTCGCCACCATTTAGAAGTACGGCACGTACATAAGCCTGTGCACCACAACGATCGCATCGATCGAGTGCATTTAGAGGTGTGGATTCGAGGATTACTTGCTCGTTCATCGCGCTCTCCGTTCGCTCGGTACTGCTGTCGGTACTGCTGTCGGTACTGCTTACTTCTATGGAACATCAAACCATGTCTAGATATTCCCCGCTCGTTAAAATCGATGTATTTACTCAGAAAATCAGGTGATTTTTCACTTTATCTCTTCAATACGACGATATTTGAGGGTATTTCGGCGCGCTTACCTATATGCAAATCCTTTGCTGGCTACCCTTTGCCATCGTGGCAGCCAAGAAAAGTTCAGATGCGGATCAACTCGATCTGAGCCCATCCGGTGATGATTCATACAACGCCAAAGATCTTGCAGTCCTTGAAGGCCTAGATGCCGTCCGAAAACGCCCAGGTATGTATATCGGTTCAACCGATTCACGTGGGCTCATGCACTGCCTTTGGGAGATCATCGATAACTCGGTAGATGAGTCTCTGGCAGGGCACTGTAAGAAGATTGAGATCAACCTTGAGGCAGATGGATCTGTAGAGGTACATGATGATGGTCGTGGTATTCCTGTAGATAAGGAGCCAAAGACTGGCCTCACAGGAGTTGAAGTAGTTCTTACAAAGCTTCACGCAGGTGGAAAGTTTGGTGGCGGTTCATACGCAGCCTCTGGTGGTCTACACGGTGTTGGCGCATCTGTTGTAAACGCACTTGCTGAGCGCCTCGATGCAGAGGTTGATCGCAACGGAAAGATTTATTGGATGTCATTTAAGCGCGGCGTTGCCGGTGTCTTTGATGGCGATGGCCCAAAGGCTGAGTTCACGCCGCAATCAGGACTTCGTACAATTGGCAAAGTTTCAGCGAAGGTAACTGGCACAAGAATTAAGTGGTGGAGTGATCGCCAGATTTTCCTTAAGGAAGCTTCTTTAGATATCGAGGATATTTACGCTCGCGCACGTCAAACATCCTTCTTGGTGCCAGGGCTTTCCCTTACCGTTAATGACAACCGCACAAAGGAAAAGACAACTCAGACCTTCTTCCACAAAGGTGGAATCTCTGAGTTCTGCGAGTTTTTACAGCCCGATCAGCCAGTAGGCGATGTCATCCGTATCTACGGAACAGGGCATTATCAAGAGACAGTTCCTGTTCTCGATGACAAGGGCCATATGGTCTCTACTGAGGTAGAGCGCGATATGGAGGTTGATATCGCGATGAAGTGGGGCAACGGCTTTGATACAACTTTGCAAAGCTTTGTAAACATCATCGCAACCCCTAAGGGTGGAACACATGTGCAGGGCTTTGAGCGCGCAATTACAAAGGCTTTTAACGAAGCGCTTCGCTCAACCGGCACTCTGAAGAACAAGGACCAGGATGTCATCAAAGATGACATCCTCGAAGGCCTTACCGCTGTTGTTACTGTTCGTATGTCTGAGCCACAGTTTGAAGGCCAGACGAAAGAGGTTTTAGGAACGGCAGCTGCAACCCGAATCGTCTCTGCCGTTGTTGCAGATAAGCTCAAAGAGTTCTTTGCAACCACAAAGAGGATTGAAAAAGCTAATGGCCGCCTCATCCTTGAAAAGGTGGCAGCAGCTTCAAAGACACGTATCTCGGCTCGTGCTCACAAAGATCTTCAGCGCCGAAAGAACGCACTTGAGTCTTCATCGCTTCCAACGAAGTTAGCTGATTGTCGCTCCGAGGATGTAACCCGCACCGAGCTCTTTATCGTTGAGGGAGACTCCGCCCTTGGTACAACCAAGTCAGCACGTAACTCTGAGTTCCAGGCGATTCTGCCGATTCGCGGAAAGATTTTGAATGTTCAAAAGGCATCCCTTTCACAGATGCTCGATAACTCTGAGTGTGCATCGATTATTCAGGTAATCGGTGCCGGCTCTGGAAAGTCCTTTGAAATCGACGAGGCTCGCTACGGCCGCGTTATCTTGATGTCAGATGCTGATGTTGATGGCGCTCATATCCGTTGCTTGCTACTTACCTTGCTCTATCGCTACATGCGCCCACTTATCGATAGCGGTCGAGTCTTTGCAGCGATTCCACCGCTTCACCGCATCGAAACAGTTGGTGGTGGCGGTAAAAAGGGTGAGTACATCTACACATACTCAGATGATGAGATGAAGAAGACCACCGCAGCACTTACAAAGGCTGGCAAGAAGTGGAAAGAGCCAATCCAACGTTACAAAGGTCTTGGTGAGATGGATGCTGATCAGCTGCGTGAAACCACGATGGAGCCAGATGCTCGCACCTTGCGTCGAATCACAGTTACAGATGCAGCAGCAGCCGAGGCGATGTTTGAGCTTTTGATGGGTAACGATGTTGCCCCTCGCAAGGAGTTCATCTCAACCGCTGAGGTCGATCGCGACCGCATCGACGCTTAAATCCGACTTGTCATACCCTCTTACTACCCTCCTACCAGGAGTACATTAGTTAAGAAGGAATCGAGGGTTCTATGAAAAAGTCGCTATTCATATTTTCATTACTTACTTTGGTAATTTCCACCGCACCAACTGCAGCAGCAGATTCGGATCCTTTTCCAGGGATTGCAACAGGTTCTGAGATTCCAGGAACCCGAGTTTCGGGAGACGGTGGGGTCAGTTGCCCATCAGGAGCAGGCAACGGAATAGAAGTAAACGCGACAACGGGTGCAAGATTTTCTTATTGCGTGAAAACCTGGAGACCCTCTGCAGAAATTGATGCAGATATTGCTTATCGATCTGCAATCGAAGCCGCGACCTCTGCTGCAGAGGTTCTCTCACGTGAATGGAATTCTGCTCATCCAGGTTTACAGAAGTGCTTCCAATGGGGACCTGTTGTTCACGCCAATGGAGTTACGACTTCAAGTGGAGGAGTCTGTGCAAATCCAGTAGGAATAAGCAGCCCTGGATCAAGTGAAACGCAAACGGCAAACTCCGAAACAACAACAGCGATTTATACGCAAGATCCACTTCCAGAAGTTCCTAATGGATCAATAATTCCAGGTACCAAGGTTTCTAGCCCTAAAGGGGTATCTCAATCAGCCTGGGAGGCGAGTTCTGCCTACAAAAATGCTCCCGAGTGTCCTACTGGAACAGGAAGGGCAATTGAGTTAAATCTGAATTTTACAACCGACTCAAGTGATGATGTTTGGTCTGTCTCTTGTGTGAAGAATTTCGTTCCTCAAATTATTCTTTTAGAAACTACGACTGTGGTCACGGATACCGCTACAACTGTTTCGGGATTAGGGTCAGACTCTGAGACTGCTCTGGCAAGAGTAGGAGTCCCGGATCTAAAGAAGGAAGAAGCTCAGTTGGTTGTGAAAAAGTACAGTAATTCTCTGGCGGTAATAAAGGTCTCAACAGATTATGAAAATAAGAAGATGTTGGTTGTTCTAACTAAAAAAGACTCACCTTCAATTACCATCAAAATTACTACAAATGAAGATGGCAATACTCAGATTAAAACTAAACGAGATGTCAGCGGATTCTCGGTCACTCTTAAGCTAGGTAACGTTAAACTAGACACCGACAAGATAAAATAATTAGTCGATAGCGACTAAGTCGAAGTACTCATCTTTCCAAATATCTTCATCACCATCTGGCAGAAGGATTACACGCTCAGGCTTAAGGGCTTGAACGGCACCTTCATCGTGAGAGACCAAAATAACTGAGCCTTGATACTCAGATAGAGCTGCAAGGATTTCATCTCGAGATGCTGGATCTAAGTTGTTTGTAGGTTCATCGAGCAGAAGAACATTTGCGGCGCTAACTACTAGGGTTGCAAGAGCAAGACGTGTTCGCTCTCCACCTGAAAGTACTTTCACAGGCTTATGAACATCATCGCCGGTAAAGAGGAATGAACCTAGAACGTTACGAGCCTCAGGCTCGCGAATATCCGGGGTAGCGCTCATCATGTTTTCAAGGATGGTTCGTTCAAAGTCCAATGACTCGTGCTCCTGCGCGTAGTAACCAATCTTCAGGCCCTGTCCCTGTTCAACCTTGCCTGTATCTGATTCGAGTTCACCTGCAAGGATTCGAAGGAGTGTTGTTTTTCCTGCACCGTTGAGGCCAAGAATTACAACACGAGAGCCCTTATCGATCACGCATGAGACATCTGTGAAGATTTCAAGGGAGCCATAGGATTTAGAGAGCTCTTCACCTGAAAGCGGAGTTTTGCCACATGGTGCAGGTGTTGGAAAGCGAAGCTTTGCAACCTTGTCACTAACTCGAACATCCTCAAGGGAGCTGCGGAGCTTTTCAGCACGACGGAGCATTCCTTGTGCAGCTGTTGCTTTAGATGCCTTAGCTCGCATCTTCTCGCCCTGCTTCTGCAAAATCTCAGCTTTCTTTTCGGCGTTTGCCCGTTCGCGCTTGCGGCGGTGTTCATCCTGCTCGCGCTGGAGTAGGTACTGCTTCCAGCCCATGTTGTAGACATCGATTACGTTTCGGTTGGCATCGATATAGAAGACCTTGTTTACAACTGTTTCAATCAGTGCAACATCGTGGGAGATGATGACAAGGCCACCGGAGTACTTAGACAGGAACTCCCGAAGCCAAATAATTGAGTCTGCATCTAAGTGGTTTGTTGGCTCATCAAGTAGAAGGGTTTCAGCGCCTGAAAAGAGAATACGTGCGAGCTCGATACGCCGGCGCTGACCACCCGAGAGTGATCCAAGCTCATTTCCAAAGACAGCCTCTGTTACCCCAAGTGATGTTGCGATCGCCTCTGCTTCAGCTGTAGCTGCGTATCCACCGGCGGCGGAGAACTCAGCGTCGACGCGGGTGTAGCGCTCCATTGCTTTTTCAAGCGCCTCACCTTCAGAGGTTGACATCTCTTCCTCAACCATCTTCATGCGGTGAGCAATCTGATCTAAGTCTCGAGCAGAGAGAATGCGCTCGATTACCGTTCCAGTGTCTTCGCCTGTGCGGGGATCTTGTGGAAGGTAGCCGATCTTTCCTGTGCGATTTACAGCGCCTCCTGCAGGCAGTGTTTCGCCAGCGAGAACCTTTGCAAGGGTTGATTTGCCTGCACCGTTTCGACCAACAAAGCCGATGCGATCTCCATGATTGATGCGAACAGTTACGCCTTTGACTAGGAGACGTGCGCCGGCGCGTAGTTCAAGGGCTTGAGTGGAGATCATTTGCGCAATCCTCCCACAGGGGGAGTAAGGAGAGAAATTGGTTAAGCGGCACCGATTCGAGTACGACGTGGTGTGGCGTAAGACTTGGCCACAGCGGTCAACTCAGTTGATACCTGTGCTTTTATGTTCTCTTCACTCTTAAGAAGGGCTGCAAGTTCTGCAATTGTCTTCTTGAGTTCCTTTTGCTCTGATTCAAGTTCAAGCTTGCTCATCTTTGTAAGGCGGCGAAGTGGCATATCGAGGATGTAGGTAGCTTGTTCATCGTTGAGCTTAAAGCCCTTAATGAGCGCCTCTTTCGCAATAGCTGCATCATCACTTCCACGGATAATTTTGATGACCTTATCGATATCGATGATCGCTTTAAGAAGACCATCGACCAGCGCTAGACGGCCTTGCGCCTTTGCTTTGCGATACTCAGAGCGACGACGCACAACCTCGATACGGTGATCGATAAAGACCTGCAGCAGCTCTTTAAGTCCAAGTGTTTGTGGGCGACCTTTAACAAGTGCAACTGCGTTGATGGCAAAGGCGTCCTCCATAGGAGTGAGCTTGTATAGCTGTTCAAGTACAGCCTCTGGCTCAAAGCCGTTCTTGAGTTCGATAACAACGTTTGTTCCGGTCTGACCATCAGTTAGATCGATGATGTCGGAGATGCCCTGAATCTTCTTGGCTTTAACCAGGTCTGCGATACGTTCAACAACCTTTTCGGGTCCGATGGTAAATGGAAGCTCCTTGATAACAAGACCCATTTTGCGCGAAGTAACCTTGCTGATCTCAACGGTTGCACGAACCTTGATCGATCCCTTACCTGTTGAGTAAGCATCACGAACACCCTCAAGGCCAACGAGCTCGCCACCTGTTGGAAAGTCTGGACCCGGAACTAACTTCATGAGTTGATTAAGGGTTGCCTTTGGATTATCAATGAGGTGCTTAGTTGCAGCGATTACCTCACCTAAGTTGTGCGGTGCCATATTTGTTGCCATACCAACGGCGATTCCTGAACCACCATTTACAAGAAGGTTTGGATACGCAGCAGGGAGAACGAGCGGTTCAAGAAGCTGTCCATCGTAGTTTGGTCCAAAATCAACTGTGTCCTCATCTGCTTCTGCAACCATCGCCATCGCAGCTGATGCAAGACGCGCTTCGGTATAACGCATCGCGGCAGGGCCTGAGTCGAGAGAGCCGAAGTTTCCATGGCCATCGATGAGTGGAACCTGCATAGAAAATGATTGAGACATACGCACTAATGCGTCGTAGATCGCTGAGTCACCGTGTGGGTGCAACTTACCCATAACCTCACCAACAACACGTGCGCTCTTTACATGGCCCTTCTCTGGGCGAAGACCCATCTCTGCCATCTGATGAAGGATGCGGCGGTGCACAGGCTTTAATCCATCACGTGCATCAGGCAGAGCACGTGAGTAGATAACTGAGTAGGCGTACTCAAGGAAGGACTCTGACATCTCTGATGAGACATCTATATCTACGATCTTTCCTGGATACTCACCAGCTTTTGGTCCAACTGGTTTCTTAGCCTTGGTTGCTGTGCTCTTTTTCGCTGTTGCCATGCGGGAATTGTGCCAATACTTAGAGCAAAATCGCGGTACCTACACGCAGAGTGAGAAGATATCTCTGTGCATTTATCCCAGATAACCCCATCGCTCTTTGCCTCCTTGGGTTTATCTACCGCAAAGGATGTAATCGGAGCAGGGCAGAGCCCATCTGGTCGCGAACTCCTCTTTTTAATTGATGGCCTTGGCGCTGATGTGATTGAAAAGTACAGAGAGTTAATTCCAAAGATCTCAATGCTCCATCGTCACGGCTCGGTACAAACCTCTTTTCCATCAACAACAGCGACAAGTCTTGCAACCTTAATGACAGGTGAGATGCCTGGTGCACACGGAATGCTTGGGTATACGGTGCAGGTTCCGCGAAGTGGTGGTCGAATTCTTAACTCACTTAAATGGGATGATCGAGTTGATCCAGTTATCTGGCAGCCGATTCCTACTCTCTTTGAGCGCGCAGCAGCGGAAGATATTTCTGTAACCCATGTCGCTGCAAAACGGTATGAGAATACGGGCTTTACGCAAGCGGTTTTTCGTGGCGCAAAATACAGCGGCGCTAATGTTGTGCCAGAGCTGATCAACCAGACCGCTGAGGCGTTACATAAGACACCGGCCTTTGTATACCTCTATGTAAACGACCTCGATGTAGCAGGACATAGCGATGGTGTTGGATCGGATAAGTGGATTGCAGCTCTCGTTGGCATCGATCAGATGATTACAGCGCTCTTACATAAACTTCCACGAGGCACACGCCTATGGCTCACATCAGATCACGGCATGATTAACGTAGAAGAGAAGATCGTTATTGGTCGAGATAACTCCTTAGCCGATGGTGTCAGTGTTATTGCCGGAGAGCCACGTGCGCGTCATCTCTATATCGACTCTGACTCCGATAGCGCCCGTGAAGATCTTGCAGCTAATTGGAGAGAGAGCCTTGGGGATAAGGCCAAGATCTTTACTCGCCGCGAAGCTGTGGCATCTGGATTGTTTGGTAGCGAGGTAAGTGCAGATGCTGCCGATCGCATGGGAGATGTCATCGCGATTGCACAAGGTGGCGCCATACTTATTGAAGCCGCGCGCGAGAGCCAGGAGTCTTCGATGGTCGGACATCATGGTGGGTTAAGCGATACTGAAAGTTACGTTCCGCTTTTAACTACTAGCGTGAATTAGTTTTCCTCTGAAGGCTCTTCGGTTGAGGCGCTTCGACCAAACATAATCTCATCCCATGATGGAACCTTTGCGCGGGCAACGATTCCATCCTGTGTATCTGATGCAGCTGGAGTTTCGCGGATTGCAACAAGTCTTGGAGTTTCACGAACAGGTTCAGGTACAGTGATTGGTGCCGGTGCTTCTGCACGTGATGGATGGTTTGGCTCTGAGTGAATAATTGCTGGCTCGCTGCGACGAACAGGTGCATCCTCGCCCAGCATCCATCCTCCATTGTCATCCATCGGTGTAACTACGCGTCGGTTTTGATCAAAGCTCCATCGAGCGCTCCCTGAGCCATCGCGGGTTGGATAGATGAGCTCGATGAGCCAGGTTCCATCGAACTCGCGCCATGTTTGCCATGCGAGCTCATCGATATCAACGCCTCTTGTTGAGAGCTTTGTTTCGATGACAGATAAGAAGTTCTCATCTCCGTGCACAGGGTCTTTGCGCATTGAAAGATCATGAACAATATTGAGAATGTAAATGCGCTCCTGAAGAATCGGCCCTGCAAAGCGCGAGACCTTTTCTACTGAAACGTTTCCTTCACGTGCAATGGACTCCATGCTTTCGCCAGATCGCAGACGTTTTTGAATCTCTTTTACACTCATCTCGGCACTGTCATCGATTGATACAGATGTAAGCCTTGGCTGATTTACAGTCGCACGAAGAGTGTCGCTAATGCGAAGAGTGAACTCTTCGCCCTCTGAGTTGGTGAGCGCGAGGTGAGACCCATCTGGGGTCTTGCCGGTTAATCGAAGCTCACTCATGCGCCCGAGAATATCTGATTACCCCGCAATGGACCCCTCATCTACGCGGGAGTTTGAGCCGATTTACGCTTGTTGCCCCGTCTATGGCAAGATACGCAGTCTGCGCGGCTTACATGGCTGGTGCTGAATTAGAAGATATGAAGAGGACTTGAAATGAACATTCTTGATGCCGTCGACGCAAAGTCAATGCGTAAGGACATCCCACAGTTCCGCTCAGGCGATGAACTAAAGATCCACGTTCGCGTTATTGAAGGTAACAAGTCACGTATTCAGGTCTTCCAAGGTGTTGTTATCCGTCGCCAAGGTGAAGGCGTCCGCGAGACATTCACAATCCGCAAGCTTTCATACGGTGTCGGAGTAGAACGTACCTTCCCAGTGCACACACCAGTTATTGAAAAGATTGAGCTTGTAAAGAAGGGCGATGTACGTCGCGCCAAGCTTTACTACCTCCGCGATCTTCGCGGTAAGGCTGCAAAGATTCGCGAAAAGCGCGATGGCATCGAAGGTTACGGCGACGGAATCCTCTCAACTCCAGAACCAATCGCACCAGCTGTGGTTGAAGAGGCAGTTGTTGAAGAGGTTGTTGTTGAGGCACCAGCTGCTGTTGAAGAGGCTGCAGTTGAAGCACCGGTAGCAGAGGCTGTTACAGAAGAAGCACCGGTTGCGGAAGCAACTGAAAAGCCAGCTGAATAACAGCTAACTCAACTATGCCACGTAAGGGCTCGCTTGCTCGCGAGTTCCCCATACTTGTAGTTGTCGCACTCCTTGTCTCACTCTTTATTAAGACTTTCCTTGTCCAGTTTTTCTATATCCCATCAGGATCAATGGAGAACACGCTTCAGATTAATGATCGCGTAGCCGTCAACAAGGTTCCATTCATTAGCGACACAATCAACCGTGGCGATGTCGTTGTCTTTCGCGATCCTGCTGGATGGTTGCCAGAGGCTGCAGGAATTAGCGGCAATAAGGTCACGGTAAAGGTCAAAGAGGTTTTTGTAGCGCTAGGCGTTCTGCCCAACCCTGCTAAGCAGTACTTAGTAAAGAGAGTAATTGGAGTAGCAGGGGACAAGATCATCTGTTGCGACAAGAACAAGGGTCTGACAATTAATGGAAAACCAACCAGTGAGCCCTACATCTTTGCTGGAAATACACCGAGTGAAACCGAGTTCAACGTAACGGTTCCTGAAGGCAAGATTTGGGTAATGGGGGATCACCGTGGAGCAAGTGCGGACTCTCGTTACCATCAAGAGGATATCAATAAGGGTTTTGTCCCTCTCGATAAGGTTACGGGTCGAGTAGTTGGAATCATCTGGCCATTTAAGAACGCAGGCTTTGTTCCATCTCAAGATCCTATTAAGTAGTTTTCATGAAGGTCATTGAAGCCTTACTGGCCGATGCAGGAATCTCTCCCTTAGCTGGTGTTGATGAGGCTGGTCGCGGTGCATGTGCAGGACCTCTCGTCGTAGCAAGCGTCATTCTCAAAGATCCCTTTGCAAAAGAGCTCACCGATGTTCGTGACTCTAAAGAGGTCTCAGAGACAAAGCGTGAAGAGCTCTTTGAGTTAATTAGCCAGCTTGCTGAAGCGGTCAGTGTTGTAGTTATCCCTGCGGCAGAGGTAGATGCACGAGGTGTACACGCAGCTAACCTAGATGGAATGCGCAGGGCTGTGCAGGGGCTTTCCATTTCACCCGCATACGTTTTAACCGATGGCTACGCCATTGAAGGATTGGCGGTTCCAAATCTTGCGGTGTGGAAGGGCGATCAGGTTGTGACCTGTATCAGTGCAGCCTCAATTATCGCCAAGGTAACCCGTGATCGAATTATGAGAGATTTAGATAAGCAGTTTCCTGCCTATGGCTTTGCCGCACACAAGGGATACATCACCAAGGCTCACAGCGAGGCGTTGATAAAGAATGGTGCCTGCCCACAGCACCGACGCTCCTTCGCAAATATTGCG
>Ga0222712_10001239_pt1 | contig 32416 bp, 43 predicted proteins | sample C33_657DmetaG_FD_165043 | JGI IMG/M metagenome (GOLD analysis project Ga0222712, IMG submission 165043) | Estuarine water microbial communities from San Francisco Bay, California, United States - C33_657D | ecosystem: Environmental > Aquatic > Marine > Unclassified | place: USA: California...
ACGCCTTCTTTACCACGAGGGTTTAAATCAGAAAATATTTGATCAGCAGGATCTTGCGAGAACATGCCTTTCATATTGTCAAATGGTGCAATGACAATGTTATGCTGATTTTGCAGCGGATCAAATGCTACTTTATTGATCTCGATAATATGGGTAATGTTGCCTTTATCTAACTTATAAGAACCCTTATAAGCCATTGACATACCTTCATCACCAGATAATCCGTGGATGGCTAATAGATCTTGTAACTGAGTGGTCACCTTATTCATGTCGATTACACCGCCTGCCGCGTAGGAAGGCGAAGTAATCAAGGACATTGGAGCACCGGCTAAACGTTTATCTTTGCCAGCTTTTACAGCAACTACGTTTCCGTCCGCTGTAGTAATATAGAAGGCAATGTTATTGCCAAGGTTCATCTTAGCTGTTTGCTCAATAGCTTCTTTAAGAGCTGGCGTATCTACGGCTTGTTTAATTTGTTGAACGGTAATCCGATTGGTAGGTCCTGTTGTGACCTTATCCATCAGTTCTAAGCTTTTACCTATATCAGCAGCTGGCGGATATTCCTTAATTGGACTTAATTTTTTAAGTTCAGGATCTAATTCAGGGGCGGGTTCAATGGCCTTAGTATTGACTGAAGCTGGCGTAGTATCAAAGTCATCAATGTTAATTGCAGTAACTTTTCCATTACCCGCGCCATGGGTAGCTACTGGACCTACTTCAACATTTTTACCCGAGGCTAGCTGTTTAACTGACAAGTCAAAGGCTTTAACGTGGCTTTCTTTACGCAAACTTCTTACACCATCAGCTATCTTGCCACCAACTGCAAATAGTCCGGCTCCTGCTACCGTGCCAAAGGCCACGTTTGCCAAGGAGTCATACATATCGTAGTCAGCTTTACTTTGTATCTTGTCAGCATAAATAAAGGGTTCAACACCTAATGTGCCGACAAATCCGGCTTCGGCTCCTCTTGCCATTCTAGACGCGGTTTTAAAGCCAGATTCAGCAAGTTTTGCATATCTTGCTTGACCTGCTAATGGAATAAACCCAATTGCAAGACCTACAGGATCTAATAGAGATGCTCCCATTTCAATACCAAGAGCCATTCCATTATCAACAAAACCTTGAGCACGGCCTACAATATTGTTATACCGGACTTCATCTAACTTACGTTTATGTTGAATTGACGCAACAAGACTACTAATTGGTTTATCCCAAGTTAAATGCCCTGGAATACCATATTGCTGGTTTGCTTCATCTGGGCTTAGATAAACTGGCCGCTCTGCAACACCAAACTCTTCTAAAGTAGGTCGGCGTCTTTCCCCGGTACTACCACCGCCTCTAGCACTTGAATAGCGCTTACGATATAAGGAACGTAATTCCTCATCAGAATATTTTGTAAGTTCTTCAGCGCGGTCTAATTCACTTAAATTTAAAATAGACTGCAAACCAGAATCTGCTTTGTCCCAAGCAGCTCCTGCGACCTCACTTCTAGTTGCTCTTACACCGTCAAAACCAAATGATTGAAACCAGCGTGAAGGCGCCTCATCAGTAAAATTTAAACTAATAGGACTAGTTTCGCCAGTAAATGGTTTAAGTGAAAGTGGATCCTCAACTGTTACGTTAGGATCTTTAGCTTTTAGTTTTGCCATTATCTAGATATTCCACGAATTACATCTTCCATTCTAGTAAGGCGACTTGGTTTTTCAGTTAATGTTTTTCTAACATCATCTGGAAGTTTTTGAGTTAACTTTGAAAATGGAATACTAACCGTGCCGCCATCCGTAGTTGGTACTTTTTCTGGTACGCCGTTTGAATTAATAATTAAATCTAAACCAGTACCATCTTGATTAGTAATCCAATAACCGTTTTTAGAAAGCGACCTTAAATAACTTTCATTCATAAAAGCAGGTTGTTTTGCTACTGCCGGATCCATAGAACCAGGCACTGCAATTTTAAAGTTTTGCGCTAAATAAATTGGGTTTGCCTTAATTAATGCGGCATTTTCATGAATTTGAGGCAAATTATAACTATTGCTTTCACCTGGCTTTGACTTAGGAATGTAGTAGGTTCCACCAGTAACGTCAAAACTTTGCATTACATCTTGCCACGCGCGTTTGACTGCGCCTGTTGTGTCAGTACTATTTGTATTAATTAATTCTGCAGTGGCCATTTTAGCCACCAACGTTCTAGCGGCATCAAAAGTAGCAAGACGATTAGTTAACCCACCCGTAATTGCTTTACGGTAAGCATCTCCCATCTGCATGGCAGTACCTTCAATATCTTTATAGCTAACCCCTTTTTGTAAACTAGGAGCTAAATTACCTAAAAGTTTATCGTCTAGTTTTAAGGCACTTAAGATCTTAGTTTCAGCAGGGGTTCCTAACGCACGTGCAGCAAACATATATTCAGGTGGTAACGCGCCTTGGCCGGTTGTTAACTGTCTAAATGCAATGTCGGCTTGACCTCTAAATTCACCGTTTTGCCCGCCATATCTAGTTCTTAAACTTTGTAATCTACCAGCAACTTCATTTGGTGGAGCTTTGAGAAGATAATTAATTTCATTCGTGCGTTCTTGTTGACTTAAAATTGCGTAATTAAATGGCTCTACGCCGGCTTGACGTTGTAAGACAAGCATCTGATCGCGCCCGCCAGCAACATCACCTGCCTGCATTTTTTGCTGCACTGCCGGATGCTGCGACCAAAATGCCCCAGGATCTTGTGCTCGTTGTTGAACCCACCCATTTATTAATTGACCAACATTTTCTTTAATCTTAAGTTGATCAGCCGCATTTGCATTTGGTGTTGGCGTTAATTGATTGTAGCCGGCAATCATTTGATCGACTGGCAAAAATCTTAGACTAGACGCGGCATTCCAACTAGATTGCGCAATATTGACTTGACGTTGCATCTTATCTGCCATTACTACGGCGCGATCACCACCTATTACTCCAGATACCGCATTGGCTATTCCATTCTTTCCAGAGAATTGAGGTAAACCTGTGCCGGTACTTTGAATTAAGGCAAGGTGAGACTCAAAATTTTTCTCTAAATTATACTGTTGTAAGACATTACCGGCTTCATAGGTATGCTTAGCTTCACGAAATAATCTATTGAATTCATTAGGATCTAAACCTAATTGTTCCATCCTGGTCGGATTTTTTTGCAGTTCTTGCAGTGATTTGTAGGCAGCACCGGGACTATTAGTAATCATGGTTTGATACGCCGCAATTGTAAAATCACCGCGGGCATCTCGCATTCTTGCTAAAAACTTATTGTCAACAACCCCACGGTAGCCTTCAATTTCTTTAGTCTTAGGATCGTCTAATGTATTGTATAGAGTTTCCCATTTATTAATCATTTGATCTAATTTAGTTGGATCAGAACCAACTGCAATAATATCGGCTTTCCTAGCTTCCATTAAACCAATTTGACGGGCTTCTACGCGTTGATTTGCTTCAAACTGGATAGCTTCTCTTGCAACCGAACCTTTTACTTGCTGAACATATTGATCCCACATTTGCTGCGAGTAACGGTTAGAATGTTTCCATTTAGGATCATTAACTAATTCATTAAACGCCTTATCTACTTGGTTAAAATGTGTATCTGGTTGTGATGTACCGCCGTAATCAGGGTCTAAATATTTTTTAGTATTTGCGCTATCGGTCTCACGAAGATCGCTAATTCGCTTAGTAAGTTCAGTCCCAAAAGAAGAGGTTGTAGTAGCATGTTCAACTACTGCAATATCTTTTTGGCGTTGTACTTCCATGTCAGCAAATGCTGAAGCTACCTGACTAATCACTTGCCCGGTTTTTACAAGACCGCCACCTGCGGTTTCTGCCATGGCTGCAATTTGGCGACTATCTAGTCCTGACATAGGACGACCGCCTAGTCCAATACCGCTAATTTGACTTTCTTGATATGTTGGAATTCTTGGCATTATGTAATTTTCCCCATCTTATACGCTGAAAGTCCAACATTGCCAAATCCACCTAATACTGTGCCGAAGGCCGCCGTTGTTCCTGCTTGGCCTGCTGCCTTACCTTGCATTCTTGATAATTCAGCTTCTGACCTGGCGTTCTGATAATTAATTTCGCCGCCGTAAAGAATGGCTAATCTATCCATTTCGGCTTGTTGAACCGTATCTTGCTGTAACTCTAATGCAGTACCTTCCATTTGAATACCAGAAGCTAATACTGCTGCTCGCTGCGATCCAATGGCTCGTCGTAATCTAGCGGACTGGCGCTGTGCATCGTATTCCGCATTTTGCCTGGCAATTTGAGCATTGCGTTCTTGAACGGCTGCTTGATAGTTTAGAGCCCGTTCTTGTGCTTGACCTGCTTGATACTGGCCATACGCAGTAACTGCCGTACCAACTGCGGCAGCAACAAGAATAGCTGTACTAGTTGCGACTGCCATATTAAACTCCCTTTACATGAGCACGTTCAACGAGCTCATACCCAAGTTTTTTATAAATTGGACCTGCCGGAGTATCGCCGTTAATAACAAGATCAGACATTGTAATTGCTTTAACTCCGTGTTCTTTAGCCCAGTTTTCAAAAGCTTGCAATAAACGAATTGATGCTGTTGAACCGCGGTGTTCCTCATTGACCCACCAACCTAATTCAGCGGCTACCTTTGTATTTCTTGCAAACCAAAAATTTGTGATAATTCCGCAAATACAACCAACAATTTTGCCTTCTTTTTCTGCCACAAAGACAACACCATTATCAATCAAATTGCAAATTCCGAACACTACATCATCGCGTTCAATTTCAGTATAGTCCGTAAATTGAGAATAATTTAAAAATGGTCCTGCCATTGCCACAATAGCATCAACATCTGGGACGCCGGCTTTTCTAATCATCTTTCAGATACGACCATGGCGTACATGATCATTAAAATAGTTGCCGGATGCGGCGTATCAGACTGAATCGTTAAATTAAATTCGCGGTCTGGCGTATGCTGCAATAGCACTCGCTTATCTCCGGTAAATAATTCAACACTACCCATGGCTGATCCTGCCTCCCTAAATGGGATAATTTCTAAATTATTTTCATTAACACCAAACTTCAAATTAAACGTATCTACAACCCTAAAGGTGACTCGCTCAATACGTCTTATTTTACCCTGACTTGGTCCGTTTTCTGTTTGAACTTCGGGGTCTAATGTGCGGGCTTTAGCTACATAGCCAAGTCCGACAGCCGCTGTCGTTGCCGGTCTATCTAGTGTAATTTGCCCGCCAGTTACTGTTCGATTAGGGTGAACGGCGCCGTTTACAAAAACTTGTACAACTTGACCTTCTAAATGGTTTAGTCCAGTTAAAGTACTTGTGGCGGCTCCAGAGTAAGATAATCCGCTGTCGACAAAAAAGGCTTGCTGCACGGTATCGCCTTTAGCTGTGTCAAAAGATCTTTCTAAATATTCGACGTATTTTACAGTTGCGCCATTGATTGTCCGGCGTACAACCAGATAAAGAATTTCAGACGATTCATCTGCCTTAGGAATAACCGCAATTGATTCTACAAATGTATTTGTGCCGCCAATAATATGGCGGTGCCACGCCACTACCTCTTGTTCGCGCTCGTAGGTTAAACAGCGTAATTCGCCAGTTTGTAGTAAGACCCAAACTAGATTGTCTGGTGATCTTGCATACGCAATCTGCTTGATGTAACCAGTGGTAATATGCTCAGCTAGCAAAGTCATGTCTGGTGAAGTATATCCATCAGCATTAACGTCGTAGGCAAGTTCACGAACTTTTAATCTTGACCTGTCAATGTATAGGGTAGTTCTACTAGCTCCAACCACCCGTTCATCGGCGCTACCGTCTGTTGTTTCACGCGATACCGTAACGTTTGTCGGTGTTAATGCTTCAAAGTTTCGGCCTGACGATAGAATAAACGGACCGTCTGATGTACCAATCTGTAAGCGCTTTTCGCCGTAGATCCATCTAATAGCATTAACTTGATCTGTCGATAGCGTAAAATTCAATGCAGAATCATCTAGGACTTCACCGTTTTCATTTGTAGGACTAAAGCTAAGGAAGTCACCAGACCTACTCCCCCAAATAGTAGAGGGCTTCTGAGTGGATCCTGAAAAGAATAACCGTTCTTGAAAGAATGAAACGGCTGACGGCCAACCCGTCGTATTAGACCAACTGCCAAGCCGCCAATCAGTAGTTGCCGAAGTTGCATGAAATGGTAAATCGGCATCTATTTCGGCGGTTACTTGGGTTGCACTCGTATATGCAGTAATTTTGGCGGCGCCCCAGTGGGCAGTTGTATGGCCAATCCTAATCCACCTACCTACATCAGTTGATACAAAAATACCAGTACTTGCTGTAATAGTAGTTGTACCAGTGGTATGCTGCGGGTTTACGGTGGTGGCAGTGGTATTAACCGCGTCGTATGGCCCGTCTTTAAATGCAAAATCAGTTAGTGTCCAGTTAGTTGCACCTAAACGGTTTAACTGCTTAATTGGATAACTTTTATGAACTAAATATAAGATGTCTGCTGATTGAGTAAAATCTAATCCATCAAGATCGGCTGTTGTATAAGGCGTAGCAATTTCATAAATGCTGCCGCCGTTATATAGTTGACCTTCATTGCGGTAAAAACGAACATATAAATTGCCAAATTCTAAAACATAGGATTGGGTCGTTGAAAAGATAAATGGAATTAATTTTACCGCCGTTGTAACTTTAGTACTAGCAATAAACCTAGTACCTGGCCGTTTAGTCATGCCTCCGTGCGGGAAGATAAGAAAGTTTTCACAGCGCTCTAACGCTGATCCATACTTGGCAAGGTCAATACGGCCATGCAGCCGCGGACTAATTTCACCGCCAGTAAAGTTAGTCTGAATCGGGGTACTTTTAGCCATTAATACCTCGGTGGGGTCGAGATCCAGCTAGGTGTTACGCCGGTTCTAGAATCTAACCAGTAATCGGTATCAAGTACATCTTGCGCATTTTCTTGCGCATCAACAAACTTAGCTTCACGAAGTTTTAGTTCATACAAGTTATACATCCGCTCCATAGCTTCAGTACTTTGTAGTAATGGGTGCGCCATATCTGCGGCTAATCTAGCGGCTAAAGCGTCAACTAACAAGGTATCATAGGTAATAACATCGGTAATTAAACCAATGTAGGTAATCTGCAAGATCTCGTCATCATAGAGAATCTTTTTGCCTTCAATGCTGTATTTACCTAGGTTATTTTCAATGCTAAGTAAACGTAAAAAATCGGCCGGTAAGGTAAAAGCATAAGCATAGCCATATACTGGCGCTTGCGCTTCTTGTGGTAATGAAGCCCGTTTAATTAAACAGTTCCATGGGTGGCCTCTAAATACTGCAGCCCTGGTGTCATTAAATAATCGATTTGCCGTACTTGCGGCTTTAGTTGAGTCTGACAACGAATTAATGGGATCTACACCAAGCATTGTTAATGCTCGATTAACGATATCAATGTCTGATGTGGCCATGTCAAGCTCCTAAGTAAAGAAGGGGATCAGGCACGTGAACCCGACCCCCTAAGTTGCTGCATTTACTACTTAATCAAGCGAATACAAAATGTAACCGCTGATTGTTGCTGCGTCAGGGAGTGTACCGCCCTCAACTAAACCAGAAATTGTCATTCCAGTCCGTGTAGTCCATTTAGACGTCACGGTAGAACTAGTAGTTCCGGCAGAAGCAATGGAGGTAGACGCCAAGAAAGCAGTAGTACTGGCAGCAACGCTTGCATTAGCAATAGTTGTATAGCCAGTATGTCCGACCTTTAAAGTACGCGAAGCGCCAAATGCTGAGTAAGTTACAGAAATCTGCAATACTCGAACATTACCGCCTGGTAATTTAGCTAGAAGAACATTATCACCGTCAGCGCCTGCGCCTGATTGAGTATATGTAAACGCGGCAACGCGAACGCGACCGTGTTCATCACATGCATCATTCATAACAGCTGGCACTGCAACAGTGTTAGCGTATTGAGTAGAATTAAAAGTAGCCATGTCTGTTCTCCTTATTCAGCGCAAATTAATTCAACTACTTTTTCTTCTTCCATGCGGGTTGCCCCGAACGAAGCAGAAACGTAGACTTGGGTGGAATTGCGCTTGTCACGACGTGGACCAATATCAACGGTAATGTCAGCACCAACCGCTAACAACAACCCTGATTGTGCCCATGCCACGCAACGACGATGGCTAGAAGCGTTAGTTCTAACTAGTTCGGTACGGACAAACTCAAAACCCATAAAGCTATTAATCTCACCCTGAACTAAAGCACGGACAGTGTTGTAGTCTGCACTAGAAACTTCAGTAGTTTTTAAGAGATCAGTAACTTGTTTAGCTGTCAAAGCAATATAACGCCGCTCAGTAGGATCAACTTCGTTTTTATCCATAATTTCTTTGGCTTTACGAAGCTTAGCAATGGTCAAACCAGAGTTAGCAGCTGCACCAGATTCTACATAATCAACGGCAACTTGTTGAGTATTTGGAAACGATACAGTTGACGAACCGGTTTTACCAGTGTAAACAGAACCAAAAGCAGCATCAAGAATGACTTCGTCCATCTTACGGCCTAGTGCATAAGCAGCGTTTTGGCTGTAAGGTGAGGTTGGGTCAATCAACATGCGGATACGATCTGTACGATCAATAAGATCTGCCCAGTCGAAATCGCGCAAAGAAACGCGACGACGATCATGCGGAACATTGATCAACGGGGTATCTTGATGACGGCCAGTAACTTCCTGGGCGGATGTAGCACCAATACGATCATAGAAGTCAAATTCAGCGTTCTGAGATTCAGCGCGAACGAATGGGCGCAAGCGTGAACCTTTTTGCTGAACAAGGTGTTCTACGTTAGCACGGTACTGTTGTACAAATGCTGTAGTGATTTGAATGGACATATGTCCTCCTTATATCAGTTAAAGTTAAATACAATGCTCGCAGAGGTTGCCCAAACGGACCCCTACATACCCTCATGGCTAGGCGACACCACCGGACCCTTTCGGGTTGCCCGTTACTAGCATAATACAGTAAAACTGTACACTAGTTAAACTTTTTTAAGATCCGACTTCTTCCGGATACGCAAACCCATAAAGTTCGTGCATCTTCTTAACGGCTTCAGCATGACCTTCAGTGGCTGGACTTAAATACGCCGACATAAACTTTTCATCTCGCTGCATACGCGCAATCTCTTGGCGGGCTGCATCAGGCGTTAATGTAAAGCCACCGGCTTGTCCAGGTTGAGTCAATGACTCTTGCATCTTCTCACCAATCTTAGCAAAGACTTTGATAAACATTGGATTGTCACCAAGTCCAGTTTCATTGAGCCACTTCTTCATATCTTCGCCACCAAAGGTATCAACGGCTCTTACAGCAAGGTCAATCTTTTGGTCGTATGCTTTGCCAAATTCTTTTTTGACGTCATTAACCCATTGCTCACGCTGTTGTTGCCCGGTTTGCATCATAGTAGTATGTTGTTCACCGGCAAACTGCATGTAGTTCTTAAATACGGTTTCGGCTTGCTTTTGTGACAGGCCGGCTTCATGAAACACTTTCTTAAAGTGATCAATTGCTTCTGGTTGAAATGGCATATCCTCAGGGATAATACCCTTAGGATCTAAGTTGTACTTACCATCTTGAGGTCTTCCTAGTTTCTCATAGAACGAATCCCACTCAGTAGGATCAGCTCCTTCGCCTGGAATGACTAGCTTATCTTTACCAACCATGCGCTGAGCATGTACATAAGATTTTGCCAGACCGTTTAAATCCTTAATATCAGCTAGAGTAGGATCAGAACGTAAGCCCTCATCGAGAGCTGCCCGCCAATCGATAGAACCACTCGAGCTGCCCGCTGCGATGGTTGCTGCAGTCGATGCGCCACCATCATTTACTACGGACCCTGTGTCTACTTCACTCATTTTGCATTGCCTCCATTTGTTTCAAGATTTGTCTTGGGTCTCTTTCCAAAAACCGCAAGATGCTAAGTACAAGACGACGCTGGCCTTCACGGTGCGCTGTCTCATAAGGATCACCTGCTACGTAACTTGTATCAGAAAGAAAACTAATCTTACATAGATGTTCTAATACGCGTTCGCCATCAGGCGTGGAAAAAACCATTTTATACGAGTCATGCAGTTTCATTAAGTCTTGTGATTTCACTGCATTGGTCCCATTGTTTGTTGATCAATTCCTTGATTTGGTGGTTGCTCACCTAAACCAGGGGCTACAGCTGCGGCGTTGGCTGCATCTTTAGCGGTTGCAGCAAGTTCACGGCCAGTTGCCACGTCTTGCATTTGTTGTTGCTGTTGGGCGCGGCCTTCGCGAATCTTAGCCACTTCCTCAGCAGATAGCAAAGTTTCTTGCGGCGCATCTAACAAGCGATGTGCCCACCGTACTGTACCATCAGCATTAAGGTTATCAAAGATCTCAGGTTTAACGTTAGCCAGTGGCACTAAGGTTTCTAGCAGCCTAGTAAAGCTAAATAGTTGTTGTGTCTTTTGAGCCCGAGCAACTGGTGATACATAGTCAATGCGTAGCATGCGACCTTGCGCCATGGGAGGTGCTGGTGGTAACATGCGCCGACGATTCATAATATTAAAGACGCGATCGATCAAGGGTCCTAGGAACTCGGTTTGTAAGCGACCAACCATTGGTCCCATTAACCGCATACGTTCTTCTTGCCGCTGCAATACCTCGGTAGCCGTCATGCTAGGACCTTCACGCATCTGCATCCAGTCTACGTGGTAAGTCTTTAAGATGTGCTGACGTCTAGATTCAATAAAGTCTAAGCCAATGTCAGGTCTTAAACCTTCAATCAATGGCTTAACGGTATCTTGAGTACCTGATCGGTAGTAGTTAAGACCACCTGGGATGGTGCGCAATGGCAGCATGAAGCCATCATCAGGAACCATGAGTGGTGGATCAGTAGCTTTTTGCGCCGCCTTGATAACGGTCTTACTCATCTCATTGACCATCTTAATATCAGGCAAGGCTGTCATGGATGGTGAACGACCGTATACCTCACCGGCTGTTTTTGTCCACCGCGGTACCATGTATGGAAACTCTTTAAACCCGCCAACATCAAGCAGAATCTTTTCTTCTTCTAAGACGTAGGCACTCATCCAAGGCATGTCCTTGGCAAGGGCAGAATCAGGATTAAAGGTGTCACGCGGTTCTACTGCATGAATGCAAGTAAACTCAGCGTGTGGTTCTTTGTATGCTTTTTCAATAAACTTTTCAGGAAGTTTATCGCGATACAACTGTACTAACTGTCTTGCTGTGTGCTTATACTTACGATAGACCGTATCAATGATACCTTCTGGTGATTCAGAGATATAACATTCAGCAAGGTGATAGGTTCTAAAGTTAATTGGTTTACCAGGGCGATCTTCAACATACATCACTGCAGTACCATAGGCACCTAAGTCAATGTATAGTTCATGCACCATGGAACCAAAGTTAGATGATGGTGAATGAAACACTTCACGGAACATGATCTCAGTTACGTTCTGTAACCAAAGATTTGTAGGATCATCAACGTCATCAATGCGCTTTTCAACTTGCAACCCAAACCATTGCTCTGAGGGCGCCGTTAAATAACCATGAAGGCCAGCTGCTAATTGTTCATTAGCCAAAGGAGCTGTTGAGTCATACACACGATCATACCGAGTACGGTCACCTTGCGAGCGCATGGCATTAAAGTCACCACGCCTTGGGTTTACATAATCAGTACAATCTTGCCACAGGGTTTCCCATGGTGACCTAATCGTGGTTAGTTTACCTAACCGATCAGTGATGACTGCTACCAGATCCTTTGGATTATCCACATTAACCGCCTAGTAAAGATGAAGAACCTAATGTTTTCTTCTTTGTTGTTTCATCCATGGTGCTAATGCCAGTAGGTCCGGTTAAGATAGTACTAGACCGTCCTGCAGCACTGCGCTCTAACTTACGTTGCTTTGCTTGAGTTTCCTGGATCGCCGCATTATCCGCCGCTGGAGGCGGAGGTGCTGGAGGTACAGGAGGGGGACTACCGCCGCCGCCACCACACATAATCATCTCCTCTTTTTAAATAAACTACCGACGTTAGTATAACCTAGCAAGTTGTACAACATAGCAGTCCTTTCAGGAGCTACCATGGTTGACGACGCAGGACATACCTCCTTCACACCTTTTGCAAAAGCCCAATCCTCAAATGCTGTAATCAACTTTACGGCAGCAAGACCACCGCGTTTAGTAGGATCAACAAAGAGTAATAAATCTTGTGCAATCAGGTCCTTACCGAAATAGTACTCCGTAATGTATCCGGCGTACATACCTATGATTTTACCATCGACTTCGGCAACGGCTGACCAGCACGTTTCGGGGTTAGCCAAGTAATGATGGCCTAGGTCAATTAACTTTTGCGCGTCAAAGTCAAGATCTCGGTACACCGATTCCTCATGCATGATCTTTCCTAGCTCAACCATGGTCGGCAGATCGTCTAAGGTAAACGGTCTGATCATAGGATCTGATACTCCATGTCAGCCATCCGAGGTAACTTCTTAGCATTCATATTTAACTGGTCGCGTAAACCCACGGCAAGATAGCGCATCGCATCGGCTGGGTGACTGGTCCAATCGTGTAACGGACGATCACGGAAAACTTTGTTCTTCTCGTCAAAGTCCTTACGGTACTGGCGCAAAGCTTCAATTAGGTGGCTGCATTTTTTCTCGTCAAAGTAACACTTAGGCAGGGTTGTCCGAACGGCTTCGATACCGTCGTCAATCCGTAGATTAGCGGCCACACGGAACCGGATCCCTAGTTCACGGGCCACCTCTAACCGACTCTTGCCCGTCCCCATCTCCCTAACTTGAATGTCATGTGGGGCAATGTGTTCACCATAGATATACTCTTTTTCCTTGAGGATCTTCACGTAGTGCGCCAAACCTTCACCGCTACTTTCGTAGTAATCAATGATCCGGATCTCACCGCCGTGACGCTGAAAGAAGATAATCGACGTTGAATCACCCATGCCAAGGTCCCAAGATGTGTGAACCTCAAGGCGTGGTTCATAAGGAACCCCAGTAATCTTACCGTCAGCAAGTAACCTAGCCATGGCGTTACCGTAGTAAGAACCGACTAACGGAGCATCAAAGCTGCAATAAAACTCTTGCTGGATCATCTCATCAGGCATCCCTGATTGACGCTCCTCTTCTACGGCCTCTTGACTAATGGCCCTGGTATCATCAACACTTAATGTTTGCTGGAACCACTTCTCGTTTCGTCTTGCCATGTTGAGCAAATCGTACCCATGGTTTCGACCTCGAGCGGTATAAATAAATAATGCCCATCCTCCATTTTCAGCCAAGATGGGACGAATGTAATCCCATGCTCGGGGATCTTGGAGGGAGTATTCAGAGAAGACGACTCCGACGGGATTTGCACCAACCAATCGGTCAACGTTGTCGGTACCCACCACCTGATAGATTGAGCCATTCTTTAACGTTAATCGCATCTCAGTATTGTTTACAGCTTCCCACATCTCCTTAGGAAAGTGATCTATAAACTTTCTACCGTCGCGGGTCATCCCGTCCCAAGCGATTTTTCTCCCCTGGTTGTATGTAGGAAACAAGTGCCAGTATAAACCAGGCCTGGTTAATGCTGACACCGCACACCAGTTTATGGATAGTAAGTCCTTACCGGCTCGCCGATGCCAAACTGCAACTGCTCGTTTACCTCCATCCTCTAGAAATTTCCAAAGAGGAAATTGATACGCACGTGGCGCCCAATTAAGAGGTACCGTTATCTCCGCCATCTGTGTCCTTTGCTACGTCGCTAAACCGGACGACATTAATGTTAAATGAACCGCTGCCCTCAAGCTCCATTTCCACTGCCTTGCGCTTAGGAGCTACATACTGGGCTAACTCCTTAAATGCCTGTAACTTTAATTCAAGACTAGCCGTTGGGTCAGCCGCAATCGTGGCCATTCCTTCAATTGGGTCGCAGCCTAGGGCTGTAAGCTTTTCTTCGATCTCCGCAGACCGTTTGTTCTTAGCCCCTACAGGACGACCTGCACCTTCTCGTTTCCCGCCTAATGTGGCCATAATCTACCTCCTTAGCAGATAATATAGGAAGATTGTACCGTGGTAAATGGCTTTTTGTTAAATATTTCTTAGGGTCATAGCTTATTGGCTTATTGTATTGATTGGCATTCTTTGTAAAAATTGCGTGTTGATGTAAATTTTTTCCCTATACTAATACAATTACGCACGGATTTTATTCGATGTACCTTTAAAACCCCTCGCAGAACCAGTGACTTGGCGCGTTTTGGGCGTGAACCCTTCGCCGCCCGCCCCGGGCCCCTGACCCGGGCTCGGACCTACGCCAGTAAAAATCATGAATCACTAATAGAAACAAACTATTCATGAACAATCGCCAACAATCCGAGGTCAAAGGACCAAGGAAAACGGCTAAAAGTCGAGGGAGGGAGGACAGAAGTGGGAGGGAATGGGAATGAATAATTGTGATATTTATTCAATGGAGAAAGTAGAAAGAAATCCACTTAAACTGGTACAAGTCCTAGTTTATAAATACGGATAAAGACCGTATATTAAAGACGTAAGACAAATGTCGATAAGTTTATTGACAGAAACTTACTAATTAATAAAGGAGAATTTATGTATTACATCGATCTTTCAGGTCCACAAGGAAACGCGTTTTCACTTATGGCAACGGCGACAAAATTAGGAAGAGGTTTAGGATTTGATAAACAACGAATCGACACAATAATTACGGAAATGCGAAGTGGAGATTACGAAAATCTCAAGAAAGTTTTTCTGAAGAATTTTGGTGAAGTTGTGGCATTTGAGGAGGATTATGATGATTAAATTTTCAACCGCGTTAGAAGACGAGATTCTAAAAAGACGAGTATTAAACGAACTGGAGGAATTGGAGAAGTGTGGAATTCCAGTCAACAAACGAATTTACAAAGGATTAACAACGAATGATCCAAAGTGGAAGATTTCGTTGAGTGATTACGAAGATATGCGTGTGAGTGATATTGCGGATTTACTAAGAGAAATTTATCCGTGATATAATGTATCCGTTGTACCAATAAAGGAGAATTGTATGAGTGAAAAAGAAGTCAATTTATTGTGGTTTGATAAGGTCGTTGAGGATAACCAAGACGATTTCAATCAAACAATGAATTCTGAACTTGAAAGTTTTTTGGAGTGGAGTCAAGGTGTAACGGATATTTTTAATGGTTTAGATGATGAAGATGCGATGGAATACGTTGAAGAGTTTCGTATTAGATTGCTTAAAAATTGGATCAAAACGTTAGACATAAAGGAGAATTAATATGTATTCACTAGAAGATTTACATCAATCTGTCAATGATATTTTCGAACAATTTGATGAAGGAAAAATTTCGGAGGACGACGCAATTGCGATCGTCAAAAATTGTTGTAACGAATTCCTACGTAGGAATCCGCAATCTTTTACAAATGACGCGGATATTAATTTTACGTCATACAAGGGATACATCATGACAACTTATCAGGAATTGTGTGATGTGTTTGGGCCACCAGACGATGGTCCGAACGATTTAGAGGCCGACAAAGTGACGTGTTGTTGGAGATTAAAGTTTGCCGACGGAACAGTGGCAAGTATTTACGATTGGAAAACAGGGAGGACACCTTTTGGCGAGTACGATTGGCACATTGGCGGACACAACATCAAGGCGGTCAGTCGAGTCAAAACGGCGATCAATTCAGTGCGTGTTGACAGTATTAGTATAGAGAAAAAATAAAAATTGCAATGCATTTTATGTCCCCATGACCAATCAATATAATATGCCAATAAGTCCTTGATTCCATGTATATATATCGTTCGCAAAAGTTATTAACAAAATGCGCCAATATTCCGAGGTCCATGGTACAATACAAATTCGCAGTTTTATAAAGGAGAACGTATGAAAGTAAGTGATCTATTAGAAGTATTATCCGAGTATCCACCTGATCTTGAGGTCAAGATCGCCATGAATCCTGCCAGACCGTTTGTCAGTCACATTCGTGGTGTGGTCCAACCATCGTCCAATAGCGCGGTCTTTGTAGTCGAAGATTACAATGCTCAACCGTCCCAGGTCAATTTTTGGGGGTTACTCGATGATTAAATATATTGGCGGATTTTTGGCCATCGTCTTTGTCTTAGGTACAATTTACCTCGGTATGTGGGTCGGTTGTGCCTTAGACGACGAGTGTTTTGAGATGCATACCGGTCAATCAGCAAAGGATCCCAAGTATGCGAAACCTTAAAGACTACGAAGCACTTGGTCTGATGATCGCCATTCCAATTGTTGTACTGGTATTAATGCTAGTGATTTTTGTTGTAAGATCGTTATTATTCCGTGTATAATGTAATTTGGTATTTTAATAAAGGAGAATTTTTATGTCGCATATGGTTGAAACAATGGCATACGCCAACGAAGTTCCCTGGCATGGTCTCGGCACCAAGGTCAGTGATGCATTAACCCCTGAGCAAATGATGATCGCCGCCGACCTTGATTGGACGGTCAGTCGTCGTAAGATCATCACTGAATGTGGTCTCAAGACTAATGATTGGGCATTACTTGTCCGTGATTCAGACAATAAGATTTTGGGTCCTTGTGGCAAGAACTACATCCCCATCCAAAACTCTGAGGTATTCTCGTTCTTTGACAAGTTTGTCAAGGCAGGTGCGATGAAGATGGAAACCGCCGGTTCCTTAGACGACGGTCGTCAGGTCTGGGGCCTCGCTGCGATCAATAAAGGCTTCTGTTTACCTGGTGGTGACGAAGTCAACGGTTACTTGCTCTTCAGTCAACCGCACATCTGGGGCAAGAGCATGACCATCATGTTTACGCCGATCCGCGTCGTCTGCAACAATACGCTTACCATGGCACTTGGTCAACGGTCAAACCGTTTTACCATGCCTCATGTGCGTATCTTTGATCAGGATGTGGCCCAGAAGGCTGAGGCAGCCTTAGGCTTGGCATCGGGTCATCTCGAGGCTTTCAAGGTCACTAGCGAGCTCCTAGCACGCGTAGCCTATGACGAAAAGCAAGTCTCTAAGTACATTACTCAACTTTTCCAGCCTGCCTTGATCCTCGACCACGAAGATCGGAGCTTGTGGGCAAAAACCGCGGATGAAGTGTATAATTGCATTCATACCCAACCAGGTGCCGCGATGAGTGAAGGTACTTGGTGGTCCGCATTAAATGCTGTAACGTATTACGTAGACCACAAGGCAGGTCGTGACCGCGATGCTTCCTTGCAGTCCGCGTGGTTTGGCCCGCGTGCCGCTCTCAAGCGGAAGGCCTTAGATCTTGCTGTCGAATACGCGCAGGCAGCTTAACTAAAGGAGAACCAGAATGGTTACTTATCGCTTTATCTGTGTACCTGACAGTAAGTTAGCAAAGCAGGCAAGGGCTATTCTGGCGATCATTGAGGAAGCTGGCGAAATTAGCAAGACTGAACTGCTGACGCTTGTGGGAGCTCGCCTCAAGAGTCGTCAGAAGCCGCAACGCTTAGTTACGTATTATCAGGGCATGTTAATTAAAGCCGGTGGCATCGAGGCTATAAAATCTATGATTAGGTAATTTCTACCGGGTCGTTACGGGGTCGACTATAAAGAACCCGACCAACTAGAAAGGAAATTGTATGGCAAATGAACGAGGCAAGGCGGTCGATAAGACCTTTTTAAGTATCGACAATGCGGAAGATCGCGGATTCTTACACCGTGATTACATTGCCCATTGTCTTAGGTGGACCCACGTGGTCAAGTGGTTACATCAAGGCGGTCGTTACAAGACGGCTAGGATTCTAGACGTCGGCTGCGGCAAGGAGATGCCATTGGCCAAGCTCATGCATTCATCACGTTTGGGTCCTGCTTTCTATGCTGCAGCTGATATCTCTAAGTTAGAGATGCCTGCTCAGTTTGCCAAGAGCACGTGGAAACCTTCGCAGTTGCTGTCTGAATGTGATGCTGCAATTCTCAAGGTTGACGAATTACAAGAACGTCCAAATACGATCGTCTGTTTTGAGGTTGCTGAGCACATCGAACCTGAACATTGTCGTCGGTTGCTAGCTAACTTTGGTGCGTTGCTTGAACCAGAAGGCACGTTATTCTTGTCCACCCCATGTTGGGATCCTGATGTAGGTGCTGCTGCAAACCATGTCAATGAGATGACCTATGCTGCATTTGGTGCGCTACTCGAAGATATTGGTTGGCGTGTTGAAGGTCACTGGGGCACGTTTGCCTCGATGCGTGATTACAAGGACCAGTTGCCACCAGCCCACAAGGAAGTGTTTGACGCCATGCGTGACTACTACGACAGCAATTACTTGGCTACCATCTTCGCGCCCCTGTATCCACAGTATTCACGTAACTGTTTATGGCAACTAAAGTGGAATCCCGGTGGCAGCCGTATGTTTGCTGATCTTCGTGATGTTGAAGGCCGGTGGGGTAGCTCAGAGCAGTGGAAGGAGTTGCTTGTATGAACATGTGGAACGACATTAAGGACTTCCATGTGAAGTTTGGCCTGAATTACGATGGTCCACCCAGGTCGTTACCACAAGACCTGGCTAGCTTTAGGGTTAACTTCCTAATCGAGGAGACTGACGAATACATCTTAGCCGACAAGCGTGCTGATGAATTAGATGCGCTTGTTGATCTTGTTTATGTAGCCATGGGCACTGCTTACTTGCACGGCTTTGATTTTGCCGAAGCTTGGCGCCGTGTCCATGCTGCAAACATGGCCAAGGTGCGTGGTCCTTCTCAACGTAGCGGCGAATACGACGTCATCAAGCCAGAGGGTTGGCAACCTCCTTACCATGGTGACCTTGTCGGAGAAGCACAATGATCTTCATCTTAGAAGGTCCTGATGGCGTAGGCAAGACCACGTTAGGTCAACACATGGCCAAGACGTTAGATGCTAAGTACCTCCACCTTAGTTATCGCTGGCCAGACAAGATGTTTATGTATCACACGGCAGCTATTCGGTGGGCGATCAGACAAAAGAAAGATGTAATCATCGACCGGTGGTGGCCATCAGAAGCTTTGTATGCCGACGAATATCGTGGGGGTAGTCAATGGCCCATGATGGGACGCATGATGGATCGCGTTGCGCGTAAACACGCTGCCATGTACATCTATTGTTTGCCAGCTGATCTTGTCGACTATCAAAAGAAGTTTAGTGAACTAAAAGAACTTCGCACTGAGATGTATGATGACACAACTGGCGTTGCCAAACGTTACCGCGATTTATTCTTTGGTAATCGTCTGCACACCAAGACTGAAAACTATACGGATTATCTGACACAGTCAGGTGGACTGTATCATCGTCAAGATCATTTGCCGTACACGATCGAGACTTGGGGCAGCAAGCTTGACATGTTTACTGAGTGGGCAGTTAGCCGGGCTAAAAGTTGGCAGGCCGCACAGTTCCAACCAGCACTAGATCCTAGTAATCCTAACATGCTAGGTCACTTAGCCACGGCGCAGTATCTATTTATCGGTGACCAAGTCAATCCTAAGTACCATAACTTACATTGGCCATGGTATGACTATGGGCATTCAAGCTTGTATCTATCTGAAGCACTTAATCGTGTGCCTGCCAGTGAGGAACTGTTTATGTGGGCTAATGCCTACAATGCTGATGGCTCACCGAATGAGCTTGTCAATAAATTATTGTGGCAGCATCCGAAGTTAAAGGTTATTTGTGCCGGCAAAAAGTCACTAGATCACGTAGTGAGCCAGGGCTGGACTATTTTTGAACACATCAAACACCCATCATACATGCGTCGGTTTGAAGGGCACGTTGATAAGATGAGAGAGGTATTACGTCATGCTATCCACTAATACAGCCTGGCTTAAGGCACTATCTGATTGCCTTACAAACGGCAAAGAGTCAGCACCGCGCGGTAAAAAGATTAAGGAACTAATGGCCTATCAGACGACCATCCCAATGGAGTGGCCAATGATGACCGTTAAGGATCGGCACCTTGGTTACCGGTTCATGGCTGCCGAAGCTGCTTGGATTCTCAGTGGCGACAACCGCGTCAGAACCATTGCCCCTTACAGTAAAGCCATTAGTAACTTCAGTGATGATGGTCACTTCTTCAATGGTGCCTATGGGCCCATGATTCGCGAGCAGTTACACCACGTCATTGCTGCCTTAAATGACGACACCGATACACGTCAAGCCGTACTTACTATTTGGCGCCCAAATCCGGCTAAGAGTAAGGACATTCCATGTACAGTTAGCGTGCAGTTCATGATCCGTGACGGCATGCTGCATGTCATTGATACCATGCGCAGTTCAGACCTGTGGCTTGGTTGGCCATACGACGTCTTTAATTTCAGTATGCTTGCAAGGTATGTAATCTGCCATTTAAAGCACAAACCAGAACTTGGTGTCCTTGTCTTACAAGCCGGCAGCAGTCATCTTTATGAGGATAACTGGGAAGATGCTGCCATGATTTTACAAAAACATTCGCAACTCGACGCACCAGTCATTCCCTGGTTTGAGCATGGCGACGATTTAGTTGAATGGTTATGGGAGAAGGCAGATGGAACTAAACTACTGGAGACCTAGTCGTGATGAGTACTTTTTGGCGATGGCTTCGCTCGTCTCGCTTCGTGCAACGTGCCGGCGCCGCCGCGTTGGCTGTATTCTCGTGGACACTAATCGCCATGTACTTGCTACTGGTTATAACGGTGTTGCTCGTGGGGTTGATCATTGCCTTGATCATGCTTGCCCTGGAGCGAGTTACGAACCAGGAACTGGTCTGGACAAGTGTGAAGCTATCCATGCCGAACAAAACGCGTTGCTGCAATGTAAGGATACCGGTAAGATTGAAACGGCGTATATAACCGTTAGTCCCTGTGTCACGTGCGTAAAGCTATTAATGAATACCGGTTGTAAACGTATTGTTTTCTTAGAACAGTACGTCAATGTTGATGCAAAAAACTTATGGAAAGGTGAATGGATACATCATGGACCAATTGAGCATGTTTATGCCGAGATCGGATTGGTCTCCCCCAAAGGACTTCCCCAATCTGGCGGCAGCAAAAATCATATCATTCGACTGCGAGACAAAGGATCCATTTCTGATGGAACGGGGTCCGGGCGGGGTGAGATATGATGGCTACGTGGTTGGCGTCTCTATCGCGACTGAGGATTACTGTGGCTACTTTCCGATTGCGCATGAAGGTGGCGATAATCTGCCTAAAGCTAGTGTACTTCGATTCTTGGAAGATGTCCTTAAAACACAAACTCCGAAAGTTGGGGCTAATCTAATCTATGATTTAGAGTGGTTACGCGCTGAAGGTATTCAAGTCAATGGTCCAGTTTGGGATATTCAAATTGCTGAGCCGTTGATTGATGAGAATCAAGTAAGCTATTCACTGTCAGCCCTTGCTAAGAAATATCTTGGGGTTGACAAAGACGAAACCCTGCTTAAACAAGCAGCCAGTGCCTTTGGTGTTGATCCTAAAAGCGGGTTGTGGAAGTTACCGGCTAGGTTTGTAGGTCCATACGCCGAGGCTGATGCTGCCTTGCCATTAAAGATCTGGGCGATTCAAGAAAAGATCTTGAAGCAAGAAGATCTATGGGATATCTTTACCCTTGAATCAGACCTAGTGCCAATCATGCTTGACATGCGGTTTAAAGGTGTTCGTGTCGATGTTGATCGTGCTGAACAGCTCAATGATCAGTATCTAAAAGACGAAGCTAGGATGCTAGGTGAATTACGAGACACTGCCGGTTTCATGTTAGAACCTTGGTCAGCTGATGACCTTGGCAAGGCCTTTGATAAGTTAAACATCTGGTATCCAAGAACACCTAAGGGTGCGCCTAGTTTTACTGGCGATTGGTTGCTAAGTCAAGACCACGAGATTGCAAGAAAGGTAGCTGAGTACCGCAAGATCAACAAAATGCGCCGTGACTTTATTGAAGGCATGGTATTAAAGATGAACGTTTCAGGTAGAATCCATTGTCAATTCCACGCGCTGCGTAAGGATGCTGACGGCACCAGGTCTGGTAGGTTTAGCAGCAGCACGCCTAACTTGCAGCAAGTACCGGCACGTGATGAACATTGGGGTCCATTGATCCGCGGTTTATTCTTGCCAGACGAAGGTAAACAGTGGGCAGTTTGCGATTACAGTCAACAAGAACCTCGTGTCCTTGTACATTACGCTGATCTACTTGGTTTACGAGGCGCTGACGAAGCGGTGCAGCAATATACTGGCGATACTGACTTCCATCAAATGGTTGCTGATATGGCAGGCATTAAGCGTAAACAGGCTAAGGTCATTAACTTAGGCATGTTTTATGGCATGGGCGTGTATAAACTTGCTACTCAACTAGGTTTAAGTAATGACGAAGCAAGACCATTGTTTGAACAGTATCATCAACGGGTTCCATTTGTAAGGCAACTTGCACACAAGTGCAGTCAATCAGTAGCTGACAAGGGCTATATTAAGACCTTGCTAGGTCGTAAGCGTCACTTTAATCTTTGGGAACCTGCTGATGCACAAAACACTTGGCCAAACCGTGAGCAGCCACTGACACGTGAAGATGCTGAACGCGTGTGGGCTGGCAGACCGTTACGTCGATCCATGGTCCACAAGTCATTAAATGCGCTCATTCAAGGAGGAGCTGCTGATATGACTAAGAAGGCTATGGTTGACTTATACAAAGAAGGTTATGTTGCACACTTGCAAGTCCATGATGAACTAGATTTTAGTATCACTGATAGCAATGAAGGTAAAAAAATTCAAGAGATCATGGAGAATTGTGTTAAAATAAATGTTCCATTAAAGGTCGATTTAGAAATAGGACCTAATTGGGGTGAGATTAAATAAAGGAGAATGTATGTGGATTTTCCACACCGAAGGATTGCTAAGTATTGTTGAAAACCGCAATGATAAGAAACTATTATTAGTTCGTGCTCGTCGCCCTGAGCATATCACTAAGGTATTTCCGCATGCTAAGCCTATTCATACACCAAACGCAGACTATCACTGGCGAATTAGTGTACCTCGCAGCGAAGTACAAGCCGTGATGATTCAGATGCTAGGCAATATTGATTACGACAATTTTAAAGACGCAGCAAACCCTATGTTAAAGACCGTTTACAGTAATGTATGGGTTGACGGACTTGCCTTGGAGAAAGTAAATGAAAGAGTCAACATTTTGGGCCCTGATGAAGACAAATCTTCCTGGCCACGTTACCCGTATTGAAAACACAGCAGGCATAGGAACACCTGATGTTAACATCTGTCACAACGGCGTTGAGGTTTGGCTTGAACTTAAGGTTGCTAAGGGGCATTACATCTTTCTTAGAACTTCGCAAGTTGCATTTTGTGTGCGGCGTGTCGCGGAAAAAGGCCGAATCTTTTTCGTCACCCGCTACGGCGATGAGATTTTAATTTTTACCGGCGAGGAACTATTGGATTGTATGGACAAGATTGAAGGCGTAACTAATAAGGCGTGTAAGCTGCATCTCAGCCATATTAAAGAATCGTTTATTTTTACTAAACCATATGCGTGGAATTCAATTATAGATTTACTTTATTACCAATAATGTGATATACTAATACTCAGAAAGGAGAGATGATGACAGTATATGTGGTGCAAGAAGCTCGTGGAATTAACCTGCTGCCAGCCGAGCAGTATGGAGATCTGCGTATCTTGTTACCCCCAGGCAACGTAGCATTTTCAGCAGGACCTACCATCAGTCGCTTAAAACGTGGCCTTGCAAGGTTTTCTGACAATGATTACTTGTTAATGGTTGGCGATCCTGCCGCCATTGCAGCTGCCGGAGCGGTAGCGTGTATGTTAAACAACGGGCGTATGAAACTGTTAAAGTGGGATCGGCAAGAGATGCGGTACTACGTAGTTGAATACGATTTAATGAGGAGAGAAGATGACTTCTGAAGAAAATTTTGCATCAGACGAAAGTCTGAAGGTTGTTGCCGAATTAGCTACTCGACAACTTAAATTAGAACAAGAACTTAACGATTTAGAAGAGCAAGTTAAAGCTAAGAAAGAAGAACTAACACAAGTATCTGAAAAAGATCTTCCTGAAGCCTTAGCTGAATGCGGTTTATCTGAGGTTAAATTACTTGATGGTAGTAAGGTTACGGTTAAACCATACTATCAGGCTAATCCGCCAAAAGAGAAATACGAGGAAGCAATGGCATGGCTTCGTACTCATGGTCATGGTGACCTGATTAAGAACGACGTGACTGTTAGCTTTGGTAAAGGTGAGGATACAAATGCTGCGGAATTTAAAGCGCATTTAATCGAATCAGGCACTTCCTTTACTGACAAGACTGGTGTTCATCCTATGACGTTTAAAGCGTTTGTGCGTGAACAGGTAGAGACAGGTCAAAACTTGCCCTTTGATCTGTTAGGTGTTTATATTGGGCAGAAAACTTCCATCAAGAAAGGATAACTCAGATGGCTAAAACTGATTTAAAAACCAAAGATCAAGGTGGTGCCTTGATGGTGATTGACTTTGCAGCAGACGCTGGTATGGGTCTTGAGAATATGACTAGTCAAGACATGGCTATTCCATTCTTTAATGTGCTACAAAAACTATCGCCTCAGTGCGACACGATTGAAGGTGCTAAGGCTGGTATGATTTTTAATACCGTTACAGAACAATCTTACAAAGAGATCACTGTAATTCCTTGCGCATATAAGCGTGAGTTTGTTGAATGGCGTCCACGTGCAAGTGGCGGTGGATTAGTAGGTCAACACACTATTACCAGTGAGGTAGTATCATCTGCCAAAAATATTGACGGCAAATTGACTACAGCATCTGGCAACGTGTTAGTTGAAACAGCTTATCATTTTGTATTATCGGTATCTGATTCAGGTTCAATTGAGCCAGGCTTGATTGTAATGTCAAGCACACAACTGAAGAAGAATCGCCGATGGAACAGCTTGATGAACAACTTAAAAGTCCAAGGTCCTAATGGCATGGTTACTCCTGCAAGGTTTAGTCATATGTATAAGTTGAGCACCATTCAAGAACAGAATGATAAAGGCGCCTGGTATGGTTGGACCATCGATATGGTAGGTCCGGTAACTAACCCTGGTATTTATCAAGCTGCTCGTGACTTTGCCCAACAAGTCTCGTCAGGAACTGTGAAGACCGCAGCACCTGAGCAAGATCACGCAGAAACCGTGCAACACTTTTAACAGAGGGCCAGGGGTTCACAGCCCCTGGTTTATTTATGCTTGTAGAAAATTTCATGGAAATTTTCGAGGGGTTGCCAAGGGCTCATGGTACATACGTAATTAAGGGTAGTCGTCAGGACAATAAGTTAACTGGCAAGGCTACTACGATTCGTGAACCGATTACTAAAGACCTGTGGTTGCAACACCTTGAAGGTAAACAAGGACTTGGCGTTATTCCAATTAACGACGAGTCAATGTGTAAGTTTGGTGCTATTGACATTGATACGTATGATGGCAGCATTGACTTACCTAAAATTAATTCAGCCATTCAAGAACTAAAGGTTCCGTTATTTCCCTGTGCTAGTAAGTCTGGGGGCATTCACTTGTACCTTTTTACTTCTGAGTGGGTTGATGCAGGTACAATGCAGCAAAAATTAAAAGACCTTGCAGCGTATATGGGCTTTGGCGGTTGCGAAATATTTCCGAAACAAACCAAAATCCTCGCGGATCGTGGCGATATCGGTCAGTGGATCAACATGCCTTACTTCGGCGAAACACGCTGGTGTCAGGGTATGAAGCCAGAAGCCTTTGTTGAAAAGGTAATGGCCAATCGCTTTACTGCTAAACAATTAGATGATCTAGTGATTAACGTAAAAGCTGGGTTTGAAGACGGACCACCATGTTTGCAGCACCTATCTACTAAGGGTTTTCCACAAGGAACAAGAAACAACGGACTATTTAATATTGCTGTATACTGTAGGAAGAAGAGTCCGGACAACTGGGAATCTCAGCTCGAAGGTTTTAATATCGACTTGATGGATCCTCCCTTATCTAGTAGTGAGGTGCAAGGTGTTATCAAATCAGCCAAGCGAAAAGAGTATCAGTACACGTGCAGTAAACCTCCTGTCGCACCCTATTGCAATGCTGCTGTTTGCAAGCTTCGTAAGTTTGGTGTCGGGACTTCTACTGATATGCCTGCTGTACATAGTCTTACTAAGTTTAACACTCTTCCTCCCATCTGGTTCCTCGATGTTGATGGCGGCGGTCGGTTAGAATTAGAAACAGACGACTTACATAATCAACGTAGGTTCCAGCGCAAATGCATGGAACGTTTAAACGTCTTGCCTGGCAAGATGAATGATATTGCCTGGACTAAACTAGTTAATCATCTACTAGAAAACCTTACCATCATTGAAGCACCACCGGATGCTTCTCCTGTCGGACAACTGTTTGAATACATCGAACGCTTTTGTACTGGCCGGGTGCAAGCCAAGGTTAAGGAAGAAATTCTACTTGGTAAACCATGGACTGATAGTGGTAAACACTTTTTTAGGATGGCAGACCTCATGGCGTTCCTAGACCGGCATCATTTCAGGGATTACAAGGTTCACCAGGTTACTTCGATCTTACGTGAGAATGGCGCTGAACATCACTTCTTTAATATCAAGGGAAAAGGGATTAACATTTGGGCGATCAGTGAGTTTGAAAAACACGATGGCAACTTTGATACTCCAGACATTGAAGGTAATGAGGAAGTATTTTGACGTGGACGATTGTATTCGGACCTCCAGGGACTGGCAAGACGACGACTGGTATGCGGTTCATTGAAGAACGTTTAGAACGCGGTATCCCACCTAATCGGATTGGGTATATCGCGTTTACTAGAAAGGCGGCCAATGAAGCTAGGACTAGGGCTGCTGAGAAGTTTGGATTTACCGCCGATGACATGCCGTACTTTCGGACCATTCATAGTCTTGCCTTTATGCAACTAGGGATAAAACCGTCTGGCATGCTGCAACGTACTAACTACACTGAGTTAGGTGAAAAGCTAGGGATCGAGGTCAGTGGTTCATTTAACAATGAAGACGGTCTATTACAGGGAATGCCGTTAGGAGATCGCTATTTCTTTTTAGATAACTTAGCAAGGATTACGCGTAAACCGTTAAAAAGGATCTATGAAGAATGTGGCGACGATGAGATTGATTGGCATGAACTAGACCGGGTTTCACGGACCTTGCAGCAATACAAGAAGATCCATAAACTCTATGACTTTACCGATCTATTAGAACAGTGGTTAGAGCATGGTCATACGCCAAAACTAGATTCGATCTTTGTCGACGAGGCACAAGACCTGTCTGCATTACAGTGGGACTTTGTTGAAAAATTAACTGTTAATATGGAGGACAAATATGTCGCAGGTGACGACGATCAAGCTATCTATCGATGGGCCGGAGCCGATGTTGAAAGACTTATACATCTACCCGGACGCCGTATTATCCTCGATCAGTCTTATCGGGTGCCCAGGACAGTGCATGCGGTGGCAACTAATCTCCTCACGCGTATCCAGAGTCGAGTGCCCAAACGATTTAAACCGTCAGATATATCAGGTAGTGTTAACTGGCATTTTACACATGATGCCGTCGACCTCAGTAAAGGACAATGGCTCTTACTGGCACGTAACTCCTATCTCACAAGAGAACTTGAAGAAACCTGTTTAAGAGCTGGTTATCCGTTTGAGAGTCTTAAGAAGTCGCCACTACAAAATGATTCATTAAAGGCAATCATCGCTTGGACTAACTTATGCAAGGGCCAGCGAGTTAATGGTGACGCATTAAAACTAATTTACCGGTTCATGGGCCTTCGTAAGCGCACTGATAAAGAACGGACATATTCACTAGCTGACGTGAAACTAGAACCTGGGATCTGGCACCAGCGATTGACCCACATCTCTGCTGCCGAACGCGAGTATTACATTGCTGCCCGCCGGCAAGGTGAAAGTTTAACTGCAGATCCACGAATCAAGATCAATACCATTCACGCCGTTAAAGGCGGTGAGGCAGATAACGTTTTAATCCTGACTGACATGGCAGCCAGGTCATACAAGTATATGCAGCAGTACCCAGATGATGAAGCCCGCGTGTTTTACGTGGGTATGACTAGAGCAAAACATAATTTACACCTAATTCAACCACAAACGAATCTTTTTTACGAGATCGGATAACGAGGATTAACCGAGGGAACATCGATGCACACAGCTAATAGCAACACCTATCCTTTTAAGACAACTCCCTACGCTCATCAGAGTGAGGCGTGGGGCATATCAAAGGATAAAGATGAGTTTGCCCTGTTTATGGAGATGGGAACTGGCAAGACAAAGGTAGCAATTGATTCGATTTCATATCTTTACGACTCAGGTCGGATACAGTCTGCGCTTATTGTCGCGCCCAAGGGTGTCTATATGAATTGGATTATCAAGGAGATACCAACCCACCTACCTGACCATGTAAGATACCAAATTGCCTCATGGCACGCCGCACCTAGAAAGGCCGAGCAAGAAGCATTAGATAATATTCTCAAACAGTCTGATGACCTGCGTATCCTTGTTATGAACGTCGAAGCCTTTAGCACGGACCGCGGTACAAAGTTTGCAAAACTATTCTTAGATGTCGGCGGCAGATCAATCATGGTTGTCGATGAATCAACTACGATTAAGAATCCAGGGGCACAGCGAACTAAGAATGTAATCAAGGTAGGAACATATGCAAAGTATCGACGCATCCTTACTGGCGAACCCGTGACCCGTAGTCCATTAGACATCTACAGTCAAGCCCAGTTCTTGAACCCGCATCTACTAGGCTTTAGCAGTTACTATACGTTTAGAAACCGGTATGCGATTATGATCGATATCAAGGCAGGTAATCGCAGCTTTAAAAAGATTACAGGGTTTCGTAAGTTAGACGAACTAACTAAGTCCTTACAAAGCTTTAGTTACCGCGTTAAGAAGGTTGACTGTCTAGACTTACCAGCAAAGATCTATCAATACCGGTATGTTGAATTGACTAAGGAACAAAAGCAACTGTATAAGCAAGTGGCCGATATTGCGGTAGCCACACTCAAGGGCAAGGTCTTAACCATTGACAATGTACTAACCCAGATCCTTCGGCTGCATCAGATTACCTGCGGACATTTTAAGAGCGATGACGGTGAGATCATCAAGGTACCTAACAACCGCCTAACTGAACTAGTAGATGTATTAGATGAGGCCAGTGACAAGGTAATCATTTGGGCTACGTATGTAGAAGATATCAAGACCATTCAAGCAAAGTTAACCGAGATCTATGGGCCACAGTCCGTGGTTACTTATTACGGTAGTACTAGTACAGATGATAGGTCTGACGCCGTTAAACGTTTCCAAGAGGATCCTAGTGTAAGATACTTTATAGGTAACCCGTCAACGGGAGGCTACGGTATTACCTTGACCGCAGCAACGACCGTGGTCTACTATTCAAATAGTTATAACCTCGAACATCGATTACAGTCTGAGGATCGTGCACACCGGATTGGCCAAACCAAGTCAGTAAACTACGTTGACCTTACGGTGACGGGCACAATTGATGAAAAGATTATCAAGGCCTTGAGGGAGAAAAAGAATATCGCCGCTCAAGTCCTTGGTGAAGATATTACCTCTTGGCTTTCCTAGCTTCAGATAAAGCAATTGCAACTGCTTGCTTTTGACTTTTAACAACAGGACCGCCTTTGCCTGAATGTAATGTACCGCCTTTAAATTCACGCATAACTTTTGCTACTTTCTTTTCGCCTTTAGTCGCCATGATAGTCCTTATTTTTTAGCTGTCTTAGCTGAGTCTCTAAAGTCCTTAGCGGTAGGTGCGCCCTTAGTTCCTGGTTTACGCATCTTTTCGCCAGATCCTGCTTTAATTCGTTCACGTTTAGCGTGAATGTTCGCGTATAATCCTGGTTTAGTCGCCATAAAATTTATCCTTCTTGCCTTCTTTATGTGGGCCTTTTTTCTCGCGATGCTTCATTGGTTCTGGTTTTTTCTTAGTTGCCATGTGTAGCTCCTGATAAGTAAACAGCACGTTCATCGTTACGGCGACGAGTCAAACCTTTCAGTTCTTTTCCGCCTGCTTTATTGTACAACAAAAACGCATCAGCAGCACCTTCAAAATCTTCACGATTATGTTTGGCGCGAATAGAAGAACGTTGCAAGGTCCCTAGACCAAAGTTAAAACTGATCGAAACGAGTGCATCAAACCGAGACTGAGTAAGACCCACAGGACATAATCGTTCCACTCCAACTTCAAAGCGAGCAATATCTTTCCTAAGTATTTCATTAACTTCCTCCATGGTAAAGGTCTTGTTCCAAGCATCTGGTAAGGTCTTGCCGTCACCGATTAAGTGTCCGACGCCCACGGTCCATAGTCCAATAGCATCTTGATATGGTTTGACTCGCACCCCTTCATGGTGCTTTAACATCTCTAGACAGCGATCACTAATTTTCATTTCTTAAACGCTTGGGTACCAAACCAGAATGCAATGATTGAGGCAAAGATCTGCTGCGACTCATCGTCCCATAGTTGATCTAGTGCAATACTAAAGTCAACCCCGGTCTTCCAAGCGTAGATAAATCCGAATACATCTACAAAAACTAACAAGGCAAACATACCAAGGCTAATAATAGATCTTGTGGCAGCTCGCATATTAATGACCCACTGACTTGCTCCCTTACCAATCTCAATGTCATGGGCATATAAGGCCTGTCGTTCTTGGACCTGGGTTTCCATGGCAATTTGATCAGTCCGAATCTCTTCAACCCGAGCTTGGGCTGCGAACCCGGCTTCCATCAATTTAAGTTCACGTTCCATTTGCATGGCTGCAAGTTCTAATTCATGTTTCTTATCTGACTTATCTTGAAAGAAATCTAGGAACTTTGGAAGTCCACCCATCAAAAATGAAAGCAAGGTTGAGATTAACGTAAGCATTAAGACCTCCAGTAAAAATAAGTTAGAAATGCTGCCCAAGCCGTAGCAACTACCCAAGCCCACATTAACGTATCAAAATCATCATCATTCATATAACGCCTAGAATAAATTTTAACCACAGTGTTACGAGCAAAGCTGCAAGAAAACAGTACCATTGGACTTGTCTGACCTTCTTTAGTTCCGTGTCAAAAAACTCTTTATCTTCTCTTTCCAGTTTTTCAATGTCTGTTTTAATCCTGAGAACTTGCTCCCACTCTTTTGTGCCATACTTTTTAATGAAATCAGTTTTAAGACGATGTTCTTCATCAGTAATTACCTTTCGTTGTTTGTACTCGTCAAGGGCTTTAAAGATAGCCCGTTGCTTTTTAAACTCCGCTTCCTTACGTTGGCGGATATGATCTAACGTCTTTTGTCTTGCTAACTCAATGCCTTCTTTTTGGGCATCTTCAATATTCTTTCCAATCTCTTGACCAGCTTTTCTACCAGTGGCAATCCCTTCGCTAAGTCCTTTAGCCCCGGCTAATAGTCCAAGATCGTCGGCCACATCAATTTAACTTCAGTACAATTGTAATTAATGTGATAATGATAAAAGCAGTTGTGGCAAGAATGATCTGTTCTAGGCGCTTTAACCTTGCACAAATGCTATCGTAACGCAGCTCACAAACTGCCTCATGACTATTTAGCCGCGCTTCTGTTTCGTTCATATCTTAAACCTTAGGGTACTTTAATTTGATTGCATCGATCTGCGCCTTCCAGGCATCATAGCCACCGTGATAAAGCGTATCGAATTGATCTGCGAATGATGGGTACTCTGCGGCTCTATGGTACTTATATGTGTCTGGATCAACCCAAGCATTTACTGCTGCTAAGTCAATCTCAACCTTGTTTCCTTGCGCATCAAATGCTCCGATATCATCACTAATAGTAACAACCTGTGGATATAGTTTATAAATAGCTTTATGATTCATGCCGCAATCTCTTTCAATGTTATGACTGAATTAGCAACGTATCTATTGTTATCACCAGTATTGGATGGCCTATTCAAATAAACAGTTCTTGATGAAATATGACCATAAGTGGACATTATTCTAATAAACACTTTATTTTGCGTGGTGCCTGGATCTAATATATATTGATACGTTGCCGGATGAAGTCTATATTGGGTATCAGATTGAGAGCCGCCACCACTTGATGTGCCGAAATGAGCTAAAGTTCCAGCATCAGTAATGCCGCCAACAGTAACACCCCTATTTGGAAAATAAGAATATCCTGATCCTTCAGGCGCATATTGCATTAAAAAGTTTGCCCATGTATCGTTATCTGCGCCAACCATAAGGCGAACATCTACAAGTATTTTAGATGTGTTAATAGAGCGAGTAATAAATACTGTGCCATCACCAAACGGCCCAGGCACAACAAATATATTTGAGCGC
>Ga0222712_10001240_pt1 | contig 32372 bp, 35 predicted proteins | sample C33_657DmetaG_FD_165043 | JGI IMG/M metagenome (GOLD analysis project Ga0222712, IMG submission 165043) | Estuarine water microbial communities from San Francisco Bay, California, United States - C33_657D | ecosystem: Environmental > Aquatic > Marine > Unclassified | place: USA: California...
AGCTTATTGCGGTGAGGGCGAAGTAAAGCCAACGCATGCTGAAAGTTCCGACTATTTTGAGCAACTACAATACCTCTCCATTAGGAACATGTTGTTCGAAACGGCATGTGACTGTCCACACCCAATACGCAGCAAACGCAATATCGCGGGCTCACTTCGAGCATCGTGTTGGATGCACGCCAAAAAAGTTCCGTAGAAAATCGTTTCGCCTCGGACGAAGTCTGGCTCGATTAGTTCGAACCCGGGGCAATGCCCTTCAGTTCGGGACGTGGGCGTTCCGCTTGACTTCGGCCCCGCTGCACCGCGGCCTGAACGCCATCCTCCGCGCAGCCACGCTGAGCATATCGCTCAGCAATCGCCTCAAATCGGTACGATGTGAGTGCCACCAGCTTCGTGAGTTCCGTGAAAAACACCTCGGGATCGGCAACGGATTCCTGAACTCGATATACCTGAGGCTCGAACTGACCATAAAACCAGTCCGCATCGGCGCAAGCCATGATTCCTTCTAATGTTTGTACCTCCTTGAGGAGCGCCTTCCACCGGGACTCGTAGCCCCCTTTGGGTGCCTCACGCGCGAGCAACTTTAAGTGGAATTCACTCAATTTTGCCTGATGCCCGCGGAGCATTCCATCGGCCTGCTCGGCGCTGAAGTAGCTTTGGGCAGCCAGGGAGAACGAACAAAGCAGCACCAGGGACAGAAAAACACCGCGCATGTTCCAAAATTACGTTCAAAAAGCGTCATAAATGTTATGTAATGACTAATTCTAATGATTCCGAGGCTACTGCTTGGGCCTCTGCCGTTTATTCCGCCCTTCGAGCCGAATCCAACGATTTAGCCGCCGCTCCGATGGCCGCCTACATGAAGCACAACTTCTCCTTTTTGGGAATTCCCAAGCCCCTTCGCGCCGAAATACAGCGGACGCACTGGGCCGAGCGACCCAAAAAATCCGCCGCCATCGACACGTTACACCAGCTTTGGGCGCTCCCCTTCCGCGAAGCCCAATACGTCGCCCTTGACCTGCTAAAATCGGAGTCTAAATTTTGGTCGCCGGAGGAAGCACTCCCGGCCCTGGAATACTGGATAACCACCCAAAGCTGGTGGGACAGCGTGGACACGCTGGCGGTGCACGGGGCCGGGGCCCTGCTTAAGCGCCACCCAGAGGCCGTTTGGCCTCGAATCCAGCAATGGATTTACGCCGATAACCTTTGGCTCAACCGCACCGCCATGATTGCCCAACTCGGATTCCGCACCGAAACGCGCACCGAATGGCTCGACGAAGCCCTGGGCGCCCACACGGAATCCAAGGAATTCTTTCACCGCAAAGCCATCGGATGGGCCCTGCGCGACTACAGCCGCACGAACCCCCGGTGGGTTCGGCAGTGGGTCGACGCCCACCCCGAACTCAGCGGACTTAGCCGGCGTGAGGCGCTTCGGCTACTCGGTAGCCGCGAAGGAGCATAAAGAGCCCGGCGAACAGCGCCAGGACCGCGCCTTCGATGCCGATCAAGTAATAGGGCCAATCACCTTGCACCAACGGGTGATCTACGGGCGGCGGTTGGTTGACGTACCAGTAGTTGGACCCCAGCGCCGCGTTCACCGCCATCATGGCAAACCCGACCAGATTGGTGATGCCGATCACGCGCCAAAAAAGACGGCGCGGAAGGCGCGCTCCGCCCCGAATAATTAGGTAGAGCGGAATCACCACCACCGAAGAGTGCGCGGTGTAAAATTGCGTCACGTAACCCACCGTGGTCGACGACTCCAGTGCGGGCGTGAGGAAGGCCTGAATTCCGCCCAGCGGACCCCAGAAGGCCACGAGCGGCAGTGCCCATTTTTGCCGGAGCACGAGGTAGGCAAAGAGCAAAAACTGGCTAAAGCTGCACATGTGAAGTGGCAGCGACTCGCGAGCATTAAACGTGCCGTCGGCGAGCGCCATCCACCAGTACCAGGACTGGTTGGCGAGAATGGCCCATCCCAAAATCTTCTCCCATTGAGCAAACTTGGGGTGCCCGGCCCTCGGGGCAAGGACAAAAAATCCGAGAAAAAAGAGGACCAGAATGCCGAAGCCGCCCCACCAAATTGGGCCGCCAACTTCGACAACCACCATATCCCACTCGCCCATTATGCCGTTCGGTTAATCCGCTTCCAAAAAAGCAAGGTTAGGGCGCCGTAGTGAAGGGCTCCGGCCGCCAAAAAGCCAAAAATGTAAAAGGGCCAATCGCCCATAATGAAGGGATTATCTACCAAGGGACGCTGGCAAAGAAACATGTAGTTTGCGTCGACGAGGTAGTTAACCAGGCCCACGGGGGCCATCAACAAAACATTGACTCCAAGCATTTTCGCCCAGGTCCACTTGCCAATCATCCAGCCCCGTGCGAAGACGAAGTACAGGGGAATAATGATGATTCCGCCGTGTACAATGTAGTATTCGGCGTACATGAAGGGGCTGTCGCCCGCAGTAAGCTCGGGGGTGAGTAGGCTGTGAAATCCGCCGACGATACCCCAGAAAAACAAGGGATAAAATGCCCATCGGGCACCAAATGCCAGCAGCAAAATGCTGAGCATGCGGCTGAACCCGCAAAGGTGAATCTCCAGGTTGTCGTGGACGTTCCACAAGCCCACTTGGTAGAGGTACAGGTGCTTGGCGAGCAGCAGCCCGGCCAAAGCGTAGCCCCACCAGCGTTCAAAGGTGCGGAGTTCCTCGCCCTTCCAGGTGCGCGCCGCGCCGAAAACAAGGGCTGCGTAGGCTGCAAAAATCGCAATACCGCCCAGCCATCCGGCAGAGCCAAAGGAATAAACCGCGTGTTCAATTACCAAAAAAGACATATGCGTTGCGTTTAGGTGCCGTCAATTTAGCACAAAGACGCCCCGCTGCCTACACCTAAAAAAGCGGCTTGCGTTTTTCGAGAAAAGCCGTGGTGCCTTCGGTGAATTCTGCGGTCCCAAATCGGGCGCCAAACTCGGCGATTTCGGCAGCAAAACCCGGCCCGCCCTCGGAGGCGGCGTTCACGGTACGGATGATGGCGGCCTGCGCATCGCCCGATGCTTTGATGAACTGGCGCGCCATGGCTTCGGCGGCTTCCAGGAGCGCATCGGGCTCGTGGGTCGCGTTAACTAAGCCCCAAGCCTCGGCCTTGGCTGCGTCTATCATGCTGGCGCCGAACATCAGCTCGAGCGCCCGACCCTTTCCGACGAGTTGGACCAAGCGCTGGGTACCTCCGTAGCCGGGAATTACCCCAAGCGACGACTCCGGCAGGCCCATGCGCGCCGTGGTCGACGCCACCCGAACGTGGCAGGCCATAGCCAGCTCCAGTCCTCCACCTAGGGCAAATCCATTGACGGCGGCGATGTAGGGCTTGCGCGCCTGCGCAATACGGTTAAACAGCAGGTCGTGGCCGCGGCGGGCCAAGGCCTCGCCCTCAGCCGGACTGTAGCCCGCAAACTCCGCGATGTCGGCCCCGGCAACAAAACTCTTGGGCCCTGCACCCGTGAGGACCACGGCGCGAACGTCGGCCCGCTCGTCCAGCGCGATTACGTGCTCGTGGAGTGATTGGATCGTCGGCGCGTTCAGCGCGTTCAGCGCTTCCGGGCGGTCAATCGTAAGAAAAGCGACGCGGTCGCGAACTTCAAGGCGTACGGTGGACATGGGGCATCGTATTGGGTTGCGTGAATGGCGTACTTTGGCCAGACCAAAGATACTTTCTGTGCTCAAGCGCCTTCAACGTTGGATTCAAGACAAATCGGGCATCGGCGAAAACCGCGATGCCCTGGCCGTACTGCGGCGGCGCGTGGATGCCTTGGCGGCCCTGCAGCAGCAGCACCTCCCCGAAACCCTGAGCCTGCCGTGGATTCCCGAACTGCCCGAGGGTGTTTCGCCGGCCATTCACCGAGCCGATGCCATGTTCCGCTTCCCCTTGAGCGTTTCGGGCGGAGACTGGGTTCGGGCGGCTTCGGAGTACTTCGGCGCGGGGCGCGAACTGGCCCTTGCGGCAAAAAAATCGGCCCCCATGGCCCAAAGCCTGCTCGACTTTGGCGGCGGATACGGCCGGGTGGGGCGCTTTCTGGCCGCGGAATTTCCGACTGCCGAACGCTGGGTTTACGACCCCAAAGCGGGCGCAATGGCCTTTCAGCAGAATGCTTGGGGCGCAAGGCCCTGGAACGGGACGCCGGTTGACCTCGTCGTGGCCGGATCGGTGCTTACCCACCTGCGCCCTCGGGATGCCGCCGCAGAACTTCAGCGCATGCTGGACGCGCTCCGCCCAAACGGATTGGCCCTGATCACGCTGCACGATGCTACCCCCGAAACCCAAGTGCATTCCGCGACCGAAGAATCCGCCCTTCCGGAACTTGAGGACCAGCTAAATCCCGAGAACTACGCCAGCGTCTACTTCAGTGCGGCAGACTGGAACCGCCTCATGCCCGCGGGATGGACGTACCGGGTACTGCCCGAGCGCTTTGGGGGAACCCAGCAAATCCTGGTGGTTACGCGCGCGGAAGGCGAAGCATAAACACCGAACCTTCCGGCGACGAGGATTCAATCCAGATGCGGCCACCCATTCCCGCAACTATGGACTTCACCAGCGCCAGCCCGAGACCCGTACCCGTGGATTTGGTCGTAAAATGCGGCGCAAAAATGGCCTCCCAGCGCTCGGGCGCAATTCCCGAACCGTTGTCGCGAACCGACACGAGAATATGGCCTTCGTCCTCGCGAACCGTAACGGATACGTTGGGTTGCTTGCCCTGGGGTATGGCATCCAAGGCGTTGTTTAACAAGTTGTTAAAGACACGAAGTAGCGAATCTTCGGTTCCCAAAACCATCCAGGGCCCCGCGGGCAACGCCAAGTCAAGTCCCGGATACGCAAGCTGAATTCGGCGCAGCACCGTGGCCAAGTCTACCGGCCGAAGGGGTCCGTTAGAAATCTTCGCCAACTCGCTAAAGTCCCCGGCAACCGCCGACATGGCATCAATCTGCGCAAGCATCGACTCCGAAAAATTCCGCACTTCGTCGGCCGTAAGCTGCGCCGCCCGGCTGGCGTGCAGCTGCGTCATCAGCCGCATTGGGGTGAGCGGATTCTTGATTTCGTGGGCGACCTGCTGCGCCATTTCGCGCCACGCTCGCTCCTTCTCGGCGATGGCCAAGGTCTTGGCGTTTTCCTCGGTTTGCTGGACCATCCGGTTGTAGGCGTCCACCAGCTGGCCAATCTCGTCCTTTGAGCGCCACGCGACCTGATGTGGATTGCTGCTGCCGTCTTCGGGGTTGCCCTTCATGGCGTTGCCCACGACCTCCAAACCCTGGGTAATGCTCCGCGAAAGCAGGTAGGCAAAGTAGGTGGCCGCGACAAAAAGCACCAGATGCAGCCAAGCTAAAGCCCGAAAAAAAGCCATGTCCTCCATGGGGCGCTCGACCTTGTCGCTGTAGGGGACCACCATCAAGGCCACGGGAAGCCCCAATTCGTTGTCAATTTCTGCGGTATACAGCAGCAATTCCCGATCGCTGCTGGTCGGGTCCGAAATGCTCAGAATTTGGTTTCGGCGGCTGTGGACCAGTTCCGGTAGCCGGGGCGGAAGAATCCCTTCGTCCACCAGGGCCATGTTCGACGAGAGCAAGAGTTCGCCGTTCATTCGGTACAGGGCCACGTCAATTTGGTGAATTCGGCTGATGCTGCAGAGCTCTTCGTTGAACGCCGACATCAAATCCCCCTCGTCAATGTCTTTGCCGATCGCACGCTGTAGCTCGTGGGCCACGTGGGCCTCTACGGCCTGCTCCTTGCGCTTAAGGCGCTCGCGGCGGTACTCAACTTCTTCGGCCTTAAAATGAAGGAAGCTGACCACCCCAGTGGCGCCAAAACCCAGCACCACCAAAAGGAACATGGCGATGAAAATTCGGACGCGGAGGGTCAGTCGCATGGCAGGCTAGCGGTTAGTCCAGCGCCTTATCCAATTTTAGGGCCAAATGCGCGCGGTGTGCCTTTGTTTCGGCATCGGTGCCCGGATTCGTGCGGACGAGCTGGCGAATGCGCTGAATTTGGGCCAAGGCCGCCGACTGCGATGGGCGATCGTATCCGGTTGCCGGCTTTTCCCCAAGGCCCGCGATGTCAATCAACCGATCGAGGTATTCCAGCTGAACATTTTGGCGGAATCCATTTACCGGAGTGGTCCAATCCGCCGCAAAAAGGGCGTCGGTCAGGTCGGCCGTCATGGCGGCCACGCTGTACTGGTTGCCGTAGAGCTTGGAATCGGTCAGGCGCTTCATCACCGCCGGGTGCAGCAGGTGAGCCAGTACGTTGCGCTGAATGGCGAGGCTGCGGTCGTGGATTTTGGGGTCCTCGGTCTGGCTGAAGAAGCCAAATCCGCGGCGCTGCTGCTGCAGGTACTTCCACACGGGCGCGGCGGCGTCAAACGCCGTCGGCGCAAAAACATAGGTGCGCAAGGCGTTCATGGCGCGTTTTTGGTCGGCCAACGAAACCGGCGTAAACGGATCCTTGGCGCCCGGCTGGCCCGGGAATCCGCGCTCCACGTAGACCCCGCCGACGTAGCGGCTGATGGCTGCGGCCGCGTTGCTGATTTCGCCGCCCAGAATGGCATAGGCCTGCACCAACTCTTGGTAGCTCTGGCCCTCCTTGCGGTAGTTCTCCAACAAGGTTCCGTACAAGCGGTTGACCAGCTGCATGCGCTCGACCCCATAGGCGATGGCGTCGCCCGACATGTCGTTGACGTTGACGCGTGGGTCAATGGCCTTGCCCGGCGAGCGCATGTCGTCGGCGTCGTTGCCAAACGTCAACTCCGGAGCGGTGCTGCGCGCAAGGATTTCATTCAGGCGCGCTTCTTCGGCGTCGGCGTCGGCCAGCCCCGAACTGTAGCCGTACTCAATGGCCCACAGGTCGTAGGGTCCGGGCTTGGTCGTGAAGTACTGCCCCTGTTTTTTGGGGTCCAAACTGACGTTGACCGCGGGGTAGTCCATTACCGAACCCACCAGGCCCACGCGCTCGGTGAGTTCGCGGTTGTGAATGTCTTTCGGCAGGTGCAGCTGCGACGCCTTCATGTTGTGGTTCAAGCCGAAGGTGTGGCCTATTTCGTGGAGCACGAGGTAGTACAGCGACTCCTCGAGGTAGCGCTTTTTCTGCTCTTCCGAAGCGCCCGCCGCGGCCAGGGCTTGCATGCCAAAGAGCGCGGACTGCTGCAGGTAGTGGCCCGCACCGCAGGCAGCATGGTCGTCGCCGTGCATTGGCTCTTCGGCCTGGGCGTCCACCAAGCCGAGGTTGTTGTACAGCGCGGCCTGCTTCAAGCGGTTCGCCACAAACACGTACTCAAACATGATGTCGGCGCCCAAAATCTGGCCGGTACGCGGGTTGGTGAAGCTAGGGCCGTAGCCGCCAAAGGGCGGGAAGGGGCTCGACGTCCAGCGCAGCACGTTGTAGCGAATGTCGCCCGCATCCCACGTGGCGTCGTCGGGCTGAACCTTGACCACGATGGCGTTCTTAAAGCCCGCCTTCTCAAAAGCCTCGTTCCAGGCTTCGCCCGCGCGCTGAATCACGTCGCGGAACTCAAGCGGCGTGGTGTTTTCGATCCACCAGGTAATCGGTTCGACCGGCTCGCTAACCGCTTCGTCGGGGTTCTTTTTCACCAGCTTCCAGCGGTTGATCACGTCGCGGTAGTTGGCCGCCTTCGGCGAAGTCATGTCGTTGATTTGCTGGCCGAAGTAGCCCACGCGCGGATCATCGCGGCGCGGCATGTAGTCCGCGGCGGGCATCGCCAAAATGCTGTGCTGCAGGCGCACGGTCACGTAGCGCGAGTCGGTCACGTCCGGTCCGCCACCTACGCCGTTGGGGTTGTCGTACACCAAGTCCACAACCACATCCGTATTCTCGGGGTAGGCCCGCACCTTAGCTACGCGCGACTTGGTCTTGCTCAGGGTGCCCAAGCCAAACTCCCGGCTCCCGGGTGCGGACGGAGCCTTGACGCGGTCCAGCGCTTCCCCTAAGAAAAGGCCCGTGGCCTCAATCAGTACTTCGCCCTTGGCGCGGTCTTCGGCAACCACCTTCTCGCTGAGCAGCACCGCCGGACTGATGTTGGCCTCCGCGGACTTACTCAGGGCTGTGGCCGGATCAAAGTAGTATCCCGTGTTTTGGGTTTCAAACTGAACCTGATCAAAGTAGCGGCGAATCGTGAACACTTCGTTGGCGCGAAACGAGCCGCGGTTGAAGCCAACCGAAGCCACGCCGTTCTCCGCATAGCTCCAGTAAATGAACTCGCGGTTAAACTGGTCCGCCGTGAGCTTCAAGTAGAGCTTTCCGTCGGTCGTGTCCTGGTACACCTTCATCAGGCCATCAAAGGCCACCGTGTTCTTCAACTTGGCGGCGATAGTTACCTTTTTATCGGACGGAGCCGCTGCGGCCGCTGCGGTCGGGGCCCCTTTGGACTTCTTGGACTTGGCCTTGGACTGGCCTTCAGACGGATGCGTGGCGGCCAGCAGTGCGGCGGCCACGAGGGCGGAGCGTACGAGTGCGTTCATCCGACCAAGATAACCCCGGCGCCGCAATTGGTCCACCACCAAAAAAAACAGGCCCCCGAAGGAGCCTGAAAAAAACAAAACCGCAGTGGGCCCTAGCCGTTCAACGCCTCGGCGCCCCCTACAATTTCCAAAATCTCGTTCGTGATCGCGGCTTGACGCGCCTTGTTGTACTGAAGCTTAAGGCCATCTCGCATGCTCTTGGCGTTGTCGGTTGCCTTGTGCATAGCGGTCATCCGTGCTCCGTGTTCCGAGGCCTGAGAATCAAGCAAGGACTTGAAAAACTGCATATGGATATGCGTTGGTATCAAGCTGTTCAGCAAGTCCGCCTTGTTCGGCTCAAACAAATAGTCGCTTGAAGGCGCGGAATCCGGCTGGGGAATCGGCAATACCACCTCGTCGCGTACCATTTGCACCGCGGCATTCTTGAACTGATTGTAGACGACGATTACTTGGTCGTACGTGCCGTCCAAGAATCCATTCATCGCGTTCTCGGCGAGCGCACGGGCTCCGTCAAACGTCACATTGGCAACGACATCTATCTCACTGCCAGCTAGGTTGTCGAGCTTGCGAAGTTGGTCGCGGCCCTTTTTTCCAAGCGCGAAGAGCTCAACGGCAACACCCTGGGCCTCAAGTGCATCCATTACGAGTTTGGTGCGCTTGAGCACCGACGAATTGAATGCCCCACACAAACCGCGGTTGGCGGTTACGGGAACGATAAGTACCCGACGAAGCGGACGCTGCACCGCAAAAGGATTCTCCGACGCGTCAAGCGTTGCGCTCACGTTGGCCATCAGGACGCCCAATTTTTCCGCATACGGACGCATCTGTACGATGGCATCCTGCGAGCGCTTCAGCTTCGCCGCCGAAACCATTTTCATGGCCGACGTGATCTGCATCGTGCTGGATACCGACGAAATGCGGTTGCGGAGTTCCTTGAGGTTCGCCATCGCTTAGGTATTAGTTGGCGTAGGCCGGAATAATTTCTTTGGCTGCCGCCTCAATGGCACCGATTTCGGCGTCGCCCCATGCGCCGCCGCGAACTGCGTCGAGCACGTTGCGGTGCTTGGCTTCCATGTACTCGATGAATGCGCCTTCAAAAGCTTTCACCTTGTTCACGGGTACGTTGTTCAGCATGCCCTTGGTGCCGATGTAGATAATCGCCACCTGCTTCTCCACGCTCATCGGCGTGTTGACGGACTGCTTGAGAATTTCCACGTTGCGGCGACCCTTGTTGATCACGTTCATCGTGGCCGCGTCGAGGTCCGAGCCAAATTTGGCAAACGCTTCGAGTTCGCGGTACTGCGCTTGGTCGAGCTTGAGGGTACCCGCCACCTTCTTCATCGGCTTAATTTGTGCGGAACCTCCCACGCGCGATACCGAGATACCTACGTTGATGGCCGGACGCACGCCCGAGTTGAAGAGGTCCGCTTCCAAGAAGATCTGGCCGTCGGTGATCGAAATTACGTTGGTCGGAATGTACGCCGATACGTCGCCCGCTTGGGTTTCAATGATTGGTAGCGCCGTCAGCGAACCGCCGCCCTTTACTTTGCCCTTGAGGGACACGGGCAGATCGTTCATTTGGGCCGCAATGGCGTCGTCCTTGATCACCTTGGCCGCGCGCTCGAGCAATCGGCTGTGCAGGTAGAATACGTCACCCGGGTAGGCTTCGCGGCCCGGAGGGCGGCGGAGCAGCAGGGACACCTCGCGGTAGGCCACAGCCTGCTTTGAAAGGTCATCGTAAATGATCAAGGCGGGGCGACCCGTATCGCGGAAGTACTCGCCGATGGCCGCGCCTGCGAACGGAGCGTAGAACTGCATCGGCGCGGGGTCAGCGGCATTGGCCGCCACGATGGTCGTGTAGGCCATAGCGCCCTTGTCTTCGAGGGTCTTTGCCAAGGCCGCCACCGTTGAACCCTTTTGACCTACAGCAACGTAGATACAGTACACAGGCTCGCCCTTGTCGTAGTATTCTTTTTGGTTGATGATCGTGTCAATGGCCACCGTGGTCTTACCCGTTTGGCGGTCGCCGATGATCAATTCGCGCTGACCACGTCCGACCGGAATCATCGCGTCAATGGCCTTGATGCCCGTTTGAAGCGGCTCATTTACCGGCTGGCGGTAGATAACGCCCGGAGCCTTGCGCTCCAACGGCATTTCAAAGCGCTCGCCCTCAATCGGACCTTTGCCGTCGATGGGGTTGCCCAGGGTATCCACCACGCGGCCAACCATGCCTTCGCCCACATTAATTGAAGCAATTACTCCGGTACGCTTCACCGTAGAACCTTCTTTGATGCCTTCGGCGGCGCCCAAGAGTACAATACCTACGTTGTCCTCTTCCAGGTTGAGGACGATTCCGCGAAGGCCGCTCTCGAACTCCACGAGTTCACCCGATTGGGCATTTTGAAGTCCGTACGCACGGGCAATGCCGTCGCCCACTTGGAGCACGGTACCTACTTCTTGGAGTTCGGACTCTGAGGTGAATCCGGATAGCTGCTGGCGAAGAATCGCAGAAATTTCAGCGGGTTTGACGTCTGCCATGGTTCGATTTATTAGAAATCAGCGATGTATAAATTCTTTTGGAACGAGCGGTCCAGGGTGCGCAGCGCTTGCGCAATACTCGTATCGATTTGCTTGTCGCCTACGCGAACGACCAAGCCCCCAATGAGGTCGGGGTTTACTTCTTCGTGGAGCTCTACGGCCTTGGCGCCGGCCGCCATAATGGCCGACTCAATTTGGGCACGCTGCTCCGGGGTAAGTGCGCGGGCCGAGGCCACCGTGGCCGAAACCGTGCCTTGGCGGCGGCGGTACGACTCGAGGTAGCTCGACGCAATGGCACTGAGGTTGCCCTCGCGTCCATGGTCAACGACCAAGTTGACAAACGAGCGACTCAATTCACTAAGCCCACCAAACACCTCAGCCAACACCTTCTTTTTTTGGTACGGCTTGACCACCGGACTCGCCAGAAACACCTGAAGCTCGCGGCTAGACGACAACGCCTCGCGCACCTGCTGCATGTCTGCAGCTACCTCGGCCGAGCGCGAACGCTCTTCAGACAAATCCAGCAGGGCTTTGGCGTAGCGGTGCGACGAAAGACTCATCTCAGTTCAGGTTGAGGTCTTTGATGTCGCGCTCTACATTGGCCTTAGCCACTTCGGGCTGGGCCAATTCGGCGCGAAGTACTTTTTCGGCCATATCAATAGCCAGCTGCGCTACCTGGTTCTTGAGCTCCGTCACCGCCGCCATCTTTTCTTGATGGATTTGGGTGCGGGCCGATTCCAGGATTTTCGCTGCCTCCGCCGACGCGGCGTCTTTGGCTTCCGCGATCATGGCATCGCGCATCGCGCGGCCTTCTTTAACGATGGCCTCACGCTCCTCGCGAGCTTGCTTGAGCAGCTGCTCGTTGGACGCTTGAAGCTTGCCCATTTCTGCTCGAGCGGCTTCAGCCTGCTTGAGCGCTTGGTCAATGGCCTCTTCGCGGGCGTGAACCGCATTCAAAATAGGTTTCCAAGCGAACTTGCCCAGCAAGAACACCAAAATGAGGAAGACCAGGGTCGTCCAGACAATTAGGCCTAAGCCCGGAGTTACTAAATCCATGCGTAAATACGATTAACGTTCGTTTCACGGCCGAAGATTCAGTGCCCGTTTAAAGGCACTGAACCCCCAGACCGCGTAGACGATTACTTAAGGAGCGAAACCACGACGCCAAAGAGACCCACACCTTCGATGAAGGCTGCAGAAATCAGCATGGCGGTTTGGATCTTGCCCGAAGCTTCCGGCTGACGTGCGATGGCGTCCATAGCTTGTCCGCCGATGCGGCCAATGCCAAGGCCTACACCGATTACTGCGAGGCCAGCTCCGATTGCAGCGATACTACCAGTCATTGTTTAGGGGGTATTTGAAGTGAAACGATGAATAAAAATGAAAACGTTAGTGGTGTCCCTCGGCGTGTGCGTGGTCGTCGTGGTGGTGCTCTTCGACTGCGGCGCCAAACGACATCGCGGTGAGCATCGTGAAGACATAGGCCTGCAGTGCAGCAACCAGGAGTTCCAAAGTCGAGATGAACAGGGTCAAAATAATGGACCCGGGCGAAATCCATACGGACTCAAAAATGAAGATGAGCGATACCAACGAAAGCACCAGAATGTGTCCGGCCGTAATGTTGGCAAAAAGACGAATCATCAGCGAGAAGGGCTTGGTCAGCACGCCAATCAGCTCAATCAAGGCCAGAATGGGCTTAAGTGCCGTGGGAACGCCCGGCATCCACACGATGTGCATCCAGTAGTCCTTCGTTCCGTTGACGTTGGTAATGATCAAGGTAAAGGCCGCAAGCACCAGGGTCACGGCGATGTTGCCGGTCAGGTTCGCGCCGCCCGGGAAAAAGGGAACCAATCCAAGCAGGTTGTTCACCCAAATGAAAAAGAACAGGGTAAGCAGGTAGGGAACGAAGCGGTTGAGGTGCTTCTCAGGAATGGCGCCGCGGGCAATGTCGTCGCGCACAAACAAAATCAAGGGCTCTACGAAACCCGCCAGGCCGCGGGGAGCTGCGTTGGTGTTCTTCGCGTAGTAGCGTGCCGCCGAAAAGAAGATCAACAGGATGACGACGGCGCCCACCAAAAGGGCGAACACGTTCTTGGTAATCGACAGGTCGACGGGCTTGTCTTCGGTACCCGCGTAGTAAATCTTCTCGTGCTTGTTCACAAACTGCAGGCCTCCGGCTTCAACCACATGATGCCCTTCGATGTCGTGGTGGAATTCGGCCGACGAAAAAACCACCAGGCCGTTGGACGTCCACAAAATCACCGGAAGGGGAATACTCACCGCGTGGCCGTTCCAGTCCAGGATGTGCCATCCGTGGCTGTCGGCAATGTGGTGCATGATCATTTCGTTGGGGTTGAACGCGGCCTCTTCGCCGTGGTGCGCCGCAGCCGATTCCGCTTCGTGGGTGCCCGCGTCGTGCGAATCAACCGCTTCCACAGGGGCCGTGTGCTCTTCGGCTGAAGAAGCCCAAATTCCCGACAAAGGCAGCGTGAGTGCGGTGAAAAGCGTAAGTAAGCGGCGTTGTACCATCAGTCCCTAATTGCGCGGCAAAGATAGTCCGCAACAAGGCAACTTTTAGCCCTGTTTTATGTGGCGAACGGCCAACACCGTTTCGGCCGCCTGGGCAAGCATAAAAGCGGCGGCAAACTGCAGCAAATCCGATCGAAAACCCTCGGGTTGCGCGATGCTCATGGGCAAAATCAGCGTCCCCGCGGCAAGCAGCATCCGAAGGAATCCGCCACCTAAAATTACCCAGACAAAGGACTTGGGCCGGCGCCGCTCAAGGGAAAACGCAAAGAAAAACTGGGTGAAGCCCGTCACCGCAATCCACAGCACGCCAAGGCCATACCACGAAAAACCAAGGGGCACGACGGTGGCCGCAGAACCCACGGCTAGGAGGGCGTAGAGCGCAGCAAGCGGAAGAAGAATGGATTTCATTTGGTAGACGAACGGGCCGACCGCACCACGGCGGCGAGCGCCAGCAAAACCCCAACAAGTGCCCCAATTCCGGCGCCAAGGTGCGCGTCACCTCGGTCAAAAAGGGATCCAACAAAGGTTCCTAGGGCAACGGCCCCCATAATTTGACCCGAGAGCGCCAGGGCTTTGCCGGCATTTGGCGGAAGGTTTAGCGACGGCACGGGGCCCAACTTAAGCCGTCGCCGTTGGGACGGGCGCTTTGACTGCCGGAGCCGCCGGAGCTGCGGGCGCACTGGCCGCGGGCTTTGCCGCCTCCGTGGACTTCACCCCCATGTGGCACTGACCCGAAAACTGAGCGCCGGCCTCAATGCTGATCTGGCCGGTGTAGAGTTCCGCGTGCACCTGGGCCGTTTGGGCCAGGGTGGTTAGGCCCTTTACCTCAAGGCTGCCCTTGAGCTTTCCGGCAATGCTGGCCTCGCCGGCAAAAACCTGGCCTTCCACCGACCCCTGGGGGCCAATAACCAATTTACCTTGGGTGCGGAGGGTGCCCTTAATGGTTCCGTCGACGCGAAAATCCACGGGAGACTGAATCGTTCCTTCAATCACCGCACCTTCGACGATGCGGTTGTGCTCGTGCACTGACTCGGCAATGCGTTTAACTGGGTTCATCATGGCAATCCGTATTGACGTTGAACAAAGAGGCGGTAGGCCGCGTCATCTTTGGAACGGTAAAGGTGCGAAAAATTCGCCACAGTAACCGGCCAAAACGTCGTGCGTTCCGCAGGAAGTAGTTTGCGAAGGTCGGCATTCTGCCGCATTGCATCGCGGTAGGTCAGGGCCTCGGCCGCATTCGCAAATCCGTCGACGCAAATCAACTCGAGGTTTTCGTTCCAGGGAAGGGTGCGCACGCCCAGGGGTTTCTCGGGGTAGTTCGTGGAGTGAATTCGGGCCAGGGCATTGCGGACCGCGTTGGCATCAAAGCCCGTGGGGAACAACAGGATAACTTGGTGCGGAGCCTGCGGCGCCGGCGTAAACAGTTTGAGGTTGTCCGGATTTACCGCAGGTTCGGGCGCCGCGACGGTGGAAAGCGCCATCAAATAGGTCTGGGCCGCCGCGGCCTGGGGCGTGTTGGGGAAGGTTGCCGACACCGCCCGCAGGGCGTCGGCGTAGGCGGTTTTTCCCTGCTGTCCGCCAACGGCCAGGGCGTGCAGCAGCGCCGCGGGCGCACGCTCCGATTCGGACCAGGACGTAGCCTGATGAATGCGGACGGCTTCCTTCCAGTCCCTGCGCTTCACCGCGTCGTGGAGCGCACGGAATTCGGGCGACGACGCCGGCTCCTGCGGGACCTTGGATTCGGTCGATCCCTTGCGCACGATTTGGGCCGGTTCGCTGTTGGGGTAGCGCTCCAGAAGCTCCTTTAGGGCCGCATCGGCCTGCAGGGTTTCGGACAAGCCCACGTGAAGTCGGTAGGTGGCGTACAGCCATCGGGGCGCCTCGGGATGGTCGGGGCAGCTGCGCAGGGCCCGGCGGTAGGCTTCCACGGCTTCGGCGGGGTCCTGCATGCCGTCGCGGTAGGCCGCAGCGACGTCCGACCAAGCAACGCAGGCCTCCTGCTGGGTTCGGGTTCGGTCTTCGGGGGTTCGCGGAATTTTGGCGAGGTAGCCCGATACGTCGTAGCGGCCCGCGGGTTCTTCGGTTTTGGCTGCCTCGGTTGCGGCGGAGTCGCGCCCGGCGTTTTCTTCGGGGTCCGACGAGGCGTCGCCGGCTTCTTTTTCGGTGCGGTTTTTGGCCGCGGTTTGCTGGGTCCATTCGCTGGATTTGGACCGAAGTCGCCAGTTGTCGACGTTGGGGCGTTCGCCAAATTTTTGGCGGAAGGTGGCGGCGCCCTTGGCGCGCAGCGCCGGGGCGTAAACCGCCCAGCCGCCGCCGGCCGCGCCGCCGGCGGTGGGCGCCGCCGCATCCAACTCCGCCCCTGCAGAACGCAATTCCGCCAACTGGGCCAACCGCCGCTCCCGCTCGGCCTCCGCCTCATCGGCCTTCTTCAGCGCGGCCACATACTCCTCAAACTGGCGGCGTACGTCCACCTCAGACTTGCGCGAAAGGCGCACCAAAGAGTCCCCTAACTCAGCCCGCTCCAGCGCCTCCACGAGAACCGACAAGCCCTTGGCCTTTCGCTGATACCCATCGCGGCCGCTGTACGTCGCCGGAAGCACCATCGCAGCCGAATCAAAATCGACCTGCGCCCGGCCGTAGGCCCTGCGTTCCAGGGCCAAAGCTCCGTGCCGCGCGTACGCCAAACCATAAACCATCGGCCGCTCGGCGCGTCCGGCAGCGAAGGACTGCTGGTAGTACCCGTAGGCTCGATCCGGTTCATCCCACTGGGTGGCCAACTCGCCCAACGAAAAATAAATTCGGTCGGCGAAATCCGCGTTTTTGGGTTCACGAAGCAGGTCGTGAAGCTCCTGGTAGCGCTTCTTGGGGCTGACCCCGCCGCCATTTAGGCTGCGGCGTAGTTGGGCCTCCAGCAGCATCGCGTAGTCCCGCGGTTGGGCCTTGAGGCAGGCTTCGTACAGGGTCCGCGCCCGGTCGGGCTCGGAAGCCTTTTCGTACAGCTGCGCCGCCAAAAACGCGTAGCGCGCCCGCAAGTCCGCCTTGGGAGCCAGCTGCGACGCCTTGGTCATGGCCTCGGCCGCGGCCGGCCAATCCTGCTCCGAAATGGCCATTCGACCGCGAATGCGCTGCACCCAGTACCCCCATTTTTTGGGAACCCCCTTGCGGTCCAATTCATACAAAAGCGGCTCGGCCAGCGAGGCATTCCCTTGGCGGGCGAGCAGTTCGGTGCGCTCCAGCTCCGCTTCAAGTTGCTGTTCGGCCCGTCCGCTCAAACGGGCGACCGTGTTCAGGGCTTCGCTGGCGGGAGCGTCGAGGCCCATAATAATTTGGGCGCGGCCCATAAGCAGGTAGGCGTCAAACACCGCCGGGTTGGCTTGCTTGCCCTTGAACACCATGCTGTGCTCGCGAATGGCCTTATTGGCTTTTTCCACCGCGCGCTTGGCTTTTTGGTAGGCCGGCGAATTGAGCTTGGCCCGGCCCCAGTCGTCGACCGAAATAAGCTGGGTAAAATCGTCTCGGTTGGTCTCGCGCAGTTCCGTTAGGGCTTGATCGTAGGCGACTTGGCCGTTGTACAGCGGGTTAAACCGAGCCGTAGTTTGGTGGTAGGTTCGGTTGATCCAACGGTCCTTTTCGCGGCTGCACCCCATCCAGGTTGCCGTGGCCAGTGCCCCGAGGGCCATCCAGCGAAAAAGAAGTAGCGGGCGCATAAGGTACCTAACGTAGAAGGCCCAAAGTTATGGCCTTCGCGCGGGCGGCGCTCGACCGATTCTGCTACCTTTGAGCTTGTGAAGAAGTCCGCTCGCCGTACCCGCAAGGAAGTTTTGCAGCATTGGCTTGCCAAATGGCGCCACCGCTACCGCGTGGTTTTGCTCGACGAGTCCTCGTTTGAAGAGCGGTTTTCCATGGTGCTCAATCGGCGGAACGTCTTTTTGGCCGTGGGCGGATCGGTACTTTTTCTCATCGTTTCAACCACGTTTTTGATTGCCTACACCCCGCTGCGCGAATACATTCCCGGCTACTCCAGCACGTCGCTCCGCCGCGAAGCCGTTCGCCTCAACGCCGTGACCGACTCCTTGGTTGACCTGGTTGCCTACCAGGAGCAATTCATTCAGCACATTCAGTTTATGGTCGGCGGATCCCTTCCGCCCGACACCCTGACCAGCGCCGCCACGCCCCCGCCGGGTTGGTCCGCGGAACGCCTAAAAACCAGCGAACGCGAGCGCAAGCTTCGGGAAGAGGTAGAGGCGCGGGAGGCCGCTGCGCCCAAGCCCACCGTGATGCTCCAGCCCGTAGCGGGACTGGTGCTGCGCAAGGCCAATCCGGCCCAAGGTCAATACGGCCTGGTAATCGACGCCCTTCGGCCGTCCGACGTGGTTGCGGTTGAAGACGGCACGGTGCTTGCCGTCGAGGGCACCAACTCCTTGGGCTACTCCGTGACCGTGCACCACTCCGAAGACCGCATCAGCCGCTACGTCGGCCTTAGCCGCGTGAAAACCCGCGTCGGTTCGGGGCTGCGCAAGGGCGAAGTCCTCGGGCGCCTTCTCGAGCAAGACCCCGAAAACCCCATACCCTTTCAAGTAGAAATCTGGATCCATGGCCGGCCCATCAATGCCGCCCAGGAGCTGGGATACCGCAAGTAGTACCGAGATGAAAACAATTAAAGAATTTGCCGCGGTTCAGTGGGCCGCCATAGTTGACCGCCAAACCCGAGCTTGGGCCACCAAGCCTTTTGAAACCCAGCAGCGCACCCTTGAGCAGCTGATGCGCCGCGCCGCCTCCACGGACTTTGGCCGCGACCACCGCCTGGCCGACGTGCGCAGCCACGAAGAACTGGTTCAAGCGGTTCCCGTGCGCGACTACGAAGCGCTTCGACCCTACATCGACCGCGTCGTGGCCGGCGAATCCGACGTGATGTGGCCCGGCCGGCCGACCTACTTCGCCAAGACCAGCGGCACCACCTCGGGCGCCAAGTACATTCCGCTAACCAAGGAATCCGTTCCCTACCACATTTCGTCGGCCCGAAACGCACTCTTTGCCCACATGCACGCCACCGGCCAAAGCCGCATGGTGAACGGCAACATGATCTTTTTGCAGGGCAGCCCCGTACTCGAAGACCAAAACGGCGTCCCCACCGGGCGCCTCAGCGGAATCACCGCGCACTTTGTTCCGTCGTACTTGCAGAAAAACCGCAAGCCGACCTGGGAAACCAACTGCATCGAAGATTGGGAAGAAAAAGTGGAGGCCGTCGTGCGCGAAACCGTGAATGCCCCAATGTCCATCATCTCCGGAATCCCGCCTTGGGTGCAGATGTACTTCGAGCGCCTGCTTGAGGTGAGCGGCAAGTCGAGCATCGGCGAAGTCTTCCCCACGCTCGACCTGTTTGTGACCGGCGGCGTCGCCTTTGAGCCCTACCGCGCCCGATTTGAAGAACTTTTTGGCCGCAAGGTGCCCATCGTGCAAACCTATCCGGCTTCCGAGGGCTTCATCGCCTACCAGGACCGGCCCGACAGCCAGGACCTGCTGCTGCTGCTCGACAACGGCATGTACTACGAGTTCATTCCGGCGGACCGCTACTTTGATGAAAATCCGCCGCGGTTGAGCTTGGCCGAAGTGCAAACCGGCGTGAACTACGCGCTCGTCATGCACACCAACGCCGGACTTTGGGGCTACAGCATCGGCGACACCGTCGAATTTGTATCAACGGCTCCCTTCCGCATCCGCGTTTCGGGCCGCATCAAGCACTTTATTTCGGCGTTCGGCGAGCACGTCATCGGTTCCGAAGTCGAATACGCCCTGGAGCAGGCCGTTAAAGCCCACGGAGGTACGGTGCGCGAGTTCACCGTCGCCCCCCAGGTCAACCCCGCCGAGGGCGGACTGCCCTACCACGAGTGGTTTGTCGCCTTTGACGAGCAGCCCGCCGACCTCGAGGCCTTTACCGCGACCGTCGACCGCGCCCTTCAGGCCAAAAACGTGTACTACCAAGACTTGATTTCGGGCGGAATCCTTCGCCACTGCGTGCTCCGGGCCCTGCCGAACGACGCCTTCATCACCTACATGAAGTCCGAAGGCAAATTGGGCGGACAAAACAAGGTTCCCCGCCTAATGAACGACCGAAGCGTGGCAGATAAACTAGCAACTAGCAACTAGTTACCGGCTTATACCAATTTTTGGTATATTTGGTTTATGGGCAAAAACACCTCAATCTACCTTGGCGAATACTTCGATTCGTTTGTTTCCGAATCGCTGAGCACTGGACGATACCAAAACGCCAGCGAAGTACTACGTGCCGGCTTGCGGCTGCTTGAGGCTGAAGAGCAAAAAATTCAAGCACTGCGCGCCGCTGTTTCAGAAGGAATTGCAAGCGGTCAGGCGACTGATTTTGACCCTGAAGCCCACCTGCGAACGCTCAACTCGAAATAAAGGTGCGCGTCGCGTACACAAAAGCCGCAGTTCAAGACCTCACCAATATTTGGACGTACACCCAACAAACTTGGTCGGCACGCCGAGCCGACGCCTACTATCGGTCGCTCATACGATCCGTACGTCAATTAGAACAGCGGCCTCAAATAGGCCGTAGCTACACCCAAATTTGGGCTGAATTGCGGGGGTTGCCAAGCGGATCGCACGTGATTTTATATCGGATTCTGCCCGACGACATCCTTGAAATCACCCGTATTGTGCACCAACGGATGGACTTGAGCTTATTTGACCCCGCGGGGCGCCGCTAGCCTTCGGGCTGAAAGCCAAAATCCTGGGCCGTCGGCTTCAGGGACGCCGCCACAGCCAATCGGTCGCAGCGCTCGTTTTCGGGGTGGTCGTTGTGGCCGCGAACCCACTCGTAGCGCACCTTGTGGGGCTCCATGGCTTTAAGCAACCGCTTCCAGAGGTCGGGGTTTTTGACTTTGGCCCAGCCGCGGCGCTTCCAGCCGTCAATCCACCGAAGGTTAAATGCGTCGACTACGTACTTGCTGTCGCTGACCACGCGCACTTCACAACCCGACTTAAGCGCCTCAAGACCAACAATCACGGCCATTAGTTCCATGCGGTTGTTGGTGGTGTGGTAAAATCCGCCACTTAGCTCCTTTTCGTGGGCGCCGCTGCGCAGAATGGTGCCGTAGCCCCCGGGGCCTGGATTCCCTTTTGCCGCCCCGTCGGTAAACAGATCTACTTGGACCATCCTTCGGGGAGCTGGGTGGGCATGGGGTGGCCCAGCAAATCCGCGGTCACCGCGCGGGGGTAGGCCCAGTGTTCGCCCTGGAGGATTCGCGCGCCCAGGGATTCGGCCGTGTCGCCCAGCCGAAGCGGGGTTCGCATTTGAAAAAGAATCGGACCCTCGTCGTAGCGCTCGGTGACGCGGTGAATCGTAAGGCCGGACTCCGCTTCATCCGCGGCCACCACCGCCTCGTGGATGTGGTGTCCGTACATGCCGTGGCCGCCGTACGCCGGAAGAAGTGCCGGATGAATGTTGTAGCAGCGGTCGCCAAAGGCCTGGATCCACAAGGGCGGAACGGGTTTGAGGTAGCCGGCCAAAACCAGGGCGCTCACGCCCGCTTCGCGCCACTGCGCCAGCACCGCCTCGTCGTCTTGGCCCGGCACAAGATGGAAAATGGGCACGTCAAGTGCGCGATTCCACACTCCGGCCGTCCTTCGGTTGGTCCAAATTCCCGCGGCTTTTACGGCCCCGTTGGACCAAAAATCGAGCATGGCTGCGGCGTTGCTGCCGCTTCCCGAAGCGAGTAAGGCTACCATGGGCACATTCACGGCTTAAAGGTAGGGGGCGAAATGCACCACATTTCCAAAGATTGGCTTTTCTTTGCACCCATCAATAACTCAAAACCATAGGTTATGTCCGATATCGCCGCACGCGTAAAAAGCATCATCGTAGACAAATTGGGAGTACCCGAGTCTGAAGTAACCACCGAAGCCTCCTTCACGGGCGACTTGGGCGCCGACTCCCTCGACACGGTGGAGCTCATCATGGAGTTCGAAAAAGAATTCGACATCAACATTCCAGACGATCAAGCTGAGAGCATCGGTACGGTTGGTCAAGCCATTGACTACATCGTTGCCGCCAAGGCCTAATCCATCCCCATGGAACTAAAACGTGTCGTAGTCACGGGCATTGGTGCCCTGACCCCGATCGGAAACACCGCACCCGCATTTTGGGCGGCCCTCCTCGAGGGCCGCAGCGGGGCGGGTCCGATCACCCGCTTTGACGCGTCAAACTACAAAACGCAGTTTGCTTGTGAGGTGAAAGGCCTCAACGTCGAAGACTTCATTGAGCGCAAGGAGGCCCGCCGCATGGACCGCTGCACGCACCTCGGCCTCATCGCCGCCGAAGAAGCCGTTGCAGATTCCAACCTCGAAGCTTCGAACCCCAACAAAGACCGCATCGGCGTTATTTGGGGTTCGGGTATTGGCGGACTCGACACCTTCACCGAAGAATTCGGCAACTTTTTTAAGGGCGGAGAAATTCCCCGATTCAACCCCTTCTTCATTCCCAAAATGATCGCCGACATCTGCGGCGGGTACATTTCCATGAAGTACGGGTACCGCGGACCGAACTACACCACCGTTTCGGCCTGTGCCTCATCGACCAACGCGGTCATTGACGCGCTCATGCTCCTTCGTTTGGGCAAAGCCGACGTCATCATCACCGGCGGATCCGAAGCGGCCGTGTCCCCAGGGGGCATCGGTGGCTTTAACTCCATGCACGCCCTCTCCACGCGCAACGACGACTACCTCACGGCCTCGCGCCCCTTTGACAAAGACCGCGACGGCTTTGTCTTGGGTGAAGGCGCGGCGGCACTCGTGCTCGAAGAGTACGAGCACGCCAAAGCCCGCGGAGCCAAAATCTACGCCGAACTCGTAGGAGGCGGTCTTTCTGCGGACGCCTACCACCTAACCGCACCCCACCCGGATGGGCTTGGGGCGCGCAACGTGATGCGCAACGCCCTCGAGGACGCGGGCCTTACGCCCGAAGACATTGACTACGTAAACGTTCACGGCACGTCGACGCCGTTGGGCGATGTAGCGGAATCCAAAGCCATCAAAGAGGTTTTTGGCGAACACGCCTACCGCTTGAACATCAGCTCAACGAAGTCCATGACGGGGCACCTTTTGGGGGCCGCCGGAGCCGCTGAAGCCGCGGTTGCTGTGCTGTCGGTGTACCACGACATGGTTCCGCCCACCATCAACCACTTCACGGACGATCCGGAGTTGGACACCAAGCTGAACTTCACCTTTGGGGTGCCCCAAAAGCGCACCGTGCGTGCCGCACTGTCCAACACGTTTGGATTTGGGGGACACAATGCCTCGGTGATCTTCAAAAAGATTTAATGCTTCGGGCTATACTTCGCCTGTTCCGCACGGTACCTTCTGAGCACCGAGCGGTACTCGCCGCGGTGACCCGCATGACCGGACTCCGCCCAAACGATCCCAACATTTACTTAGCCGCCTTTCGCCGAAAGGTGAAGGCCGACCCCAACCAACGAAGCGCCAACATGCGCTACGAGCGCCTGGAATACCTTGGCGACGCCGTGCTCGGGGTGCTCATGGCAGAATACCTCTACGAAAAATACCCCAACGGAGACGAGGGCTACCTCACCTCCATGCGTTCCAAGGTGGTCAGCCGAAAGGCCCTAAACCGCATTGCCGAAAAAATGGGTATTCCCCAGTGGATGGAGCAGGGCCGGATGCGAAACGGTCAAGCTTCGTCGGTACCCGGCAACACGCTTGAAGCCCTTGTGGGGGCCGTCTACATCGACCGCGGATGGGGCGCCGCCCGCTACCTCGTCCACCGGCGAATGCTGGATCCCTACGTCAATTTCAACCAAGTCGAGACGGAGGTCATCAGCTACAAAAGCCTGCTCATCGAGCAGGTTCAAAAGAAAAAACAGCGATTTCAATTTGACGTGATTGACGAGCAGGGCAACGACAAAAACCGCTTCACGGTTGCCTTTGTACTCGACGACGTCGAAGTTGCTACCGGCAGCGGACAATCCAAGAAAAACGCCGAAGAAGCGGCTGCCCGCGCGGCGTGCAAATCCCTGAAAATTGGCACGGCGCCTCGTTCTCGACGTCGGTGAAGACGACCTGCCGGAGGTTTGGGCGCTGAGCACCAACTTGGATCCGGTACCCTTGGTATTCCGCCTAAACGACCGTTTGGGCTGGGGCTTGGGGCGCAGCGCGGATTGGGTGCGCGAGCGACCCGAGGGAACCTACCACCACGCCCTGTTCCGCTTTGAAGACGGACCGCGTGAGTACGCGCTGCTCTGGAATGCCCCGCACCAACTAATCGGAACGCCGTCCGCCCAAGGCCCTGCCGAAGGCCTGTTTGGGCAACTGGATCCCGATCCCTCTGCCGCGTACTTCATTCGACGACCGCGCGGAATTAACGCGTTTTTAGTAGTTGATCCCCCGCTAAGTAGTCAAGAAATCGTAGGTTTGCAACGCCAACTCAACGACGTTCCTGGATTGCTTGGCTGCAACCCCCGTACAAGCCTGACGCCGAACGAGCACGCCCAATTTGTGTTTGAACCAATAAAGGACTCCGATCTGTGAAACGGACTAAAATCGTTGCGACCCTAGGCCCTGCCTCCTCTTCTGAAGACGTTTTAAAACAACTTTTGGATGCGGGCGTGAACGTGTTCCGCGTGAATTTCTCGCACGGTGCCGCCGACGACCACCGCGCCACCATTCGCCGCATCCGCGCCATCCTCAAAGAAACGGGGCACCATGCTGCGATCTTGGCCGACCTGCAGGGGCCGAAGCTCCGCGTGGGCGTAGTCGAAGAGGGCGCCGTGCTCGCGCCGGGAGATCGGCTCACGTTTACCACGGTAAAATGCGACGGCACCAAAGAGCGGGTGTTTATGACCTACGCGCAGTTTCCGCGCGATGTGCGGGTGGGCGAAAACGTGCTGCTCGACGACGGAAAGCTCGTGCTCAAGGTGCTTTCTACCAACGGCATCGACGAGGTGGTCGCCGAAACGACTCAGGGAGGTCCGCTTAAATCAAAAAAGGGCGTCAACCTGCCCAATACCCGTGTTTCGCTGCCCTGTTTGACCGAGAAGGACCTCGCCGACCTCGATGTGGCCCTTGAAGAAAATGTGGACTGGATCGGCCTCAGCTTTGTGCGCAACGCGCAGGACATCCACGAGCTCCGCGCCATTTTAAATGACCGCAAGCACCACGCGGGAATCATCGCCAAAATCGAAAAGCCCGAGGCCGTGGCCGACATCGACGCCATTCTCGAAGCCACCGACGGCGCCATGGTTGCGCGCGGCGACCTGGGGGTAGAGGTGCCCATGGAATCCGTTCCGCTCATCCAAAAAATGATCGTGCGCAAGTGCATCGAGCTCGCCAAGCCCGTAATTGTCGCCACCCAAATGATGGAGACCATGATCGACAGCCTGACGCCCACCCGGGCCGAGGTAAACGACGTGGCCAACGCCGTCATGGACGGTGCCGACGCCGTGATGCTGAGCGGCGAAACTTCGGTGGGGATTTACCCGGTTCAGGTCGTTCAGACCATGGCCCGCATTGCGGAAACCGCCGAGCGCGGCTGCAGCTTCCGCGGAAAGGAACACAAGCCGCTGGAACACGTCGCCGAGCGCTTCATTTCAGACACCGTCTGCTACTACGCCGCCAAAATGGCCAACAGCGTGGAAGCCAGCGCCATCTGCACCCTGACGTTTTCGGGGCACTCCGCGCAGCTGATTTCCAGCTTCCGCCCGCAAAGCCACATTTACGCCTTCACCGCCAACTACAAGATTCTGAACAAACTTTCGCTGCATTGGGGGGTTCGCGGATTTTACTACGACAGCATGGAGTCGACCGACGCCACCTTTGTGGACATCACCAATCAACTGAAGGCGGATGGTTTGGTTCAGGCCGGCGACCGCATTATTCAGCTGGCCTCAATGCCCATCGAGGCAAAGGGAACCACCAACACGATTCGGGTCAAGGACGTCGGATAAACGACTTCGCTTTGGGCCTTTAGGCCGCAAAACTGGCGCTACAGCGCGCGCAGCATGCGCAGGTCGTTCTCAAAAAGCGCCCGGATGTCGGGCACCGAAAAGCGCTGCATGGCGATGCGCTCCACGCCCAAGCCGAACGCAAACCCGCTGTATTCCGCGGGATCAATTCCGCAGGACTCCAGGACCGCGGGGTCAACCATTCCGCAGCCCAGAATTTCGAGCCAGCCCGTGCCCTTGGTCATTCGGTAGTCCGTTTCGGTCTCCAGTCCCCACCAAATGTCCATTTCGGCACTTGGTTCGGTAAACGGAAAGTAGCTGGGCCTTAGCCGAATGGCCGTGTGTTCGCCGAAAAAAGCCTGGGCGAATTCCAACAGGGTCTGCTTCATGTCCGCAAACGAGACGTTGCGGTCGATGTACAGGCCCTCTACCTGGTGAAACATGCAGTGGCTGCGCGACGAAATCGCCTCGTTTCGAAAAACCCGCCCGGGGGCAATGATGCGAATCGGCGGCTTCCGCGTTTCCATCGTGCGAACCTGAACGTTGGATGTGTGGGTTCTCAGGGCCCAATCCGGGTTTCGCGCCAAGAAAAACGTGTCCTGCATGTCGCGGGCTGGGTGCTCGGGCGGAAAATTCAGCGCCGTAAAGTTGTGCCAATCGTCCTCCATTTCGGGGCCTTCGGCAACCGCAAAACCCATGCGGCGAAAGATGTCCACCAATTCGTTGCGCACCTGACTGACGGGGTGGTGGCTTCCGGGGAGCACGCCCCATCCCGGCCGCGTTACGTCTTCGCCCGCAATGCGCACTTTGGGTTTGGACTCCGAAAATTCCGCAACCTTGGCTTCAACGGCGGTTTTCAGCTCGTTTAGGCGCTGCCCGACTTCCTTTCGCTCTTCGGGTGCAAGCGTTTTAAACGCGGCAAACAATTCATTCAGTACGCCCTTTCGGCCGAGAAAGCGCAGGCGAAGGGCCTCTGCCGCTTCAGCGTTCAAAAGGGTCGCTGACGCAACCTCGTGGAGGTATTCCTGGATTTTCGCCTGCATCGTCGGGGAAACTGCTATATTTGCTTGCTTTGTCGCGCAAAACTATGCTAAAGCGAGTGAACTACCGGATCCTTTCTGCCGCCGCCCTCATCCTGGGCCTAGCCGGCCTGGTCGCTTCGTGCGAAAAACCCCGTACGGGCCCCGGCTACATTGCGGTACGGGTTATCAACCAAGACAGTGTCGCCATTCAAAACGCGTGGATCCACCTGTCGGTTCCCGGCACCGGAACCCTGTTCAGCAACCCCAACACCTCGGGCTACTACTACAAAAAATCCGACGTAAGCGGCTGGACCGATACGCCGTGGAAGTACGAGCGCGAGGCCTACCTCGACATTGAATCCACCAAAGGTGCGTACCGCGGCTGCTCGTTCGTGCACGTAGTGCCTGGCGATACCGCGGTGGCGTACGTAATCCTTCGCCCCTACGGCGATCCCAACACCGGTTGCTTGTGAACACGTTTCGTCTTACCGCCCTCGCGGCCGCTACACTCCTTGCTGGATTCACGTCCTGCGGACCGAAAGAGGCCCCCGTTTACCGATTTCAAATTGAAGTGGTCGCCGTGAACGAAGACGGCGACCTGATTCCGCTTCAAAACGCCTCCGTCCGCGCTACGGCGCCCGTTGTCAATGCAATACCGGACTTCGAAGGACGCTCTGGTGTAGATGGCATAGTGCGGGATGCCGAAGGTAACGACGTGTTTCAGTATGGCCTTCCCGCGGTGCTTCAGGTTACGGCCCAAAAGGGCGGAAATCCGCCGGTCGTTTTTGGTTGCGGATACCTGAAACTCGTGGCCGACAGCACCGCCAAAGTGCAGATCGTCGTTCAGCCGTACGTCGAAGGCGTCAGCGGCTGCTAATCCATGACGGGCCTTGACCTGCTTTTTCTGGCCTTAGTTGTTGGGCTCACGGCCCGAGGCATTTGGCGCGGATTCATCAATGACTTATCGGGGCTCCTTGGGCTGCTCTTGGGTTACCTGTTTGCGGGACCGCTTTCGGAGCGCCTGGAGCCCTTCCTGGTGGCCTTTATCGACAACGCCGAGCTGCGCCGCGGGCTGGCCTACTACGTGAGCCTGTTCCTCATTTACCTCGGTGTGGTGTTTTTGGGTAAAATCGCCACCCGGCTTTCCAAACTCATTTTGTTGGGTTGGCTAAACCGACTGTTGGGCGCGCTGAGCGGACTTGCCAAAGGCATTTTTATTGCTTCGCTGGTCGCCCTGCCCCTGCGTTGGTTTGGGGATGCGTTTCCGAGCGTGGGACCGGGTGCGGAATACCGCAGCCAATCTACCTACTACAGCAAGGCCCTCGCCTTGGGCGAATGGCTAACGCCCAACCTATTCCGCGTCGTAGACGGCCTGGATTCCGGGGAGGACGCGGCCTTCTAGGTACTCCAGCATCGCTCCGCCGCCCGTGCTCACGTAGCTGACGCGGTCGGCTAGGCCAAACTGCTCCACCGCGGCCACGCTGTCGCCGCCGCCCACCAACGAAAAGAGCGAACCCGACGCGGTCGCCGAAGCAATGGCTTCGCCCAGGGCCCGCGTTCCGTTGGCAAAGGCTTCCAATTCAAACACACCAAGTGGGCCGTTCCACAAGAGGGTTTTGGCGTTCCCAACCACCTTCGCATAGGCCGAAACGGTCTCGGGGCCCACATCAAGACCCATCCATCCATCGGGAATGCGCGTGCTGGACACGATTTGCGTCGCGGCATCTCCCGCAAAGCGGTCCGCGGCCACCACGTCAACCGGCAGGTAAATGTCCACCCCCTTGGCCTTCGCGGCCTCGAGGATGTGCTTGGCGGTTCCCAGGTGCTCGTCTTCAACGAGGCTGTTGCCCACATGGGCTCCCTGGGCCTTCAAAAAGGTAAAGGCCATGCCGCCGCCGATGAGGAGCGCATCGACGCGGTCCAGCAGGCGCTCCAGAATGACGATTTTACTGGAAACCTTGGATCCGCCCACCACCGCCACCGACGGCTTCTCCTTGGACTGCAAAACACGGTCTACGTTCGCAATTTCACGGGCCATCACGTGACCAAAAGCTGCGCGACCGGCAAACTGGGCCGCAACCACGGCAGTCGATGCGTGCGCGCGGTGCGCGGTCCCGAAGGCATCGTTGACGTAGGCATCGCCCAACTCGGCGAGCTGCCGAGCAAACTGGGCGTCGCCCGACTCCTCACCAGGGAAAAACCGAACGTTCTCCATCAGAAGCACCTCGCCGTCTTGAAGGGCTTTGGTGGCTGCTACGGCCTCGGGGCCCACCGTGTATTCCGAAAACTGGACTTCGCGACCGAGAATGCGCGCTAGCTCCACCGCGACAGGGCGCAGCGAATACGCGGCTTCGTAGGCTGCCTTGGGTCGGCCCAGGTGCGAAACCAATACGGCGCGTCCCCCCCGATCCAGAATGGACTTCAGGGTGGGAATTGTAGCCACAATTCGCTGATTGTTCGCCACTTCTCCGTCTTCGCGAAGGGGTACGTTGTAGTCCACTCGGACCAAAATCCGCTTACCTCGAACGTCAAGCTGTTCAATTGTTTTCATAAACTCGGGGGCGCTTAGTTGCCGTAGTGCAAAGGTAGGACGCTACCTTCGCTTCGCTTTGGTTCCCGCGCTGCAAATTCCCCTTGAAAAGCTCCCCGAATGGGGCCTTTGGCTCGATCAGGCGGTCGACCGAGCGCGCGTGGCCCATGCCCAAATGCTGGTCTGCGAAGACGGGGGTATGGCCTGGCCCTTGGTCCAGGAATACGTGGCTCGATTGCTGTGTGCCGCGCCTTCAATTCGCGGAGCCTGCGGAAGCTGCCCTTCCTGCATTCAGCTTGCGGGGCACGCACACCCCGATGTGCACTGGATCGTTCCCGTGGTGGGCGGTGAGGGCCGAGGAGACGACGAAGACACCTGCGCTCCCTTTCTGGCGGATTTTCGCAGCTTCCTGCAATCCAACCCCCACCCATTGAGTTCGGAGTGGATTGAACACCTTGGCGGCAAGCAAAAAGTTGTTCAAATCTCGGTCAAAGAATCCGCGCGGATTCAGCGACTGCTCGCCCTCAAGGCACACGGCGGCGGCTTTAAAGTGGTGGTCCTTTGGATGCCGGAGCGACTGAACGACGCGGCCGCGAACAAGCTCCTTAAGGTGATCGAAGAGCCCTTAGATCGCACGCTGCTTCTGCTCGTCTGCCACAACGAGGGCGACGTACTGCAAACCATTCGGTCGCGATGCCAGGTTCACCCGGTTAAACCGGTACCAAGCCCTTTACTGGTTGCGGCCCTGTGCGAACTGGGTATGTCGCCAGAGCAGGCCGTGGTACTCACGGAACTTTCGGGCGGACAACCGGGGCAAGCCGTCATGCTGTACCGAAACCGCGAATCGCTTAAGGAACCCCTTCAGCGGTTTGTCGAGTTTATGCGCTTGGTATACAAGAAAGACCTCGTGGCCCTGCTGCAATTCGCCGAGTCCTTAGCTAAGGAGCCGCGCGAACAGCAAAAGCAGTGGCTTCAGGTTAGTTCGCTCCTCATGTCGCAACTGCTGCGGATGCGTCATTCCGCCCTTAAAACGTCCTTGTTCGCGTGGTTTCCCGACGTGCCGTTTCAACCGGATGGGCTAGCTCGGCTGCTCAACGAGTCGCTGCATTACGAACTTCAGCAACTTTTTCTGGGCGCCCTAACGGACATCCAGCGAAACATCAACAGCCGCATCGTTCTAAGCGACCTTGGAATCGCGGTTATGAAGCTTTTCGCAGGACGTAAATAAGGCTGGACGCGTTTTTACGTCCGCCGAAAATATTGCTGCGAATTCCCTGATAAATTGCTGGAAACCAGTTTTTTACGCCGGTTTTGTAGGACTCACTGAGCAACGAAACATAAAAGGCATCCAGGCGCATGGGGCGCACTTCGGCCACGAACCAGCCCGTCGATTTGGCGAGCTCCGAAACGGCCTCCTTCGTAAAATGCCAGTAGTGAATGGGCACATCCCAAGCCGCCCAATACGCCCCGTAGTGCCGCGCATCTGGAGATTCGTAATTCGGAACGGCCACAATCAACGCCCCCCCGGTATTCATTCGGCTGCGGATCCACCGAAGGGTTTCAGCTGGGTCGTCCAGGTGCTCGAGGACATGAAAGAGGGTGACCGCATCGAACCGTTCCGCCTCATCCAAATCACCACGGGTTTTCACCACGCGTCCCTGCTTCAGCTTTTCATTGGCCTTGGCGCGCGCTGCATCCGACAGCTCAACACCCGCAACCTTCCAGCCCGAGCGCTCCGCCCTCGCGGTAAATACGCCCACGCCACAGCCATAGTCCAGAAGGGCACCAGCAGACTTCTTCACTGACTGCTTTATAAGGCGCACCTTCTGACGGGCCGCTACAGCTCGGGCCCAACCATACAGGGCGCCAAACAGGCCGCCATTTTCATCCTGGTGCGACGTGTAGGCCGTGCTTTCGTAATAAGGACCTATTTCATCCGGTCGCGGACTGGTAATCCCGCAACCGCAACTACTGCATAGTGAGACAGTAAAAACCTCCTTGCTCACCATGTGATCTACCACATTGAGCGAGGCCTTACGTTTGGTGCCCGCACAGCAGGGGCAATGGTGTATTTCCATAGTGTTCCACGTGGAACTACCGCCCAAGGTGGACGAGTAGAATTTGTATGTCGGCTGGAGAAACGCCGGACACACGACTTGCGTGACCAACGGTTTCGGGTTTCAATTTCTTAAGTTTTTGACGCGATTCGATACTTAGGGCGGTTATTTTCTCAAAATCAAAATCCACCGGAATGCGAACCGACTCAAGCCGCTTAAGTTTTGCGACCTGCTCCTGCTCCTTTTCTAGGTAGCCCCGATACTTTTCGTCTATTTCCACCTGATCCCAAACAAGCGCGTCCACCAGGGGCCCTTCAACCTGTGCAGCATGCGCCCGAAGTCCGGCCAAGGTCAACTGGGGCCTGGAGATCAGTGCGCGAAGACTGCCTTTTTGCCGAATGGGCGCGGTGCCCTGTGATTCGAGGTAATCATTCCAAGCCTCGGGGTCGGTAGTTTGCGCATCAATCCATTGTTCCACGTGGAACCTATCCCGCTCTTTTTGCTCAAAAGACGCCCATTGCACATCATCCACCAGGCCGAGCGCTCTGCCCAAGGGCGTTAGCCGGCGGTCGGCGTTGTCTTGACGAAGGCTTAATCGAAACTCCGCTCGGCTCGTAAACATTCGGTACGGCTCTTCCGTGCCCTTTGTGATGAGGTCGTCTATTAGTACACCTATATAGGCTTCGCTGCGGTCCAGAATAAATGCGTCGCGCCCATTTAAAGACAGGGCCGCATTAATCCCCGCCATTAAACCCTGGCAGGCCGCCTCCTCATACCCCGTGGTCCCGTTAATCTGGCCGGCGAAGTACAGGCCGTCAACCGGTTTCGTTTCGAGGCTGTGCTTCAGTTGGGTGGGCGGAAAGTAGTCGTATTCCACGGCGTAGCCAGGACGAAAAAAGCGAACTTGTTCAAAGCCGGAAACTTGTCTAAGCGCCTGTATTTGAACTTCTTCTGGAAGGCTCGTCGAAAATCCATTGATGTACATTTCGACCGTGTTCCAGCCTTCGGGTTCAATGAAGAGTTGGTGGCTGGTCTTATCGGCAAACCGATTAATCTTGTCTTCAATGCTGGGGCAATACCGTGGACCGGAACTCTGAATGGCCCCATTGAACAGTGGGCTGCGATCAAAACCGCTGCGCAAGACGTCGTGTACCTGTTCGGACGTGTGGGCAATCCAGCAATGGCGTTGCTTCGTTAGGGGCTTGGAC
>Ga0222712_10001241_pt1 | contig 32365 bp, 25 predicted proteins | sample C33_657DmetaG_FD_165043 | JGI IMG/M metagenome (GOLD analysis project Ga0222712, IMG submission 165043) | Estuarine water microbial communities from San Francisco Bay, California, United States - C33_657D | ecosystem: Environmental > Aquatic > Marine > Unclassified | place: USA: California...
AAAGTCAAATGGATCCTCGTCTATCTCTAATAATTTTTGGATCTTCTTATTAAAATATTTAGGATAGGCTTTTAATACTTCAGTGGCTTCAATACTCAAAGGACTATCTACATAAATTGGAATATGTGGTAATCGCTTTTCAATAGACAACTGATTTAGTTCGTATAAAATTTCTTGAGTTCTTCCCACACTAAATGCAGGAATAATTAAATTACCCTTTCTACCTACACAGGTCTCTTCTATATGTTTTAATAAATCGTCTGGTGTGGTATGAATTAAATCGTGGAGCTTATCTCCATAAGTGCTTTCTATAATAATAAAATCTGCTGAAGGAAACTCAGCTGGAGATCTTAAAATCATATCTCTGTATCTTCCAATATCTCCACTAAATGTGAGGGTTTTTACTTCTTCTTTTTCTTTAATTCTTAAACTTACTGCTGCACTACCAATAATATGTCCAGCATCGGTATATAATAATTCTACACTTGGTGTAATCTGTGTAGGTTTATTGTATTCAATAGTCACTAACATTGGAATGGCCAAGTTCACATCGTCCATATCATATAAAGGATCAATTGGTGGCAAGCCTTGCTTGGCTCTGCGCTTATTGCCATATTTAGCATCGTCTCTTTGAATCATCGCAGAGTCTTCTAATAATACTTCTGTTAAAGCTTTGGTAGCAGGGGTGCAATAGATATTTCCTCTAAATCCATCTTTCACGAGTTTAGGAATTAAACCCGTGTGATCTATATGCGCATGCGAAAGAATTACATAATTCACTGATTTTGGATCAAAACCAAAATCTGCGTTCAAGCCATCGGTATCTCTACCCATTCCTTGAAACAAACCACAATCTAATAAGAAGGTTTCGCCGTTATCTAATGTGACTAAATGCTTAGAGCCAGTAACGGTTCTAGCAGCTCCGTGAAAACTAATTTTCATACCAAAAGTTTATAGCACTAAGATAACTTATATTGCAATGGAAGCCACTAAATAATCGGCAATTAAAATAATAATACAACTTACTACCACAGATAAGGTGCCCGCCTTACCAATTTCTAAAGCACCTCCTTTAACATAGTAACCAAAATAAGAGGGAACTGTACTTATAATAAAGGCGAAGATGAAAGATTTATAAAAGGCAATATTAATATAATTATAATCTAAACTTTTTCGAATACCATCTATGAAAACTTCATTAGGTACTGCATTACTCCATCCTCCAACTAAATAACCGCCCCATATGCCAATCACTGCCGAAATACCTACCAATAAAGGTACAATAGTAAATGAAGCCAAAATTTTTGGTAAGATTAAATAGCTTTTTGTGTTAATGCCCATTATTTCTAATGCATCTATTTGTTCAGTAATGCGCATATTACCAAGTTCACTCGCAATCTTACTACCCACCACACCAGCTAAAACTATACTTAAAAATGTTGGTGCAAATTCTAAGATCATACCATCACGAACAATGATACCAATAGTAGATAAAGGTACCATGGGGTTAACCAACTGTGCTGCAGTTTGAACGGTCATTACAGCACCCAAGAAAAATGAAATGATAATTACAATGGGTAAAGAACCAATACCAATGTCTACGCATTGTTTGATGTACTCTTTCCAGAACATTAGTTTATTGTCTGCCTTAGAGAACATCCCTTTTAACATTAAAAGGTACTTACCAAAATGCGTGATAAAATCCATACAGTAAAGTTAAGCAATTTCTACTTCTTACGCTTCTTCATTCGCTTCCACCAACTAGTTCTTTGCACTTCTGCTTCGGTATCTATTCTAGTTTTTAATTGCGCATCCACTACAGCCACAGTAGCCATATTGATAATATTTCTGACACTAGAACCTAATTGCAATACATTCACTGGTTTCTTCATACCCAATAACACTGGACCAATTACATCAATGCCACCAATTTCTTTTAATAAATGGTAGGCAATATTACCCGCTGTCAAATTAGGGAAGATTAACACATTCACATCCTGATCTACTAATTCACTAAATGGATAATTCTCTTTTAATATATCATTATTAAATGCCAACATGCCTTGCATTTCTCCATCCACAATTAAAGATGGATTTCTTTGCTTTACAATCTTAGCAGCTTCTGCAACTAATCTTGCTTCTGGTGTATCCGAGCTACCAAAGTTGGAATAACTTAACATTGCCACCCTTGGTTCCATATTGAAATTTCTTACTTCCTTCGCTACCAATAAAGTAATATCTGCTAACTCTTCTGCAGTTGGGCTAATATTCACCGTAGTGTCTGCTAAGAATAATGGACCCTTCTTAGTTAACAATATATACATTCCTGCAATCTTCTTCACACCCTCGTCTACACCTATAATTTGCAATGCAGGTTTTATACCATCTGCATAGTTTCTTGTTAATCCAGATAACATAGAATCTGCTTCACCTGTTTCTACCATCATGGCACCGAAATAATTTTGGGTACGCATTAATTTCAAGCTCTCATATTTATTGATACCCTTACGTTGTCTTTTTTGGAACAATAAAGAACCAAAGAATTCACGCTTAGCTTCCATCTCATCGCTTCTAATATCGATGATAGGTAAGTCAGAGATATCAATATTGTTTTTCTCTGCGATATTTCTAATTCTGGTTTCGTTACCCAATAAGATTGGATAAGCAATGCCATCATCGTATACAATACTTGCTGCTTTTAAGATCTTTGTGTTTTCTGCATCAGCAAATACCACACGCTTTGGATCTCTTCTTGCTTTGTTGCTAATTAAACGCATCATTTGGTTATCTAAACCTAAACGCTTGTTTAATTGTAACACATAAGCATCCCAATTAGGAATTTGAATTTGTGCCACACCACTTTCTACAGCTGCTTTGGCTACTGCAGGTGCTACGGTACTTAATAATCTTGGATCCAATGGTTTTGGAATAATATATTCTGGACCAAAAGCTAAATTGTTTTGGTTATAAGCCATGTTCACTAAATCAGGCACTGCTGTTTTAGCTAATTCTGCTAAAGCTTTTACTGCAGCTAATTTCATCGCTTCATTAATTGCCGAAGCTCTTACATCTAAAGCACCTCTAAAAATGTATGGGAAACCTAATACATTGTTTACTTGGTTAGGATAATCTGTTCTACCAGTAGCCATAATAATATCCTTTCTTACACTAGTCGCATCTTCATAACTAATTTCTGGATCGGGATTTGCTAAAGCAAATACAATTGGACTTTTTGGCATAGAAGCAATCATTTCTTTGCTTACTACATTACCCACACTTAATCCTAAAAACACATCTGCCGTTTTCATCGCTTGCTCTAATGTCATATTAGATTGCTTAATCGCAAATGGTTTTCTATCTTCTCCTAAATCTGTTCTTTCAGTGTGTAACACTCCATCTTTATCAAATAAAATAAAGTTCTCGTAACGAGCACCCAATGCAACATATAACTTGATACAAGCCATGGCTGCTGCACCTGCGCCATTCACTACAAATTTTGTTTTCTCAATTTTTTTCTTTTGTAATTCTAATGCATTTAGTAAAGCTGCACTACTAATAATCGCAGTACCATGTTGGTCATCATGCATTACCGGAATATTCATTTCTTCTCTCAAACGTTTCTCTATATAAAAACATTCAGGCGCTTTAATATCTTCTAAATTAATTCCACCAAATGTGGGACCTAAAGATTTTACAATCTCTACAAATTTATCTGGATCGGTTTCGTTGATCTCTATATCGAATACATCAATGTCTGCAAAAATTTTAAATAAGACTGCCTTTCCTTCCATTACTGGCTTACTTGCTTCTGCGCCAATATTTCCTAAACCCAATACTGCAGTTCCATTAGTAATGACACCCACCAAGTTTCCCTTGGCAGTATATTTATATACATCGGCTGGATTGTTTTTGATCTCGGTACATGGGATAGCCACACCCGGACTATAAGCCAATGAAAGGTCTTTTTGGGTCTTAGCTTCTTTGGTAGGGATTACTTCAATCTTACCCGGACGACCACTCGCATGGTATTCCAAAGCCTGTTCTCTTCTTAAATTTTCTTTATTGGTTTTATCTGACATGCAATAGTTTTATAACGAATGTTAGTTTTTACTGTATACGAAGTTACAAAATTCCTAGAATTGGTTGATTTTGGAGTATTTAGGCCTCTAAGCTAACTCCTAACCAGGCCATCATGCCTACTCCATGGGCAATAGCACGCTCGTCTACATTAAAATGAGGAGTATGTACATTATGTATAATACCTTGCTCTTCATTGCGAACACCTAATCTAAAAAAGCAGCCTGGAATTACTTGAGAATAGTAACCAAAATCTTCAGCACCCATTCTTTTTTCTGTTTCTTCCACATTCTCTGCACCCATATATGTATCGGCTAATCTCCAAGCAGCTTCAGTAATTTTTGGCTCGTTATCAACAGTTGGATAGCCAACATCTACTTTAAAATCTATTTCTGCACCTGTAGCAATCGCAATTCCCTGTGCTTGTTGTATCATTAATTTATGTGCTTCAAAACGCCAAGCTTCATCCATCGCTCTAAATGTGCCCATTAATTTTACTTCACTTGGAATAACATTAGTTGTATGTCCACCTTGAATAGAACAAATAGATAAAACAGAAGGATTTTGTGGATTTCTGTTTCTTGAAATAATTGATTGTAAACTAGTAATTAATTGTGCAGCTACTAAAATAGTATCCACTGTTTGATGTGGTGTAGCAGCATGTCCTCCTGGACCCTTGATGCTTACATACAATTCATCTGCACTAGCCATCACTCTACCTTTTCTAAAACTTAATTTTCCATAAGACAATCCTGGATGTACATGTAATCCAATTATACCTTGTGGTACAGGATTCTGTAATGCACCATCTCTTATCATATAACTTGCTCCACCTGGATTTTTTTCTTCACCTGGTTGAAACAATAATTTTATTGTGCCTTCAAACTCTTCACGCAAAGACCATAAAATTTTTGCAGCACCTAATAGTATAGTGGTGTGTACATCATGACCACATGCATGCATTACCCCATCTTTGGTAGATTTATAATCGATATTATTTTCTTCTAGAATAGGCAATGCGTCCATATCTGCACGAAGTGCAATAACTCTTTTAGTTGGATTCTTTCCTTCAATAATGCCTAATACCCCTGTTGTAGCAATTACTGTAAATGGAATCCCAATAGCTTTTAATTGAGCTTGAACATATTTACAGGTTTCAAATTCTTGATAGCTTAATTCTGGATGCGCATGCAAATGTCTTCTTATCTGAATATTTTCAGCTGCAGATTGCGCTGCTAAGGATTTGATTTTTTCTAGTAACATATTCGCCATTATTAATAATCTGATTTCGTACCCGCCATTTGTGCGCCGGTTACAATTGCTACACCTGCACTACAACCAATTCTTGTCGCACCTGCGTTGATCATTTGCTTGGCTGTTTCGTAATCTCTGATTCCACCAGATGCTTTTATATGAACTGCTTCTGGCAAATGTTTTCTAAATAAGCTAACGGCTTCCACACTTGCACCCTTTTCTGCGTAGCCAGTAGATGTTTTTAAATAATCTATTCCAGCTATTCCATAAATATCACAACACTTAATAATCTCTTCGTCTGTTAAAACGCCAGACTCTATGATTACTTTTATTTTCTTACCCTTTGATCTTACAATGGGCATGATATGATTGATCTCATCTGCAATAGCCATCCAATCTCCGTTTTTAATAGCAGAGATATTCGCTACTACATCTAGTTCGTCAGCGCCATCAACCATGGCTAAAATAATCTCAGCAATCTTGGCTTCTGTTGCACAATAACCAAAAGGGAAACCAATTACTGTAGCAACTTGCACTGCAGTTCCATTCACTAACTCTTTGGCTAATTTCACAAAATTAGGTGGCACACATACTGCAGCAAACTGATATTGTTTTGCTTCCTCACATAATTTATGAATATCTGACACCAAGCAAGTTGGTTTTAGAATTGTGTGATCTATGTATTGATTAACTGATACCATCTTTAATTATTTATACTGCGTCTTTTCCGTGACATGCTTTATACTTCTTTCCACTTCCACAAGGACAAGGATCATTACGTCCAATCTTTGGACCCACTTGCACAGGTGCTTGTTTTGTTTCAGAAGGATCGTTATAAGTTTGTCCAGCAGGCGCTTCCTCATTTCTATTAGCGCTTAATTTGCTTAGATCTGTTTTTTGTTGCTTGCCTTCTTTTACATTACCACCATCAATATGAATATGTGCATGACATAAGAATTGTACCAAGCTATGATTAATTGAAATATCCATTTTTCTGAACATTTCAAATGCTTCCATTTTGTATATTACCAATGGATCTTTTTGCTCGTAGGTAGCTGTTTGTACCGATTGTTTTAAATCGTCCATTGCACGTAAATGTTCTTTCCATGCATCATCAATTAAACTTAATGCTATAGATTTTTCTGCTTGCGTTGCTAATGTCAAACCATCAGTGCTTAAATTCTTATCTAAATTAACAAGCACACTATATACCATCTTATTATCACTTACTGGCACTATCACATTTTCGATATGATTGCCCTGTGTTAAACGAATATTTTTAAACACAGGAATACTATCCTGCATCATTTCTTTTTTCTTGTACTCGTAATGCGTAATCGCTTCTTGATATATTGCTTCTACTAAAGCATTGTCATTATTCTTATGGAACTCTTCTGATGTGATCTTTGTATCTATTCCAGCTTGAACAATTAAATCCAATTTGAAATTCTCAAAATCATTCGCTGACTTATGTCCTAACACCAATCCTTCTATCACTTGATAAAAAGCATTATCAATATCCAATGCTAAACGCTCTCCAAACAATGCGTGACTTCTTTTCTTATAAATCACCGCTCTTTGTTTGTTCATTACATCATCGTATTCTAACAAACGCTTTCTAACACCAAAGTTGTTTTCTTCTACTTTCTTTTGAGCACGCTCAATAGATTTGGTGATCATACTATGTTGAATCACTTCACCTTCTTTGTATCCAGCAAAGTCCATCACTTTTGCAATACGCTCACTTCCAAACATTCTCATTAAATCATCTTCTAATGAAACAAAGAATTGAGAAGAACCTGGATCACCTTGTCTACCTGCTCTACCTCTTAACTGTCTGTCTACACGACGAGACTCGTGACGCTCTGTACCTAATATCGCTAAACCACCAGCAGCTTTTACTTCTGGACTTAATTTAATATCCGTACCTCTACCTGCCATATTAGTGGCAATAGTTACCGCGCCAGTTAATCCCGCTTCTGCAACCACCTGTGCTTCTCTTGCGTGTTGCTTTGCGTTCAAAACATTATGTGGAATATTTTGCTGACGCAACATTCTACTCAATAATTCACTCACTTCCACACTTGTTGTTCCCACTAAGACTGGTCGACCTTGATCTCTTAATGCCTCGATAGCTTCTATAACTGCTCCGTATTTCTCACGCTTAGTTTTGAATACCATATCCTGCTCGTCGATTCTTACTGCAGGTATATTCGTTGGTATAGAAACCACATCCAATTTATAAATACTCCAAAACTCTGATGCTTCTGTTTCCGCAGTACCTGTCATACCACAAAGCTTGTGGTACATTCTAAAGAAGTTTTGTAAAGTAATCGTTGCATAAGTTTGAGTTGCTGCTTCGATCTTTACATTTTCTTTTGCTTCAATAGCTTGGTGTAATCCATCTGAGTAACGGCGACCTTCCATGATACGTCCCGTTTGCTCATCAACAATTTTTACTTGTCCTTCAATTACTACATACTCCACATCTTTGTCAAATAATGTGTAGGCTTTTAATAATTGATTTACTGTATGTATACGATCTGCTTTAATGCTATAATCGCTAATGATCGTTTCTTTTTGTGCTAGTTTTTCTTCGGCACTTAATGTAGCACTTGTATCAATGGCGTTTAATGCAACACTAATGTCTGGCAATAAGAAGAAATTAGGATCTTCTCCTGCGCCAGTGATTAAATGCAAACCCTTATCGGTTAATTCTACTGAATTATTTTTCTCGTCAATATGGAAATATAATTCTTCATCCACTAATGGCATTTCTCTTTGCTGATCTGCTAAGAAATAGTTTTCAGATTTTTGCAGTTTCACTCTAATACCTGGCTCACTTAAAAACTTAATTAATGCACTGTTTTTTGGCAAACCTCTAAACGCTCTATACAATGCTAGTCCGCCGTCTTGTGGATCATCATTGCCTTCTGCAATTTTCTTTTTTGCTTCGATTAAAAATTGACTAGTTGCTTTCTTCTGTGCTTCTACTAATTTTTCAATTCTTGGTTTTAAATCAAAAAATTGTTGCTCTCCTGTTTTATGTCCAATAGGACCAGAAATAATTAATGGAGTACGCGCATCATCTATCAATACACTATCCACCTCATCCACCATGGCGAAATGATGTTTTCTTTGTACCATTTCTTCTGGCGTATGCACCATATTGTCTCTCAAATAATCAAAACCAAATTCGTTATTAGTTCCGTAAGTAATATCTGCTTTGTATGCATTTCTTCTGTCCTCAGAATTAGGTTGATGCTTGTCTATACAATCCACCGTTAAACCTAACCACTCAAATATTGTTCCGTTCCATTCACTATCTCTTTTTGCTAAGTAATCGTTCACTGTTACAATATGCACTCCTTGTCCAGCCAATGCATTTAAGTAGGCAGGTAAAGTAGAAACCAATGTTTTACCTTCACCAGTAGACATCTCAGAAATCTTTCCTTGATGTAATACAATACCACCAATTAACTGTACATCATAGTGCACCATATTCCATGTTACTGGCGTACCTGCAGCTTTCCATGTTGTTTGGAAAACTGATTGATCTCCTTTGATAGTTACATATTCTTTTTTAACAGAAAATGTTTTATCTAATTCAGTGGCAGTAGCTACTAACTCTTCATTATCTGTAAATCTTCTTGCTGTTTCTTTTACCACTGCAAAAGCTTCAGGAAGAATTTCCCATAAAACAGTTTCCAAAATTTGGTCTCTGTCTTTTCCTAACTTATCTATGTTTTGATAAATATTGTCTCTGCCCATTAAATCACTCAAGGGTAATGCATCTGCATTAGCTTGCTCAGCCGCAATTTCTGCGTCTATACCAGAAAGGTGATTTTTGATGCGCTCTCTGAATTCGATTGTCTTGTTTCTTAAAGCGTCATTACTTAGTGATTTATAGGACTCAAAATGTCCATTAATTACACTCACTAAGTGTTGGATTTTCTTAACGTCTTTCTCGCTTTTTGAACCGCCGAATAGTTTATTGATAATTTGTAACATATACTGCTCTAAATAATTGTGTTATAGCCAAATACTCAAAGTTCATGCCAAATTACTATTTGACCTGTTTTGAGGGCCTTAAAGGTAAGCATTTGAGGGCAGTTTGGCCATTTTCGAGCCCTATCTGTATAAAAATTAACTTGTAACCCTATAAAAGTGGAAAATGGGCGAAAAAATTATACCTTTGCTCGCTTATAAATCATAGATATGGCTGGACAATTAAAAGAAGTAAGAAATAGGATAAAAAGTACCCAGGGTACTCAGCAAATCACTAAGGCCATGAAAATGGTTAGTGCTGCAAAATTACGTCGTGCGCAAGACGCCATTACTCAAATGAGACCTTATGCCAACAAGTTACAAGACATGTTGAGCAATATAGTGGGTAGCTTGGAAGGGGATATCAATTTAGCCCTTGCCGAGACTCGCCCAGTGAACAATGTGTTGTTGATTGTAATCACTTCTGACCGTGGATTATGTGGTGGCTATAATGCCAATGTGGTGAAACTAGCTAAAGCAACCATTGCTGAAAAATATCCTACTCAAAAAACCACTATCTGGAATATTGGTAAAAAGGGTTACGAAAGTTTGAGCAAGTCTGGTTACACAACCAATGCTGATTATAAAGATATCTTCTTAGACTTAAAATTTGAGAATGTTAAATTAGCGGCAAAAGCTGCGATGGATGCATTTGCTAATAAAGAGTTTGACGCTATTGAAATTATCTACAGCGAATTTAAAAACGCTGCTACTCAAGAATTCAAAGCGGAGCCATTCTTGCCAATTCCTAAAATTGACGCTGGTGCTTCTAAAAAGAAAGTTGACTTTATTTTTGAACCAGAGAAAAGCGTTTTAGTAAACGAATTGATGCCTAAGATCTTGAATACTCAATTATTTAAAGCTGTATTAGACGCGAACGCAAGTGAGCATGGTGCTAGAATGACTGCGATGGATAAGGCAAGTGAAAACGCTAACGAATTATTAAAATCATTGAAAATATCTTACAACCGTGCAAGACAAGCGGCTATTACGACTGAGTTAACTGAGATCGTGAGTGGTGCAGCTGCATTAAACGGATAAGCAATACCCTTATGGAAATCAGTCAAATTATTCCTCATATTGAAGCCTTGATCTTCGCAAGTGATAAAGCATTAAACGTTAATGATATCACAGAATTAATCAATAACGCTTTTGGTTTCTTAGAAGAGCGTATTACTGTTGATCAAGTGGAGTCTGCCTTAAATGGTATTCAAGAAAAATATGCAACTGAATTTTATCCATTTGAATTAAAACAAAGTGGCGGAGGCTGGCAGTTTTTGACTAAGCCTTCTTTCCATTCAACTATTGCACAATTAAATGGCGATAAATTCTTAAAGCGTCTATCCAATGCTGCTTTGGAATCTTTAGCCATCATCGCCTATAAGCAACCTATTACCAAGGGTGAAGTGGAAGCAATTAGAGGGGTTAACAGTGATTATTCTATCCAAAAATTATTGGAAAAAGAACTAATTATTATTAGCGGCCGTAACGAGCATTTACCAGGTAAACCATTGGTATACGCTACTTCTAAGAACTTCATGGATTACTTTGGTATCAATTCTACAGAAGATTTACCTAAGATTAAAGAGGTATTGGCTGATCAAATTGTGGAAGCAACAGTCATCAAGCCAGAAGACTTTACGGACAATAGCGTCTTCGAACAAATCGCTGATGCAAACGAAGAAGCTCGCGAAGAAGAAGAGACCCCAAATTTACCCGAAGACGAGGCATAAATTGTATCTTCGTGGTATGAATGCAAGTTTATCCTACGATCAATTAAAACAAGCTGCAACTACATATGGTACACCTTTGTATGTGTATCATGCTGAAAAAATTGCGCAACAATACCAAGATTTATTTACTCATTTTGATGCTAAGACTACACGCATATTTTATGCATGTAAAGCTTTAACCAATATTCATATTTTAGATGTAGTAAAGAGAGCAGGTGGCAATATAGATTGTAGCTCTATCAACGAAGCTAAATTAGCCTTACACGTTGGCTTTACACCTAATCAGGTTTTATATACTAGTAATAGTGTAAGCTTTGAAGAAATATGTGAAGCAGTTAGCTTAGGTATATATGTGAATATTGACAGTTTATCTAATTTAGAAAAGTTTGGTGCGAAGTTTGGAAACACATACCCAGTGGGTGTTCGCGTAAGACCAAATATTATGGCTGGCGGTAATTTAAAAATTTCTACTGGACACGATAAAAGTAAATTTGGTATCCCAGTTACAGAATTAGAAACATTAAAAGCTATTCAAGCAAAATACGCTATTAATATTTCTACCCTACATATTCATACAGGTAGTGAAATTAAAGATGTAAAAATATTCTTACAATCTGCAGATGTGTTTGAACAAATCTTGCCAGAATTTCCTACGGTGAATGTGCTAGACTTTGGCGGAGGATTCAAAGTGCCTTATCAACCAGATGAGAAAGGAATTGATATGGCTTTATTGGGTACGGAAGTCAATAAAGTAGTGGCAAAATTAGCCGCGCAATTTGGAAGACCTTTAACAGCTTGGTTTGAACCAGGCAAGTATATTGTAAGTGAATCTGGTTTCTTTATTACAAGAGTAAATGTATTAAAGCAATCTGGCGATATTCAGTTTGCAGGTATTGACACAGGTTTGAATCATTTAATTAGACCTATGTTTTACGACGCCTACCATTATATAGACAACCTAAGTCATCCAGAAAAACCTTTACAAGAATATGCAGTAGTGGGTAATATTTGTGAGACAGACACTTTCGCATGGGACCGCCCTATTCCAACCATTGAAGAAGGTGATTTCTTAGTATTTTACAACGCGGGTGCTTATGGCTATGAAATGGCAAGCAATTATAATGCAAGATATAAACCTGCTCAAGTATTAATAGAGAAGGGAGAAGCAAAATTAATTAGTAGAAGAGATAGCTTTGAAGATCTATTACACTTACAAGTACCTTTAAGTAAATAAGATGATTGAGATTAAACATATCAGTAAACAATTTGACACTAAAATTATCTTAGATGATATTAGTGCGCAATTTAAACCCGGTATGTGTAATTTAATTATTGGCGCTAGTGGTAGCGGCAAGACTGTATTAACAAAATGTATTGTAGATCTTATACAAGCAGACCAAGGTGATGTAATTTTTGATGGCGTTGCTTTAAGCAGCATGACCAAGGAAGATAGAAAAGAATTAAGAAATAATATTGGTATGCTTTTTCAAGGTAATGCCTTATTTGATTCTTTAACGGTGGAGGAAAATGTAAGATTCCCTTTGGATATGTTTTCCAAGTTAACCCCTGCAGAGAAATTAGAAAAAGTGAATGGAATTTTAGCAAGAGTAAATCTAGAAGGGGTTAATACTAAATACCCTGCTGAATTAAGTGGTGGTATGAAAAAGAGAGTGGCTTTAGCAAGGGCCGTGGTGATGGAACCCAAATACCTTTTTTGCGACGAGCCTAATTCTGGATTGGACCCTCAAACCTCAATGGTGATTGATAAATTAATTGAAGAAATTACCAAGGAATATAATATCACCACTATTGTGGTAACGCACGACATGAATAGTGTAATGGAAATTGGTAATTATATTCTGTATTTACATCAGGGCAAAAAAGAATGGGAAGGCTCTAATCAGGATATTATCTACAGCAAGAACGAATTATTAAACAAATTTATATTCGCATCAGAATTTTTACAAGACGCCAAATCCATGCGCATGATGGAAGGCGAAAAAAAATAAAACTATGAAATACTTATTAACGATTTTATGCAGTGTTGTATTAATGAGTGCCAATGCACAAACAGACCCTAATGCACCATTTCAAAGAGACAAAAACTTGCCAAATTTCAAAATTGTATCTGTGGGTGGTAAAGAAATTACCAATAGAGATCTTCCAAGATATAAGTATCAAATGATTATTATTTTTAGTCCAGATTGTCCTCATTGTGAGCACGAAGCAGCTGAAATAAATAAATACGCCGACAAGTTCAAGAACGTACTATTCATTTGGGATAGTTACAAAGACATGCCGTCCATCAAAAACTTTGCAGAGAAATACAATATGGTGGGCAAGCCTAATATCATCATAGGCAGAGACCCAGAATTCACGCTACCAAGCTTTTTCAGACCAAGTATGACCCCATTTGTGGCAATATATGAGAATAACAAGTTGAAAAAAGTGTACGAAAAAGGTGCTGAAGTGTTTGAATTGCTGAAAAATATAGATAGTAAATAACTAACTTTGCCCCGGAAAATCATCTTCTTATAAAAAATATACATCTTATGAAAATTACAGTAGTTGGAGCAGGTGCAGTAGGCGCAACATGTGCAGACAATATTGCTCGTAAAGAATTAGCTAGTGAATTAGTTTTATTAGACATTAAAGAAGGCTTTGCAGAAGGTAAAGCGCAAGACATGATGCAGACAGCTGCATTATTAGGTTTTGATACTAGAATTTCTGGTAGCACTAACGATTATTCAAAAACTGCTAATTCAGATGTAGTAGTAATTACTTCTGGCTTACCTCGTAAACCAGGTATGACAAGAGAAGAATTAATTGGCACAAACGCTGGTATTGTTAAAGGTGTTTGTGAAAATATTTTAAAGCATTCTCCAAATGCAATTATCATTGTAATTAGTAACCCAATGGATACAATGACTTATTTAGCATTGCAATCTACTGGCTTACCTAAGCATAGAATTATCGGTATGGGCGGTACATTAGATAGCGCTCGTTTCAAATATCAATTAAGTACAACTTTAGACTGCAGCCCTGCAGATTTAAATGCATTGGTAGTAGGTGGTCATGGTGATACTACAATGATTCCTTTAATCAAGCACGCAACTTGGAATAGTATTCCAGTAACTAAATTCTTGAATGCAGAGCAACAAGAAAAAATTATTGCTGATACAATGGTAGGTGGTGCAACTTTAACTAAGTTATTAGGCACTTCTGCTTGGTATGCACCAGGTGCTGCTGGAGCAGCATTAGTGGAAAGCATTGTTCGTGACGAGAAGAAATTATTTACATGTTGCGTAAGCTTAAATGGCGAATACGGACAAAACGATATCTGCTTAGGCGTTCCTGTGGTAATTGGCAAGAATGGCTGGGAGAAGATTGTAGAAATGGATTTATCTGCAGACGAACAAGCAGCATTCAATAAGAGTGCAGATGCTGTTAGAAGCATGAACGATGTTTTAAAAACATTATAATATTCCCCAATGAGTCCAGTTTCTGAGACACATTGAAATCAAAAGAGCCTCCCAACGGAGGCTCTTTTTTAACTATTATAGTAAGACATTGCTTTCTCTGCGATAAAAGATAGGTCTTGTTTTTTCATACAAGCAAAATGTCCTTGTGGACATGTTTTTGTACCATACTTGGAACATGGCTGACAAGGTAAATTAGGCACAATGGCATTGAAATACATTTCTTGTCCATTTTGCAGGTCTGAAACAGCATAGTAAGGACCTACTTGTAATAAAGGTGTGGTTGCACCCCAAATAGCAATAGTCTTTTTATGAAAAGCACATGCTATATGCAAAAAGCCGGTATCGTTAGAAATAACCATCTTAGCACCTTTTACCAATAAAGCAGATTCGTGTAAATTATACTTGCCAGTAGCATTATAAATTTTTATTGCATCCTCTGTTGCAACTGCTTCACCTTCTTTAGTATCTTCTTTTCCTCCAATCAATATAATGGGTACCGAAATGAGTGCACATAATTGTTTTAATTGCTCCACAGGCATTTTCTTAGTAGCATAAGAAGCTCCTATGACTATAGCTATATAACCAGCTTGATGAGAAGTGGGAATATCATTGGACTTTAAACTTATAGAAGCTGGCACAAAATAATCCATACCCTTTCCGTCATTTTGCACACCCAAAAATTTTAATGGATCTAAACTTCTCTGAACAATATGCGTATCTGGTAATAGATTAATGCCAAACCTAGTGAGTATCCATTTTTGTAAGGATAGTTTTCGGTAGGTATGAGATGGAAGACCTAAAGCTTTTTTTATTCGAAATGTTCTAAAATTACTATGCAAATCGATAATCATATATAGATTAGCCGCTTTTAATGACGCAATAGTTTCGGCTAAGTTTTTATCGTGATAGTGAAAATGATCGATATATGGATTGGCTTCTGTTACTGCTTTTAAAGACTTCTTGGTTAAGAAATGAATTTCTACTCCAGGAATTTGTTCTTTAGCACAACGAATTGCAGCTGTAGTAAAAACAATATCACCAATGGATGAAAGTCTTATAATTAATAGGCGCATAATAATAGAGGCTATTAAATTAACTAGGGCAATGGATTATCATGCTCTAAATAATCTAAATCTTTATGAAAGGTTTCCTCAGTAAATACAAAAGCAATTAATGTAATGCTCATCACAATCACTCCAGTTAATATGCCACTTTGTATAATTGTCCAACCCAAACTTTTTTGTAAAATATCTAAAAATAATAAGTTGATTAAAGGCAAAGCACCTCTCACCATATTAGGAATAGTAGTTGCTGCAGTGGCTCTTAAATTAGTACCAAATTGTTCTGCGGCCATTTGATTGAAGATAGCCCAGTAGCCAGTGCTAAATCCTAGGAATCCACAAATGGCATACATTCTATCATCTGAATTATTTAAAGCACTAAAGAATAAAACCATACCGAAAGTGTTCAAAATATAAAATACCAACAATGCTTTTTTTCTGCTTTTAAAATATTGACTCACATAGCCAATCACAAGATCTCCAGTAGCAATTCCTATATAAGCAAACATAACAGACCTTCCAGAGTCAATTAAATTTTCTCCGTAATTAGCAGTAGCAAACTTATTACTATAGTTTACCAATACACCAATAACAAACCAAGTTGGTAAGCCAATTAATATGGCTTTAATATATTTTGAAAATCTTTTTCTATTGTTCAAGAACATCAAGAAGTTTCCTTTTTGTATATTCTCCAATTTCGCCGATTCAAACATGAAGGATTCTGCTACCCTTACTCTAAGTATTAATAAGAACACTCCTAAGCCTCCACCTATTTGATAGCATAATCTCCAATCTTTTGTATACTGAAAAGTAAAATAAGCAAACACAGCGCCAAACAAACCTATACCTGCTACCATTGAAGTCCCAAGACCTCTTTTATTCTTTGGCAACATTTCAGATACCAATGTAATACCTGCACCCAATTCTCCTGCCAATCCAATGCCACCAATAAAACGACAATACGCATATTGATCTACGTTCTGTACAAAAGAAGTAAGAATATTCGCAACAGAATACAATAAGATGGAACCAAACAAAACTTTCAATCTCCCTTTTTTATCTCCGATTATTCCCCAAAGAATTCCGCCAATTAATAAACCAGACATTTGCCAGTTAATAATGTGAGCGCTATCTACAATGATAGTATCTAATGTAGAACCCACTGCTAAAACGCTGGGCTGTCTTACAATGGTAAATAATAATAAGTCATACACATCTACAAAATAGCCCAATGCGGCTACCAATACCGGAAGTGACCATAATCCAATTTGTTTGTGTTGATTCATCGCTACGCTTTTTTAGAACGGTGTGTAATTACTTTAAATATTACTGGAGCTGTTGTTATAAAAACAATACCCAATACAATAACTTCTAAATGCTTTTTTAAATCAAATTGAAAATGCTCTAGTATCCATGTTTGTAAAAAATGTCCTCCAAATACCATGCTAGTTACCCAAACAATAGAACCCACAATATTATTATACATGAATTTTGGCTTATCCATATTCACAATACCTGCGACAATTGGCGCAAAGGTTCTAACAATTGGAATAAAACGCGCAATGATGATGGCTCTTCCACCATGCTTTACATAGAACTCCTGCGCCTGTATTAAATATTTTTTCTTGAAGAATATATTTTCTTTCCAATCAAACATGGTTGGACCCACTTTTTTTCCAAAACTATACCCAACATAATTACCTAATATTCCTGCAACAGAAATGAATGCAGTAATCACTATTAAATTAATCCATTCATTATTGGAAGGAACTACTTCTGCAGCCAAAGGACCAGCATAAATTCCAGCAACAAATAATAAACTATCTCCTGGCAAGAAAAATCCTGCGAACAAGCCTGTTTCTGCAAATACTACAAAAAGTATTAACCATAAGCCGCCATGCTCAATATAAAATTGTGGTTGCAATAACTGACTCCAATGAAAAACTTCTAATAATGTTAGCATGAAAATATTTTATGACTGTTGCGGAGATTCTAGAGACCCTTCCCACTTACTTACTACAGTTGTTGCTAAGCTATTACCTAATACATTGGTAGCGGTTCTGAACATATCGCAAAAATGATCTATTGGTAAAATTAAAGCAATCCCTTCTGGAGGAATATGGAACATAGCGCAGGTTGCAGTAACAACTACTAAAGAAGCTCTTGGCACACCAGCAATTCCTTTACTAGTTAACATTAAAACTAATAACATAGTTAATTGAGTACCCATGTCTAAATGTATTCCATAAGCTTGTGCAATAGCCAAACTAGCAAATGTCATATACATCATACTACCATCTAAGTTGAAAGAATAGCCTAATGGCAAAATGAAAGAAACAATTTTATCCTTACAACCAAAACGCTCTAACTCTTCTGTTAATTTTGGAAATACAGCTTCGCTACTAGTTGTGCTGAAAGCAATGACCAATGGACTTGAAATATGTTTTAATAAAGAAGGAACTCTCTTCCCTAAAATAATAAATCCAACACCCAATAATACAATCCACAATACCCCAATGCCCATTAAGAAATATAAAAGGTACTTACCATAAAAAACAAATACTGCTAAACCTTTGGTTGCAATCACCGCAGCAATAGCACCAAATACACCCAATGGCGCAAAGTTCATTACATAGCCAACCATTTTAAGAATAATATGCGCAATAGTATCAAATGCTTTGATCAAACCCTTTGCTTTCTCTCCCATGGCTGCAGCAGCCACACCAAAGAAAATACTAAAAATGACAATTTGTAAAATCTCATTATTCGCCATGGATTCTATCATGCTTTTTGGAAAAACATGCTCCACGAAATTCAATAAACTAAAAGACTGGGTCTTCCCCATCAAGTCTTTTGCACCAGTCATATCTGCATTAGATAAAGCGATCCCCTCACCTGGCTTAAATATATTCACCAACACTAAACCAATCAATAAACTCATTAAAGAAGCCGAGATAAACCATAATAACGCTTTGCCTCCAACTCTTCCTACTGTTTTGATATCACCCAATTTAGCAATACCCACTACCAAAGTTGTGAATACCAATGGAGCAATAATCATCTGTACCAATCTTAAGAAAATGGTTGTCAATAACTTTAAATTCTTTGATAAAGACTCTATACTTGTTGGAGATTGGGTCTCGTGTATATAGTATCCTAAAATAGCCCCTGCTATCATGGCAATAACTATATACAACGTCAGTTTATTCGATTTTTTCATAGGAATGTTAGTGATGCAATATAAGACTAGATTTTCATAAAAAAGGCGGCTGATTTTGCGAAAAAAGTGCTATTTTTCAACATAAATTGATTTAAAATCAAACCAAACATTATGAGTTTATTTAGAAAAAAGGATTTGACTGCCATGCTGGCTCAAGCAGATGATGGCGGTAAGGGTCTTAAGCGTACTTTAGGCGCGGGCAATTTGATTGCATTAGGCGTTGGTGCTATTATTGGCGCTGGCTTATTTGTTAGAACTGCTGCTGCTGCTGGACAAGCTGCAGGACCTGCTGTAACCATATCATTTATTGTTGCTGCTATAGGTTGTGCATTTGCTGGCTTATGTTATGCAGAATTTGCTGCCATGATTCCTATCTCTGGTAGTGCTTACGCTTATTCTTATGTAACAATGGGTGAAACAGTTGCATGGATTATTGGTTGGGCTTTAATTATGGAATATGCATTAGGTGCTGCAACAGTATCTATTGCTTGGAGTGAATACTTAAACAAGCTGTTGGGAGGAGGCATCCCTTATGAATGGAGCCACTCTCCTTTTGAAAGTGTAACAGATGCAGCAGGTGTTTTACACCATGGTATCATGAACGCTCCTGCTTTAATTATTCTTTTATTATTGACTTTATTGTTGATTAAAGGAACACAAGAGTCTGCTATCGTAAATGCAATCATTGTATTTATTAAAGTTGCGATTGTATTATTATTCATCTTTATTGGATGGAAATTTATCAATCCAGCGAATCATACACCTTATTTAATTCCAGCAAATCAACCACCTGTGGTAGATTCTACAGGCAAAGTAATTGCTGATTACTCTGGTGTATTCAAACATGGCTGGGGCGGTGTATTAGGTGGTGCTGCAATTGTGTTCTTTGCTTTCATTGGTTTTGATGCGGTATCTACTGCAGCTCAAGAAGCAAAGAATCCTAAAAGAGATATGCCAATTGGTATCTTAGGTTCTTTAGTTGTTTGTACTATTTTATACATTTTATTTGGACACGTTTTAACAGGTGTTGCACCTTGGACTGATTTCGTTGATCCTACAAAAGGCAAGGAAGCTTCTGTTGCTTATGCAATTAGTACTTATATGACAGGATACGGTTGGTTAGCCACTGCAGTGACAGTAGCTATCTTAGCTGGTTTCTCTTCTGTTATCTTAGTTATGTTAATGGGTCAATCTCGCGTATTCTTCTCTATGGCGAATGACGGATTGTTGCCAAAAGTATTCTCTGATTTACATCCTAAATACAGAACTCCATACAAATCAAACTGGATCTTATTTGTATTTGTAGGTGCATTTGCTGCATTTGTGCCAGGTAGCGTAGCAGGTGATTTAACATCATTTGGTACCTTATTTGCCTTTGTTTTAGTAAGTGCGGGCGTATGGATTTTAAGAGTAAAATCTCCAGAAATGGAAAGACCATTCAAAACGCCATTAGTGCCATTAGTACCAATTTTAGGAGCTATTATCTGTTTGGCTATGATCTTTGCATTAGATGCACAAACATTGAAAGTAGCATTTGCTTGGATGGCTTTAGGTTTAGTGGTGTATTTTGTATATAGCCGCAAACACAGTAAATTAAACTAGGAAATTTTATTCCTCTTTTATTATAGGAATAGCCAGACGATATTGTCTGGCTATTTTTTTTGCCTTATTTTTGCAGACTTAAAAGCACTACTTATGGGAAGGATATTTGAAGTAAGAAAAGCCACGATGTTCAAAAGATTTGACCGTATGGCCAAACAATTTACTCGTATTGGTAAAGAGATTGTGATTGCTGTAAAAGCTTCTGGACCTGATCCAGATTCCAACCCTGCTTTAAGAAGATGTTATCAGAACGCAAGAAGTGCTGGTATGCCTAAGGATAGAGTTGAAGCGGCTATCAAAAGAGCCATGGGTAAAGACACTTCAAACTATGAAGAAATATTATATGAAGGATACGCACCTCATGGTGTGGCTTTATTAGTAGAGACTGCTACAGATAATCATGTTAGAACAGTTGCCAATGTGAAAAGTCATTTTAACAAAGGCGGTGGTTCAATGGGTAATAGTGGTAGTGTAAGTTTCCAATTCAAAAAAATGGGTGTGTTTAAATTAAACCCTGAAGGATTAGTGATGGATGATTTAGAATTAGAATTAATAGATCATGGCTTAGATGAATTAGGAGAAAGCAATGACGATAACGATAACCCTATCTTAGTATTAAGATGTGCTTTTGCTGATTTCGGAAGTTTGCAAAAAGCTTTGGAAGAAAAGAAGTTAACTGTAATTAGTGCAGAATTAGAGTGGATTCCAACTACTACAGTTCCTGTAACCGATGAGCAAGCAGAGGATATCAGTAAATTAATTGAGCGTTTAGAAGAAGATGAAGACGTAAACAAAGTGTTCCATAACATGGGATAATAGTATGAAAATACTTGCCACCATATTATGTGTTTTCAATCTTATTCAACAGCCCAAGGATTCTACAGCGCCTAAATTTAATAAGTACTCAATGGATGTGTCACTAAAAGTGCCCACCAATTACTATACTACAAAGACTGGATTTTTTTGTAACACAGAAAGAGCTGTACAGAAACAAACTAAAGTCGCGATAAAATTTAGATTAGGATCGGTTGAACAAACACAGAGATTAGAGGGATACAATTTATCTACTCTGCCATCATATCCTTAACCACTTGAATAACTTCTTCTGTATTAGGTTTTGAGAAGTAATCTCCGTCACTAGCATAAGCTGGACGATGTGCTTTTGCACTTAGGGTTCTTGCAGCTACATCTAAATATCTATAGCCTCCTTGTATTTCAATTACCTGTTGGAACATATAAGCACTTGCTCCACCCGGCACATCTTCGTCAATGAATAAAATACGATTAGTCTTCTTTAATGAAGAAACAATCATATGATTGATATCAAAAGGTAATAAGGTTTGTACATCTATAATTTCACAATCAACACCCATTCTTTGTAATCGCTCTGCAGCATCTTGAATAATTCTTAAGGTAGAACCATAAGACACTAATGTAATATCGGCGCCTTCTTTTAATATTTCTGGCTTACCTAATGGAATAGTATACTCGGTAATATTAGAAGGCATTTTTTCTTTTAATCTATATCCATTTAAACACTCTATTAATATGGCTGGGTCATTACCTCTTAATAATGTACTATACATACCCACTGCTTGTACCATATTTCTTGGCACACATACATGCATTCCTCTTAAAGAATTAATGATCATGCCCATTGGAGATCCGCTATGAAAAATTCCTTCTAATCTATGTCCTCTTGTTCTTATAATAACAGGACTACTTTGCAAACCATTGCTTCTATAGTGCATAGTAGCAACGTCGTCGCTTAATGTTTGTAAACCATATAATAAATAGTCCAAGTATTGTATCTCCGCGATAGGTCTCAATCCTCTTAATGCCATCCCATGTGCCTGACCCATGATAGATTGCTCACGAATACCTGTGTCAAAAATTCTATCTTCTCCATGCTTTGCTTGTAATCCTGCAAAGCCTTGGTTAACGTCTCCAATATTACCTAGATCTTCTCCAAAGGCAAATACTTTTGGATTGCTTGCAAATAATTCGTCAAAGAAATGGTTTAATACTTCATAGCCATTTACAATAGGCGCATCAGCAGCATACTCAACAGATTCAACTGATACATTCATGGTACTCTTTGGCCCTTCATCAAATAAATCCTTTGAATAATAAGGCGCTTCGGCTGCATGATAAGCAGCTAAGAAAGCTTGAATAGCATTTGCATTGGAATGATTAGGCAATAATTCTAATACCAAATGTACTGTTCTGAAAATATCTCTTTTTAAAGGCTCTTTATTTGAAATTAATTCCGCACAAATTGGTTCAATCAATGCTAAGTCTTGTTCTGCAATATTAGATTGTACTAATTGAATAGCTTCTTGCACTTTTTCTTTAATGGGTAAATAATATTTATCCCAAGCCAATTGTTTTGCAGCCCTTACTTCTTGCTTTACCTCAGACTCTAACTGACTTAAATTTTCTTCTGTAGTTAATTCATTTAATATTAACCACTCTTTCATTTTTTTATTACAATCCCACTCTTTCTCCCATTCTAATCTTTCTGAAGACTTATATCTTTCATGACTTCCACTAGTGGAATGTCCCTGAGGTTGTGTTAATTCTTGCACATGGAACACCACTGGTGTATGGGTTGTTCTAGCAAGATCTATACCAGCTTCAAATGTCTCACACATTGCAGCATAATCCCAGCCTTTAACTGTGTAAATTTGAATACCATTTGTATCGGCTTGTTTTTCGAAACCTTGTAATGCTTCAGATATAGACCCTTTAGTGGTTTGTAATTTTGTTGGAACAGAAATTCCATAACCGTCATCATATACAAAAATAACTAAAGGCACTTGTAAGACGCCTGCAGCATTCACTACTTCCCAAAAATGTCCTTCAGATGTACTTGCGTCTCCAATGGTACAAAAACAAACTTCATTCCCTTTATTACTCAAAGTGGTTAAATCCGCAATAGAGCTAACATTCCTAAAACACTTAGAAGCAAATGCCAAACCTAGACCTCTTACCATTTGACCAGCAGTGGGTGCGATGTCGGCAGTGATATTGTATTGCTCTGTTAAATTATTCCATTCCCCATTCTCCTTCACAAACTGCGTAGCAAAATGCGCATTCATGTTTTTACCCCCACTAAATGGATCATTTACAGTGTCGGCATACAATTGAGAAAAATAAGTTTCTACATCGGCCACACCCAAGGCAAACATCATGGTTTGATCTCTATAGTAACCACTTCTAAAATCTCCTTTTTGAAAAAACTTAGCAATTGCAACCTGAGCGACCTCCTTACCATCTCCAAAAATGCCAAATTTTGCTTTCCCAGTAAGTACCTCTCTTCTACCCAACAAACTCACTTCTCTACTCAAAAGCGCCACTCTGTAATCAGCAATTACAGAACTGCGGAATGCTTCAAAAGAGAGCATGTCGGCATTATTTTGGGCTTCTAAATGGGATTCCATGGAACAAAAATAAGGTGCAAAAAGCATAAAAAGCCCATAATTAGATAAAATCAAATAATTAGGGTTTTTTCGATAATTTTACCCTATAAAAGCAACCCTATATTCTATGAAAAAGCTAACCTTTATAGTATCATTTTTATTGATTTTAACCGGCTTACAAGCACAATCAGAAATTAAGTTTGATAAGACATCTCATAATTTCGGAAAGATTAAAAAAGGTATTCATAAGGCTGTTATTTTCAGTTTTACAAATACTGGAAATAAACCAGCTGTGATTGAATTTGCTCAAGCAGAATGTGGTTGTACTACACCAGAATATAAACAAGACCCAGTTTTAAAAGGTCAAAAAGGTAATATCAAAGTAACTTATACTGCCCCTTATAGCGGTGTGTTTAAAAAGAAAGTAACTGTAAAATTTGCAGGCACTAAACTTCCAACCGAATTAACCATTGAGGGCGAAGTAATATTGTAATTGCATGATTCAGATTAGCCAGCGTGTGTTTTAAACTAAAAAGATATTCAGTATCCTTACCGCTTATCCCTTAAATAACCTATTAGAGCTTATTTAACAATTGTTTCATCTTCACTTCTTTGAAAAAATTGAAGCATTAATTAATTTTGCAGCGTTATGGGTTCGGTTTTGGTTTATCCATAGCAAGCAATCGTTAATCGTCCCTTCGTTTCCACGAGGGGACTTTTTTGTATATTTGGGTATTCATGAAGCATTTGTTACTAATTTGTTCCATTTTTTGTCTTTTTTGCAACCCATTATTTGCACAACAGAAACAAGTTCTACACTATAATCAGCTTTGGTACGCTTATAATAACAATACTAGACTTTCTGATAGATTGGGCATTTGGATGGATATTCAAAACAAAGACAAATCTGAATACCTACATAATTTTGACGTAAAAGAAAATACCCTTGGAGGAATCTATTACTTAAAAAACAAAATGAAATTAACTGGGGCCTTTACTTATATTCAGTCTTATCCCAATGATTTACTACCCGATTTTTACGCACCTGAATATCGTCCCTGGCAAATGATACAATGGAAAAACAATACAAAGAATACCAGCTTTGCTCATTGGATAAGATTAGAAGAAAGGTTTAAAACCCGAACCATTAATAGCAGTCAATTAACTAATAATTTCGATTTTACTTATAGATTAAGGTATAATGTATTTATCGAAAGACCGCTTACAATAAAAAAACATGAGAAGGGCGCTTTCTCTTTGTCTATTGCGGAGGAGATTTATTTGAACTACGGCAAAACTATTGTGTACAATAATTTTGATCAAAATAGACTCTTTGGTGGTTTCTTATACTATTTTAATACGCACGATTTCTTACAATTTGGTTATACTAATGTAATTCAACATTTGGCAAGCAAGGATAAATACAAAGCCATTGATGCCATTAAGCTAACCTTCTTCAATAATTTAGATTTCAGAAAAAAGAGCAGCACACACAAATCTTAGAAGCTTGTATTAAAAACTATTGCACCTGAATGCTTTGTTTCTTGTAAATAATATCTCCAGTAGCTGTTAAACCAACAATCTGAATAGTATAATTAGTACTATCATCTGCAGTATAAAATTGAATACTGGCTTTCCCTTTTTCGTTGGTATATAAATGACCATTCCAATAAATATTCGGGCGATGATCTTTAAAATTTCCATTTTTAATACTAAGGTTATCATACTCAGGGACTACAAAGCCTGGCGCCATATGATATGATTTTGGATAATATTGAATACTGCCATATCCTTCAATCTTATTTCTAAAATTAGAAACACGATGCGTATTTATAATGATAACACCATTGGCTGCTCTTGTGCCATAATAAGCAGCTTCTGGACCTCTTAAAACTTCTATAAAATCAACCATGTCAGTAGTAATTCTTGAAATTTCCGAAAGCACAGGACTACTATTGAAAACCGGACCAGAATCACTGGTATTGCCTCCATCTAATACCGGTGCAGACCCGCCCGCTAGCATTACTCCATCTATAATTAATAATGGTTCATCTTTTTCACTAATAGTAAAACTAGTTACCCCGCCAAGAGTAATAAAGCCAGACCTTAAATGCAAACCAGGAATGGTTAACATTGCAGCACTTGCATCCGTATTGCCAATTTTTTGCAAAGACTCACCTGTTATTACTTGTGAAAAATTGCTAACACGCTTACTAGTATTATAGCTATTGGATTTGATAGAAGATTTTACTGTGACGGTTTGTAACCATTCTTTCCCAGTTCCGATTACATAATCTGGAGCAGTTAATTTTTGATACAATGGTTCAATCAAATCCTTTGAAATATATTTTTTCAAATAGCTTGGTGTAGTTAAAGAAGGAAAATTGGCATTCACTTCCATCTTGATTTTTTCGTCTAATTTGATTCCTTTTGCATTGGTCACCTGAATGGTAAAAGGCAAACTGTCCACTATAACGGGCAATCTAAATCCAAACTGCCCATTAGCATCTGTAGTGGCAGCATCAAAATAATTTAATTTACCCTTGGCATAGATGGTTACTACCCTTCCTGCCATAGGTATATTTTTCTTATTATAAACAGTACCTTTGATATCGGTTATAGAAGTATCTATTGGTAACTGCCATTGCATGGACTCCTCTAAAGAAGACTCATTTGCTTTAGCATATTGTTTGCCCAAAAATTGAAATGGCTGTGTAAGCACTTGTAGGTTTCTTAGAATAGCATTACTATCTAAGTTCTCCAATATTGTATTTGTATAAAAACCAGAAATACTAGCATTAATAGACTCATTATTCACCACAACACTTAAGGAAGCCAAACTTGGTCTTAATAAAGAATCTCCACTTAAAATAGTTGCTTCCACTAAATCTCTTTTCCCAAAGACTGGTTTTTGAGTCTGTACAAATAACTCTTCTTTTTCTCTAGCTATAAATATGCTTCTTTCACTAACCACTTCTTTTTGATCATTAAATAAAATCAATCTAGAAATGCCCTTTGGAAAACTTGTTTTCGGAATACTCAACTCATACATATCAGAGCCCTCACTAGCAAAACATAAACTATCTTTATTTATACCTAATAAATAAGAGCTTAGCCCTTTTTTGTAAATAGAATCTCCTTGAGCAATCACTACTTTAAAATAATTAGGGCTCTCGTCTTTAATGGCAATCTGACTTGCATACTGATTGACTGCTGGTAATGGCCATGACAATTTCTTGCCATTGTAATTGACTACAGCATAATACCTATGACTTTTTGAAACAAAAAACTGACACTTTCCGACACCATATTTCGCTTCGGTGTTAAACCAAGTTTCAATAGTACTATCCTTGCTGTCAATGATATATCCTTCTAATGCAATTGGTTGATGATTGATATCTGTTGCCTTGATACCAATAAGGGCATTAGTTCCTGCAATCAACTGACCACCCTCTGGAAAAACATCCACTATTGGGTTTTGCATTTTAGGGTCTACCTTATTATTTGCAATAGTTGCCTCATCATGAGTAAATATAGCTTTCGGTATTTTTGGATTAATAATGTAAATAGGTATCACCATTATAGAGGCAGTATCTCTCTTAGCCATATTCGCTGTATACAATCTTAACCAATACTGTCCTTCAGGTAATTTTTCCGATATGGGTATTCTAGCATCTGTTTTTTCAGATGGAATATTTAATAATAATTTAGCAGCAGTGCTATCTTTAGCATTGACTAAATCTACATATAGGGTTTGGCTATGTTTGTAATACTTATGTGAAAGATGATTAATTAACCATGCTTTAAACCAAAGATCCTCCCCCACAATAAATACATTCTTATTAGTTTGTACTAATAATTTTTCGCTGTACTCTTTTCTTAGGTTTTTTATAAACCTCCCCGCCAAACTATCAATTCGCTCTATATTTTGTTGCGCATGAATGGCAGTGCTTAACAAAAGCATACAAAAAAAGATCGACGATGTAATTATTCTGGGCATCTTGAGGGTTTAAAATATAATTGTTTACTAAAGTTATAAGCTTGTGCTTAAATTTTACCAAAAAAGGGATGAACGGAGACAAGAAATACTTAAGTTTATGGTCAAATTTCAAAGTATATGAAAGCTAGATTACAGATTTTATTAATGACTTGCCTAATAACAACAAGTCTATTTGCACAAATACCAGTTGCTCCAAATAGAACTACTGGTGAAGGGCCTTATACCCAATTGATCATAAGAGGGGTAACCATCATTAATGGCACAGGAGCGCCAGCGCTAGGACCAGTGGATATTGTTATCGAAAATAATAGAATTGTAAAGATTGTTACAGTTGGTTCAGAAGGTAGTAAAATTAATCCTACAAGAAGACCAAAATTAGGTGCTAATGGGAAAGAATTGAACGCCGAAGGCATGTTTGCTCTACCAGGATTTATAGATATGCATACTCATATTGGTGGTGTTGAACAGGGCACTCCAGCAGAATATGTTTATAAGCTTTGGATGGCACATGGCATTACTACTGTAAGAGATGTATCTGCAGGTAATGGATTGTCATGGGTATTGAGTGAAAAAAAGAGAAGTGCAGAAAATAAAATCATCGCCCCTAGAATATACGCCTATACTGCTTTTGGGCAGGGTTCTAAAAAAGAAATCATAACCAAACAAGATGCAATTGATTGGGTGGACGAAAATGCTAAAAATGGCGCAGATGGTATTAAATTTTTTGGTGCGGCACCAGAAATAATGGATGCAGCCATTAGAGAAAATAAAAGATTAGGTCTAAGGTCTTGCGCGCATCATGCACAAACAGATGTAGCCAGATGGAATGTATTAAATTCTGCAAGAGCAGGTATGACTAGTATGGAACACTGGTATGGATTACCTGAAGCTTTATTTGAAAATAAAACAGTTCAAGATTTTCCTCTAGATTATAATTACACCAACGAACAAAGCAGATTTGAGAATGCGGGTAAATTATGGAAACAAGCCGCAGCCCCTAATTCTGAAAAATGGAATAAAGTAATGAACGAACTACTTTCATTAGACTTTACTTTAGATCCTACATTTAATATTTATGAGGCTAATAGAGATTTGATGCGTGCAAGAAGAGCGGAATGGCATGATGACTACACCCTACCTTCTCTTTGGAGATTCTATGCACCAAGTAGAAACTCTCATGGCTCTTATTGGTTTGATTGGGGAACAGAGCAAGAAATAGAATGGAAAAATAATTACAAACTTTGGATGAGTTTTATCAATGAGTACAAAAACAGAGGGGGAAGAGTTATTGCGGGTTCCGATAATGGCTTTATTTATCAAACCTATGGTTTTGGATATATTAGAGAATTAGAATTATTAAGAGAAGCTGGATTTCATCCTTTAGAAGTTATTAGATCTGCTACGATGAATGCTGCTCAAGCATTAGGCATGGATAAAGATTTAGGTACTATCGAACAAGGTAAATTAGCAGATATCATTTTACTAAACGAAAACCCACTAAAGAATTTACAAGTCTTATATGGTACTGGTGCCATTCGTTTAGACCAAGAAGGCAATACCAAAAGAGTGGGTGGCGTAAAATATACTATTAAAGATGGTATAGTGTATGATGCAAAACAATTATTAAAAGAAGTGAAGAATATGGTTGACAAGGCAAAAGCAGATGAGCATTTTGTATTAAAACAACCAGGTATCGAATAAAGAAAAGTGTGTATGCAAATAAAATTAATTAAGAATAGGTCTGATATTGGAGCAGGTACTAGAGGGTCCGATATGGGTATTGATGCAATTGAAATAGCTGCTATTAATTCTGGTAACGACTTTTTTAATAGACATGCTTACGAAGATGTAGAAACACATAATGAAACCATCTACCAAAAGAATACCAATAATTTTGCTAAGAGAATTGAGCATGTGGTTCAACAATGCAAAAGAGTGGCTAAATCAGTGAGTAGTAATTTGGTTTTAGGTAATTTACCCATTGTTTTATCTGGTGATCATAGTTCTGCATTAGGTACAATTAGTGGTATTAAATCTGCCTTCCCATCTGCAAGAATAGGTGTAATCTGGCTAGACGCTCATGCAGATATTCATTCTCCATTTACTTCTCCTTCTGGAAATATTCATGGCATGCCGTTAGCTGCTGCTTTAGGATTAGATAATTTACAATACCAAATTAATCAACCAGATGAAGCTACTTTACTTCAATGGTATAAGATGAAGAATATTGGTATTGAAGGCCCAAAAATTCTTGCAGAAGATTTAATCTACTTTGGTATTAGAGATTACGAAGAAGCAGAACAAAAAGTAATCATAGATAATGCAATTAAGTTTTACAAAGTAGAGGAACTAAGATTTAAAGGATTAAAGAATTGTGTTCAAGAAGCTATACAACATCTGTCAAAATGCGATATACTGTATATCAGTTTTGATGTGGACTCCATGGATTGCGACAGAATTTCTTATGGTACAGGCACACCAGTTCCTGCAGGATTTAATCCAGAAGAGATTATACAAATTATTCAGTTGTTTCAAGCTACCGGTAAAGTAAAGTGTATTGAGTTTACAGAAGTGAACCCTTTACTAGACAATAAGGGTAACAAAATGGCAGAGACTGCCTTTGAAGTGTTAGATCATATTTCAAAGAATATATAAGGTTTGCAAAAAAGTATTTTACACTTAATTCCATTTAAACTTTTTTAAAATAAAGAGGCCCCGCAAATTGCGGGGCCTCTTCGTATAGTTCAATTAACTAAAGACTAGTCAATATCCCAGAAAATACGTGTAGATAATGGGTCGATAGTACCTTGAGCGTTTACATTCGCGCCGTTAGAACCTAATTCAGTTCCAGGGTAGAATAAACGAACTGGTCTTCTAGCATCAGTAACGTAGTTCTTAGATTGTGGAGTTACAGGGAAACCGTTTTTACGGTATTCAGACCATGCTTCTAAACCATTGAAGTTTGCTAAAGCCAACCATTTTTGGTAAGCGATTGCTTTTAACTTATCTGTAGAAGCAGTGTAGTCTACTAAATCAACACCACTAGCTAATAATCTTGTAGCATCAGCTGCAGTAGCACCTAAAGCTCTGTAAGATTCTTTAACACCAGCTTCGAAGTATGATTGAGCAGTTCCTGTTAAGTTTACAGAAGCATAACGTTGCTTAGCTTCTGCTAAGTTCAATTGAACTTCAGCAGCAGTTAAGATAATGAAAGGCTTGTTGTAAGCACCTTTAACTAATACAGATGGGCCAGGAGCAGAAGTAACAGCTGGTAAGAAACCAGAGCTAGATCCGAAAGGTACACCTACATAGTTAGAAGCGATTTCTGGCTTCAAGCTAACGCCTGGATTGGCGCCATCTTCATTACCAGCAGCATACATTAAACGCTTCATACGAACTGTATCACCTGTATTCTTTAAAGTGTTTACAGTGAATTCAGTAAAACGAGGCCAGTTATTGTTTGCTCTTCTTGCACCAGTCTCACTATAACCATAAGTGTCATAGAAAGGATTGATTTGACCAGCAGAAGGAGTATAACCTGGGTTAACACCAGCATCAGCTGTAGTTAAGAAACCAGAACCTTCAGCAATTGTCTTATTCAATTCAGTGATAATATAAGCATCTCTTCCGCTTACTCTAGATTGACGCATTAAAATACGCAATTTCAAAGAGTTTGCAAATTTGATCCAATTAGAAGAACTTCCTTTGAATAATACATCAGAAGCAGTAAATGCACTTGGGAAAGGATTAGCTTTCACATCTGCAATACCAGCATCTAATAAAGTAATTAAACCTTCATACACTGCTTTTTGATCATCAAATTTTGGAGCTAATGCACCAACACCTTTTAATGCTTCAGAGAAAGGAATATTACCATACAAGTCAACTAATTTTTGGTAGTTGAAAGCTTGCATAATTTTTGCAGGACCTTTTGCAAAGTCTTGACCTGCATCTTTTGCATTATTGATAACATATTGGTAGTCGTATAAGTTATCATACGTACCATCCCAATAGTTAAAATCACCGTTGGTGAAGTTATATGCAAATAAAGTAGTACTGATGATATAACCATTAGACTGAGTCCAATGACCAGACCAGAACATACCTGTTTCATTTACACCTACCAATGATGCGGCAGATGTATTGATAGCGTTCGCTAAAACGTACGCTGGAGTCGCTGTTGGAAGTGCGTTAGGGTTGGTATTGACATCTAAGAAGTCTTTTTTACAACCTGTTCCCACAAGTACCAAAAACGCTGCGATATATATTTTGTAAAGTTTCATATCTGTATATTTTTAGTTGTGGTGATTAAAATACAAAGTTTACGTTGAAACCGTACTGACGCACTGGAGGTGTTTGAGCGGTATTAGAAATACCTAAACCATTACCTGAAGTGTAACTGAATTCTGGGTCAGTGTACATGTTTGCCTTGTCTACAATTGTAAATAAGTTTCTTCCGTAGATAGC
>Ga0222712_10001242_pt1 | contig 32295 bp, 35 predicted proteins | sample C33_657DmetaG_FD_165043 | JGI IMG/M metagenome (GOLD analysis project Ga0222712, IMG submission 165043) | Estuarine water microbial communities from San Francisco Bay, California, United States - C33_657D | ecosystem: Environmental > Aquatic > Marine > Unclassified | place: USA: California...
TGGTGAATCAACAATAGAAAGTTCAATTAGTTCATAGTTCTTAATAAATCTTACGGTCTTACCGTTCGCCTTGTTTACTTCATTATCTGATTCAAGAATTTTTCCGCCGATTGAGAATCCAGATAAGGTTCCGTCTAAAACTTTTTCCCAGGTGTCTTGAGCGCCTTTTGAAATGTATGCATCTACATAAACTCCGTTAAAAAATTCTTTTGATTTTGGATCATAAAAAGTTTCTGGTCTAAATGAGACCATCTTGCCTACTGCGTTTGATCCATGCATCTCACGAATGTTTCCACGGAAACTTTCGAATGCCTTAAGACTTGACTCTGATGTTACAACATCTCCTGTTTGGTCAATATTGTCCAAAGTGGCAAATCCAGAGACAGTTCTCTTTTCACGGTTAACTTTAGTAAAAGGTACCGATAGATTAATAACGTTGCCGTTACTTGTCCATAAAGACTTTTCAATGTTCATATGCTTAATTTTATAGTGTTATAGACTATAAAGCAAATAACAGTTGAGTGGACTTAGTCGACCTGTCTTCCGTCGCCTTTGGCATTTCGTCCTTCTCCGACCTTATCTGAAGAGGCTGCGGATCTTTCGGCATCTCGGGTTCTGGTTTTTCCAGCGGTTGCCCTCTGGTCGGCAGCTTGCTGTGGCTTTAATTCAACCATTTCATCTCCGCCATCGACAGGAATCATACCCTTTCTAATTCTAACTTCGTTAGGGGTAATTACCTGCATTCTTAAATATCTTTCATCTATTTGAGATTGTGTGTCTTCATCAGTTAAAGTTAATTCATTAAACTTTAAAGTCAGGGCATCTGTTTTTTCATCAAATATTGCATTAATTTTTTTCTCTAATATCATTTGAGCTGGTCGGCAAACCTGCTCTTTAAATGTTTTATCAGCATCTCGGGCTACTGCTAAATTAACTCCCTCTGGAGTTCCTATTTTATTAATTGGAACACGGTGGGCTAGGAGGATTTCGTCTCTATTTGATTTACGATATTTCTCAAATGAGCCCTCTTGATTTCCTGCCTCAATAGGCTCCATTTTAAATTCAACTTTTGAGTCTGGACTATCTGCTGGAAGTGGGACATATAGGGATCTATGGTTCTTTCCTTTTAGTCCGACTTGAAAAAATTCAAGCAATTTACGTTCTGATTCTGGAGAAAGCTTTGCTCCCTTTACTGTAATAATATATCTTGGGACCGCCTTGTTTTCAAAGTAGTCTAGGTTATAACGGCCAGATAGTTCATTTCCAGCAAGGGCTACCTGTGCTGCAATGATATCTGGAATACCGTAGTAGTTGTTCATGGGTGTATATTTCTTTAAATGAATAATTTCATTTGGACGATCTTCTTGACCAGCAATTGGGTTCTCTACTTCATTATCTCCGAAGTTACTAAAGTATACTGCCTTGCCGTATAGTAGTTGAACAAAGCCATCTCTTAATCTACGAACACGCATTGTTTTTGCTGGGATATGCCCAATGTATCCAATGTCTCCGCCTGTTGTTCTGCCTACTTCAATATAGCCATTTCCTGTTGCTTCTAAATCTGTATATACCTTAATCAAAGTTTGAGTAAATGTATCTTCGTCATTAGTTGTATCCAGCCAAGCATGCACGTCCTGACGCAGCTTATTTAGCTTTCTACGTGCTCTCTCTAATTGCTTAGAGTCTGTAATTGAATCAAATGCATCGTTTGTTTTCTTTGTCTCGACAAAGTCATACCCTAGGCCAACAATATTAGAAACTTTTGCATTAATTGCTGCATAATTATATGTTGAAATCTCATAAATCTTTGAAAGGTATTCTTGATTATATGGAGGTTCAATAAGATCAAACATTGCATAGCCTGTTATAGCCTGTGCAAGTAAATTCTGTTGTGTTCCTGTTTCATCAATGCCAGTAAATGACTTTGAGAACTCTCTATTAATTCTACGTTTAAATGAGGACCCTAGACCTCTGAATTTTTTTAGGTCTTCTAGGCCTACCGCAAACGGGTCATTACTTTTTTCGTCTTTCTTAAAAGAAAACCAATCTGCTGTATTTGATATGTCGATAATGTTTTCTGAGTTATCTTCACCAAGAAATTCTACGCTCATCTTGAACCACCTAACTTCTTCATTTCGTCTTTATAGTTTCCAATATCATATGGATCTGGAACTAGTCCCCAATTGAGTCTTTGCTTTTGATGCTCAAACTCCTCATCGTCAATCTTCCTTCTAGCGGAAAGAAATTTAGGCCCGCCTTCGTATATGCCGAACGTGCGAACTTCTCTAGCCAAAGCATCGAGGTTGGATCTATTTCCTTTTTTGGACGTGATTGAAAGAAAGTTCCCATCATCATCTCCAATCCATCTGCCGTCTGGCATCTCCCAGACATATATGCCTAGGATTGATTCCTCTTCAAGAATCTTACTATTAGTTTTATTAATATCCATAGACATAAATCATACCATTATTTCGTACTAAAGTCTAGGGTTTGTCCATCTCTTGGACAAAATTATATGCTAACTGACTCTGGATCTACCACAGTTAGAAAGAATGGAGTAGAATCGTCACCCAAAGATGACTCCTCTATAGAAAAAGATGTGTCGTTTATCTGATTTATCGTATTACCAGTGTATAGTAAATAGTGGTTTAATATCCTATTTACAGACAGGACACTCTCATATACGGCTACGTTATTATACATATGCCCTATGCCAGACTTGGTGTCATTCTGATTTTGATTAAATTTGATGCTTGTATCAGATGATGTTAGATTTATTACAATATGATGTGGTGTATCTACTACTAGGAAGTTCCAGACATTTGTTTCCGCCGTTCTATCTATGCCGTTTACATAAATTGAGGATATGCCTGTCTTTGTTATTGCCCCCGCAGAATTCCATTCGTACTTTTTAGCTGCCCCTGAGAATAGGACATTCTCATTATACTGTGGGGTGTATATAAGTTCTATGCAAGAAACGGCGGGAATAGAATTTAATGAGAATCCATGCCCATTATACATAGTCAATCCATTATTCTTATTATAGGACAATGTCTTGCTATTGAACTTTGGAAGGGAATAGTCATAAGCCGAAGATACATAGTATCCTGAATTATCGCTATAGAAGTTCTTGCCAGTATAGAAAGCTATTTCTAGGGATCTGAGTATTGGAAGATATTTGGTTGTATCTGCAGAGGATAGTGTTATCCTTAAATAAACAATCTGTGAGAATTGATTATCATTCTTATTGATGTATGGAAGAGGACTTCCATTCTTACAGGTTTGCCAAGTAATATTATCAATGCTTGCCTCTACAAGAATTCCAGATACATCATTGCTCCAATGGATCTGTGAGGTATCTATATTTAAATAGTTAGGGACAATAAAATAGTCTGTGAATGTAAATGATGCAGTTGCTGCAGTAGTTGTCTCTGGTATATATATGTAGGAATTGTCATCAGATATTGAGATCCCACCCGTTGCTACTTCAGACCATGTCTTAGATGTCGGGTATGAGTAAATAAACTTAGGCCTCATAGATTCTGTATTCATGCTGAATAGGTATCCGTTATCTGCTGCTACAATTTGAGAAATATTTACTTCTTGGGTTCCCTCATTATAATGAGCCAACACCTGAGTACCAGATAAAGCGTATCTATAGAATCCTACACAGTCTACTACAAATCTACCAGTAGACGGACCTGATTGAAATGTTGCTGTTTCATTGGAAAACTTGTATGAGTCTATTTGTAATGCATCAGCAATAAATCCGTTTATGTACAGGGACAATATATTACTTTGGAATATACCAACAACATATATCACTTCAGAATTTGATACCGTAGCTTGAACTTGATTAGATCCAACCTTAAATATAATATTTCCATTTTGATAAAATATTCCAGTATTTGTTGCAGTGTCTCCAACTATTGTTGTGCTTACGTTATATCCTGGAAGTGCACACCAAGCCTCTATAGAAAAAGAGTTATCTTTGTAGTACTTTGTTGCAATTCCTTTAGGGCTATAATTAATTACTGTTGATGTCAAAAACTCAGTTCCTCTTACCGAACCTGTAACTAAAGGCATTATTTGTTTTGTGGAAGCAAAAGAAGCGGTTCCATTATTTAGACTACCAGAGTAATCATAAATATCTATACCGCTAATTTGTCCATAAGTAATGCCACTATCTTTTAAAGCTTGATATGTTGCATACTGGGACAATAGCTCAGTATACGTGTTAGTTGAACCTGATTGAACTTCATCTAACAAATAAAATGAGTTTGGAAAGTCGTTTAGGACTCGATTTTTATATGACATTCCATTCTCCTATTTTAATTAAAGTGCTGCTATTTGTGTTTGCTTTTCAGTAATGAGTGCAGTTAAAGCACTAGATCTTTCTGCATCTGGAGTAGTTTTTGCATTTTCTGCAATTAACTGAACTTCTAGTGCATACATCTGGTACTCAAGGTTTCTTACTTCTGCATCAACAATTGCTGCTTTTTCATCATTTGTTAACTTTGTATATGTTGCCATGTTGTTCTCCTTTTTATAATTCAACCAGTAGCTGGCTGTATGTGTTTTTTTCAGACTTTGCATTTTCTAAAATAGTGCTATTAGAAACTTTGTAATCTTCTATTTCATCTTTAAATGGTTCAAGCCTGGATATCAAATCATTTAATATTTCAATTTTACCATTTAAAATTTCTTTTTTCTCTTCTATTGATATCATATTATTGCCATACCGTGTATGCGGACCATGCAGATGTGCTATTTGAGTTCACTGCCCTAGCTCTCCATCTTGCATAGCTATATAAAGAGCTATTTCTTGTTACCGTCTTAGTTCCGCTTCCAGTAACCGATCCTGATGCTGAAGCTAACGATGTACTTCCATTTGAACCAAGCTGCAGTTCCCAATCATAGCTTGTTGGAGTTCCTCCGCTACCTTGATCGATTGTTAATGTCCAGGTGTAATAGGAGCCGATATATCCATCGTAATGATTTGAAAGCGATGGCACACCTGGGGCTGTTACTGGAGCAGCAGTTGCTGGTCCAACTTGAGAAGAAGATGCATCGCTTGATGTTCCTGCAGTATTTGAAGCAGTTGCCCAAGCCTTAAAATATCTACCAACGTCTGCTGCTGCAATTGTATATGTAGAACTAGATGATGATGTAGAGCCTCTATTATCATCACTTGTCAAAACTGGACTTGTTCCGTTGTAAAGCCTTAAATTGTAACCAGAGGCCGATGGCGAGTTTGCCCAGCCTGATGTTGAATAAGTAATTACGCTTCCAACCTGGTAATTTCCTGTATTTGTACTTATTGATACTGTTCCTCCTGAAGGAATAACTACTGGTTGAGCTAATGGTCCACCTTCTGTTCCAGCAATAAAAGCGCCACCATTTGATGTTCCTCCTGAATTTGTTGCAGTTGCAAAAGCTCTATAATAATATCTACCAGTTCCGTCATATTCTGCAGCCTGAATAGTATGGGTTGCGCTTGAAGACGTAGAAGATGCTACAAACGTTTCACTCATATTAACATTTGCTGATCCTCTCCATAGCTGTAAATTATATGATGTAGGGCTATTGCTCCAAGATCCAACTCCGTAAGTTAATGTTTGTCCTACTGTATATCCACCTACTGGAGAAAGTGTGGGTGCAGATGTATTTACAGGAACTGGATTTGCTAATGCTACTGTAGCGCTTGGTTCATAAGCAGAGTACTTTGTTGTTGCTGCAACTGGTGTTGATGTTGAAGATCCGTAACCTTGAATGTTTGTTGATCTTGGGTATACTGAAAAATTTCTTGCGGTTTCATCTGGCGCAGTATATATGTAATTATTATTAGTGCCTGGTGACACATTTGTAAAATAATTACCATTTACATATATATCATATGAAACAGCTCCCACAGCAACTGGCCAATTTATGTAAAGTTGTTTATTTGTATTAACTCCTCTAATCGAAACGCTTGCATTGCCTGCAGTTCCTGTTCCAGTAAAAGTCTTTGCGGAAGAATTTACTGAAGGAGTTCCTGCGGTTCCTCCACCGAGGGCTTCATAATAAGTAGATATATTGTCAAGTGTAGTAAAGCTTCCAGAATATGAGAGTCCTGTGTTTCCAATTGAAACTGAGCTTGGCTTGTTAGGTGTTGATGTATAGTCCGAAACGCTAATTGATGTAACCTGCGTAAGCATTTGAAGCCCCGTGGTTGCTACTGAAGGAGTGCTACCTCTAAGATTATTTGCTGTTACCCTGCAACTTATTATTTGTTCTACATCATTAGCACCTGTTGTATATGTGTTATTTGTTGCACCAGATATATCGGATCCAGCCCTTTGCCACTGATAAGAATAAGATGTTGGGTTATAGGCATCATTTGCATTCCAAGATCCAACTGATGCAATGTAAACACAACCAATTCTTCCTGCTATTCCACTTAAAGCACTAATTGATGGACCCGCAGTATTTACTGGAAACTCTGGATAATTTATAACCCAGGATGTACCGTTATAAATCCATGCTTGTTTTGCGGCTGTCCAGGCTGAACCATTATAAATCTTTAATGATTTTTGTGTTTGCCATGTTGTTCCATCATATGCTTTTATAGTCATATGTTATCCTAATAAAAAATATATAAATCGCCAGCTGCAGTGCCAGTTGGTGGCGTTCCAGATGTATTATAGAATATTTTATTTGAGTTTGCTGTATTAGTTCCATTTGAATAGGCTGTTGTTGCAACGTTTACGCTTCCGCCTAAAGATACGGCAGAACCATTAATTGTAATTGATGAGTTTGTTAATTTTGCATTTGCAATAGATCCTGCAAGCATTGCATTTGTAATAGATTCATTTGCTGGTGTTGTTGTTACTGTAGCCCAAACAGCTCCTGTTCCATCTGTACTTAAAAATTTTCCAGAGTTATTTAGTTGTGATGGTAGTGTTTCTCCGACTGGGCCCGTAGGTCCTGTTGCACCCGTTAACCCCTGAATGCCCTGTATGCCTTGTGCTCCTTGTGAACCTGTAGCACCTGTTGCGCCTGTTGCGCCTGTGTCACCCTTTAAACCTTGTGGTCCTGTTGCACCTGTTGCGCCTGTGTCACCCTTTAAACCTTGTGGTCCTGTTGCGCCTGTTGCGCCTGTAGAACCTGTTGGACCTGCAACTCCTTGAATACCTTGTGGTCCTTGCGGTCCCACAATTTGACCAGCAGAGGTCCAGGAGGATCCTCCCCAAATATATAGGTCTCCATCTGCGTCAACAATTCTTGCATCGTTTGCGCTATTCCCAGTTGACGGTAGAGCGGCTACAGTTGCTACTGATGCCTTAACATTGATTGATGTTCCTTGTGGCCCTGTAGGGCCTGTAGGGCCTTGTGGGCCTACTTCTCCTTGTGGTCCTTGAGCGCCAGTTGTAATTCTTTGAAGGGTCCAAGCAATTCCGTCCCAAATCCACGTGCTTCCACCAGCAGTAAAGGACTGGCTTACTGTTGGACTATTTGGAAAATCAATTGGCATTATATCTCCTATACCCCTGCTATTGCCTTAGCTTCGGCTTCAGTTAAGCCTAAAGCTTGAAGTTTGTTAAGTGCTGAATTCTTTGCTGTTTCTTTATCTGCTAAATCTTGTGTTTCTTTATTTTCCAATGCTTTAATAGCATCACTTAACTGTTTTTTTGTTGGAATTGGAAATTCTTCTCCGACCCATGTAATCATAGATACGTCATCATTTACCATGCTAAATATAGCATCTGGATATAAAAAACAAACTGCATTAAAATTTTTCATGCTAGTATCTCCATTGCTATAATTTGAATTGGATTCCCACCTGGATTAGCGCCCCAATTATTTGCGCTAAGGACGTTGTTAATTTGTATTTTATAAGTTGTTGCAGTTGTAGTTGCTGGAGAATCTATGTATTGAATTGAATATTGAGCATAGTTTCCAGTATTAACTCCTCCACCATTTGGATAATATGTACCCATTACTGATGAAGCTAATGATGTAGAATTTTTTACAAGTTGAACCAAACCAGATTGATATGATGAACCAGAACCTAAAAGTACAAATGATGTCATTACAAGAATTTTACTTGTTGAAAGTGTTGGCGTAATGGTTACAGATAATCCGCTAACATCTACATATCCTGCTCCAGCTGTTGAAGATGTAGTATTTGAAGTTGTAGCACTAACAACTTGAGCTATTTTGCCAGCAGCACCTGCAGTTCCCGCCGCACCAGTAGCACCTGTTGCGCCTGTTGGTCCTTGTATGCCTTGTATACCTTGTGCTCCCTGTGGACCTGTTGGGCCAGCTACTCCAGCAGCACCAGTAGCACCTGTTGCGCCTGTTGCACCAGTTAATCCTTGTATGCCTTGTATACCTTGTGCGCCTGTTGCACCTGTTGCGCCTGTTGCGCCTGTTGCGCCCTGTGGACCTGTTGGGCCTTGTGGGCCTACTATCTGACCCGCTGATGACCAAGAAGATCCATCCCAAATATAAAGATTGCCGTCGGCACTTACAATTCTTGCATCATTTACAGAATTTCCTGTTGATGGTAATGCTGCTACAGTTAAAGAAGAAGCTTTAAGATTTATTGAAACACCTTGTGGACCTGCTGGGCCTTGTGGTCCCGTTGGGCCTGCAACTCCTGTTGGTCCTGATAAAGAAGATCCAATCTCTACCCAAAATGAATCGTAGTAAGTGTATCCTTTACCATTACTAGAATTAAACCACGCTTGTCCATCTACTGGATTAGCAGGAGGTGTAGCAGATGTAATAGAAAAAGTTGCTTGTGTTCCTTGTGGACCTGTTGCACCAGTTAAACCTTGCGGTCCTGTTGGACCCGCAACTCCTGTTGCGCCAGTTAAACCTTGCGGTCCTGTTGTGCCTTGTGGTCCCGTTGGACCTTGTGAACCCGTTGCGCCAGTATCACCTTTGACGCCCTGTATTCCTTGTGGACCTGTTGCACCAGTTGTTCCAACTGGACCAGCTGGGCCCTGCAAAGCTCCTGCATCAAACCAAGAATTATTTACTGTATTCCATACCATTAATGTACCAGTTGATAAAATTAACCAAGCGTTGCCTGCAGTACCAACTAAATTAGCTGAAGTAAATGCAGCCATTGTTGCATAATTTCCAAGTATTGTTAATGCTGTTCCTGTATCGCCTTTAGCGCCAGTTGCACCTGTTGGTCCTGTAGGACCTGTTGCACCAGTAAGACCCGTAGGACCTGCGGGTCCTTGAATACCTTGTAAACCTTGTGCGCCAGTTGCGCCTGTAGGGCCTGTAGGACCCGCAACAGTGCTTGCTGCACCTGTAGGACCTTGTGGTCCAGTTGGTCCAGCTGGGCCAGTTGGGCCTGCAACTCCTGTTGCACCAGTTGCACCTGTAGGACCTTGCGGTCCTGTTGCGCCTGTTGGTCCTGGATTGTTTGTTAAATAATTATCTATATCTGTTGCTAAATAGCCAAGGTCTCTTGGGACATCGGGCGACATATCTAATGTCGGATATCTAAATGTTTTAGCGGTTGTATTTCCTGGCATTTTTAAATTATACCATTCTCAGGGTTATAAGCCTTTATAAAGCTTACTATTTGAGCCTTTCATTGCTTAGCTTTTAAACTATTTCAACCCCAGAGATCATCATACTTACTCCCCCCGTTACGTTGGCGGAAGCCCATAAAGATTCTCCAGCATTAATAACCAATGTGGTATCTGTAGACTTTGTTGTATTTTCTGAAAGTAATACATCTCCAAATATTCTATTAGCTGCTGATGGTGTTTGTCCAACTGGGACAAGATAAAGGCTAAATGCAATTGGACCGTTAAATGTGTTTGCAGTTAAAATGCTTTTAACAATAGCTTTATTAGTAAAGGTTTTAAGGCTTGTATTTGCTGTAGTTAGAAGGACTGGCCCAATAAATCTGGATGGATTATATGCCATTTGATGTCCTAGCTAATTGCCCATTTAGATATAAGATCTCTTTCAATTGAAAGATATTCATTTACTGGAAGGGCTCTGTTATAAATTAATAGCTCGCCTAGTTTAAATGATCCAAATGTTGCGGAGTATCTTCCTATTACTTGACCTGTCATGCTTGTAAGTCCGCCTGAAGATGCGCCGACAGCTACGTCAGCACCATTTCTTCTAACTCTGCGAGAGTTATCAGCATTGCTATAAACAAGTGTATAAATTTCTGGTGTTCCGACTGTTCCTACTGTAACAATAGCATTTTGATCATCATTGCCAAAACCAAACTTAAATGTATTTGAAGATACATATCCTGCAATAAGGTTATTTCTTGTTCCTGAGTTTGTTCCGCCAATTACATATGTGTTTGCGTTTGCGGGTTTTGATGCTACATAAATTACTGTAAATGAAGATGAAGCAATCCATGAAAGTGTTTGATCTGAGAACGGAAGAAAGTCATCTACTCCATCAAAGTTTACTGCTGGTAAACCAGCAATGCCTGTTGATTGAAATAATGGTTGTGCTGCTGAAGTTGCTTGTACGCAGTTTCTTGCAAGACCAGACTTATCATTCCACTGGGAAACTTTGTTAAGTCCATCTCTTATAATTGTGCTTGGAAGGGCTGCATCTAGCCAAAGCTGTAATCCAGCTGTGCTAAATCTATTTCTTCTAAAAATAATGTTATTACTAAGCAAGTGGGTCTTCCTCCTCTATTTTTTCTAATTCGATTAGAGGTCTCTTAGGCCATGTGATTTCGGAAATATCTTTGCTTCCGAATAAAGATGAGATAGTCTTTCTATATTTCTTCCACTCATCTAATGACTTTTTGTCCATATCTGGATCTGTTTCAACCCATGCTGTAGATATTAATTCAAAGTCTACGTGAGCATTAGCATTTGCAATTTTTTCTTCATCAGACATTTTTTCAACCTGTACAACATAAACCTTTTTATCTTTAACAAATGGTTCACATGGTACTAGCTTTTCTTGGAAGTCATCAAAGTCTGGAGTTACTACTTCTAGCAAGTCATTATCTTTGGCAAACTTCTTTTCATCTATTGATTGAGGAAGTGATACATTAGGGAAAAGTTGGGATAGTCCGCCAAAAGCGACTACTTTTTTGTCTTCAACTATGGCGTACATTTTTTCTCCTTAAACGTTCAAATCAGCGAATGCGTATGCACCGAATATTGTTGTGCCACCGTCTCTTGTCATGAAGTTAAGAACGGTTGTATTTGTAGATAGAAGTGGTGCTACGTTAGAAGCTCCTCCACCATCCCATTTAATTGCTGCTGGCCATGTAACTGTATAGCTACCGCCAGTCTTAATTTCTAATTGCCAGAATTGTGCTTTTGGCTCTCCTGCAGTTGCTGGGATATTTGAAAATGCAACTGTGCAGTTTCCACCAACTACCATCTTGAATACGTTTGCTAGGGCTACGTTGCATGTTGCAACTCCAGATGCGGCAATTGTTCCAAGGTCTAGTTGTGCTGATGGTACGTTAAGGTAAGGACGAGCCTGACCATTAAGTGGTGCTTGAAGATATGTATATGTCCAAAGACCTGGTGTTACTTGTTGAGGTACGCTTGTAATTGGCATGTTATTATTCCTCTCGAAGTGCAGGTGGGACTGTTGGTCTTCCTGGCTTTCCTTCATTTGCTTCATCTTCATCCCATGCTTCAATTGCTGCTTCTGCTGCTGCAACTGCTACTGCATGCTCGATAACCTTTACTTCACGATCAGTTTTTCCTGGATACTTATCCACAACTTCATCGTCAGCAAGAGAATATCTATGAAGAAGAGCTGACTCTACTTCGTAATTTCCATCAATATCCTCATATGGTATTCCTTGAGGGCTAAATGATATTTTCATGTTTTCTCCTTTTTCCTTATGGATTTGTCCAGCGATCCATCACTGAGAGGTGAGGATACTGTGTTGTATTTGAATGTGTATCAAATGTGTAATATGTTACAACGTTCCATGGTTGCAAATCTCCATCGTATGAAAGAGTTGATCCATCTGTTCTTCTAAAATTAGTTGCCGCCCCACCAACATCTACAAGGTACATGTATGGTCCAGGGGTGTCACCATTGCTTGGTGAGTTGATAGTCATAAATTTATCTTTTTTAAACGGTACTAAAGCATTTCCATTTACAGAAGTTGTATTTCTAAAATAGAAAATCTTTGTTGGGTCCGCAGTATTAATTATATGACAGTTAATACCAGAATGATAGTAGTAGTATGGTGAGTATGCTGCTATCCATTGGTTGTCCCAAGTAATATTATGCTTCATTCCATAGTAGCCTTCGCCTTGTTCTCCACCGTATGAAGTTGTATTACCTAAGTTAACGCCTCTATCATTTACTGTTCCAGTTCCGCTGTTTCCTGGAGAACCAGCTGAAGAAGGTGTAAATGTGGCGTACTGTTGAGCATAGCCATCATTTGAATATCTACACATTCCCACAACGCCATTATCTCCCATAACCAACTTCATATGATATGCTGGCTCATGTCTTCCAGAACCTGAAGATGCCCATGTAAAGTCGTAGAATGCGTAACTTGATGTTGTGCCAGATGGGCCTGCTGTTTTTGCTTCTGACATAAAGTTATGAAGTGTTCCTGGTCGATATGACCATCCGTTTAGTGATCTGTCTGCACCAGTATTTTTCCATATGTGCAGGCGAATTGCATTAGCAGTATTTTGTTCAATTACGCATAGAGTTCTTGTTCTATCGTTATATGATGACATGCCACGGTTTGTGCGTCCCGCCCAAGTTGCGTAGGTAGCAGAGTTCATATCAAGTCTATCAATATAACCATAAGTTGATCCTCTTGGTCTGACTTGAAATTCTGAATCTGTTGTATAGTGGCTGACACGTTGTCTTACACCTTCTGCGCCAATAATAGTGCCGCAACGGTAAAGCATCTGCCCTGTTTGATCCCATCTGTTAAAAATTGCTGAGTCATATCCTGTCCAAAGCGAGAATCTGTAAAGCTGGTTTCCATCTGCAGAGTTAACCGTTGTTCCCCCACCACAATATGTAGTGTTTCCGCCTGAATCAAAATTACTATTTGTATATGAATAACCTCTAAAATCTTCATACCAGTTTTGTTCTGCATCAAGTGAAGTATTTGTATAAGAGTTCATGTGTGATCTAATACCATGATCTGCAATTTTTTGCATATCAGAGTTTATAACTGTATATCCTGCGTGAAGTACGTTGTTTTGGTTAGTCCAAATTGCAAATGTTGGATATGGAGAAGGCTCTGTATTATCTCTTGAAATATTTGGTGTTGCAATTTTTGGAGAAAGCGATGTAATATTAGTATTTAAGCTTGTGCTTAAGTTTGCTATTGCTGTATTTGTTGTTCCAACAATAGGAGTCATTATGCTTGAAATAGATGCTTCTAGTCCTGGAAGGATTATTTGTGAACTTGTAGTTGCTGTTGTATTTGGCATTTATTTCTCCTTTAAAGTGATACCCAGTGTGGCATTGAAAACAGATGTGGATATTGTGTAGTATTTGATGATGTATCAAATTGGTAATAGAATGTTACGTTCCATGGTGCTAAGTCTCCGCCATTTGCTATTACTACACCGTCATTTCTTCTTCCTGTTGCAAAGGTTGCTCCTGGATTAAAATAATACAAGTATGGTCCAGTTCCGTCGGCGTTTGAAGCAGAGTTAATAATCATAAATCCACTCTCTCCATATGGGACCATTGTGTTTCCATTTGTAGTTCCTGTATTTCTAAACTGATAATATTTAGTTGGATCTGCCGTATTGATTACGTGGCAATTAATTCCAGAACCATAGTAGTAGTAGGGAGAATATGTAGAAACCCATTGATTATCCCAGGTGTTATTATGCTTAATACCGTAGTATGTTAAATCTTGGTCAATACCATATGAGGTTGTATTTCCTAAGTTTGAACCAGTATCGGTTAATGTTCCAGTTCCGCTGTTTCCTGGTGTTCCCGCATTTGTTGGTACAAAATACGCATATTGTTGAGCATTACCATCATGAGAAAATCTTGATAGTCCAATTGTTCCATTATCTCCTGCAATGATCTTCATGTGGTACGCAGGTTCTCCTCTTCCAGAACCGTTTGACGTCCAAGTAAAGTCATAGAATGCATAGCTTGATACTGTACCTGATGGTCCAGCGCTTTTTGCTTCTGATAAAAAGTTATGTAAAGTTCCAGCTGAGTGATTGAAGCTATTTAGTGATCTGTTTGTTCCAGTATTTTTCCATATGTGCATTCTAATCTGGTTAGAAGTATTTGACTCTAAAACTACTAATGTTCTAGTTCTTTCGTTATATGATGACATGCCACGATTTGTGCGTCCTGCCCAAGTTGCATAGGTTGCTGAGTTTAAATCAACTCTATCAACATAACCATAAACTTGACCACGATATCTTACTTGAAATTCTGAATCGGACGAGTAATGACTTACACGCTGTCTTACGCCCTTAACTCCAATAATAGTTCCGCATCTATTTTGGTATTGTCCAAATTGATCTGCACGGTTAAATTGTGTTGCACCATAGTTATTAAATAATGATGGGTTATAGAGTTGATTTCCATCTGCAGATTGAATTACTGTAGATCCGCCCCAATACGTTCCTGCGCCAGATGAGTCTAGGTTTCCGTTAGTATAGTTCCAAGATCTAAAATCTTCAGCCCAGTTAGTTAGGTTATTTAGCTGAGTGTCATTTGCTGAGTTCCAAAACTGTCTTTGTGAGTGACCGCCAATTCTTTGCATTTCTGAATCATATGACTGCCAACCAGCTCTCTGATTGTTGTTTTGGTTAGTCCAAGTTCCCCACTGTGGAAACGGTGAAGTTTCTGAATCATCTCTTGAAGTTGAGGCTGCTGGAAACTTTGAATTAAGTGCTGCAAACTTTGAAGGTAAAGAAGCTGACAAGGAGGCAACGGCAGTATTTGATGTTGTAACTATAGGTGTCACAACGCTTGTTATATTAGTCTCAAACCCTGGGATATAAATTTGAGTAGTAGTAGTATTTACTGCCATTTTTTAGTTCTCCTTTAAATTTTAATTATTAGACTTGGTTAATCTTTACGCCAGAAATAAAGCTGCTGATTGTGTTTGCAGCAGATGCTGTCAATTGAATGTTTTCAGCGGTATTTAAAACCTGCTTGAAATCAAGAACAATTACTGCACGAGGTGGAACATCCAAAGTCTTAACTAAGAACTGTGCTGCCATCTTCATTGTTACTGTTGCAGTAGCATCTGTCAAATTTGCAAATGTTACTGAGGTAATAACGTCAATCTGTGCTGCTGGTGTTGTATATACTGCAGTTTCTGATGCAGCTAATGTTCCAGCATAAAATCTATTTGGTAAACTTACTGTTGCCATATTAAATCACTCCCATGTTTGTATAAATTGTGTAGTTATCAATCGAAGATTGGATGGAGGCAATGTTTGCTACTCCAGCCGAGTTAACTGCTACGATCTGTGTAGATCCAGCTGTATTAACTTGTGAAACAGCCCCCGTAGAAGCTGTTTGAATTTCTGTTACCTTCGATGATGTAGCAGAAACAATATCATTTACGCCTAGGAGATTGCCCATTGACTCCAAAGCTTTTGCTAAGAAAACGAGGTCTTGTGAACTCAGGGTTGAGCCTGACAAGGCAGTTACCTTTGTCTTAAAAAGGTCGACCTGTGTTGTTAAACTTGAATAATCTGGCATTTTTTATATCTCCTTGTTAGTAAAGTATACCATAATGTCTTTTAGGACGCCTAGTAACTTTTCTAGTTTTTTATTCGTCTAGCCCTTTTTCTGCCCTAATGGCAGCGTCTTGGACTGCTAAATCTGATACCATTTTTAAATGTGCTGCAGATTCTAGATCTTCTATTTGCTTATCAGTTTTACCTGAATATTTATCCTTTAGCTCTTCGCCATCTAGATAAAATCTATCTACTCTATTTGTGTTTAGATCTGTCTCGTATTCCCCGTCTTCATCAAATCTTGGAAATCCTGCAGAATCAAATGTAATCTTTTTACTCATGTTGTCACCCATCTATCCATAACGTGTAGCGCTCCATACTGAGTGCTATTGTAAAACGAATCAAACATATATCCATTGCTTCCAGTAAGTGCTGGGTCAATAGTTGCATTTAATGCAATTGTAGTTCCATCTTGATTTTTTAAATTCTTAAGCATTTGTCCAATTGGAAGCCATGCCATTCTCATACCAACTCCACCATCAGCGTTCCACTCATTAGCTCTCCACATAAATGAATTTTCTCCGATTGGAACTAGGGAGCATCCATTAGTGCTAGAGTTATTTTCTGAAACAAATGTACGTGTTGGATTATATGCATCAATATAATAAGCATGAAATCCTGATCCATAGTAGTAATATGGGGCATAACATGCAACAACTGAGTTATCCCAGGTTATATTATGGTTCATTCCATAACGATCACCTTGATCAATTCCATACGATGTAGTATTATTTATTCTACGATATGCAGTTGTAGTTGTTAGCCATGTTGAGGCATCTGTTGCAGGAGTTGCTGCTGGAAGATTAAGTGTTGCATACTCTGTGCCTTGTCCATTTGGAACAAATCGGCATAATCCAATAATTCCATTATCTCCAACAATTACTCTTTTTCTATATGTTGGCTCAGCAGTTGTTGAACCACCTGTTGCCCATGTAAAGTCATAATACTTGTATGAAGCTTTTACTCCAGATACTCCGCCTGTTTTTGCTTCTGCAAAGAAGTTATGAGCATATCCTGCTCCCATTAATGGGCTTTGTAAGCTTCTTCCATCATTTGTATTCTTCCATACGTGAATTCTATTTGTATTATTTGTTGTTGATTCAATTAAAACAAATGTTCTTGTTCTATCATTATAGCCGACTTGGCCATAACCTGAGCCAATGCTTCCCCATGTTGAATAGGTAGTGCTATTGATACCAGAAATTCTATCAATATAACCACCGCTTGATTCTGTTACTCCACGGATGTGAAAACGAATATCAGCATTGTCTTGCCAAATACTATATCTTGGGCGTACTCCTTCTTTACAAATTACTACACCAGTTCTTGACTTATATGACCCCCATTGTGCTGGAGCTTTTGCAAAAGTATTTCCAACCATGTTATACGTTGGGAATCTAAAGTGTGCACTTCCCCATTGTCCGTTTGACCAACAAGCCATATTGCCATAAGGCTCTGCATTTGATGTATAGTTAGACTGTGTCCAATATGCTTGTCCTGAAGTTCCGCCTTGACCATTATTTTCATCACCAGTCATGATTTCTGCTCTACCATTTCCGTAGACTGTCCATCTTGTTGCAATATTTACATCTCCAGTATCGGAGTGTGTTGATCCCACTTTTGAAGAAGCAATCATATTTAAACCGCTATCATAAACTTGAAATCCACCATTGTTTTGGTTAGAGTCTCCCCAATACCATTGCCATGTAGCAAATGTTGGAAGTGGTCCAGGAATTAGTTCTGATGTAGGAATAATTAGGTTAGTCATATTGCTAGTTGCTGTTCCGCTAGAACCACCGAGTACTGTTTTTAAATTTGACATTATGAAATTCTCCATCCATTTGTAGCGTTGTAGTATGTTAGAGTAAATGAAGCTGATGCTACATCTACAATTAAATCTTCGGATAAAGACTGTATAGGCTTACCGTTTCTTGCTATTGTAAAATTTGTTACTGCTGCTGTTCCCGCTGCATCAATAATTTGAATTGAATCACCCTGATTTGGAGTTAGCGGAAGAGTAATAATTAAACCGTCCGCTGGAACTACTAATAGTCTATCTTTATTTATTGCTGTATACGAAGCAGTTTTAACTGTCCATGCGGCCATAACATTTGGGCTAATTGCTGAGTCTAGTCCTGTTACAGTTGATGACAATTGTGAAATTTGTCCACCCGCAGTATTAACATAGTTTTCAACTGCACCAATTCTTGTACCATAAGAAACATCTGTAGCCTCAAGAGTTGTTAGTCTACTTCCATTAGCAGATGCATTTATTGTTGTAATAGCCGCATCTCTTGCTGTATTAAGTGCAGATATTCTTTCATTAGTTGCCGCTAAGATATCATTAACGCCCATAGCTTGTGCTAAAGTATTTAAAGCTGAAGCAAGTAATACTAAATCATTCGCACTTAATGTTGTAGATGTAAGAGCAGTTACTTTTGTCTTAAACAAATCAACTTGTGAGGATAACGTTGTATAGTCTGGCATTTTCTCTCCTAGGCCTGCGCTTCAGTCCATGAAATTCTGCAAAGAATATTTGCAGCGCCTGAACCAAGGTTTGTTGCTGTAACTGTTAAAATATCTGGCCCGTTAGGGAATGATGGGTTTGCCTGTGAACCGTTTCCATTAAGAATACAGTTTGCAAGGTCTCTAACTTTCTTAGCATCAAAGTGTGTAACTGAGTAGTTTGTACCACCAGCATTTTCTGTATAGAAAGCAAAGATACGATCTCCGCCAGTAACAGTATTTGTAGGTGATGTAACTGGTGCTCCAGTGCCTCTAACTCCTGTACCGTCGTGGTAAATTACCTGTGCAAGAGAACCAGAACCAACTCTTACTGATTCCCATTCTGTAGGAATTGTAATACCGTTCATTGTTGCTGGGTTTAGAATTCCTTCAATAAGGAACTGTCCTTGTGATAGAACTCCAACTGAGTCTAGCTTCATCTGCATACGATTTGCTAATTCACGCATTCCAAAGTTTCTAGCCAGACCATTGTCTACCGATGGCGCCACTCTGATTGAAACAAGCGGACGTGGGGTTGGTGTAGTTCCGAAAGTCTGTACGGCTGTACCGTTAGGGTTAATTGATGAAATTCCTTCATCTGAGCCAGATAGCGGGAATGTGAATGTTGTTCCACCTACTGCTGTGATTGTAAAGGTTCCATTGTATCTGCTTGATGCTGTTATTTGAGCAGCTCCTGATACAGCTTGAAAACCAATATTTGAATTAGTCTTATTAAATGCTATTTGAGTTGCCGATGGAACAAGGGCAACAGTGTATGTACCATTAAATATAGAATCTACACCAGTTATAGTAACTGATTGACCAACCGTATAGTAATGTGCTGTTGAAGTATTAAGATAAGCAATATTATTTGTAAGTTGCTTATATGTTACAGTTGCAATATCATTTACACCAGTGATTGTAACTGCTGTTCCTGCTGCAAGTGAGTGTGTACCAGATGTTGTTATTGTTGCTACACCTGCTGATGCCTGTCTTTGAATAAGTGTTGCTGAAATTGTTCCCGATCCACCGACCTGAATATACTTCTGCATACCTGCGGTAAAGATAAATGATTTATCATCATTAAATCCACCGTCCATGATTACTGAAGATCCCCAGTGTGACATAACTGGTGCACAGTTTTGAGAAATTGTTTGTACTGAAACTTGTGCTGTTCCTGAGCCGCCAGGAATAGTGGAATCTGGCACAAAGTTTACTTGTGTTGCCGTGCCATAAAGGTTCATAGAAACTCCACCATAAACAAGCGGTTGTGCAACTCTTCTTACAAGGTTTACTGCAGTTGCTTGAATTGATGGGTTATATGCACCAATTGATGTGTATTTACAAATTTCAAAATTTGCTCCGTCTGAGATTTTTAAATATCCATCTGCAGGCCAGAAAGAAACATCGCTGACATAAATTACTGTGTCTTGTGGATAAAGAACTGAACCTGATACTCCAGATCCTCCAGCAATTAATTTAGCAGAGTTAAGAGGCTCATTGATAGTCTCATATCTTGCTGGCAAGTTACCTGATCTCATATATGCGGCAGTGTTAACGTTATTTTGAACCATTTTGTGTGCCCATGCTACTGCACCTTCTGTAGTTCTCATTCCAAATCTGATTGTTCCAGCACCATACCAAGAGTAATCTATGTAAGTCATCTGCATTTTAGCAATATCTAGCACATAGCCCGATGGGCCTGTTCCGTCCATCTTGTCAACATTCCATTTAGATTGAGGTACTTTTGTAATTTGTGTCTTAAGGTAAGCAGAGTTAACAATGCTTGGCCCTCTATAGGCAGGAGCAATATTCATAGATTCGTCTCCGTTAATTTGAATAACTCTATAAGATTGTCCTCTAATAACAATCATATCTCCAACTAAAAGCTGTTTTCTAAATCTTGTTTGAAAACCAGTAACAACATTTGAATACTGTGCTACTGTAACTTTTCCATAAAGTTCTTTATTTGAAAATCTTCTTACGGCATACAATGTTTGTCCATCATACTCAAAATAAAATCCATTTTGATCATCATATAGTCCAGCTCTTGTTGCTGAGCCCTTCCATTGGTATGCTGTTACATAAGCATTGACTCCACCTGGTAGTTGATCAATTGCTGAAATTGCTTGTGTAAATGTTTTTTGAATTCTAATTGTTTGTGAATCTACAACTGAATCAATTATCGCTAAACCATTAAATGGGTTATATGAGCCATTTGTTTCAATTCCTTCAATTTTGACTGTTGCTCCTGCTTGCAAGTTGTGATCTTGTAGCAAAGTAATTGTTATTGTATTTGATCCCATAAGTGTGCTTGAAGAAGCAATGTATGAGATATCAAATGAAGGTGTAAACTTTGTTCCTGTTGAAAATTGAATTGACTTACCTGACTGATATCTAAAATATGAACGGGTTTGTCTAATTGTTTGTGTTCCGCATACGTTATTTCCTGTTGTTAAAATAACTCCACCGTCAAATGGTCTATGCTCTACATAGCCTTCTGGTTTACAATAAATACCTACACCCGTAGTAGAAATTGCTCCTACTGGAACTGAGCCTGATGCTAAGAATGAAAATGAATTTACTGCTGATACAACATCAATTAAAAAGCTTCCATTAATTGCGCTTCCTGAAGGAGCTGAAATAAGAATTGGTGTTCCTGGGAATAATCCGTGTGGATTTGATGTTACAACGTTAATTCTAGAAGTTGTTGCCCCATCTGATGTTGCTGACCATGTATTTAGTGCACCTGTAACTCCACCTGGGATATGAGCATTATCAAAAATGCCTCCACCATAAAGAGTTGTTAGTACGCCATCTTGAACGCTTCCGCTAACAACACCCTTTGCTGTATATGTAAATCTTAATGTGTCTAATACTGTAATTAAAAATGTTCCGTCTGTTAATGCGCTTAAAGTTTCATTTAGGCTAACTACGTCTCCAGTGTTTAATCCATGAGCAATTGCAGTAGTTACTGTAACAGTAGATCTTGGAGATTGTCCTCCACCAATAATGGATATAATGTCTAGAGAGTTACCTCCTGTATTTCTTGCAAAAAATGTTGGATAGTTATTTTGTAATGAAAGAGATTCCCATTTAGAACCTTGTACACCGTATTCAAAGTCTGTATCAATTAAAGATTGTGGGTTAGAAATTCTTAGTTTTCCAACAGCATCAATCATTGTTGGTTCTGGGATAAATGTCTCATAAGGCTCATCAACCATAATTTGCAATGTATCTGTTGACTGCATTGCTGCTGTGTTATATTCTAATACAAGTGTTGTCCATGGCTGATTTGGATCTGTAGTCACAGAATAAGATGCCAGACCAATTGAAGGGTCTGAGAAGTTATAGATGATCTTATTTTGTGTTATGTTGGTAATTAAAAGGAGACGCTCTTTTTGAACAATTCTTGGAATTGTGACTGTGTATGTTGCTGGGGAAAATATAATTCCCTTGTCTACGATTGCTCTTCTTGCCATATTAGTTAGTCTCCCTTAGAAAATAAAACTTGTTGCCATAATTGTACCATTTATCTGTGCCAAAGAGGATGTTAATGCATACTTTGGATAATAAATACCTAAATTAAGTAGTGTATCTAATTCATATGCCGAAACTCTTCTTTCAATATCTGCTACAACTACATCTCCAATTGGTCCTGTTGGTCCAACTGGTCCTTGCACTCCTGCTACACCTTGAATACCCTGTGGCCCTCTTACATTTCCCTGCAATACCCATGTAGATGTTGATGAGCTATATGTATAATAATCACCATTGCTTAAATTAATATAATTATCTGCTTCAATTAAATTTGTTAGTCCTGCATTTTGTGGAACTGATTGAGCTGTATATGTCTTTGATCCTCTTGTGCCCGCCACACCTGCTGAGCCTGTTGCTCCTGTTGCTCCTCGTGGAATTCCAAAACTAAATACTGCTGCGTTTGCTGTTCCAGTATTTGCTACTGTTGCATTACTTCCTGCTGCTAATGTTGTTACCGCTCCTGCTGAAATTGTTGCTGCTGTACCTGCTGGACCTGTTGCTCCAGTAGCACCCGTTGGACCAGGTCGTGATCCCGCTACGACTACCCATTCAGTACCATTATAACGTTTTAGTGACATATTTGATTACCTCTCCATTATTATACAGCAGTCTTTTATCAAATGCCCGCCCACAAGAGAGTTTCTGCATCGTAATTTGGGAAGATTTTAACCCACTGGCCATTAGCCGCTACGTACAATGAACTTTCTGATGAGACATAGGCAATCATTCCAGAAAAATTGCTTGCTACTGGAAGACTGGCATAATCTATTATTTGTGCTGCATTATATTTGAATAAATCAGAATAAGTTATAGTACCTTCTTCTGTTGTTAAATCTAACCAAAATTCTGTTTGTGCTGGATCTGGTGCTACTGTAGAAGATAATATCGATTGACCGCTTGTGTCATCAAGATCTACCCAAAAATCTCCTTCAACTGTAGTATATGCGGGAGGCTCTTCATCTGCATAAATTAAAGGAAGGTCTGGTTCGTCTGTGTCAATCCAAATAGTATCTAGCCCGTAAGTTCCTTCCGCTGGCGGATTTGGACCTGCAAAAATAAATTCAGTAGAACCTGCATCATCATCTACGTCTATCCAAAGATCTCCGCTTACTGTTGATCCACTTGGTGGTGCAATTAAACCAATAAAAAATGTGCTTGGAGGAACAGTTGTATCTGATGCAATTAGGGATAATCCTCCTCCGCCACCCGAACCAGAAATATCTTGCCACAACAATCCATCCCAAACTTTTAATTTAGCTAAATTTGTATTGTAATAAATTTGTCCTAGTGTCGGTGTAGATGGTGGAGATGAAAGACCAATAATAATTCCATTATTAAAAGTATTCTTTGATGTCCATGTATTAGTAGTAGATAAAGATAAGTCTGTTGCTATATATTCCCAGGTTGTAGTTAGGGCGTTCCAAACTTTAAGTGCTCTAGTGTTTCCGCTTCTATATTCATCTGTATCAAACCAAAATTGGCCGTCTATGGGGCTTGAGGGGGCTCCTGCGGACATTACGGCATGGGATGGTGGGATAATTGCCTCTAGGATCATCTTGTTAGCTGTATCGTCATATGTAGCAGTTATATTTGGATTATTGCCGTGTGTAAACAATGGAGCTAGAAAATCTTGTACCTGTTCTTGTGTTAATTGTGGGAAAGCAGTAAATATAATTTGATTATTTGCATCGTCATATGTGGCGGTTACATTGGAATGATTTGCATGTGTAAATAGTGTAGCTGCTGAATCTTGAACATTTTCTGTAAATTGAGGAAGGCTTGCTGTAGTTATTTCGAAGTTTAATTTGCCAGTTGGGTCATCATATGTGACTGATAATCCACTTGATTCTGTATTCCCTGATACCATTCCGCCAACTACATCTTGAACTCCTTCAACAAAATCTGTAACGTCTGTAGATGAATGAGCATGCCCTACATCTGACTTTGTTAATAGCCCTTGAATAAGGGCCTCATTTGAAGCTTTGCCTGCAAGGGCTGTAGTCATTGTTGCTGCAAAACTTGGATCGTTATTTAGCGCTATTGCTATTTCTTTTAATGTGTTTAGAACATTTGGAGCGCTATCTATTAAAGCATTTATAGAATCAGTTACATATTGCTGTGTTGCTATATAAGATGTATTTACAGATAAGGTAATTGTATTCCCAGCGTCGTTATAGTCTTTTGTTATTCCATAGCCTGCTGTTAAAGATTGAGCAATTGCATCCATGACCTCTTCATCTGCATATGTAGCAGTAAGACTTAGTGTATTTGCAGTATCATTATATGAGACAGATATTCTAGTATGAGTTCCATCGGTTATTAATTTAGCGGCTTGATCCTGAATTCTTTCATTAATATCTAGTTGTGACTGTGGAACAAATCCTGCTGAATCAAGTGAGGCAACTCCATCTGCTTGAGCAATCTCAGTAACTGGTATAAAATTAGAATCAACTGTACTTCCAAGTGCTTGTATTGCAGCATCTACATATTGTTTACTTGCAATAACTGCCGTGTCTACTGATATAGTTATTGTATTAGCGGCATCATTATAAGCTTTTGTTATTCCTGGACCCGCCGTTAAGGATGTGGCAATTGCATCCATGACTTCTTCGTCGTCATATGTAGCGGTTAGGCTTAATGAGTTAGCAACATCATCATAAGCAACGGTTATATTGCCATGTGTTCCTGCGGCCAATGCGGCAGCAATTGTATCTTGCGCCATCTCATTGGTATAAATCTTAGATATCAGATCCCGAACCTTATAATCTATGGTTGAGGTATTTGTAGAATTATCAACACCAAGTTTGGCTTCTAAAGCCTCAATTGCATCGTTAGCATTTGAGTGCTGAGCGGCATGAGATACAAGTTGAACAGAATCAGTACCTGCTGGATTTAGCAGTTGATCTAGTGTCGTAGGGAATGTAGTTGCCATATGTTATATTATACCCCTTGGTGGATTATTATCCTTTTATTTTTAGTTACTCAGAAACCACTTCAATAGCGTCCCATTTGCCAATTGGGCATGAAGCATGTGGAAGCTTTGTTTTTGCTGCCATAAAACATCCACACTTTTTACAGGTCTTTGTTGTTTGAATAAGTTCTGGACAGGCTTTACAAATATCATATCTTTCAAGAGCAATTTCAATTGGAACTCTAGTCTTTGTAAGAAACATATCCCATGGTCTTGCTTTCTTTGGTTCTTCAGACATTATTCATAATCCTTTCTTTGCCAAAATTTTCTTTTATACATAGCTCCTGGTTGAGAGTCCCATCTCCAAAAATCTTTATAAAAATATGTATTTTGATCATCAACGGATAATTTCCAAGGCTCTCTTTTAATTGGAATAATTTGAACCAAGGGGGTGCCTGCTGGGATTAAACCGCTAAAATCTTTTTTCATAAAAAACGGAAAATTAATAATTACTGGATGAACATCTGCATCTACTATTCCAGTTAGGCTGTAGAAAGGTAGATCTGTTCTATTTAAAGGATGTGTTATTAAAAGGCTATATCCTTTTGGTGCTTTTAAATGCCACTGATTAATCCATTTAAATGGGTGTGGAATTAAATTTTTATCAATCTGCATTTCTTCTGTTTGAAAATCCATATGTTGACTTATAGCATTATCATAGTTTGCATTTTCTAAAAATCGTCCTGATTGCTCATCAAACATAAAGTCAACATCAGTCACAACAACATATCCTGCAGTAAAAGCATCTAAAATTGGGATACATCTTTTTACAGACATTTCTCCTTCAACAAGAGCGGGAATTGTTTTAAACCAACTTGGTATTACAGATTTTGCTGTTTTGGGTGGAGTGAAATCAATATACCTATTCGCTGTCTGGGCTTTGAGAATCTTCTTCTTGGGTCTCATTAGTTATGAACTCTCCTGTTTCTTCTATGTAATTCCAACCTACTCCAACAAAATAATCTTTTTCTGTTAGGTCTATAATCTTAGGCTCACTTGTTAAAATAGCCATCAATCTTTCTTCTGTCCTCATAATATCAATAACTTCATTATCAATAACTAGGGCAAGCGTAAATATCTTATTGCCTTCATGGTATTCTTTGGGTTGCTTAAAAGCATTGCCTTTAGGGCTTCTCTTATTAATTTTTTTTCTTTTAAACATTTAAAACTCTTTCTTTTTCCAAAATCTTTTTTTATAAGACCATGGGTATAGTCCATTTTCGTCAGGAGTGCGTAATTTTGTGTTTTGATCTATTAGTATTTTATCATTAAAAGAGTCGTCTGTCCACATCTTCCACTTGGTTCTTTTGTATGGAAATATTTGAACAAATGGTGTTCCTTCTGGTATTGTTCCACTAAAATCTTCTTTAATGAAAAAAGGAATATTGCCATTGCCTTGAAATCCATCACTATCAATAATTCCATTTAATGTTGTAAAGGGTAAATCAAATCTATTAAAAGGATGTGTTACAAATGTGCTATATCCTTTTGGGGTTTTCCATGACCATTTACAGGACCATATAAATCCCATTGGCAAATGTCCAGCTGGTCTAGGTATTGTTGCACCTAATTCTTTTGCACGTTCGCCGACGAAATCTTCCCAGCCTTCGGGGCCTTGCCATTTAACTTGAGTATTTCCTTCTTCATCTTTAAATATGTGAATATCAAATGGAGTAAGTATTTCATATCCACTTGACATAATTTCCATAAACGGGATGCAAGATTTCATGCCGTTGCCTTGCTTTACGCCATCAATTATGACTTCAATTTCACCTTTTTTCCACCACTGTGGAATCAAAGACCTAACTGGCTTAATTAATGGATAATGTTCAACCCATGGAATAAACTTTATTAATTTCATTAAACACCTGCGATAGCGTCGGCTTTAGAGTCTCCTGGAACAGCTAAGTCATTGCATCTTACTACTTCTGGATTTAATATCCATAGTGCTGCTTGTGCTAGATTGACGTCCATAATTTGTTGGACTACTCCATCTAGAACTATTGCAAATTTAATTAATGTGGCCTCTTGATCTTTTGTTACAAAAGTCCATTGTGGGATTTCTATTGTCATTTTTTCCTCCTTTTAATATATAGATACGCTTTGTGCTGATATATCTTGATTGTAAGAGCTTGGATTAGCAATTATACCGTAGTTGGTATTAATCTTCAATCCTGTTGCCTGATGTATTAAATCAGAGCCTATTTGAGTGGTAAATAAAGCATCTGAATATGTTTTTGTTGTCACGGTAGCGGTTGATCCGCCTTTTGTTGCATTTGTAATTATTACTCTTAAAGATCTTATTACTGGATAAGATGTTAATGAGTCTAAAGTTTGAGACGCTACCTCAGTTAATACGTTTGATACGTATTTAAAAATTTTAATTTTTCTAGGGTACGTATCTTGATAGCTAGTACAGTTGCCGCCAGTCTGTACACAATTTTGTCCTGCGCCGCATGGGTTGTAACTATCTCCAGAGTAGTACCAGTTTCCGCTTGAAGCAGGAGAACCATTTAAACAGTTATTCCAGTTTGACGGAGTTCCATTTAAACAATTATTCCAGGTCGCTGGAGTTCCATTTAAACAATTATTCCAATATCCAGGGGATCCGTATCGGCACTCATCATAATATCCAGGGCTTCCATTTAAACAATTATTCCAAGATGCGGGGGATCCATTTAAACAATTATTCCAATTTCCATTTACTGTACCTGATTTACAACAAGAATTCATATCTTGTGTTGTCCAATAAATATATCCCCCAACGCAATTGCCTCCTGAACCACAAGGGTTGTAGTAATTATATCCATTTTTACAGCATGAAACATAATAGCTTCCATATACTAAACAATTTCCAAAGCCTTTGCAATTTCCGCCTGTTCCTACACACGGATTTGTATTTTTACAATAATCATAATATTGATGTGGAGTTGTTGTGTATCCACAAATAGCTTGAGGTTCTATATTTGCACAAGTAGAGAAGTAACTGGCATTAGTTCCGCCAGAGCAGTTATTTGCATTGGATCCGCCAGAGCAGTTATCTGTATAATATCCGCCTGAACAATAATTTCCGTTTGTTCCGCCAGAGCAGTTATCTGCATTGGATCCGCCAGAGCAATAGCTTGTATTTGCTCCAGCACCACAATTGTTTGCATTTGACCAAGGAACATTACCAGAATATGGGCCACCAGTTGCAATGCAACCATTTCTAGCTCCGCAATTATCAACAGCAGAATAAGTACCGCAATTCCCTGTTCCGCTTGAAATTTCTTGAGATGTAACAACTGCATACCAATTTCCAGAATCAGTTATCCATAGCGCTGCACCCGTCCCAATACCTGGGCTAGTAATGTCTATTGTAACATTTGGATTTGACATCGTTGTTGACAATAATGGATATTGATCTGGATTAGATGCTGACACCCTATTATTACCTGCAGACCAGCCTGATCTAATAACTTTCCAGCCATTTCTTAAGGCATTCTGAAATAATTCTTGAAAAGATAAAAAGCCTTTTAATCTTGATGAGGATACAACTGATCTTCTTGATCTTATTCTAGATGCCATTATGCGTCAATGTCTCCTGTTAGAATCCAAGCGTTGGATGCTCTTTTTTCTAAAAATGCTGATGAATATTGTGTTCTTGTTTTTAAATATCCGTCTGTTGAAACTATTGTAGCAGGGGAAGTAACAGAAAATATAAGTCTTCCCGCACCCATCTGTCTTAACTCTAAATTTGACCCAATTGGCCAAGTAACATTTGTTGGGTCAGTTGGTATTGTAATTGTTACATCTGTTCCTGAAGTAAACTCTGTCATTTTACCAGAATTAGCAGATGAAATAGTATATGTGGTTGCGGCAGATGAAGTTGCATACTCTACAACATCTACTAAATAAGAATTTATTGATCCCCGCATTGAAGAATGATACTGACAGACATAATACAAGTTATCTGGTGCTGATTGAGGAAGCTCTACTAAAATAGATCCATTATCTGTCCCAGCATTTGTTACACCTGTAGAATAAAGATTGCCTGCAGAATATGCACTATTTACTGTTTGTATCCAAAATGGGTGACCTGGGGCATTTACAATAATTCTATATTTTTTACCTTTTTTAAAATTAATAGTTCCGTTTGTAACTCCGTTTACAAGATATCCGCTCATTCCAGAATTAGTTATATAGATATCAATTGCTGGTTCTGACACATTTAGTTTTAAATCTAATGCTGTTTGTGTTGCGGTAGATACTGGCTTAAGTGCATCAGTTGTATTGTCAACATTTGCTAGCCCGACCATTGTCTTGTCTATGCCAGCAACTGTGCCTGTAAAAGTTGGAGATGCAATTGGGGCTTTTAAATTAACTGTTGCTACTAATGCTCCAGCTGCTGTATCGGTAGAAGATAAGGCTGTAGCAATTTCTCCAAGAGTATCTAGTGTTCCTGGAGCAGAATTAATAAGACTATTTATTGCTGCTGATAACTCTGAGTCTCTTGTAATTCCAGATGGTATTTCAGAATCTGGAATTTTACCCGTTTCATCAAGTGAGGCAACTCCGTCTGCATTTCCAACAAGACTAAGGGGGACGTAAGTTGTTGCAGATGTGCTACCTAAGCCAGAAACGGCGGTATCTACATAAGTCTTATTGGCAATAGTGCTATCAACTGCAAGAGTAATTGTATTTGCATTGTCGTTATAGGTTTTTGTTATTCCAGTTCCTGCTGTTAAAGCAGACTCTACGGCATCCTGTGCTAGCTCTGTAAATTCACTTGGAAGAACATTTAAATATGGTAAAGCAGACCATAAAGATGATCCGTTACCAACTTTTAGTTTATTTAATGTTGTATCTAATCCAAGTTCTCCTATGGATAAAATCTTAGAGGAAACATTCCATTGTGCAGTTGTTGCTCTTCTTATTTTTATTGTTACAAATGACATTATGAATTACCGCCATCTAATGTTCCAGCATTTGGTACCTGATAGCTTTCTACTGAATAAATTGCTCCATCATAAGTGTGAATATGATCAAGTAGCCCTGTTATTGTTCCAGCCCCAACTGGATTCCAGTCGGTTCCATCATAATATTTTAATGAGGAGTCTGTTGTATTAAAGTATATATCACCAATTCTTGCATTGGCTGGATCTGTTGCTAGTGCTACTGCATGTAAGGGAACTAATCTTTGTACTGACATTTAAAGCTCCCTTAACCAGTAATTACGACTCTGTATGCTCCACTTGCAGGTGCTGTTGCAAATCTTAATGTAATTGTATTTGCTGATGTACGCTCTACGTCTGTTTCAACAAGTGCTTTTGATCCTGCTGTTTCAAAAACATTTACAGTGACATCATCTGTTCCTAAATTATGAGTTACAACTAATGCTGTAAGGGTTGACGGGTTAGCAAGATTTTCTGCATACTTTCTTGCAATTGCATGATAGTTAGTTCCATTATTTGTAAGTGTCCAGTTATCACTAGTCTCATTCCATAGAATTTCAACATCTGCACCATCTCCACGCTCTACACGAATTCCAGCATCTGCTAAAGGAATTCCTATAAAGTCGGTATTAAGGTTAATCTTATTATCAACAATATTTACCTGAGTAGTATTTACTGAGTTAATTGTTCCTGTTACATTTAAGTTACCGCCAACAAGCAAGTTATTTGTAATTGTTACATCATCTGGCAAACCAATTGTTACTGTGGTTCCTTCTCCAGATGTTGGGCTAACAGTTACTTCATTTGCTGTGCCTTGAATATTTTGTACATAATCACCAGTTGTGTCTGTTCCTAAAGCAACAGAATTTGGTTGAATTGTAGCTGTGATTGTTACATCACCAAGGTTTGTCATTGTTGCAGAACCAGTTACATCTCCAGAAAGAGTAATTGTAGGATCTGCTACATTAAAATCTAATTTTCCATTTGCATCATCATATGTTACAGAAATACCTGATTCAGTATTTGGAGAGGTAACCATTGCGCCAACAATGTCTTGTACTCTTTCTTCATTTACTGTTACTGCGCCTGATGTTACTGTAAAGTCTGTTGAGTTAAATGAAGCAACACCCTTTTGAGATGAGGTTGCATCTTTTGCAGTAATTGTAATTGTATTATCTGTTACTGCTGTATCGATTGTTCCATCGCCAGTTACTGTTAATGTATCTGTAAGAAGATTTACTGTGTCTGTGCCAGTTTCTCCTGCAATAGAAAGATTAGTTGCTACGTTTGCTTCGCCTGCTGCAGTTAAACGACCTTGTGCGTCTACTGTAAAGGTTGGAATCTTTGTTGTTGAACCATATGAGCCTGCTGTTACTGCGGTATCATTTAATTTAATTGATAGCGTTCCTGCTGGATCATTATATGTTGCTGTTAAACCTGTTCCGCCAGATATTAATGCACCAACTACATCTTGAATAACTTCTGTGGAGCCAGACATTGGCATCCATGGACCATTTGGAGAGGCAAGTCCATTGTAGTAGTACATTGTGTTATTTGAAGTGTCATAGTAAATTTGACCTACTACGGGGTTAGACGGTGATGCACTTAAATTTTGAATTCGGGCATTGAGCAACTCATTCTTGTTGAGGTCAATGTTGGTTACAAATAATCTTGCCATTTTTTATCTCCTTTAGGACAGATATGCTGTCCCTGAAAATGGTTGTGCCATCGTCAGTGTAATTTGGTTAATACTATTATAGTCTATTCCTGTTTCTAATATGTCGCCTGCGGAATTTTTTACAGTAACATTTGGGTTGTATCCTAAATTATGTGTTATTTGAAGGCTATACACTCCAGATACTGGACCTGTTACTTGAGTTAACATCCATGGGTATGTGAGGGTTCCTGTTGATAATAGGTAACTTACTGCTCCAGCCCATGTAGCATCTGTAGGTTTTGGACCATAAAATCTTGTTGTATATCTATCATAATAGAAATCTCCTTCAAGGCCAAGTGACTCTGCTGGAACCCCATTACCATTTAATATTGTTTTTCCTCTTGGGCCTTGTGGGCCTGGAGAGCTAATAACAACTTTATTAATTTGTTCGGTGACTTTTACAATATTTTCAGACATTATATAGTTACCGATCTACTTAAAGTCAAAAAGCCTTCAAGAATTTTTGTTTTTTTATTATTGCTATCTGTAATCATTATGTCGTAAGAAGACTTTGGGTAAAATAGCTTATTTGTTTGAGCTGGTGTCATTGTGCATGTAATTTTGCCAAGTGGGCCATTTACTACAATTCCATCAAGTTGTGATGTTAAAGTAAAGGATAATTTAGATCCGCCTTTTGTGTCTCTTACCTGCATTTTTACTGCCGCTCCAGTTAAATTTATGGGCAAGTCATTGTTATCAGTATAGTCAATAACAAATGAAAAAGTAGTGTTCTGATCAACTTCAAAGTTTTTTTGCGCTGCCACGGTTACCCCTAATTAGAAAAGCCCTTATGGTTATTTTACCATAAGGGCGCTTCTAATCTATATTAAATTTTATTACTTTGATTCTGATACAAATCCAAATTCTTTGTTGCTTGGACTTAGTGCCTTAAGAATAACTGGTGCCACT
>Ga0222712_10001243_pt1 | contig 32239 bp, 33 predicted proteins | sample C33_657DmetaG_FD_165043 | JGI IMG/M metagenome (GOLD analysis project Ga0222712, IMG submission 165043) | Estuarine water microbial communities from San Francisco Bay, California, United States - C33_657D | ecosystem: Environmental > Aquatic > Marine > Unclassified | place: USA: California...
GGTTGTCTAGATCTTCTAACACGTTGTCCATTTGATCTTGCGAATGTTCAAACCCAACTAGCTCTAAGGTGTAGTCATTCTTTTCTCTAAACCTCCAGAAACTGGAAAGAGCTTGTCGGTCATAGGTAACCTCTTCGTAAGGCACCTGTATACCAAGCACTCTATTAAACTTTAGTGCTCTAGATAAAATACAATCTAAAGCAACGACAACTCTCATAGGAATCTCGTTAGATATATCGCCCCCGCGCATAATTACAGAGCTACGATCTTGCCGTAGTTTACCAGCAATTCTCTGAATGCTACAGGATCCTCTGAGGCCAGGTGGCTTTCGTAACGATCAACTTTGTTAGAGATCTCAACTGGATAGATTCCGTTGTTCTTCTCCATTTTATCTTTTACAAATCGTGTATGCTTGCAGTTGGTACGGGTGCTGTACCCAGGACAATTGCATCGCAGCTTATGCGTATTTTGATTAACATGAACCTCGTGCACACCCGTATCAGATAAGAACATCTGTGTGATCATCCAAGACATATCAGGTACCTTCATTTGCGTAAATCCCCCTTATCAGATTCTACCTCAACCCACATGAATGCTTCATGGGCAAAGCTTGCCATTGCATCACCGTAAGTACGTCTCCAACTTTCTGTACGGACATTTGTCGTAATGATTGTTGGAAGTCCTGCGTTAAAGCGTGCACGGATCAAAGCGTCAAAAACATTTTCTGACCAACCCGCCTGAGTTTTATATTCTTTACCAAGATCATCTAAGATAAACAAAGGTATTGAATGACGATCATCTCCGTAAATCTTCTTTAAGTCATCTTCTAGACTGCTGTCGTCGAATGCGCTCTTCTCAAGTCGTAGGAACTTTGGGTAGTCCAAGAATAGACCAGGCTGTTCTAGTTCGAACGGCATTGTCCGAATAAGCTCCTGAACCGCCACAGAGGCTAGGGTCGTCTTGCCGTGACCTGGTAACCCTACCAGTAGGAGTCCAAGCCCGCTAAAGGGGCTTCCAGGGCTTTTAATGACCACTCCTGATCTGACCTGCTCTAGCCAGATTTTGACCTTGTCCACAGCAGGGCCGTTGTCGAGGTCTGAGAGCTCCATACCAATAGACTTCATAGGCAGGTTAGCTCGTAGGATCCGGTGGCGGATACTCGGTGCGATCTTGTTTAAGTCGTACATTACTTGCCTCCTAGTAGTTTGAGCATCTTCTCTTGCTGAGCCTTGAACTCCTCATCCACATAGGATGTAGGTAACTCTTCGCGGGTAACCAAGCCGTGTGCGGTTGGGTAGTACGCTATGAACCTGCGCCAGATCTGAACGCCGATACCTGGGTCGTTAAGATGACGTGGGTCCTCAAAGAACATTCTAATAGCTAGAAGCATCTGTTGTCTAGTTACGCCTTCTTTAACCATCTTGTTAATCCAAATAGCAAGGTTCTGAGTGTTAAGCTGCATAGGAACATCACGAGCCGGGCTTAGGTTAAGCAAAGATCCAAACTCTGCGACAAGATCCTTGGTGCTCCAGTCAGCCTCTGGCTTTTGTGAACGGTTACGCATTGGGTCAGACTCTAAGTCCTTTGCCCCATACTTAGCCTGACGTATAGCCTTCTTGTCTTCTACCTTGCCGACAGCACCGCTAGCGTCATCGTCTGCCTCAATTCGAAAGCGCTTCTTTGGCGCAGGTTGTTCTCCATCTAAATCCCATCCCATCTCATTACCTCCTTCACTCTTCGAGGACGCAGTCCTCGATATAGTAGAACTACGTAGTAGTTCTACTATAGGCTTGTCACTAGTACTAGTATTAGTATTAGTAGTTGTATCACTGTCAATGTACAAGAGCCCTGAAAAGCCGGTATTCAGACTTAAGAGCTTTTTTGCTGCTTCTGTGAACTTCATTGCGCTGAACCACTTGGTGCCATTCCACTCTCGGGTGGTCATAATATATTGTCCGCGCTTTAATTCGTTGATCGCACCTTGGATTGAATCCCTGCCTTCGGGCATGACGGCAGAGAGCTCGTCAGCCGATACGACTCGGCCAAGCTCTGCATAGTAGGCGAATAAACCTCTTGCCCGCATAGACAAGTAGGGGTTTGAATATGGTGATTGCATAATGTCTCCTCTATAGATATTCTATCGCGGAGGTATGCGCTTTGGCAAATTGCCCTTCGGTAATCCTGTAAAGATCTGCTCAACCATTAGGGAGAGAGTAAGACCTGCAAAGGTAGAGCCAAGTACAAAAGGCACTAGTTCCTTAAGTGAGACTCCAAGTAGTAGACAAAAGATTGTGCTAAAGAAAAGACCTAACAACCCCCGCCACTTGTTCAGTGAGAATAGAAATGCTTCTACGGCAGACAGGATACACGCTGCAGCCAATGCGGAAATTAATAAAGTGCCCATATAAAACAGTCTACTCTCTAAACACTACTCTGTCAATGTGGAAGTTCTGACCGGATACATAACCACCTGTTGGGGTAGATGTAACGGTTAGTATAGCGTACGCTGCCCCAGCAATATTAGCAATAGAGTATGTGTCCGCTAGGTATGCCCAACGTGTGGTAGTAGTAAAGGTCTTAGTGTTTGTCTTACTGTACACAGATACATCTGCTGAGTTAAAGAACTCTACCTTTAGTGCAAAGGTTCCAGCAGCGTTTGCAGCGTTTGGTCGCAAGGCAACAGATGCATAGTAGCTTGCACTATCAGAGATGTAAACCTTTGATGTCTTTATTCCAAAAGGAACGCTTCCTGCAGACCCTGCAGTGGTTACTTTTGCATAAGCTTGTCCGTGAGTAACGTCCTCGTTAAACTCAGAGCCCCTTACAATTACTCTACTGAGTGTAGAGTTTACTGCTACCCAAGATCCAAGGCTTGATTCAAAAGAGTTATTAGGAATTAATGATTCCGTTAGATCGGGGTAGCCGTAGTTTTCGTGACCTGTTTTAACAGATACAGTAGTACCGTTAGCAATAAAGTTTGTAAGTGTATTTTGTAGACGAGACAACTTTACTTCGTAGTTGTATAAGAAGTTAGACTTACCGGAGTAGGTGCTTTCTCCTTGAATAGCGTACATATTTTTAGCGCTGTTTATTGGGTTAAGTAGTGCCGTAGTATTTGTGCCGTCAGCAGCGTCTACGTAGCGGTGCGGTATACGACCATACTCTGCTTGAGTAGAATCAATGTGAAAGTACGTAGCGCCAGCAACTGTTGCAACAACCGAGATTGTCCAAGATAAGCTTGTAGCTCCTGCGGTAAGAGAGTAGACACCAGAAATTCTATGCCACACCGCAGTGTCGGTTGAGGGTACTGTGTACGCTGTTCCATTAATAGTATAAGTTGCTGCAGGACCTCTTACATATGCGGATACAATAAAGTCTTCCCCACCTTCAGCAACATATGGAAGATAAGCTACACCTGTAATAGCGGTGGTGGTTGTGTACGCTACTTTACCAAAGTGTGTTCCAAACAATGGTCCAAGAGAAGCATCTGTTGTTACTCTTGTTAGAGTTCCTGTAGATGACCAGTCAGTAGTGTTTGCGTCAAACCCAGGGTTAGACATGTAGTTAACTATGTTCTTTGTTTCCCACCGAGTATAGTCAGGAGAGTAATATTGTTGTGTAGTAGGGTCTGTAGGAGCAATTCCGCCAATACCTGAAAAGAATCTGCTAGCAGTATCTTTATGCTCAATCATCGCACCGTCAACATAATAAACTCTGTTGTTAACAGCTCCAGGAAAATATATGGTTACCTTAGCCAAAGGGTATCCAGAATCTTTAGTGTATGCGGGAGTAGTAGCTGTTACAGATATTTGTTTCTTTTCTGTAAGAGACAAGGTCATAGCGCTAGACTCAACAGTGTAGTGAGAGGTAGGGTAGTACTGTCCCTCTGTATCTAAAAAGACTCTTGTTTGTTCTTCCTCAGATACATATTGAGAAAACTCAACTTTTGCTACAGCTGTGTCAGCAAAGGTTCCTAAAATATAAGCACTAAATGTAAGTACCTTGCCTGGGTCTATAGCAATCCAATCAGAAACAATTGCAGCATTAGCAGCTGTAGCTGTAAACTTAAGGCACTGTGTTCCGTGCACACCGTAGGTTGTGACTCCGGAGGTTATGCTTTTATCAATAGCTAGAGATCCGCTAGACGCAGACCACCCAAATAAACCTGACTCAAAGCTACCATTTGACAGATAGTTTTCATTATCTCCTACAGCTTCTACTCTAATAAGCTTTGCGTCTTGATATTCAAGGCTGCTGTAAGCTTCAGCAAATTGAAATAGGTCAAGCGCGTACCTACTAGATGATGCGGACGAAGGAGTTATTGTAATAGATACTTTAGCAAATCTAGCACCAATAGGAGACACGCGACCGTTTCTTCCAGAGTCAGAAGATGTTGTAAATTCTTTCCAACTTGTGGTTGTAGTCAGTGCTGTTGCCGCCGCTGTACTTCCTAAAGATACCCCAAACATGTTGTACCAGGTAATAATAGCGGTAACGTTTGCTGCATTATCTCTATGAAGTACTTGACCGCTAAATAAATAACGAGTGTTCTCTTTTACAGATATGCCGTATAGAGTTATGTTGTCTCCGTTGTTTGGCAAGCTTAGTGTGACCGCTGTAGTAGCAGCTGTAGTGAGCTGAGCAAACCCAAGTAACCTAGGTTTAAAAATAGGATCAAACAATACCTGTGTCTTAGTAGGAACTGGCACGCCTGTTTCTACGGCGTATGTTTTTTGTGCTAAGGTACCACTAGATGCTGTCCAACGTCCCAGGCTTTCTTCAAATGAGGAGTCATTGTAATCTAACATTAAGTTGTTACCATCAACAATGTCGGAACCCCAATGCGTTAACGCGGTAACATATGTTCTTATACCGGACTTAGTTCCCTTAGTAGCATTAATGGTATTTCCTGCCCCATATAAAGAGCGGTGATAGCTGTCTCCCAAAGAAGGTTCATATGTAAGACCAAGATCTGTAACACCATAACGTAATAAAACAGATGGGGTGTAGATGGGGTTTGACGATTCACCTAAAAGATAAGCTTGAGAACGCAACTGATCGTATACAAACGCATACATACTCAATACTTTATAAAGAGTATTGTCTTCATTCTCACCTACACCATCACCAATATTTGCGGAGGTAGGGTTAAGCCAAGCTTTTGGTACCCATCTAGTAATTGTATTTATTGTGCTGGTCTGATTAATAACAATCTCGTAATCTTCTCCACAATTAATCCAGTTGATACCGTTAAATACCCACAAAGAGTAGTGAATCTCCTGCGTAGGAGTAAAAGCAATAACATCAGTATGAGTGTTTGTAAATAAACTGTAAGTTCCACCCGTCACATACGTAGCAGCATCGGGGTTATCTAAACTTCCAACATAACTCTTTACCAGTTTCCAATGAGTAATTGATGGATCCGCAGGGTCAGGTATAATATTTCCCCAGGTAATTTGAATAAGGTCGTAGTCTAAAGACGTAGCAACAAGATTTGACTCATAGTAAACACCTACAGTAGATAACTCACCGTACTTAAATCCAGACCCATAGCGTCTAGTACCGTACTTTGCCATTTACTTCTCCCTTAAGCAATTCCGCCAGTTACAGTACTCACCAAGTTGGATGAAGTAAGGTATAAAATTTCATTTAAGTTCACAGTAAAGTTAGCAGCGCTTGAGCTGCCGTCTTTATTGTACTTAGTAATTGAGGTAGAGGTCACTCCAGGTATAGATTGAATAGCTGTAATTACGGAAGAAATAGGAACAGTTCCTCCAAATACATTTTTAGAGTATTGGAACAATCCATCAGTTCCAAGCAATGCTTTATAAATTGCTAGTTTAATATCGGATTGCTTATAGGTATCTTGAATAGTAACCGCAGCGTCTACATAGACAGGTACGTATGTAGGAGGCAATATGTTTAGTGTTACTCCTGCTGGAATCTTATCTGCCATGTATTGTAATACAGCGGTCTGAATCGCATACCAGTTATTTGTGGGTGTTGTTTTAATAGCGAGTCCGGTACGACCGTTTGCTGTTGCGGTATTCCATGTTCCTGTAGCAGCATTTGTTACAGTAAAAGATGTAGTAGTAGGAACAGAAGCTATAGTTGCCCCAGAAAGATTATACTGAGTTAGGTATAGACCTGAAATGTTGACTACGTTTCCTACAGAAAATCCGTGAGCAGAAGATGTGTTGTAAGTAACTACGGACCCTGATCCAGAAGCAGTAGCAATTGTAGTTTGAGGATAACCTGGAGCAGCACTATTGTCTTCTTGAGTCTGCAAGTATAGGTTTACAGCTGAATAAACAGTTGACTGTGCTTTTGTTTTTCCTACTTGACTTACTAGTAATGCCAGATCAGAATAGTCATCTAAAGTAACTGCACGACGTCTTGTTGACACAGATGCTTTAATCTTTGTTCTGAGCTGACTGGTATTGTCCGCATCTGCTCCTCCATAAGCTGGAGCCACGTTACTTACAGTAAGATAAGTTAAAGCTTGAGTATCTGTGTTACCAGGAATAAAAGTTAATTCTGAAATGGCGTTAGATTTAATATTTCCTGCGGCACCAACACTGGTTTTATATGTAGCACTGATTAGCTGACTTGCCGGTGGAATTTGTCCATTAATTCCGTCACCAAAAATAATATTTAACGTGCCGTTATTATTACGTTCTGTAGTAAACACTGTGTCTGTAGGGCCATACTCTAAAAGAGAACTCACATAGTTCCATAAACTAAATGCTGCTGATTGTCCTACGTACACGTTAATAGAAGAGTCAATAACATTTGCTTCTACAATTAAAAAACTCTGATTTTCATTTCCGCTAGATGTTCCTATGTTTGCCGGCAGTGCTTTATTATAAGTACTGTCAATAAGGTCTGGACGATCTGTGTTTACTGTTTTACCTTCTTGAGCTCTTAATGTGATTAAGGCACCTGGAGCTAAAGCTGTTGCTGATTCAGTTGTCTCAAAATATACTGCTGAATATGGGCCGTAAGAAAGTGGCGCAAGTACTTGAGTCTTTACTGGAATATCAACAGCAGCTGTAGATACGTTTTCAAAGGTTACGTAGATCTCTGCTGGGGTTGGACCAGACGGCTTATACCCATATAGCTTAGCTAAAGACAACAAAGTGCTGAGTTGAATAGCTGTGTCAATAGATGTCTCGTTTGCGATGCGGTCTAGGTAGTGAGACATAATGTCGCCCATATAGGCAAATGCTTCTACTAAAACAAAGCCAAGATCTGAATAGTCTGTAGGGTCCCAGTCACTATTTGTCTTAGTTCTAATTAAGGTTATGAGGTCTTCTTTGATAGACTCAAAGTCTCTAGATGTATAGTCAATTTGCATTTTAGTAGGTAACCGTTCCGTCCATATTAAATGTTGCTGTGCTAATATTAAGTGTTGTTACAGTATCGTCAGGGAGCAGTAACTCTAAAGTAACGTTTTCAGTACCTTCAAGCTCATCAAAGTTTATATTAACTTTTGATACCTGTACTTCAGGTATCCATTTGGCAACAGCTCCTCTAATAGCTATAGGTATGGCTACTCTTGCTTCGTTATCGTTTTCAAAAAGAGCTCCAGACCAGTCTACACCATAGTCTGGCATCATAGGACGTTGCCCTATGTAAGTGCTGACCAAGGTTAAAACTCTGTCCAAATACAGCTTAGTGCTACTACCTGTTGCAGAAACTAATCCGTTAGGATCAATTGTGTACGGATACGAAATGCTTGTTGTCATGCTTGTACTCCAATCCATACGGGAAACTCAGGGTCTCCGGCTACGAACATAACCCAAACCTTTTGCCCCACCACAGGAAGGTTTCTGTGAAACGTGTGCTCAGGAATCTTTATTGATGTGTCTGAGCTGGTAAGACCTGGTGCACTAAGACCACTATCAGCAGTGTACAGACTTTTTTCGTTAACGTCAGTCTTTGATGTAGGGGCGTTTTTAACAACATAGCTTTTTCCAACAGCTGCCACCATTTCTTTAGCAGGCTTTGGAGTAGTTGATCTTGTATATGCGTGGTTTAACTGACCTGCGCCAGGCTTAGCTACAATAGTTAGGGCCGGGATATCGGTGCTTCCATACGCATCTGGTGTAGATGTTGCTTGGGTGGTTAGAAGCGCTGCAATTTCTGCGGCTGTGTGAGGTAGGTGATCTGGGTGATTTGAGTTTGAGGTGATAGGCAAACAACCCTCAGCCCAGTTAGATACCTCACCACCAGTAGGCATGCTTATCTGCAACAGTACGCGGTTTCTTTTTAGAGGGTCTACTCCAGGAGCAACAATAGCAGAGTAGAGCCCAAAGAAACGAAGACGTCCCTGAGGATCTTCACCGTAGTTTGAATATGCATCACTCATTTAATAACCCTTCCAGAATCTGTAGCTGTCCATTTTAGCACATTTGTTATCTGTGATAGGTTGGGAGGGGTGTCAGCAAATGGGCTCATACCGCTTACCGGTGGAACCCCGACTGGAGAATCAACCGTAACTTGCGTTAAGGCTGTAGCTCCTCCTAAAGAATCTAATGAAGAAGAGTTTGGAGATAGTTTGTATTCAGTAAGAATAGCTTCTGCATTGTTTAAAGATTGACCAGAAAGTTCTGATTGAACATCTCTATACGAAGAGTTTTTAGCAGCATCTGGGTTTGTATCGCCTAATACATCTGTTCCAACAATAAGCTCTTGCATATAGTCGGCCGGCCTACCACCAAATATGTGCTTGACTCTCAGTACTGTCCAATACCCAGACATGCCATTTGGAAGACCGTCAAGATATATAGGGTCGTACGGACGTAGAGGTGCGTGACCAACAATGCTTACTACAGCTCTGTGTTGATATCTATTTGCATTAGAATAGTCAGTAGCAATATGTTGAGCGTCTGCAAAAGACGAAGCCACTTCGTATACATGGTGGGTTTGAAAAGAAGCCGAAGAATCTGTAACAACGCTATCGTTTGAGAAGTTTTTCATTATAGGAAGTACTCCTCGCTAGGCACTACAACGCCTGCGTTTCCTGTAAGTTTAGATTTGTGCTTATGCTTAGTGCTAAGCACAGACCCATTTTGTGTATGCATTCCTGTAATTACTCGATCTACACGAACTCCAGTATCTGGCGAGCTATCAGAAACTATGGGGTTAAACCCAAAACAAGTTCCAAGCATTCTTACTTCTCTAGTAGTAGCTCCAGAGTTATCGTCGTCTCCAGCGTAATAAAAGTATGGTGCAGATTGTTTTTTATCTTTGTATATCTTATCTACAGATACAAAAAGAAGCGAAGTGTTTTCACAGCGCAAAACAAACCCTGTTGATTTAGCAAGACGTCGAAGAAGCTGCCAGTCACTTTGCCCTGCTTGTACAATACTAGCTTTTACTCTAGGATGTCTTTGCGTGACCGGTTGTAAGTTGTGCTTAGTAGCAATACGAGATACTACTTGATCTGCCGTTAAATTTTTATATATCTTTTGAGAGGTATCTTTAAGATAAAAAGAGGGGCCTACACAGATAATATCTGTATTTCCACCGTCAACTGTATTAGATTGTTCTATCTGAGTTACGTACCCATTCCAAGTAGACTTTAACTTTTGAGACCTAAAGTTAAAGGTAACAGGGTCTTTAGAAAGTATGGCGTTCTGTTTAGGGTCTGGGTTACCTTTAAAGTGAAGGATTAGCATATCGTGTTCGCTACCTACTTGATAGAGTTCAGCACCGATAAGCAGAATGTCTAGGTCTTTAGCTTTTGGAAAGCTGACAGAAAAATCAACTAATGCTCCAGAAGATTGCCAAACAAACGGTATCCAACTAGGGCTGTCTATACTAATTTCCATAAGGAATCCTTATATTTGTTCCCGGCATAATATCAAATGGGTCTAGTATTTCAGGGTTGATGTCTAAAATTTCCCACCAGTACTTAGGGCCTAAGTTAAATGCCTCTGCAAGAGTTGCAAAGTTATCTCCTTCTTCCCACTTATGCACAATATATTTAATACCTACTTTATCAGAAAACTTTCTGTATACAGATATGACATAATCACCTGTGTACTTATGCTGTGTCTGAGACAAGGGTCCGTCGTAGTAACGAGATACGCGTTCTATAGCCATAGTTAGGTTCCTGTCGTTCCTGTGGTAGATTTAGTATCAGTGCTTGACTTATATTCTTTTCCTGTATTAGGAGATTTTCCTTCATACGCAGGGTAACGTTGGAAACCGATAGATAACCGGCTTAACATAGGTACCATATTTTGATCAAAAATTCTATGAACTACGCTTATTGAAGAAACTGATCCAAATAAACGCATGTTCTCATTCAAAAATAACCATACAGGTACTTTTGTAGTGTAGCCTATGTCTGCTGTAAGCTGTGTGCTTCCCTTTTCTAATAATAAAGAGTTTGGCATAGGGTCTCCTGTTAAAACGCGGTATAGAAACTCAATGTCATACTCTGTTCCACGCTTTAATATGCCATCCATTTCATACCCTTCCAAAAGTCGGCCATAGGCCGCAGGAACAGAGATGTTGTTTCTCATAACATCTTCTTGTGCGTAACGATTTGCAGCGCTATTGCGTATTACTTGTAAATAACTCATATCAGGTATTCTATTAATTAGCAAGTCAAAGCTAAAAGTTTGACTTCCAGCAAGAAGGATGCTTTTATCCTTAGATCCATAGGTCCAATCAACTCCTGAATTATCAGAGTTTTCATAGCTAATCATTTCTGGGTTGTACATAAACCTAAAGCCCCATTGCAGAGCATTACCGTTTTGAGTTTTTTTAGATATTCCTACTTGAGTGTTCATTACTTTAGCAGTAACAGCATCTTGAAAAATGCGACCACGTTCAGGTCTTGTTCCTAGATAAGTTTCTACTATGTTTCTAAAAGCACTGGGGTCAAGTTCTGACCCATCAGAACTAAAGAAAGTATTCGTATTGATTCCAATCCTATTAGGGTAGGATACTCCTCTAGCGTCTACGTGTGGGGGAGGGTTCCATCTTAGTGCGTCTTTAGGTTGCTCTGGACGAACGAGTATAGCGCTTTTTTCGTCAGGGTCACCGCTGCCGTCTTCTTCTACTTCATTACCACAGTTCCCTAGTTTTGCTGAAACGATTTCTTCAAGAATTAATTCTAGGGTGCTGTTCATGTAAGGACCGTTAGTGCCTGTTCGATCAGTTGTGCCATATTTTGACGCAGATACTACTGAGGATGCGTTTTTTATTATATTGCCATCTTTGTCTGCAAATATGCGCATGTACTTAATTACTGTTTTACCTTTATAATATCCGGAGGTTGCTTTATAAACAAGCCATTTTACACCTGTCCAAACTCTCTTCTTATCTTTAGTACAAGCATTATATGCATAGCTGTAATAAAATTGTTCATAGCCACTGACAACTTGAAACTCTCCCGCTCTTTCGGCCAACGCACCCGTAAAGCTGTTAGCCGGCTTGTTCTGAAGAACAGCGTCGGTACAGTTAATTCCTGGGTTCATACCTGAAATCATTGCGTTAGTAATAGTTACTTGAGTTGCTGATGGGTGAGGGGTAGTTCCGGAAGGTGTTTGATAGTTCTGTGGCATTACCTTTGCTGTAACTGTAAACGCTGGGCCCATTTTAAAACTTTTTTTAATTATAGAATATATTGTGCTGTAGCCAGTTCCTGCAGATATAGTACTTGCGTTAACGTTTGGGTACGAGGACGGCTGGTAGAACGTATTGCCTGAGTTATGTGTGGCAGTACTTAACTGTTTTGTATTTGTAGCATCCACCGGTGTAAATTTTACATCAGTTATACAATCATCATTTAAAAAGTATATGCCATTAAAGGTAGGTGAATCCGTTACCTTTAAATAAAACTTAACTAAGTAGGTTATAGCAAAGTCTTTTTTTACCTTAATTGTTGTAGCATAGGGAGGTGACTCTGTAGCTGGCCCGGTGTATACAGCTGGCGGATCTAAAGGTGTTAGCAGAGAACCTTTTGTTTCTTTATGAGACCACTGACCGCTAAGAAAAGAAGGATCCGCATACAGACTGGCGTAAATATCCATAGTAGCTGTGCCACCAGTGTCAAGAAGGTATGTCTTATAGTCAGTGTATGCTGAGACTGTGTAAAAGTATTCATATGTTGGCATTATAGGCTGCTCGCAATCTTCTTAAACTCTGCATCTTTTTTAAGTCTTTCCCCTACAAGACGAACAAGACGTTCGGCCTCTACTGGGCTAGCACTTGCTATAGATACTTTCATATCCAGGTTAATTGTAACATTAGAATTGGCTGTCATGGTACTGCCGCTAGAACTACGACGGCCCATAGTAGCGTGGTTCGTCGTAGCAACCCCAACGTTCATAGGATCATTGCCGCCACCTACTCCAACAGCCTTAGCCATAACATCTGCTTCAGGCAGGTGTTTAGCAAACGCTCCATTGGTGTACGCAGACCAAGGTTTAAAGTTAGTTCCTTGATTACTCTTTTTCCAGGCAGCCTCAATGTTGTAGTTTGGGTCTGTAAGTCTAGAGGCGTCGCGGTAAGGATCGTTATACTTCTTCCAATCCTTCAGAGAACGAATTTGGAAAAGCCCCACACTTGGGCCCCACTTTTCATTCTGTAAACTTACATCACCCTTTGCATTAGAACGACCACCGGATTCAGCAATAGCAATAGCATAGGCTGTCTTAAGAGCCTTTCCACTAAAGCCTCCCCTAGCAATCATACTCATTACTTGTTTTTTATTTTTAGTTGGCTTGCCTGTATAGTTATCAGGAATAGAGCCAAATGCATTAAGCTCTTCTTTAGAGTAGTGCTTAGTAAGATCGCTATAAGAGATGCCGCCAAAGTCAGCACTGTTCTGTAAAAAGTTGTCTAAACTGTTTGGTGAGAATATATCGGTTAATGAGTTGTACTCATCAAACAGCATACTTCCTACCTGTGTAGCTTTACCCCTAGAATTAAGACCTGCAAGAATAGGGATCTTTGCGTTTGCTAACCAAGCTTCAGGATCTACACGAACACCTGTTTTTGTTGCAATTTCAAAGTGAAGATGCGCAGCTGTTGAGTTTCCACGACCAGGATCTTTAGGGCCACCACCGGATAAACCAATGACGTCTCCCTTTTTAATTTTTTGATTAGTGCTTACACTTATGCGACGAAGGTGACAGTATCTTGAGCTGCTGCCGTCAGGGTGTCTGAGAAGAACATAGTTACCCCAACCAGTAGGTTGACTTCCTGTCTTCTCTACAACACCATCTGCTACAGCTTTAACAGGTGTTCCAGAAGGAACACCAAAGTCTGTACCTTTATGGTCTACGCTGATCTTTTGTCCAGACTCAGCAGCTTTTCTTGCAGCTTCCGGTCTAAGACCAAATTTAGATGTAATAGGTGTACCAGTAGGCACTGGGCTAGCAGCAGGACTTGGTGCTAAAGATCCTTGATCAGCACCTGTTCCAACGTTCATAGTTTCGCCGCGCTCACCGCCTTGACCCATGAGTTGACCAACTAGGTTAGAACCACCACCTACAAGAGCTCCAATGATTGCACCAGGAAGTCCGCCTCCTATAAGAGCACCTGTTCCAGCACCGGCTCCTGTGCTCATCAGCAGTGAACCCCAGTCAAACCCCTTCTTAGCCTTAGCGCTCTTATACCCCATATACGCAGACACAGCGGTTCCTACAACAGGCACGCCTTTCATAGCAGAAGTGCCAAACTTTGTAATAGCAGAGGTAGCACCAGCTTTTGACATCAAACCTGCAACACCGGGAGCCCCACCCCCACCACGCAACATTGCTGCTGTCATAGCAGCGCTCATACCAGTGCTAGCTATCTGGCTTACACCTCCAGCTACACCACCAGCATTAGGGAATGTTTGTAGGATAGCTTTGAGATTCATAAGCCCATCATTAACAGGGCCAAGAGTTTCTGCCATTTTAGAATAGCCATCATTAAGAGATGCTGCCGCATTTAGACTGGTGTTATAACCACCAACTAATCCTTTTTCTGTAGCAAGGAGTTTGTTTGCCTCACTTGTATTCATCTTATAATTAGAACGTAAAGGGCTGCTCTTATCTACGCCCATAAGATCCAACATCTTGTTTGGATCTTTGCTGTTCATAGCAGAGCTAAACTTTTTGTCGCTTCCAGCGCTAGCGCGAGCAACAATACCAGACGCTAAAAAGTTAAATAAATCTGGGTCGCCTTCTGAAATTTGTTGAAGTGTAATGTTAGACTTGCTTCGTGGAGCATAAACCATAGCAGCTTCAGCTTTAGTAAGCTTTTGTCCACGGAACATAAACTGATAAACTTTATTAATGAGTTGATCAGTTTTTTTAATTTCACCGTTAGAATCACGTAGTTGGATTCCCATACGAAGCATAGTCATTCCGTTAAGACCAGCCACTGCTCCAGCAGCCTGTTGATTGCTCATGCCGCTAAACGCGGTCATACCCGCCATCTGGCTCATAATGTTATTGGCACCTCGTGTGCCTGCAGCCATACCGCTAGAAAATAGTGCAGCCTGAGCCATGGTAGGGCCCATAGCGCTTGTAGCTCCGCCACCAACTAGCTTGTTAGCTTGACGGATTGCGCCACGAGATCCGCCTTGCACACCGCTAAGCCCAGCAAAAGTATCTGCTGTCATACGCTGTGTAACAGCATCCATGGTGTTAGGGGCCATGGCAGTATAGGCAGCGCCTATAGCCATGATCCCCATACCTACTTTACCAGCAGGAGTACTAAACTTACCGAGGCTCTTGGACATCTTTCCGCCAACGCCACCGCTAGCTTCGCCCTCAACAATTTTTGCAGTCTCTTTGGTTTCGTCAAGGGTTTTGCCCCAGTCCTTGGCGATCTTTTCTACAAGTTTTTCAACTTCCTTAAAGACCTTAAGCATCTCTTTAGGCATTGCATCAAAGTCTTTTTCGCCCATGGCTGTTACAGCACCCTCAACTCCAAGAAAAGGATTACCTCTGTCGTCAGGAGTTACTGAGTGTTGGGACATTTAATCACCGCCTTAGTTTAGCTGCTACTTTATATAACCAATTAAGTCGTTCTCTAGGTGATAAAGAACGAATTTCTGTTAACGTCCAACCTGAAAAGTTCTGACTTAATATGTCATACATTTCAATTAGAAGTTCGTAATCAATCTCAGTCTCGAAATAGATCCGCTAGTGATAGCGGGAGCGGCACCTCCTGGCCGCAAGACTGACATTCTTTCTTTAGTGCTCCTAATTGTGGACCCGGGTTGCGGTCTGCGATTTCCTTCAAAATAGTTCTGCGGTCAAGCATACCTAAATTTCTAACTACTTCTGGTCCAACTACGGTCATACCATTAACTTCTAGAACACAGTTCTTTAGCATAATAGTATCTAGTTCTGCAGAGGTTTTATTTGCTGATTCAACAATGGCCTTCTGAGTAGAACCTTTAGGTAGCGTTACCAAAACTTTGCCGACTTTACAATCTACTGTAAACTCAGCGTCTCCATCAAGACGTTTAATCTCAATGTCTTTAGAAAGGTCTATATTAAAAGTCTGGGCTTCCTCACAGTGAGGGCACAGTCCAGGACCTAGCTTAATTTCATTACCAAAAGTAGCGCACCTAATAGCTAGGAGCAACATCTCTCGGTCTCCAGCAAATAAAGAATCAAGTAGTTCTTTGTTAGCTGTTTCCTCTCCAATTTTAACGGTAGCTCGTTCTAAGATATAAAGTAGACCTTTAGCAGCATCAGGAATTTTAGAGATTGCTTCTTCATCTACTCCTGTAAGCTCTCTAATTTCTGCTTTAGAAATAAGACCGTTAAACGGATCAAACAAACCGCCAGGAAGATCTACATCTGTAGCAGGAGGCAAGGTTACTGGCGGCTTTACCGCTTTCACCATTGCCTCCTGATCAGACAATTCTGTAGCTTTCTTAGCTAACTTGTTTGCTAGTTCAGGATTTGTGTGCGCATTTATAACTGTATCAGTGTTCATATTGTTTCCTTATGTGTAGTGGTTAACGGAGTGCTTCTGCTGTCTTTTCTTTTGTTAGATCAGCAGCGTAGCTTACATCAAATCCTTCATGTACAAGCTGCATTTCTTCAACCATAAGGCTGTTAGCTCCTGCATCCATGTTACTGTAGGCTAGTGATGTAATCCATGCGTTGTAAACCTTAAAGCGCAAAGATGCGTGCTGATCGTATGGAGTTGCTGCATCCTGAGTTGTTGAATTAGAACCCTTATACCCGGCTGGGTTTGGATGGCTTAGTACCTTGATGTCTAGGTCACAACGGAAGTTTGCGCCAATGCCACTAGTGGCAGATGGAGTCATTACTGCAAACAAACGCTTCATCCAAAGAGCGTTACCATCTTGTCCAAGCATTACGCCCTTTGATAGGCTGATTGGAGTAAAGGATGATTGTCCAGGAATCTGGTGCATGTTTGTATTGTATCCGCCTTCACGGTATGCAATAGACTCTGTGTTTACACTTAGTCCGGACAATGATACGAAACCCATTGTTCCAAACCCACCTTTCCAAGTGGTTTTGTCGCCATTTGTAGGTGTAAAGGTAACAAGGAACTTAAAATTACGAATTGGATCCGTAATTATTCCTCTACCTTGTACTTCATTACTTAGTGTACTTGTCATTTTTTATTTATCTCCTTTACGCTGTTGCGTTTCCTGTTAGTTGTCCAATTCTGATGACAACAAACTCTGCTGGGTATTGTAAGGCTACGCCTATTTCAATATTTACTCGACCATTTTGAATATCTGACCAAGTAGTTGTAGTCTCATCAACCTTTACAAAATAAGCTTGATCTGGAGAGTTGCCTCGAAGACCACCCTGTTGCCAGTAGTTAAGAAGGAAGTTTCCAATTCCTGTCTTTAAGCTGTTCCATAAAAGAGTATCGTTATTCTCAAATACAGCGAATGCGCTAAGATCTCTAGCTTGCTTTTCGATGAATGTTAAAGAACGACGTACGTTGATGTAGCGGTTACCAGGTGAGTTGTCCATTGTGCGTCCTCCCATAACAACAATTCCAGCGCCAGGGACGTTACGAATTGCGTTGATTGGGTCGGAGTATGTGTTGATATCATCAAGCTCTGCGTTAGTAAACAAGTGCTCAGTAGAGACTGCAAGAGCAATCTTGTTACCTAGACCCGCTGGAGTCTTGAATACTCCACGGTTCTTATCTGTAGCTAAGTATTGACCAACCATTGCAGCACCAGGTGCCTGAGCACGAACTGCTCCAGGGATCTTATTGCCGTCTGGAATATTAACCCATGGGTAATAAGCAGCTGCAATGTTTCCAGTTGTGGATGCTGCAGCAATTGCCATAGTAGCTGTTACTTGAGCTTTAGCTGCTGTAACAGAAAGACCTGAAGGAGTATCTACAATAACAAATGAATCATCACGTGATGCCGCATAAATCATAGCATCTCCATGAATCTGAGATGTTAGTGTCGATGTAGCTGCGTATGGTGCATCAGCTGCGTAGATAACTAGTGGGTTTTGAACTGAATCAAATGATGTCCAAGCAGCAGAGTAATCTGCACGTACAAGAGCGGCACCGTCAGCACCACCAGAAAACGCAGTAGCTGCAGTAGCTGCAGTGTATGGCGTAGCTGTAGTAGAGATTCCTGATGCAGATACTCGTACAAGACTTGATGTTGTATCAATTACGGACTTGAAATAGTACTTATCGGTTGAGGTCATACTTAGATCTGTAAATGATTCTACTAGGTTTGTTGCTGAACCTACTGTGTAGTAGATGTTTAGACCAAAGCGGCCTGCAACACCTGCTGGTACTACCTGTGCTGAGTATGCAGTAGACCATGTTCCAGCGTTGATAGCGTTAAGTGTAAATACAGGTGTAGCAGTGATTGTAACTGTAGCTGAAGCTGTAGCACCTGTTACGGCTGTACCGGTTGCAGCATTTGTTACTGTGAACTGTGTTGCTGATGCAGATGCAATAGTTACACCTGTTAGGTTAAATGCAGCTGTGCTAAGACCTGTAATAGTTACTGTCTGTCCAGAAGCAAATGTGTTTGCAGCTGTGTATGTAACTGTACCTGCTGCTGCAGATGCTGCAGTAACAGTGGCTGTAAACGTAGAAGTTGATGCGGCTTGGTTAATGAATGTGATGGTTCCTGGAAGTGCTCCAGCACCAGTGATACGACGTACGACCAATGATCCTCCGCCATTTGCGAAGAAATTGTATGCAGCCCATGTTAATGGGTAGGTGTCATTTAATCCGCCAAATGTCTTCACAAAGTCTCCCCAAGATTGAATCAACTGAGGATCAGTTGCATCACCCTTGGAAAGAGCACCTGCCATTGCGCCTACTGAGGCGCTAGTATCTGGCAAGCCAACTTGCTGTGGAAGAGACACTTCTTGGACATAGACGCCTGGGCGACTGAATGTTGCCATTTAGTTTTACTCCTTTAGGTTAGGTTATTTTCTTAAAGTAACGGGATTGTAGTTAGTTTGTGGGGGTAGTAAACGAGGTTGTTTGCCACGTTAGTTCGATATTAGGGTCTGTTAGTACTTGGTAAGCTGGGACGAACTCATCGGTAAATACTTCTGCACTTACACGAAGATTGTAGACATTGCTAAAAAGGCGCTTACCGCCCTCATTAGTATCTCTTTTTGAAAACCCTAGGAGATCCATACGACGCCATGTGCTATCTTCTGGGATCCAGAGTTGTCCAAATCTGTACGGTATTCTTACTGGGCTTAGCATAGCAGATAATATCTGTCTATCGTGCCGTGGTTGACGAGACCAAGTAGATACTTGATAATATAAATCTAAAGGTATAGGCATGTTTACCATCTTTTTAGCGTCGCCAGTTTGAGTTGTGTTAATGCCTTCAGGCGTATAGGTAAGTGGCACGTAACCTCTGTGGGCACGCTCACGGTCCTCTGACACACCAATCAAATCAATGGTGATATATGGGTAGGTCTGGCTACGGATATCTTTATCAGGGTGTCCGTAGAACACAGGAACAGGACGCGTAGGGTTTCCGCTATCTGATACAGTCAATCCACTAAGGCGACTTTTTAATGCGGCGTCTTCATTTATAAAAATAGACATGGTTACTTACCGTTCCTATCTATCATAAAGGAACGAATAGCTGGAGATAGGGGTGTGTCTGGAGTGCCATTCTCAATATCCATAACACGGTCATCAGAATAGGTGATTATATGTCCGCCATCTTTATAGCGCATGTTAACACTGTTTACAGCTTCTGGTGTCCAGTTAGGCATAGATGCGATACGTGAACGCATTATCTGCTCATAGGCAGCGGTGAGCTTCTCTTCTTGCTGACGTATAGGTTGCAGCAGCATTGCTTTCCATGAGGCCTTACCCATTTTTTGTGAGCCACTTCGCAATGATATATCCTGCCACTAAACTTCCAACGACTTTCTTACCGCCGTTTTTATTTAGGTTGGAAACACCACGAACGAACTCAACTTTGTCGGCATCCGTTTCTTCACGCAGGATGCGATTAGTAAGGTTAATCATAAATCCTCCAATAGAGGTGCAAGGGTGTAGCTGCAGGGTTCCAGATTTCTCTGGCGTCATAGGATAGCATAAATGAAAAAGCCCCCTATTGGGGGCTAAATCATTACTTCTTTTTCTTTGCTTTACACGACTTGCACGTACCGCAGGTACAAGGCTTTTTCTTATCAAACTTCTTATTAGCTTTAGCTAATGTCTTCTGGCCATGCTTATTCTTAGGCATTCCGCAGCCACAGGTAGCGCACATTATTTCTTACCTTTCGTATGAGGGTTCTTTTTATGCCAATCCTTAGTTGCCTTCTCGCCTTCTTTGACGGTCTTGGCCCCAGCTTTCTTGGTCAGATTAATCTTATCATACTTGCCGGCCTTAGCGCTGGCAGCATGATCCACAATTACTTCGCCTTTTTTGTTCTTCTTTACAACGTGGTCCGCACCACCGGCTTTAATCTTAGCCATTATGCAGGACAAATTGTAGTAACAGTGCCTGAAGAACCCCTGTACTTTAGGGCCCCAGCCTCTACGTAGAGGATTCCTCCGCCTGTCATATTGACGGTAGGTGCAGTGGTGTTTGTCAGACGTACTGTCCCAGTAAATGTTGGGCTAGCTTTAGGAGCTTTTTCTGTGTCTAACGTGTCAAGAGCAGCGTTAAGACTTACGTCCCAATCTAGTGATCCTTTAGTTGGTTTAATTAATGGCATTAGTAGCCGTATCCTTCCGTGCCGTAGTATCCATCTCCGTAACCTTCATGTACGAATGGAGCCCAATTTTGAGAGTTAAGTAGTGCATAGTATTGGAACTGACTGTCGTTAACCATCTCTTCAGGGTTAACCTGAACACATTGAACGTTAACTACAGTATATTTATCGCCCAAAAGACCGTCTAACCCAATACGTATAGGAGAAAATACTCCATCTCTAAAGACAATTCTATCTCTTAAGTATAGGTCTGGGTTGGTAGTTATTGTAGACAAGCGTCTAATATTTTCTGCCACAGTACCGTATAAGCTTACAGCGTTTTCTATAACGTCCATATTAAAAATAATGTTAAGCGTATCTGTGTTATAGAAACCTCGTTGGTCATAAACAGATGTGCCTTGATCTAGGTTTGCACTGATTGCGGGAACGCTAACTTTTGGTTTCCACATGCGCCCGCCACCAATACCATCAGCGCCTACATCATATATAGGGTCAATAATACTGTTGACGTTGTCATAGATATACCAATCAATAAATGTACCTACGGTGTGTACTAGATCTTTAGTTACTCCAGAGATGCTGGAGGTACGCTCAAAGTCAATACTAAATCGACCCTCACGCTTGTCTCCACGCATTTTATCTCCTTATTCAGTAGGGCGGCTAAACGTGCCTGTTTCTGGATCGTAAATGTCCCCTTGTCGAATTGTGTTTACTCCACGATCCGTAATATTAAGCACCAATGGTTCGCTTAAAACAATTGCGGCCATGCGATCATCTACAAAAATTGTTTGTACAACTTTGTTATCAATAACATATGCCACAATATTAGGTGGCAATACTCTGGTAGGTTCTGTTGTCATGTGTTATTCCTCTATCTCTTCTTTGTATGAAATTCGTATTGACTCCCACTTATGTAGTGGACAAGACGCGTTTGGTAACTTTACTTTTTGAGACATAAAGCAGCCACACTCTTTACAGTTTCCCGTAGGAAGTAAAGATGGACATGCCTTGCAGATAGCAAGACGCGCCTCAGCGTCTAAAGTATCTACTCGTCCCAGGTTTTTATTATACAGGTCCCAAGGCCTAGCTGGGCGGTCATAGGGTGTGCTCATATTATGCTCCTTAGTTTGGTGATGCCGCAAAGTTATCGACTGCATGTACGCCGGTATTTGTAGCTGGTCCCTTAATAATACCAGGCTTTGTACCAGTATTAGGAGACGTTTGGGCTGCGGAATATGTTCCCACTACTGTTGCACCTTGATAGGCTGTAAAGCTAAGTGTATTGCCTGAAGTGGTGACTACCACTCTAGTGGCAAAACTTGATTGCGATACATTTGTAGCGTTTATTTCTGTTACGGTTCCAGCAACCGACCGTAAAACTTTAACCTGATACTGTGTAGCTGTGCCTGTTTGAGTACAAGAATAATCACTACAGCATGTGTACGCGGTTGAGCAGCAACCACAGTTATTTGTATCTGCTACGGCGTTACCACATGGATAGGTATCTCCAACGCAAAAAGTCTCGTAACCACAATTATATTGCCAATCTACACAATTACCATATGAGTCATAACCCGCGCAGTAGCCGGTGCAAGAATATATAGTTACATTTGTACAGCAGTTATTAGTATCTGCTACGGCGTTACCACAAGCACCGGCGCAAGTATAGCTGCTGCAGTAGTAGCAGGTGTCACAGGAAGTACAGGTACCAGTATATTGAAAGTTAAAGTTATAATTTGTACCTACCACAGCCCACCAGTTATTAGCATCAACACCCCAAACAACTACGCCAGTATTTTGTGAAATATCAGCCGATACAACCATATTTGATGAACCAAGCTCAACTACAGCAAGAGGGTAAGATGAACCAGCTGTATTGTCTGTCGCATAGCCGGTGGCCACATACCAAGCACCTCTTAATATAGACCAGGTGTTTCCGGTATCTGTGTTTCCTAAATTACCGGCAGATGTAGTTCTAGTAAATGAGTCAGTAATAGATGCTAAAAACCACAGCTTCCAAACACCGCCTACCTTAACATAAGCGCTTTTTACCGTACGCCAACTTCCAGATACCTTAGTGTATACCGCAGGTACAGATTTCCAGGTACCCGCTACTTTAACACGGCCCGCCATTATGCGTACACAAGCCAGACATCCCCATCTATACCATTACCAGATACTGGAGTAGTCGTAGATGTGTGGATATTACGAACTACAGCTGACGATGTTGACGCTGTTGTTACTGTGCCGTTTGTTTGATTTACATATGGTGTCGACAGTGTTGCCCAAGCAGCGGTAGTTCCGTTACTTGTTAGTATCTGGCCGTTAGATCCAATACCAATACGACCTACTGTAGCGCTTCCAGTTCCCACAATTAAATCACCAGCTGTGGTTACAGTTGAAAGTGGAATTTTAGTGGCATCTACTGGGGCACCCCATACAACAGATGTTCCACTCATAACCAAAGCTTGTCCGGATGATCCACGAGCTAGTCGAGCAACAGTAGCGTTTCCAGTACCGAGGATTAAATCGCCAGCTGTTGTTACTGTTGATTTAGGGACTGCTGCATCAGCTGTTGCTTGTGCTGTTGTAACGTTTGAGTTGGTTGTGGTAAGTTGAGCTGCTGTTACAGCAGGAGCTGCCCAGGCAGCTGTTGTTCCGTTAGAGGTAAGGATGTGGCCGTTAGTGCCAATACCCAGACGTGATACGGTTGAAGGACCTGTGCCTAGGATTAGGTCTCCAGCAGATGTTATAGTTGAAAGTGGAATCTTTGTAGCGTCTACCGGAGAACCCCACACAACAGATGTGCCGCTCATAATCAAAGCCTGACCAGAAGAGCCAATACCTAAACGACCAACAGTAGCGTTTCCCGTACCAAGAATTAAATCACCGGCTGTAGTAACTGTAGACAATGGTATCTTTGTGGCTGCTGATGAAGATGCTGATGAAGTTGCAGTAGTTAGCGCTACATACTCTGTGCTACCTACATACAGAACATTGTTAGTTCCTACTTTAGGAATACCTGAGGAGTCTAGATTGAATCCTAACGTTGCTCCAGATGAATACGATTCAAGAAGGTTTAAGCTTCCTGTTCCAGCTTGAAGCACAAGAGCTTTATTAGAGGTGGTGGTAATAGTGCTTCCACCAGTTTTTAAAACGTACGGTACGTTAGGAACGCCGTTAACAAGACCAGCTTCAATGTTTAGAAGGCGAGCACCTACTGTGCCCCAAGTTGTTGTTGCTGTGCTCCATGTACCTGAGAAGGTAGATACCAGTGGGTTGGTGCTATTTGCTGAGCTACCCAGCACTGTTTGAACAGCTGCCACTTCGTACTGTAGAGCGTTTACGTTATCAGCAATAACAGTATCTACTAGATCCTGTCGAGGGCTAAATGAGTGAACTAATAACGGATAGTCTGCTGGCATGTGTGCTCCTTAAGATTAGGGTCTTACTATACTATAAAAATCAATGTATTGCCTCTGGATACCTAGCTAAGCTTACAGGTCAGAGTCGTAGTTTGTCAGGTCTTCCCGCCTCATTTGCCAATGAAAGGTGGATCCTACCTCTTGACTGTTGTAGCACAGGTGGGTACTTTGCGGGGTTATGGTGTAGCAGTTAAAATCAAACTCGGCTGACTCCTGAAACCAAAGCCAATCTAAGGGCAACTTGATGCTTCTTTTTTTCACATCATCTAAAAGCTTTTGGGCACCGGTGCGGCTTAACATGTATCCAGTATTAGACCAGTTCTGGTAAGCTTTGGATACGTACATGTTTCCTATGCCATGCTTGTTTGGATCATATAGTGATAGGTCTCCGGTAGGTGCCCATAGGTGAAACTGATCCCAGCCTTCAGGCAGCTGCTCCATGTACATCTCAAGCAACTTCTTACAATCCTCTATTAATACTATGTCATCCTCAGCAAGAATAAGGTAGTCTGCGTCGGTCTTTAAAAAGTTTTTCCAAGCAACCCAATTGCTAGCCCACACACCCAGCTCACCATATCTCCAACCCACCCTACAAACTGCCCCTACAAACTGAGACCTATGGTCCATATACTTAGCTGGGCTGTACCCCTTAAGATCAACAATCTCTTTGAACTCAGGGTTCTCATCAAAGAACTTTTTAAGTGCTCTTGGTCCTGAGATTAATACTGTAGGGGTATCAAGCTCATCCCCAATATATTGAAGCTTGTGGTTTGCCTCACGCCACAGCTGTTCTCTATCAACGTCTTTGTCTGAGTGAAAGACTTTATATACAATATTAGTCATTTTTTTCATACTCTTTTTCTAACAGATTAACAAGTGCCAACGGGTTACGCAGACTTTCCCCAACATCTACTCCCCACTCACTGTAGGGTCCGCTTAGGTCCCATCTTTTCTGTGAGCTTTGAAAGCTAGATTTGATATGCGGTACAAGACTGCACGGCATATAGGCTGTAGGTAGGACAGTGTAAACTTTAAATACATCCAGTCTTTTTAAGATGTGCCAATCTACAGGTAGATCAATAGGGTTGACTTGTATCTCTGAGTATAGTTTGGATGCAGCTTTCTTGTTTATGACATAGCAGGCATTAGACCAGTCCTGGTACACCGTACAGACGTGGTCCTTATTAATGTGATGCTCATTTGGTTTGTAGAATACGTGGGTTGATGGGTCTACAAAGAAGTAGAATACTTCCCAATCCTCAGGGAGCTCATCCATGTAGGTATGCAGAGTTTGCATAAAGTCATCTTGGATAATAAGATCGTCTTCAAATAGGATAAGGCAATCTTGTGGGGCGTTTACAAATGCTTTCCAAGCAAGAAAGTTGCTAGCCCATACTCCAATCTCTCCATACTTCCAGCCATCTCTTTTAGAGAATTTTCTAATAACTTGAGACTTAGAGTAGTGCCCAGGGTTGTACCCTACAAGATCTATATTGAAATCCGGGTTTTCCTCTAACCACTCCCAACATTCTTTCTTATTAGTAAGAGAGATAGTGGGAGTTCCTAAAGGCGTAGTGATCTTACCCATATAGTCATGTATTTTTTGAGCATGTTGTTCACGCTCAGGGTTTCCCTTTACACTGTTTACTGTGTAAGTAAAAGAATAGAAAGCCATTTTAAACCGGGCTTACTGGCCAGTTAATCTCCTGAGGAAAACCTGCTTGGTCTGTAATGTCCAATAGATCTTGACGGTACTTAGCAATAACGGTCTTTTGTTCCTCGCTATAACTGTCCCAGCGAAGTGGGTTAGTAAGGATTGTATCTAAATAACGCAATCTAGAACCGCGCTCATTACGAGCCATCTCAGCTAGATACTCGTCTGTTGGGGGAGCAGGCGGTGAGTAATCTTCAATCTCTCCAGCATCACCGCTCATAATCTGAGCGTAGACCCATTGCCCTGTCTCTGCTACATCGTCTTTATCTGCAATGTACCCAACAGATTCTGTAACCCCATCAAGGGTTAAATCTACTATGCATTGAAAGCGCTGGTCTGAGCCTTCAATTAAACGTTTTACATCTCTTATATTACTTAGTGGATTGTTTTCCATTTTATTCTCCTATGCTACTCGTACGACAAAGGCCTGGGACAGCCCAGATCCTCTTGAAACCCATGTACCTGATAAAGTTGTTCCCCCTGAAGCCCCAGATGCAGCACAGGGTTGAAGAACACCCATAGCATTATCGTACACCGCAACAAACGGGTAGACTCCGCTACCCCCGCTACTAGCGGCGGGTGAAGCCATTAGCGACGGTCCAGTGTAGTATCTTCCCCAACCATCTAATGGAATAGGGCTAGTTCTACTATTATATTGCTTTGTATCTATAAGCAGATATGTGCCAACAGCATAGTTAGTAGCGTTGTGAGCAGTGTTACCATCCAACACACGCCAATTTGCTGACTGCTGTTTGGTCCCATCATTGTAGGTAATAAAATTACCATCTACTGTCATAGTCATGCGACTCTCCTAAACACCTGGTAGAAATACTGCTCATCAATATAGTCAGCGTCGCCTGTCCAACCAGAAGCTCTCCATACACCAGGAATAGCGGTGTAGTTAGTATTTGATGCGGGAAAGTTTACAACAGAAGAAACAGATGTGATAAAACCAGTTACAGCTTGATTGGCCGCACCTGTGTACGGCCCACCTCCTTGAACATAGTTCCAATACCAAGTAGGCCAAGGAACCAGGTATCCGGCAGTTCCATTTACTGCCACAGCGTCATTTACATAAGATTGCGGGGTCTTTGGGTTTACCTGAATAGACATAACAAAAGCCCCAACTGCATAACCAATTGAATAATTTCCACCGATTGCAGCAATGTACGGGCTTGAAGTATATGAGTTGCCGCTATTTGCGGTTAGAGTTGTACCTGTTAAAGTAAAAGCCATTATGCAACACGCTCCAATAAAACAAAGTAACCGTTAGTCTGATTAATGCCTGCTCCACAGGCCATTCCCCTAGCCCTCCATGAACCAGCCATGTTACCGGACCCTAAAGCAAAATAGGATTGTGAACCGTGTCTAGAGTCGTCTGCTGGAAGCGAAACGTTTACTGCAGGTGAAACGTTTTGTACGTTTGCGTATGTATATCGTCCTGTATAGTACATGGAATTAGTCATGTTCATCGCAAAAACAAACGACCCTCCAGTTGAAAAACCGCTGCCGTTAGCATTAAAAATAGTATTGGCTAATATAATGTGACCAATGTTATAACTTTGAGATGTTCTAGAAGTGTTAGTATCTGGCGTTAATGAGCCAGTAGCCCCACCCCAAGTAGAGCCATCAGTAAAGGTAACAGTTGTGCCAGAAATACTAGTCGCCATTGTTAGCCCCTAAGTTCTTTTACTTGCTCCTCAAGAGAAGCGATCTGAATAGATTGTTCTTTAACTGCCTCAATGAGCAATGCTACCATATTCTGGTAAGCAACAGACAAGGTGCCTTCTTTATCTTCTAGTACTAGCTCTGGGGCGACCTTCTGTACCTCTTGAGCAACAACACCCATCTCAAGTGTCTCAGAACCAATACGGTTGTAGTTGTAACCTGTCAGTGCTTTTACCTTATCAAGGGCGCCTGTAAGAGGAGTTAAGTTCTCCTTAAGACGAGCATCAGAGTTAATCGTCAGTGTTCCAGAAAGAGTTAAGTTACCAGCAATAGTCTGTCCACCAATGCTTGTAATCAAAGATAGCCAAGCAGTTGTTCCAGAGTTGTTTGTAGAGCGGATGTAGAAGTTGCTGTTATCAAAGAATGAACCAGCAATTTGCATTGAATAATAATTAGCATTATTAGAGTGAGTAGACGCAATCAAGTGATACCAAGAGCTTGTTACAGGCCAACCATTTGCGGTTGAGGTAGAGCTCTGCTCCCAAAAACCAGAGTTAACACGTGAGGTAAGGTTAGTTCCTGTGGAGCTTGATGCACCATTTAGATATGTTGCGTAGGTAGCGCTGCCTGCAGAGGTAGCGGTAGCAGCGTTACCAGTAGTTGTTGTAGCAGTAGCTGCGTTACCAGTGATGTTAATTCCCCAGTTACCAGAAGCACCGCCACCAGTAAGGGTAGGGGAGTAAGAGGTGTAGTTTGCAGTAGTTAAACCGTTAGTAGCAGTAGCGGCGTTACCATCAATGCTTACCCCGGTAAGTGTCTGGGAAGCAGATGCGCGGTTATTAGCAATAGAGGTTGTACCAACAAAGAAAGTGTTACCAAGAAGACAAGCAGTTCCTGTAGTTGCTGGAAGAGTAAATGTAGTTGTACCTGCTGCAGCTGATGCTTGAACTGTAGTAGTACCAGAGGTTGAGCCTGGGAACGCCACGCTTGTAATTCCAGTAAGGGCAAGGTTTGCTGTTGTGCGGTTTAAAGCTACTGAGGTTGTACCAATAAATAAAGCGGAGTTACCTAAGATAGTAGATGAAAGGGTTCCACCAGTTAGGTTAGATGCAGTAAGTGTTCCCCAAGATGCTGTTGTTCCATCAGTAGTTAGATACTTACCACTGTTACTTGTCTGCGTAGGAAGGGCATTTAGAGTTGCCCAAGACGCACTAGTTCCATCAGTAGTTAAAAACTTACCGGAGTTAGATGCTTGGCTTGGTAGGCTTACAGGAGCTGCAGCCCACTTAAGACCTGTTGCTTGAGCACTATCTGCTGTAAGCAAGTAGCCGTCTAATCCGACAGTGACGTTAGTAAAGGCAGTTGTAGAGTTACCTACAAAGATTCCACCCTTGGTAGTTGCGCTTAGGCCTGTTCCACCGTTGGCAATAGTTAAGTCATTAGTAAGAGTTAAGTCAGTAGCAGAGATTGCACCGGTAAAGGTAGCACCCGCTAGAGGGGCGTATACAGCCGCAACTTGAGCAGCTGTAACTTTCCCATTAAGTTGGGTCTGAACGTCGCTTGTAAGGCCTGCTAGGTACTGTATTTGGGCTGCTGTGACTGAGCCAATAGATGCAGATGCAAGAGTAGTGGATCCTAAGACTCGTAAAGAGCCTGATACTACGGTGTCACCCGTGGTGTTTAGCGAACTAACAACAAGAGGTTCTCCGTAGATATGGTTAAGCTTGTTTAAAGCCACCTTGAAGCCTCCTTATGCTTGTGCTTCAGTCCAGGATAGACGTCCGTTAACAGTTGATGTAGTTACGTTTGCTGCGCTGAGGTTACGTACAGTGATAGTTACAATATCTGGACCATCAGGGAAGACGTTAGAGCCATCTGTAGAGCCAGTAGTTGTAGTACCTCCAGCAAGAACAGAGTTACCAAGTTCACGAACAGTTGACAGGTCTTGAGCAACCACAGAAGCTTCGTTAGTAACTGTGCTTACGAAGTAGGAAAGAATTGGCTCCCCACCTGTAATGGTTGTATTAGCTGCGTGGTACTGAACCTGTGAAAGGCTTGAGCCACCAACGTTTACCCAGTTGTTACCTGTAGCAGTGTTTACTCTACCGTTCAAGATAACTTCAATAAGATAGATACCAGGAGCAGCTGCACCAGAAGCTACGGACTGTGCAAGTACGTCCATCTGCTTAAGGGTTAGCTGCATACGGTTAACCAGTTCACGCTGACCAAATGTACCGACCATTCCGTTATCTACAGATGGTGCTACACGAAGGCTTAGAAGACCGTAACGGGTAGTTGTGCTACCGCGAGGGACTGTAAGTGCTGTAGCCATACCTGTCTGGAAAATGTAGGCCTTATCTTCATCAAAACGACCATCCATAATAACTGCAGAACCCCAGTGGCTAGTTCCTGTTGCTACGTGGCGTGAGTAAAGACGAACTGGAATAGGCGCAGTTGCAGAGTATGTAAAGGTAGTTGCTGCAGAAGCTCCACCTGTTGCACCTGTATTTGGGTTAATAACTACGTTAGTAAGTCCGCGAGTTAAACCAGTAAAAGTTGTTGCAGTCTTACCTGTGTACGATACGTACTCAATCGCACCTGTCGCACCTGCTGCTGCAATAAACAACGTTCCAGCTGATGGGAAGTCAGCGGTACTTGCAACTGAGATAGATGATGCAGAGCTAGCAGCAGTCGCTGCTAAAACTGTGCGTGGTGTGTCGTTAGATGCTTCATATCGTGCAGGCAAGTTACCTGAGCGCATGTATGCAGCGTTCTTAATGTTAGCGTGAGTCATGCGGTGTACATAGATAACTTCACCAAACTCGTCCTTAACACCAAAGCGAATTGCTCCAGCACCATACCAAGCGTAGTCAATGTAGAACATCTGCATCTTAGAAAGATTGAGAACCATACCTGATGGGCCAGTTCCGTCAAGACGGTCAATATTAAATTGGGACTGAGCCACTTTAAAGTCAACAGTCTTGCTTACAACACCGCCGTTTGTGATAGACGGACCACGGTACTCAGGGAAGATAAACATAGAAGTATCGCTAGCGATAGACTCTACTGAGTAAGTTGTTCCACGGATAACAACTTTGTCTCCAGGAGTTAGTTGAGTAGAGAAAGAAGTATTTGTTCCTGTAACGGTCTGTGAGCCTTGCGTTGTAGCCACTTCTCCAGAAATCTGCTCTGTTGAGTCGCGGCGTACAGCGTTAAAGTTTTGCCCGTCATACTCAAAGAACATACCGTTTTGGTCATCAAACATACCAATACGAACTTGAGCACCGTACCAGTTTGTAGGAGCTATGTTGATAGGCCATCCTGGTGCAGGAGTTGTTGCAGGAACAGAGCTTGCAACGTAAGTAAACGATAGAGGAGTTGGTACAGAGGCTACTGTCCAAGTTCCGTTGTACGCAGCATCTGTTGAACCAGATACAAGGATGGTTGCTCCAACACCAAGGAAGTGCTCATAATGAGTAGTGACTGTTACAACGTTAGAAGAAGAGGTGACTGCGTCAACAGCAAACACTGGCTTCATCATTGAGCCTGTTGAGAACTGAATACCCTTACCTGATTGGTAACGGAAGTATTTACGTGTCTGACGAACAACGCGAGAGCCAGGAGCAGAAATACCAGTTGTAAACTTAACACCACCATCAAATGCACGGTGAATAGATTGGGAACCTGTACGTGGAGTAAGCGAGGTTGCTAATGCTGTGATTGCTCCTGAAGGAGCGTCAACAACTGAGAATGTAAATGTATTAGCGGTAGGAGTTGTAGCAACTTCCCAAGCACCGTTAGGTGGATTAGATGTAGCTGCTGTAGTTCCCTTGATAAACACTAGGCATCCAGGAACAAGACCGTGAGCGTTAGTTGTTGTTGCGGTTACTGTTGTTCCAGAGGCTGTAAATGCCGCACCTGCTGTAGCAGAAACTGGGATTGTTGAAGCTGAGTAATCTAACGCCTTATAGATAAAGGTCTTAGTAGCATCTAGGATAGAGCCGTTTGTAAGAATGTTGGCACGTGAATAGTATGTAAATGTGTCGTTAGAAACTGTTGTTGTTGCTACAGAGCGAACCATGAACCAGCCGTTTGCGTATGGGTCATTTGTATCTTGGATAAAGAACTTATCGCCCACTACAAGCCCGTGAGCTGAAGAGGTAACAACAGTTACAAGTCGAGAAGAACCTGTTCCTGTGACGGCTGTAACTGTACGGGCACCACCTGAAGGCTGAGCAACAGGGTCCTGAATATCGTAGTACTGGCAAGGCTTGTTGTTTACAGCGCTTAATACTTCCCACTTAGTAGGCTGGGTGCCGTATTCAAAGTCGGTATCAATAAGGGACTGAGGAGTAGACACACGCATCTTTTGTACAGGATCTTGTAGGGCTTCTCCTGGAAGGATACGTTCTGCAAACTCATCAATGGTGAATTGAAGCTTGTCAGAAAGCGTCATTGCTGTTGTGTTGTAATTCAATACAAGAGTAGTTGTTCCGTTGTTGCTTGAATCAATGACGGCTGTGTAGCTGGTTGCCTTAAGGCTAGGGTCTGAAAAGTTATAGATGACCTGGTTAGTGGTCACGTTGGTAATAAGCAGCAGACGCTCTCTAGGAATGTAGCGCGGAATTACAACTGTTTTTGTGGATGGCGTAAAGGTATAGTGCGTTTCCAACAAAATTTTTCTAGCCATTATTTAACCCTTTTCTAGGCATACTTAGCCTCCTAATAAAATATCCACTGGTTTGAATGGATACCCTTTTTTAATGGTATTTACGTTTGGTCCTAGCATTACTCTACCGTCAAAAGTAGAACCTGCAGGTGGAACTTCCGTAAATGCTATCCAACCATCACTGTCCAGTATGAATCCGTCTAAGGGTAACATGGACTGCCATACATAATCAGGATAACTAGGGGTTTGTACTATTCCATTTAGGTTAATCATTAACCGTAAAGGATTGTACAAATCAACTTTAGTCCCTTCAAACCTAGGCTCAAATCTGCTGGTAACACCGTCAAAGGTGTATCGCAGGTCATCCAGAGGAATGATGTCTGGAAGGTACGGAAGACTTGCAAAAATCAAGTCGTCAACGTATTTCTTGCTAGTAGCATCAGCATTGTCTACAGGAGTTAAAGGTACGTGGACGTGACCTGTAAATGTAGGGCTTTCTGTACGAGCAACAGCTGTAGATATATACGGCTCAGCAATTGGGGTAGCTGCCCAAGTACCGATGGTTACGTATCCA
>Ga0222712_10001244_pt1 | contig 32210 bp, 52 predicted proteins | sample C33_657DmetaG_FD_165043 | JGI IMG/M metagenome (GOLD analysis project Ga0222712, IMG submission 165043) | Estuarine water microbial communities from San Francisco Bay, California, United States - C33_657D | ecosystem: Environmental > Aquatic > Marine > Unclassified | place: USA: California...
CTGCTGTTGATGTTGTTGCTGGCGCATTGGGTAAGTCAACACAAGGCGCACAAGCATCATCTAAACTTAAAGCAATTCAAGGTGCTTTGGTTGCCAAGATGCCTAAGATGTCAGGCCCACAGTCTGATAAGGATGTTTTGCTTTATCGTGAAATGGCTGGTCAAGTTGGTGATTCAACATTGCCTAACGAAACTCGTAAAGCTGCACTTCAGACTATTCGTGAGATTCAAGAGCGTTATGCAAAAGTCCCAGAAGGCTCTAGCAAACCCGCACCTGAAGTTTCAACTCCATTTAAGTTTTCTCCTGCAAAAGAAGACCGCTATCAGCAATGGCTTAAAAAGCAAGGTGGTTAATAATGGATGAACTAGAAGAATTTGAGTTCAGACGCAGATATGAAGCTGAAAAGGCTTCATCTGCTAAACCTATTGCATGGTCAGATGTTCCACTTGAAGCTGTAAAGAGTTTTGGGCCATCTGTTGCAAACATGGTTGGTGACATTTATCAAGCTGTCACAAGCCCTGTGCAAACAACTAAAGCCGTCTTAGACCTTGGTGCTGGCATCTTGCAGAACGCATTGCCAGAGCGACTTGTTCAAGCTGTAGGCGAAGACAAAGCAAGCCGTGATTTAGCTTCTAAAGTTGGTCAGCATTATGTCCAACGCTATGGAAGTGTAGAAGGTGCTAAGAAAGCATTGGCTACAGACCCTGCTGGCGTAATGGCTGACCTATCTACTGTGCTAACTGCTGGTGCTACATTGCCTACTCGTTTAGCACCTTCATTATCTACTGCTGCTCGTGCTGTTGACCCATTATTGCTATCAGCTAAAGGTTTAGCTAAAACGGCTGAGATTGGTGGTCAAGGTGTTAAACAAGCACTTGGTTTGACTACAGGCGTAGGTGGCGAGTCTATTGGTCAAGCCTATAAAGCAGGTTTGGCTGGTGGAGAAGCTGCTGAGGCACTCAAAGCAAATATGCGTGGCAATGTAGAGCAAACTGCTGTTCTTGATGCTGCCAAACAGAATCTTGCAGAGTTAGGTCGCCAGCGTCAGCAAGCCTATCGTGCGAATATGCAAAACATCAAAGGTGATAAGTCTGTTCTTGATTTCACAGGAATTGATAAAGCCTTGTCTGATGCTCAATCTAAAGTTGTCTTTAAAGGCAAAATTAAGAATGAGGCTGCTGCACAGAAATTATCTGAAGTTGAGGCTAAAGTTGCAGACTGGAAATCTTTAGACCCTGCTGACTTCCACACTCCTGAAGGCTTAGATGCTTTAAAACAAAGTATTGGTGAGACTTTGGAGAGTATTCCATTTGAATCTACTCAGCAACGACTTGTTGTTGGCGAGGTGTACAACGCTGTTAAGAATGAAATTAACAAGCAAGCACCAACATACGCCAAAACAATGAAGGCTTATGCTGACGCTAGTGAGCAAATCAAAGAGATTGAAAAAGCATTGTCTTTAGGCAAGAAAGCCTCTGTAGATACTGCAATGCGTAAGTTGCAGTCTTTAATGCGTAACAATGTCAATACAAACTATGGTCAACGCTTGAAGTTGGCTCAAGAGTTAGAAGCTGCTGGTGGTCGCCAGTTAATGCCATCATTAGCAGGTCAATCATTGAATCAACTTGTTCCTCGTGGCATCCAAGGTGCTACAAGTATTCCAACAAGTTTGGGTGCTTTTAGTCTTGGTGGTTTGCCATTAACATTGGCTTATGGTGCTGTTTCATCTCCTCGTTTGGCTGGTGAAGCTGCTTATGGCGCAGGTCGTGTTGCCAAAGGTCTTTTGGATGTGCAAAACAAAATGCCAAACATAGACTACCCAACTATGTTCAACTTGTTATATCAAGCTGGACAACCAAGAAAAATTGATTTAACTGGCATGGCTAACCCCGATTGAGGATTAAATAATGGCAAAGACCAAGATTTCAGAATACAGCAGTACCGCTAATAACAATACTGACATTAACAGTATTAACTTAGCGGAGGGTATGGCCCCAAGTTTGGTCAATAATGCCATCCGCACCTTGATGGCTCAGTTGAAGAACTTTCAAGATGGTTCTGCTGGTGACAATGTAACTGTTGGTGGTAACTTATATGTGACTGGCACATCTACCATGACAGGTGCAATTACTGCTTCTGGTGGTATCAATGGCAATCTAACATCGTCTTCTGCAACGATTACTGGCGGTACTATCAATGGTGCTGTTATCGGTGGTTCATCTGCCCAAGCAATTACAGGAACGAATGTAACGGCTACTGTCGGGTTTACTGGCCCATTGACAGGCAATGTAACTGGTAACACCACAGGAACTCACACAGGTGCTGTAACAGGTAATGTGACTGGTAACCTGACAGGCAATGTCACAGGTAATGTAACGGCTGCTTCTGGTACTTCAACATTCAACAATGTGACCATCTCTGGCTCATTGGATATGGATTCTGGTACATCAGCAACCATTACTGGCTTGGCTAACCCTGTAAACGATTCTGACGCTGCCAACAAGGGTTATGTAGATGCACTAGCCCAAGGTATTGATGCTAAAGCCTCTTGTGTTGTGGCTACAACGGCTAACATCACATTGTCTGGTACACAAACAATTGATGGCATTGCGGTATCTGTTGGTGACCGAGTTCTGGTTAAAGACCAATCTACTGCTTCACAGAATGGTATCTATCTGTGTGCCTCTAGTACATGGACTAGAACAACAGATGCAAACACATGGGATGAGTTGGTTGCTGCTTTTACCTTTATTGAGAAGGGTACGACACAAGCCAACAATGGTTATATCTCAACGATTACTGCTGGTGGTACTTTAGGCACTACAGCAGTTACCTTTGCTCAATTCTCTGGTGCAGGTCAGATTACTGCTGGCGCAGGTTTGACAAAGACTGGTAACACTATTGATGTTGGCACAGCGTCTTCTAGCCGTATTGTTGTTAACTCAGATAATATCGACTTGGCAGCTTCTGGCGTAACAGCAGGAACTTATAAGTCTGTTACTTCTGACGCTTATGGACGAATCACAGCAGGAACTAATCCAACTACTCTGAGTGGTTTTGGCATTACAGATACTTACACATCTGCCCAGATTGATACGCTGTTTGGTTCAACAAGTTCTGCTGCGACAAGTGCTGCTGCTGCTGCTACTTCTGCATCTAATGCTTCAACGAGTGCTACAAATGCCTCTACAAGCGCAGGAAATGCCTCTACAAGCGCAACGGCTGCTGCTGCTAGTGCTACGGCTGCTGCCTCTACTTATGACCAGTTTGATGACCGATATTTAGGTTCTAAGTCAACTGCACCTACTGTTGACAATGATGGAAATGCCCTGTTGACTGGTGCTTTGTACTGGAATACAGCAGTCAATACTTTGTATGTTTGGACTGGTTCAACTTGGACACAAGCAGCATTTACAGCAAGTGGTTTCTTAACTGCTGCTAATAATCTGTCTGATGTTGCTAGTGCATCTACTGCTAGAACTAATTTGGGTTTGGCAATTGGTACAAATGTCCAAGCATGGGATGCAGACCTTGATACATGGGCTACAAAAACTGCCCCATCAGGAACTGTTGTTGGTACATCAGATACACAGACTCTGACAAACAAAACTCTGACTGCACCAACAATTGCATCTGCTAACTTAACAACAGCATTGACTGTTGCTGGTTCTGCTGGAACAAGCGGTCAAGTATTGACTTCTGGTGGTTCTGGTGCTGCGCCTACTTGGTCAACTCCTACTGCTGGTGGTGAAAACACTTTTGTAGCTACAGGTTCTATTACTCAAGGTAATCCTGTTTCTTTAAGAAGTGATGGAACTGTTGAATTAACAACAGGTTCTTTAGGTGCATACAGCGCAGGAACTGCATCAGGATATTTCACGGCAACTGGTACATCAAATGGACAAGTTGTTTTTGATATTAGCGCAGACAGATATGTGTTTATTTATAGCAATGATGCTATTGGTGGCTATCCTGCTGCTAAAGTTGGAACTCTATCTGGTACAACTTTTTCATATGGTACTGAGGTAATTCTTGAAAGTTCTTATGCTTATCAAGGTGTAAGAGGTGTGTATGAGCCAGTAGCACAAAAAACTGTTATTTTTTCATCTCCAGCAAATACTGTTAGGTCATGGGTGTGTACTGTTTCTGGTAGCACACTTACAGTAGGTGGTGGTGCAGACTTTGCAAGCACAAACACGCTAAATAGTTTTTGCGTTTCATATCATCCGCCATCTGGCAAAATTGTTGTTGGATACAGTCAAGGTGAAGTGCGTTTGAAAATGGGTACTGTATCTGGCACTAGCATTTCTACTGGAAGTCAATATGTAGTTGCATCTGGCTCTCAGACTACCATGTCTCTTGCATACCATGCAGCAAGCGGAAATATGGCATATTTTTATAATACTGGAACAGGTTATTGGAACGCTAACGCTTTTTCAATTTCTGGAACAGTTCCCACTATTGGTAGTCAATACAGTAATACAACTGCATTGTTAAGTAGTTCATCATTTTCATCAGCCGTTTATTCGCCAACTAGCCAAAGAATACTTTTTACTTTCCCTAACTACGATGGCGGTTATTTCATAAGAACACAAATTGTTAATGTTAGTGGAACAGTAATAACTTTTGGAAACATTAGTTCCATAAGTGGAATTGAATCTTATTCTGGACAAACTGTATATGACACAACATATAGTAGATTAAATTTAATTATATGTAACGATACCGCCCAGACAGCATCGTTTTATAGCGGTACAGATTCAACAACTGCTGTCACTTGGTCTTCCGCAGTCAATGTTGGTAGTGGTACATATAATAGTTCTGGGCAAAATGCTTTTGGTATTGCCTACAACCCAACAGGACAAAATACTGCTGTGTCCATAAGGCGTTCAGGTAATTCAGGAAATCAAGGTGCTTTATTGACTGCATCTGTTACGACTAATTACACAACATGGCTTGGATTTAGTAATCAAACAGTTACAAATGGACAAAATGTTGCTGTAACAACTTTATCTGGCGCAAATAATTATCAATCTGGTTTAACTATAAATTCTGTTTATTACATAAATGCTTTTGGAGTAGTAAGTACATCTTCTTCATCTGCTGTTAAAGTAGGTAGAGCATTATCGGCAACAAAACTTTTAGTAACAGAGGCTAACGCATGAAAACAGTTGTAAGAAATAACAGCAATGTATCTTTGTATTTATTACCTGATGACATGGAAGTTGTCATTGGTACTGAAAACATGACTCTTGGTAATCCTGTTCAATATCTTGTACTTGATTGCAATACATCAAACTGCACTTTAATTGAGAATGTTACAGACCCTACTAATTGGAAGGGTGGAAACTATCTTTATGTTAATGGTGCATGGGAAGCTAATCCTGCTTGGATTGAGCCTACTGTATAAGGTAAGTTATGACTTCAGTAACAAATGAAGCCATAACTGCCAAAGCAGCATCAGTAGCTACTTATGGTGGCTCTGGTGCAGCAGTAATTTTTGGTCTAACAGCTAATGAATTTGCTGCTGTATCTGGTGTTGTGATTGCGGTGATTGGTTTATTCGTAAACATCTACTTCAAGCACCAGCATTTGAAAATTGCTAGAGCATCGGCTAAACCTGCTGATGATGAAAAATGAAAGATTGGCTGTTAGCTTTCACTAGCGCAGCCCTTCTTTGTATAACCATTGTTTGGTGTGTCTACATAATTTTGTGGACATGGTATTTATAGAGTTTTTACTAGCTGTATCTATTGAGTACAGGTGTGTTAAGTGGGCTTGGGTGGGCGATGTCTACAACAGGAAAGTCTACTGTATTGAATGGAAAAAGGTAGATAAAAAATGATTCCTTTAGACCCGATAGCGGCTCTTGATGGCTTACAAAAAGCTATCGGCATGGTTAAGAAAGCCAGTAAGGTAGCCAATGACCTAGGTGGGCTTGCGCCTATGCTTGGGCAGATGTTCAATGCCAAGAGCCAAGCTACTAAGGCAATGCTTCAAGCCAAGCGTGAGAAGACTGGTAGCAACATGGGTACGGCACTTCAGATTGAGATGGCTTTAGAGCAAGCCAGAGCATTTGAAGAAGAACTCAAGATGCTGTTCATGCAGACTGGCAAGATTGATGTCTGGAACAAGATTAAGGCTCGTCAGGCAGAGATGGACAGGGATGATGCTAAAGAACTTAGCGCATTAAAAGCTGAGGAAAAAAAACTCAAGCAACAGGAACAAGAGCAGTTGGAAATGGCTATGTTGATTGGCGGGATAGCGTTCGTTCTACTTCTCGTTGGTATCGGCATAAACGAAATGATTGATTTCTGCCAAACAACTAAACGCTGTGGGCGATGAATGAGTATCAGAAACAATTTGACCAATGGCTCAAAATATTCGTGCGAATGTGTGTCGCATGGTGGGTGCTTGGGTTTCTCAAGTTTCTGCCTAACGATTTGTCAGACAAGATAGTAAATAAATTTCTAGCTTACATAGGACTAGGATGAAAATCACTACTTATCAAGCCAATGCAAGGATGTTGTGGGAGGCTCATAGGGTGATACACCAACAAAATATGCAAAGACTTGCTGAGTTAAATCGTCAAGCTGAACAACAAACCAAAGCCTATGAAGTCAAGACTCAATGGGTCAAACCTAATTCTGTGGACACAATGGCATGAAATATCTACTGATTTTTATAGCACTTATGCTATCGGGATGCGAAGACAGATACAGATACAAGTGTCAGAATCCAGACTTCTTCCATGCTGAAGAATGTCAAAAGCCTAAGTGCTTATTTACTCAGCAATGTCCAGAATACTTAGTAGCACCAATTCTTGAGAAAAAGGTTAACGATGTCCCAGAAGCCAAACCTAACAACTGAAGAATTTGAAGTCCGAGTGTGGGGGTTTGTGGTCATTGTGGTGACCTGCATCTTGTGCTTTATTGTGATTGCCCTGCTCTACTCTGTGACCTTTGTGACACAGCCTATCAAGAGCATGGCCCCGATTGACCAAGCCTACACCAAGATGCTCAACGACATTGTTCTGCTTATCGTAGGCGGTATCGGTGGCGTGATGACCAAAAGAGCAGCAGGTGCAGCATCTAAGATGTTTAATCCTCCGATGCAACCCATGTGTCAACCAATGGGTTTTAACGGCTCTATGGGTGGTTATAACTCGTCCTATGCGCCTACGCAGTCTGCGTATGGTTTACCTAGTAAACCATTTGGTGCAATGCCAGTTTGGAAGAATCCAGAACTAGATGAATCATGGACTCCTCCTCCTCCTCCAACTACGCCTCCAGAGCATCTTGAGGATGACCAAGAGCGTGAGGAAATTGCACAAGCAAGAAAAGAGGCTGAATGATGCTACCTATCCCACTACCTTGGCTAATTGTTGGTGTTTTGGTATCTCTCTTTGGTACATACCGAGTAGGGCATCACTATGGTTGGCTAGAGCGTGATAACGACATGAAGTTAGCCATTGCTAAAAAGAACGATGAAGCTAGGGAGTTAGAGAAGAATATGACTTCCAAGCTGTCAGACCAAGAGACTAAACTGAGAAAGGCACAAGATGAAATTGCTAAAAAGAAGTCTGCTATGCACGAGCTTGCTAGGACTGGTAAGTTGCGCCTCCCAACCGCCAGTTGTCCACAAGCCAGCGCAAATCCCGCCACTCCCACAGGAGATAGCACCGATGCAAGCGAACTTGAGCGACAGACTATTGCAACTCTTATCGACATCGCAGCCGAAGGAGACAAAGCAATCACCAAACTCAACTCCTGTGTCGCAGCCTACAACGAAGTAAGGAATCTAGTAAATGGTCAATAAACAGCAACTACAATCAATGCACATTGATGAGCAATGGGTAGAGCCGTTGAATGAGACTTTTGCTAAATTTGATATTTCTACACCAATTAGACAAGCATCATTTATTGGTCAAGCAGCGCATGAAAGTGGAAACTTTAAGAAATTGCAAGAAGGCTTAAGTTATTCTGCTGAACGACTAATGAAAATATGGCCTAAGCGTTTCCCAACATTAGAGATGGCTCAAAAGTATGCTCGTAACGAAAAAGCATTGGCTAATAATGTCTATGCAAATCGTATGGGAAACAGAGATGAAGCATCTGGTGATGGGTTTCGGTTTTCTGGAAAAGGTCTTTTTCAGCTAACTGGTCATTCAAACTTCTATCATGCTGGTCAAGCATTAGGAGTTGATTTAGTAATGCAACCAGAACTTGTATTAACACCAAAATATGCTGCACTTACAGCAGGATTTTTCTGGTCAACTCATAAGTTGAATCAATATGCCGACTCTCGTGATTTCTTGATGATGACTAAGAAAATCAATGGAGGCATCATTGGTCTGGATGACAGAATCAAACATATCAATCATGCCTTGGATATATTAAATGGCTAATATACCAACTCAACAAGATGCAGAACTGTTCGCACAAAGCGTAAAAAAATGGCAACAGGTGCTGTCTCTTGGTGATTGGAGAATTGAAAAAGGCATAAAGCCAGCCAAGGGTGCAATGGCATCTGTTGAATTTACTGATAACGCTAGATTGGCGGTTTATCGGTTAGGTGATTTTGGTGCAGAAAAGATAACACCCGAATCACTTGATAAGACTGCACTACACGAGTTACTGCATATCTTTTTGCATGACTTGATGTGTGTAGCTACAGACCCAAAGTCCTCTGATGAGGATATTGAAATGCAAGAGCATAGGGTTATTAACTTGCTAGAAAACCTATTGACCAAGGATTCCAATGGGCGCACATAATCAGACTTGCACAGATGTTGAATTTATCAAGCTGTGGGGCGAACTTAAATCAGCAGCGAAAATTGCAGAACACCTTGATATTGCATTAAGAGCAGTTTATCAGCGTAGACGTTGGATAGAGGAAACCTACAAGATTAAGCTAGGTGCTGATGACCATCGTGGTGCTAAATACGATTCTAGCAGACCAAAATCCTATTCTCCTTTGAAGCAAATAAACCTTGGCATAGAGGATGGAGTGGTGTTGGTGTTCTCTGATGCTCATTTTGTGCCGCACCAACGCACTACAGCCTTTAAAGGGCTTCTATGGGCTATCCAAGAGTTCAAGCCTAAAGCGGTGATATGCAATGGTGATGCTTTTGATGGTGCGTCTATATCTCGTCACGATGCTTCTGACCAACCACAGACTTCTGTTATTCAAGAGTTAAAGGCTTGTCAGGCAATGTTGGGTGAGATTGAAGAAGCAGCTAAAGCAGAACGACACAATGTAAAGCTAATCTTTACATACGGCAATCACGATGCTCGATTTGCTACTCGTCTGGCAAACAATGCGCCTCAGTTCAAAGATGTTCAAGGTTTTAAATTACCAGACCATATCCCAGATTGGGACTTCTGTTGGGCTTGTTGGCCTACAGAGGAGGTCATTGTGAAGCACCGATACAAGGGTGGTGTTCATGCCACACACAACAATACTGTAAACGCTGGTGTGTCTATCGTTACTGGTCACTTGCACTCATTAAAGGTTACGCCTTTCTCTGACTACAATGGATGTAGATACGGAGTAGATACAGGAACTCTTGCAGAGCCTGATGGCCCACAGTTCACTTATGGTGAGTTAAATCCATCTAATCACAGGTCAGGCTTTGCGGTGCTGACCTTTTTTAATGGCAAGCTGTTATGGCCTGAGCTAGTCCACAAGTTCGATGAAAACATGGTGGAGTTTCGTGGCGATGTTATTGATGTGAGTTTATTTTGAGTGCTTGGCTAATTATTCTCACAGGGGCAATCTACGCCTACATAGCTGGTGAGCAGCTTTTGAAAGATAACCCACATATGGCTATTGTCTATGCAGGTTATGCTTTTTCAAATGTCGGACTCTACCTTCTTGCGAAGTGATTTAACTGCTCTGTACTTAACATTCCATTCATGTTCTTCTTGAAACTTAATGAAGTCATAGAATGTTTTAACTACATCAAAGTCTTCAGTTTCAATGGTTATCTTGTCTCTGAAATAACCAAAGTGCATTTCAAATTTCACGATGACTCCTTGACGAACAGTCCATTAGGCAAAAGCGTACCCCTACGATTCTTTATCTGGTCGTATGCAACTTCCATACAGTCTACCAGATTGATGTCTTGCAAAGCACAGTAATTAACAAGGCAGACCATGACATCACCAACAGCGTCCACAATAGCTTCCTTGTCTTTCTTAATGGTTGCATCTGCTAGTTCTCCCATCTCTGACATTGCTTTTAGAAGCTGAACTTCTGGTGTACTGTTAGGAATAATCTTACGAGCCTCTGCCCATTGGATTATTTTTATTTCTACATTTGCGTATGACATATCTATCCTTTTGAGTTTGCAAATTCGTACCACATCACATAAAAGTCTTTCAAAAAATCAAGACCCTCACCAATCTTTACGCACCTACCTAGCACTATCTGGAACACACTACCAACTTCTGTTTGTTCTTTGTCTGTGTTACCAATAATGACCAGTACAGTAAATTTAGGCACTTGAGCAAAAGCCTGTAATAGCAACTCTTGCCCCTTTGCCATTTTCTCGTTTGGCTTTTTCCATTCACCAATTAAGAAGTGTCCTCTCCTCTCGCAAATCATGTCTATGTTGCTAGGCAAGAAATGCGAGTTTTCGGGAATCAACCCTCGGAAATCACGGAAGTCAGTATGACTAGCCAGAGAATTCCGCATTTGATTAGGTGGGGTACTCATGTTCGTCCGCTATTTCTAGCCATTTTCCCCCGAAACTCAGAAAGGCGCATCGTCCTCAAATTCTTCTTGCTTTACCTTTTTCTTAGGCTGCACATCTGCGTTCTTATTCTTGACAGACAAAGACATGAACTTAGCACCATCTTTGCTGACCTTAATCCATGCAGATAGCCAGTAGTCTGTGCCATCTACGTTAATGCTTCCTTTGTAATCAGGAAATTTAGCATCGTCTTTGCGGTCATTCTTAAAGAGTGAGCCTCGATTTGTGTTGTCGTATTCCATTTAAACTTCCTTTGCTTTCTTGATGGCGCTTCTTACATTGCTTGGCATCAAAGTCCAAAGAGCAACCTTTTGGTCAGCTTCTAAGTTCTCTTTCTCCAACCTAACCCAAGCAGCCTTTGGGTCTTTTTCACAAATAGCAATTAGTTCAACTGCTAGTTCATCGAGATACCTAAGTTCTTCAATAGGTAACTCATCTCGTATTCCTTGCGCTGGTGCAATGACTGGTGCTTTCTTTTCTTCCTTGAGTGGCGCAGAGGAATCCAGAGCGTCATGCTCAACAATCTCCATTGCTGTAACCCATAGGTAACGTCTTGTGTAGGTTTCTACAGCCCCTAGGTTCTGGATAGGATGGCAGCCTTTTAGGTTAGCATCTGCCATTGGTGAAGTAATGATGATGTTAGTGCCATCTTCAACATCTGTGATTGTAAGACTGGCTATCTCTGAATCATAAGATACTACGCCACATAACCCAACTTCAAAAAAGATTTCATTGATAGTTGGGATAAAGTCACCAAGTTCAAAGTATTGATAACCAGCAAACTTATTGTGACCAGACTTCTTAAGTTGTTTGTCTTGCAACATCAACCTTGCACGCATTAACTTTAAATGTACCATTTTCATTTCCTTAAATATTCTTCAATCATTGCTTCTTTGTCTTCTTCATAGAGGTCTGAAAACTCTACAAAGTGGTTTTCTGCACAGCATGAGCCGTAGGTCTTTTGTTCAGTGCAGTAAACACAATACAAGCCGTGTGATAAGTCCTTGATTGCGTCTTCTCTGGTCATTGGATTCTGCCAATCTGTTTAGCAACTAACCACTTGTCACCAAGTTTAAGGACTGACCTGACCCACTTGCGTTGGTTGTATTGGTTGACTTGTTGTGGAACTAAACTGTTGTTGTACAGTTGACGAGCCTTGCGTCTGAGTTGTTCTGTTTGCATTAGCCTCTCCATGCCAACATTACACCGATACCGCCAAAGATGATGACAGCGAGTGTCCACTCTACGAGTGTTTGAATAATCTTACTTTTCATTTGGTTCTCCTTAATTGGGGGACTAAGCCCCCTGTTAATTTAGATTGATTTTTTGAATGTGCGGAACATTGCTTTGTATTCTTTGGAGTCAGCGTTCATATTGCTGTACACCACGTTGCCATTTGTGTCTAAGCGCATCATTGAAGTAAATGCGCCATAAACTACGAAGCCTGTAGATGTTTTGATTACTGAGCGTGTCATTTGATTTTCCTTAATTGCCCGCTTACGAATTGTTGCGGGTTGAGTGAAGTATAGCAATCTAAACAGACAGGTCAACAATTATTTTCTAAGTATTTTCCCTAGTGTTGTATTTTGTTAACTAAGCTATACTCAAAAGATGGACAAACAAACCGCTATCACACTTGCTGGCTCACAGAGTGAGCTTGCTCGTATTCTTGGAATAACTCGGGCAGCAGTCTTCTTATGGAAGAAAATCCCTCAGTTACGCATTTATCAACTCAAAGAACTCAGACCAGATTGGTTTAAATGAAACGGCTATATCATTACTTCAACTATAAGTCTTTGATGATGCAACATCTGTCATTTGCCACAGAGAATGGGTCACTAAACGATTCTTTGTTTCACTTGCTTTGGTATCACTACTACAAAGACGAAGCACAAGCTCACTACTTTGCAATGATGCACAAAGAACGTGAAACTTTACATAAATTGATGATTCTATGACTCAAGCACAAATAATCAAAGCCCTCCAGAACGGCCCATTGACTTCACACGAAGTAGCTAACCTGACTGGTATGCCACAAGCCACAGTCCTATCAACAGCCAAGCAACTGCGTAGCCAAGGCAAACTGACAACAGAGCAGGTCAAGGTAGGAAGACATTGGGTTGCTCAATACACCTTGGTTGACAATAAAATAGAAAAGCAAGACAGCAATGTAAAAATCATCTGTGGCATTAAGACTTACGGAATCTTTACAAAAGCTGAATATGCTGTGATGAAACAACAGGCAACTCGTTTGTATGGCAAACAAGGTAAAAAAGAAATTACTAACAATCAATTTATTTGATACAATAATTTGAAACACGGCTAGGTACGAAGTCATGAGCGTACCGAAAAGAGAAGTCTCCCCTCCTGCCGAAGTTTCTTTCTTGGGAGGATTGGAACATGAGACAACTATGCCTACACGCTATTTAAAGTCTGGTATTCGTGACAGCGAATCCATCGAAAACTTATCTCCTATTGCTGAAAATCTTTACTATCGTTTACTGGTAACAGTTGACGATTTTGGTCGTTATGACGCTAGACCAGCAATGATTAAGGCTGCTTGCTTCCCAATAAAAGACAGCATAAATGCAGCAAAAACAGAGGCTTTACTTAAAGAACTTGCACAGCATGGATTGATTGAAATCTATGTTGACAATGACAAGCCTTATTTGCAAATGACCAAGTGGGACAATGTTCCTCGTGCAAAAGAAAGCAAGTACCCAACAAATCCGCACAATGCTGTACAAGTGTATGCAGATGTATGCAACACACATACAGATGTACCTTTAACTAAAACAGAAACTAAAACAAAAACAGAAACTAAAACACTCGATGCGCCTGAAGGCGTTTCACCAGAAGTTTGGGATTCTTTTGTTAAACAAAGAAAAGTTGCTCGTGCTGTGATTACCGAAACTGTCATCAAGACAATAAGGTTTGAGGCTGAGAAGGCTGGCTGGACACTTGAGAAAGCATTGGCTGAGTGTGCTGCTCGTGGATGGAGAGGATTTAAAGCTGAATGGGTAATGGCTAAACCTAACCCTGCTGACAACATCAGGCTCACAGTTCCAGCGTCAAATGAGCCTAACCATGTTTTGCTAAAAATTGAAGCTGATAGAAAAAAAGCTGTTCCTCCATCTTTGGAGACTTTAGCAAGAATGGCTCAATTGAGGTCTAAAGCATGAGCCACTATGAAGCAATGAAACTACTGGATAAGGTGCGTGAAGGCGTACCATTTCCGATACATCTGATAAACAAAGCATTGGAACTGACTGGTGACTTGGAGTAGAAGAAATATTCAAGGCCCAAGCGATAGGGTAATTCTTGAGCAAGCAGAGGCTCGAGAACTCTATCGTAATTGGGAATGGTCAAAGAATCGTGACCTGATTCGCGCAAGGCTTGAAAAAGCAGAACGAATTTATGGGACTGGTGCTAGAGACAGGATTCGTGCGTACATGGCACAAATGCGAGAAGGAAAACTGGAATGACATTTATCGTCACATTTAAGGTTGATGGCAACCCTGTTGGTAAGCAAAGAGCAAGGTATGCCAAGCGTGGAAACTTTGTCCAAACTTACACACCTGAGAAAACCAGAACATACGAATCTTTGATTAAAGACTCAGCAAAGCAAGCAATGGGGTCTTCCGAGCCTTTAGAGACCCCTGTGAGTCTTTATTTATACATCCGAGTGCCAATCCCTGCATCTGCTACAAAAAAGCGTTTGGAGGCCATTGCTAAAGGTGATGAAAAACCAATCAAGAAACCTGATGCTTCCAATATTTTGAAAAGCATAGAAGACGGAATGAATGGAGTGGTTTACAAGGACGATTCGCAGATTGTAAATATCCATGTGACTAAGGTTTACTCAAGTCAAGCTGGTGTGGATATTTGTGTCAAGGAGTGTCTTGAATGAAAGCGCCATACAAAGCTATTGAGTACATCATTGAAAATTCATGCAAATATGCGGAAGCTAAAGCACAAAGAATATACCTTGATGAGTTTCGAAAAACAAAGAAGGCTTTGCTGATGAAAGATGCAATGGCTAAAGGGATAGATTCTGCTGTTGCTCAAGAGCGTGAAGCTTATGCACACTACGAATATGCAGACCTGCTAAAAGGTTTGATGATTGCCATTGAGAAAGAAGAAACCTTAAAGTGGATGCTTGTTGCTGCCCAGATGAAAGCTGACATTTGGAGAAGTGAGCAAGCAAGTGAGCGAGTTGGCGTAAAAACCACAGAGTAGGTATAAACACCTAGTAGATATTGTGTTTAGTTTGCTATACTTCAGTCAGCCCAAGCAATTCGCAAGGGTACTTTTAAGGAAATCAAGATGGCACAAGTTTTTAAAGCATATGTTTACCAAGACAATCGTTGCTTTATTGGTGAGATTGAAGGCGTAAACATTAACACCAACATTGCAGAAATTAAAAACACACCTATTGAGTTTTATGCAAACTCAAAGCAGGAATTGCTTGCTGATATGGTTAAGTTCTTAAAAGGAACTGGACGCACAGGTGTTTTGCGAGTTGCCAATTAAATCAATAGGGGACTTAGTTCCCCACTTTTAAGGAATACAAAATGAAATACGAATTTGACACAACTGTTGGTGAAGGCTCTGTAGTGGTTACTGTTGTCATGGAATACGACACAGACTCAGAAGGCATTTATGGCGAGAACATTGAAGACATTATTTACGAGAAGGTAAGTGTGCTTGGTCTATTCTCTGCTGAACAATTTAAAGAACTTGAGATTGAAGGCTGTATGCGTCTTTCTAAACACATCTTGGATGAATCAGACCACTCTGCATCTGTTGACTACGATATGCGAGGTGTCTGATGACACAAGATAAAGAATCTGGAAGTAAGAATTGGAGCTTGTTGTTGAATATTGATAGACAAGCATTAGGTCTTACGCAACAGCAATTTTGTTCTTCTTTTTCAGAATTTACAAAAACAGTTATCCAGCAACAATCATTGGCAAGATGGGAACAAGGTGCAATTCCACATTACGACACTCGGTTGAATTTATTTAACTTTTTAAAACATATTTTTGAAACAAATGGTCTTGAATCTGAAATCGTAAAACTTGGAGTGCCACAAGCAAGTGCTACAAAAAGAATAAAAGAGTATTTAGCATTGAATCCAAATGCAACAGGAAAAGAAGCTGCTGAAGCAGTAGGTGTCACGCTTTGTAATTTAAGAAGGATTAAATCAATAAATGGTTTGACCAGCAGAAATACTATTGATGAACTTATGAAGATTGTTGATGACAAAGAAGTAGAGATTGCAAAATTAAAAGACATTATTCGGACATTGATAAGTTAAAAATATGACTAAAGATTGGCAACTAATTGTTATTTCACTAACGACTTTTTGGTCGCTGATGGTTTACTTCATAAGGTCTTTGTATGACTAAAGATGAAATCATTGAGATGGCTATACAAGCAGGATTTGATTGGTCAGGGAAGCATCTAACTTGGGAGTTTGCTATGTGTGATGAAGAAATAGAAGCATTTGCCAAGCTAGTAGCACAGCATGAGCGTGAAAAGTGTGCAAAGGTGTGTGAAGACTTGTCTAAGGATATGACTACTGTTGCAGAACAAGCCGCAAAAGCGTGTGCGACTTTCATAAGAGGACAAGCATGAACATCACTATCTACACAAAATCTGGCTGTCCTAATTGCGTGACAGCCAAGAATCTACTCAAGACTTTGAATCTTGAGTACAAAGAGATAGACATTGAGACTGGTGATAGGTTTGCCAACTTTGTTGCGAACTATCCAGAAGCTAGACAAATGCCACAGATATTCATTGGTGACCAAAGAGTAGGTGGCTTGGCAGGGTTACAGGTTGCTTTAAAGAAGTTAGGAATGACATGACCAAATACGAATTAGCTCGGTTTGCGCTATTGGTTTTTGGAATAGCTTGCGTATTGATTGGTAGTTTGACAATGACTGGATTTCCACCTACTGACCCATCAGCATGGTTGATGATTTTTGGTGTTGGATTCTTATGGAGGCTATGTGATTGAAGTTATTGGATATATGCTAATTGGCGTATTTTTTGCAATGCTTATTCCTTTTCTTCAGGCATTAGTTGAAACAAAACTAAAGGATAAAAATCATGAGTAAAGGCTCAAGTCCAAGACCATTTAAAGTAAGCAACGAAGAATACGCAAGCAGATGGGATGCCATCTTTGGAAAAGACAATGAGAAAAAAGACGAAACGCAAATTCTGGAATCTGATAGACCCGATACAGCACGCCATCGTTGGTGCATCGATAACCCACAGGGAGAAGCTGGACAAACTCAGAATGATGGAGTATTCCGCACTTGAGGCGATTACCAAGGGAAGAGGAACTATCCATGACTGGCGTACTCTTGTGGACGTACTAAACCTGTCAGAAACGATGGGCAGAGCAGGGGTAGGGCCTGAAGTACTCCCAATCTGCGAGAAGGCACAAGCAAGCCTCCATAAAGCATCTGGATACTATCAAACAACTATGCGTGTTGTTTTAGATGCGGAGGGAATCCAAGCCTGTCGTGATTTGATTGAATTCGCAGACTTACAACAGTCCAGTATTCCTCGAAGTGAGTTTGAGAGATACATTCAGAAAACAAAAGACTATTTAAAGTCACGAGGTGATAAGGTGGTAGAAATTGAATAACAGTTTTACAAAGCGTGAAAGACTGCACCTAGCAAGGATTAAAGAGTTGCCTTGTGGGGTATGTGGTCAGGCAGGGCCAAGCGATGCTCATCACATAAAACAGCATCACCAGTACCTATGTATTCCGCTTTGTAGAGACTGCCATCAAGGGCCACATAACGGAATTCACGGACAAGCAAGAATCTGGTCAGTTATGAAACATGACGAAATGTCGGTATTAAACGAAACGCTTGCAAAACTTATTGGATAAGGCACAATATTTCCAACCAAGTTGCCATTTGGTTTCCTTAGAGAGATTGAGTTCTCTCTTTTTTTGTGCGAAAATGACGCAAACTCCATGAGGACAACCATGTCTGGACTACTTGAGCCATCTGTAAAAATCGAGATTGAGATACAAAACCAAGAGAAGAAGGGCGAAGCCTGTCCAGTTGCGACAGGTGATGTAGCTGTCAATCTTGAGAATCGTGAGAAGGCGATTGAAAAGGCTAACTATGGCCCTATGAATCCCAACGAATCCAACATGGATTACTGGCGTGAAATCTCTCGTGCATGGCGCATTGCCCCTGCACAAGCCAAGAAGTCTCGTTGTGGTAATTGCGCTGCTTTCATCCAGACACCTAAGATGCTTGATTGCATTGAGAGTGGCTTAGAGATGGGTGACAACGAGATGGACGCATGGGAAGTTATCGATGCTGGTGACTTAGGATATTGTGAAGCGTTTGACTTTAAGTGTGCTTCTAAGCGTACCTGCGAAGCATGGATTAGTGGTGGGCCAATTACTCAGGAGAAAGACAATGGGAACAACGAATCAACAGGCTCTGGAGATGATGCAGAAGCTTATGCAGAAGAAGACTAAGCCCATGCCTGTGCGTGGTGAGCGTACTGCAAAGAACAAAGCAAAGAAGCCTAAAAAGTGATTAAACGAGGCACAGAGCAGTTTTCTGGCTACAACAAGCCTAAGAAGACTCCTAACCATCCAACTAAATCTCATGCTGTTTTGGCAAAGAGTGGTGAGGATGTGAAGCTTATTCGCTTTGGTCAACAAGGCGTAAAAGGCTCACCTGATGGCTCTAAGCGTAACGAAGCATTTAAAGCTCGTCACGCAGACAATATTGCCAAGGGTAAGATGAGTGCAGCATATTGGGCTAACAAGGTTAAATGGTGAAACTATGAAAACTCCTAAGATGAACAAAGCTGGTAAGGCTAAGATGGCTACTGTCATGCACGAATTTGGCAAGGGTGAACTTCACTCTGGCAAAGGTGGCAAAGTAGTTAAGAATCCAAAACAAGCAGTTGCGATTGCCATAAGTGAAGCTGCTCGTAAGATGGGTCGCATGAAGTGATATACTTAATCTACTCGTTGTGAGTAGATACTAACTTGACCAACCCTAGAGGAGTCAAACATGATTGAAAAACAATCAAACATTTCAACTCGTGGTGGCGCACGAGAAGGCGCAGGAAGACCTAAAGGAAGTCTTGATAAGGGCAATGCAGTCCTAAGAGAGATGATTCTGGAGGCTTTAGAAGGCGCAGGTGGCGTTTCTTATCTAATGGATAAGGCAGAGAGCCATCCACAGGCGTTCATGGGACTAATCGGCAAAGTCTTGCCACTTCAGGTAACTGGAGAAGAAGGTAAAGACATTCAGATAAGCGTCCAATGGGCCAAGTAATCGAGATTCCTTACGCACCCAGAAAACAACAGCTTGCTATCCATGAACTGATGGACAGTAAGCGTTTTGGTGTTGTTGTTGCTCATAGGCGCATGGGCAAGACTGTCTCTGCGATTAACCATCTAATCAAGGACGCTATCCTTAACCAGAAGGAAGCACCTAGATACGCATACATTGCGCCTACCTATGGACAAGCTAAACGAGTGGCTTGGGACTATCTCGTTAAGTATGCTGACCCACTAGGAGGCTCTAGCAATATCTCTGAGTTGCGAGTTGATTTCTGGGGTAGGCGTATCCAGCTTTATGGCTCTGACAATCCAGAAGCCTTGCGTGGTCAATACTTTGATGGGGTAATCCTAGACGAGATTGGTGACCAGAATCCTAAGATTTGGACAGACATTATCAGACCTGCACTAGCTGACAGAAAAGGCTGGTGTATGTTCATTGGTACACCCAAAGGTCATAACCACTTCAAAGAACTGCGAGACAGGGCAGAAACTGAGGATGGATGGGGTTTGCTAGAGTTCAAAGCCTCTGAGACAGGGGTTGTAGATGAGGTAGAACTCAAGGCTGCTCGTAATGAGATGGGTGAGGATAAGTACCGCCAAGAGTTTGAGTGTAGCTTTGACGCTGCTGTAGAAGGCTCTTACTATGGTCAGATTCTCAATGAACTAGAAGACAAACACCATATGCAAGACATTCCCAGAGAGGAACTAAGCCGTACTTTTACAGCTTGGGACTTGGGTATGGGTGATTCAACGAGTATCTGGGTTGCTCAGTTAGTAGGTACTGAGGTGCGTCTAATTGACTACTACGAGAATCATGGTGTTGGACTAGACCACTATGTGAAGTGGATTAGGGACAATGACTATGCAAAAGCAGAGCATATCTTGCCCCATGACGTAAGAGTTAGGGAGTTAGGTTCTGGCAAAAGCCGACTAGAGATGCTTGAGGAAGCAGGACTAGAGATAAAGATTGCCCCGAGGATGGGCTTAGATGATGGCATCCAAGCTGTCAGAAGGTTGCTGCCAAGGTGCTGGTTCAATGTTCCTAAAGTCCAGACAGGGCTGAACTGCCTGAGAAACTACCGCAGAGATTACGATGAAAAGCGTAAGATTTTCTATGAGCGTCCATTGCATGACTGGTCATCGCATGGCTCGGACTCATTCCGATACTTAGCCCTTGGACTTGATGAAGGTCATTCAACTTGGGATAAGCCTATTAACCAAATGCCGAAATGGATTGTCTAATGTATGTAGAGCGTCAGGGTATAAATTTGGCCCCAAAAGTGAAAGAACTTGAATTAAGAATCGAAATGTTGGAAAATGTCATTAAGGAGTTAAAATCGGACAAACCCCGAATGGGACGCCCTCCAAAGGACAAAAATGCAACAGAACGAACTGAAGTCAATCCTGCAATCGGAGATTGATGATGCTATTGGCTACATTGAAACAGAAACTGTTGACCAGCGCAAACAGGCTCTGGAAGCGTATCTACGACAGCCATATGGCAATGAAGTTGAGGGTAAGTCTCAAATCGTTACTGGAGAAGTAGCAGAAGCGATTGATGGTGCGTTACCTAGCTTAGTTCGTATTTTCACAGGCTCAGATAATATTGTTATCTTTGAGCCACAAGGCCCACAAGACGAAGCGTCTGCAAAGCAAGCTACTGATTATTGCAATTGGGTGTTCTTGCGTGACAACGAAGGCGTAGCCATTCTGCATGACTGGTTCAAAGATGCTTTGATGCAAAAGAACGGCATCATTAAGGCATATTGGGAAAACAAAGAAGACATTACAAAAGAGCGTTACTTTGACTTGTCTGATGACGAGTTAGCAATGCTAATGAGTGATGAAACAATGGAAATTGTCGAGCAAGATACGACAGAGTTTCCAATCTATGACCCAATGGGTCAGCCAGTCATTGACCCAACTGGTATGCCAGTCATGGGTTCTACGCACAATGTCGTAGTCCAAAAGCGTAAGAAATCAGGCAAAGTCACGATTGAGAATGTTCCTCCAGAGGAGTTCTTGATTAGCAAGAAGGCTCGTACTATTGCTGATAGCCCATTCGTAGCCCATCGTCAGATGTTGACTCGTAGTGACTTGATTGCTATGGGGTTCAATAAGAAGCAAGTTGAAGGCTTGCAGATGGATGATGCTTTGGCATATACGCCAGAGCGTGTTGCTCGTTATTCTGCTGGTGAGCAACCTTATCAAGTGCAGACTGATGACCCATCAATGCAAGAGATTGAGGTCTTTGAGTGCTATGTCAAAACTGATATGAATGGCAAAGGTATTGCTGCTCTGACTCAGGTTTTCTACGCATCAAACGAGATTCTCCAAGATGAGGATGGTAAGGAAATGGTTGAAGAAGTGGACTATGTTCCTTTCCATTCAATCTGCCCAATCCCAATTCCGCACAAGTTCTTTGGCAACTCACTTGCTGACAGAACAACTGACTTGCAACTGATTAAGACTACTATCACTCGTCAGATGTTGGATAACTTATATCTGACAAACAATGCACGAGTGGTTGCTGTTGAAGGTCAGGTAAACCTTGATGACTTGCTTACATCTACTGCTGGTGGTGTGATTCGTGCCAAGTCACCTAATGCTGTTCAACAACTGGTTGTGCAGAATGTGGCATCTCAGGCTTTCCCAATGCTTCAATACTTGGATACAGTCCAGTCTAAGCGTACTGGTGTGTCTGATGCTTCACAAGGTCTTGACCCTGCTATCTTGCAGAATGTCACAGCAGCAGCAGTTGCCTCGATGCAACAAGCTGGCGCAGGTAAGATTGAATTGATGGCTCGAATCTTTGCAGAGACTGGTGTTAAGTCTTTGTTCCAAGGCATATTGCACCTGCTTTGCAAATACCAAGATAAAGCACGAATGGTGCGTATGCGTGGTGAGTTTGTAGAGTTTGACCCTCGTACATGGGCTAACCAATACGATGTTTCTATCAATGTTGGTTTGGGTGCTGGTAACCGACAAGAGCAGATGGCTATGTTGTCAATGGTTCTGGCTAAACAAGAGCAGTTGATTGCTCAGTACGGCCCTGCCAATCCTTATGTCTCCCCTGCTCAATATCGTGCTACTTTGGGACGCATGGTTGAGATTGCTGGCTTTAAGGATTCTGGTGAGTTCTATAAGGCGATTACACCAGAGCAAGACCAGATGCTCTCGAATCCTCCTCCACAACAACAACAAATGCCTCCAGAAGTGCAAGCAATCATGGCTCGGACACAGGCTGAGATTCAAGCTAATCAAGCTAAAGCACAAGCTGACATTCAGTTGAAGCAACAGCAACAACAGATTGACATGGAGATGGCACAACAGAAGGCTGCTCTTGAGATGCAATTGATGCGTGAGAAAGAAGCTGCTAAGTTGATGCTTGAGCGTGAGAAACAACAAGCTTACTTTGCTATGAAGCAACAAGAGTTTGAAGCAGAAGCCCAATTGAAAGCAATGAAAATTGGTGCTGGCATTACATCCAATGTAGAGATTAAGGGATAAATCATGGCATCAGCAGCATTAGATTGGGCATTGGCAAACGGCATTAGCCAAGACCAGTATTACCAAAACATATTTGATTATGTAAATGCAAATCGTGGTTCAAACGATGTTCAGCTACGAGCAGAAATGGACAGGCTAGGCGTTAGCCCAGAAGATGTAGCTGCTGCAACTGGCGTTCCTTTGGCTGGTGTTCAGACTCGATACAACGTAGCTGACGAAGGTACTGGTGGCTATGTTGCGCCATCAAATGTTGGTGCTTCAGTAGGACTAACTTGGGGACTTAACAATGGAATGACCCAAGCACAGATTGACCAAAATATCTTTGATTTTGTTAATGCCAATCGTGGATTGAATGATGTTCAGTTGGCTGCTGAGATGGACAGATTGGGCATTAGCCCTAATGATGTTGCTCGTGCTACTGGCGTTAGTTATGAAAGCGTAGCAGGACGCTACAACGCTGCTAAGACTGGTAATGTTGGTGGAACTAACAACACTCCAATTGTTGATATTTTTACTGGTTACACAACACCTCCAGTTACACAACCTCCTCAGCCCCCAAAGCCTCCACAGCCTCCAATTACACAACCTCCGATTACAAAGCCTCCAGTTGTTACAACACCAACAACTGTAACGCCAACATTTACATTTGACCCTGCAAAAGTTAACCAACAGAATGTAACTGCTGGTCAACTGCGTGAGTTGTTCCCATCATTTGCAGAATCTAGGCGTTTGGCTGGTGAAATGGTTGCTAATCGTCCATCTACACAAAGCATTGTGAATATGATTCAAGGTGGTTCTGGTATTGTTAATCCAACCATTACCAATCCAACAGTTAGACCAACAGCTACAGTTGCGCCTCCTACTAGCTTAATGGATGCTTGGTCAGCAGCAGAGGCATCTGGTAACTATGGTAATGTCGCTAATATGCTTAAAGGCTTGACTACTGCTGACTTGCGTAACTATGGTGCATCTGATGCAGATATTGCCTACATTACATCTCGGCCACAAATAGCAGGTATGTTCCCAACTGCAACAACTGCTGGTGCAACTGCTGCCCCATCATTGAATAATGTGTTAAGCATGATTTCTAAGTGAGAAAACCATGAACTATCAAGAACTGGTTAGTTTAGTTGGTGGAAGCAATCCTCAGAGTGCTACTTATGAGGACATTGTTTCTGGCATCCAGAGCCAGTATCGTCCACAGACTCAGTTTGCGCCTACTCGTTCATTGCTAGACTCAATTGGTGCATTAGTTCCTGACCAACCAAGAATTGCCTATGGCGCATTGTTGCAACCTAAAGGTCTACCAGCTTCTGTAAATCTTGGTGGCTCAATTAAGAATCCTGATGCAGCAGCAAGCGTAGATTCTGGCGATATTAAATTAGGCACAGAAACAGCCAACACAGGTTTAGGTGGTGGCAGAGATTTGTCTGGTACGCTGATTTACAACAATGATTTCAGCAATACTGGAACAGGTGGTTTGTCAGGGGTTACAGGTGGTGGTAGTAATGTTGCTACTACTGGTGCTGTAATGAGTGGTCTAGGCGTATTGGCAGGTAACTCAGATTTAGCTAAAGTTGGTGGATTGACAAACATTGCTGGTCAACTGCTTAACGCTGGTAGCGCAGAGGATGTATTAAATACTCTTGGCAATGTAGCAATTGGTTTGAGTGGAAACGCTGGAACTGTTGGTAGCGTAGTAGGTGGATTGACTGATAACACATCATTGTTGGCTAACAGTTTGTTGTCTTTGACTAGCCCACAACTCTCTGCATTGAATACGATTTCCAATGCTCTTACAGGTTATAGCTTTGGTGATATTGTTAATGGCGTGGTAAATACCCCAGAGGGAACAGTTGATGAATATGGTTTGCTAGGCGCAGCCAATATTGCTAGAACTGCCGATGCAAGTCGTAAGGCTTCTGGTGCTGCTTATGACAATTTAGCAGAAAATGACCTGCGAGTATTGGCTGAACTTGGCGATACAGAAGCTGTGGCTACTTTGGCTAACAGGGCTAGTGGCTCTACATACAACCCAATCACAGACCTTGGTACAGCTAATGGGGCAAGCTACTGGAATCTATTTACTCCTGTTGGTGGCAATGCTGCCAAGATAATCCAACGAGAAACAGCAGGGACAAGCCTAATATGACAGATAAAGTGCTTTTGGCTCAATGGGCTAAAAACTTACTGAATGATGACTTTTTCAAAGAAGTATTAGATAATTTGAAAAAAGAACAGATTAGTGTAATAATTAACACAAGTGCAGAAGAATCTGATAGGCGTGAAGACGCTTACAGGCACATAAAGACATTAGAACTAATTACAGGACACCTAGAAGGCTTGGCCTCGGAAACTGTGATTAGAGATAAGAAGTGGAAGATTCTGTAGCCTAAAAGCTACACCTCCGTCCAGAAGGTGTCTGGCGATTTTTGAGATGACAAATGGAAAACACCAACCCACAAGGGAGTGAAAGCCTAGATGTAAACCAAGCCGCTTCAGCGTTAATGGGACTAATGGGTGATTCAGAGGAAGCCGAACAAGGCCAAACCGAAGAACAGTCAGAGGAACTACAAGCGTCTGATGAATCTGATGCCGAGTATTCTGAGGAAGAAGAAGTCGAGCAACCAAAGCCTAGATATAAAGTCAAAGCTGCTGGTGAGGAGATTGAAGTTGACGAAGAAGAACTCATCAAAGGTTATCAGCAAGGTGTAGATTACACGAAAAAGTCTCAGGCTTTAGCTGAACAACGCAAAGCTGTAGAAGCAGAGCGTATTCACTTAGAGCAGGTGAAACAAGAACGACAGGCATATGCCCAGAAGTTGCAAGCGTTGGATAGCTTCCTTACGCAGCAAAATAAGGGTGTGGACTTAGATGTTCTAAAGGAAACAGACCCTATCGGTTATGCCGTAGCGGTAGCTGAACAGAATCAGCGTGAGAAGCAGTTAGCAGTAGTAAGGCAAGAACAGCAACGCATTGCACAACAGCAACAAGCCGAGCAACAAGCCTCTTTGCAAAACCATCTCCGTCAAGAATCTGAGAAGCTAGTTGGTCTGATTCCTGAGTTAGCTACGCCACAGGGTGATGCGATTCGGAAACAAATCCGTGATTATGCGAAGTCTGTTGGGTGGACTGACCAAGAACTCAGTTCCGTTTATGACTCTCGGGCTGTGGTGAGTTTGTATAAAGCAATGAAGTATGAGCAACTTCAAAAGAGTAAGCCTGAAGTAACCAAGAAACTTCAAGCTGCTCCTAAGATGATGCGTTCTGGGACTTCTGTGCCTCCTACAAAGTCATCACAAGATAAACAGGTTATGCAGAGGTTGCGTGAAACTGGAAAAGTCCAAGACGCTGCTCGAGCATTTGAACGATTCTTTTAAATTTGGAGTATTAACATGGCTACATATCAAACATATACCGCTATCGGTATGCGCGAAGACCTCTCTGATGTAATCTATAACATCAGCCCAACAGACACACCTTTCATGTCTTCTATTGGCAAGACAAAGGCTACTGCTGTTCTGCACGAGTGGCAGACTGACAGCTTGGCTGCTGCTACTTTGTCAAACTTTGCAGTTGAGGGTGCAACAGCATCTGACGCTACTATGTCTCCAACAACTCGTGTTGGCAACCGCACTCAAATCGCTCAGAAAACAATCAAGATTTCTGGCACTTTGCAGTCTGTTGACAAAGCTGGTCGTAAGTCTGAAAAGGCTTATCAGTTGGCTAAAGCCTCTGCTGAAATCAAGCGTGACATGGAAACATCATTGTTGAGCAACCAGATTGCTGCCAATGGTGACTCCACTACTGCTCGTAAATTGGGTGGTCTGCAAGCATGGCTGAACAGCAACTACTCTGGTGGTACTGATGGTGTTGCTGGTTCTTTGGGTACAACTGCTCGTGTAAACGGCACAAACCGCACTTTCACAGAAGCCTTGTTGCAATCTGTTGTTAAGAGCGTTTATGCTTCTGGTGGCAACCCCAAAGTGTTGATGGTCAACCCTGCGCACAAGCAAGTGGTTTCAGCTTTTGCTGGTATCGCTGCACAGCGTTTCATGGCCCCTGCCAACACACCAACCACAATCGTGGCTGCTGCTGATGTGTACATGAGCGATTTCGGTACAATTTCTGTTGTTCCTAACCGCTTCATGACTTCTACCAACTCATGCGATGAGACAGCATTTGTGCTTGACCCCGACATGGCTGCTGTTGCTTACCTGCGTCCTTTCCAGACCAACGAGTTGGCTGTGACTGGTGACAATGAGTCTACACAGTTGTTGGCTGAGTACACCTTGGAAGTTAAAAACCAAGCTGCACACGGCATTATTGCTGACTTGACACCTTAATCTAAGGTAACCCCGAAAAATGCCTCAGACTTAACCCTCTGGGGCATTTTCTTTTCTACCCAAACTGATAGAATTAGTGTATGGAAAAGATTAGAGAAACTGCTGTTCATGCCGATGGTGAAGGTGGCATCATCATTCAAACTCGTCAAGACGTTTCTGCTATTGTTGAGCAGAACAAAAAGGAATATAACTCCTTTGATGAACGAGCAAGATGGTCTGACAACTTGTTTGGCAACAAGGTTGCATCTATCCCATTGACAGTTATTGATGACCTTAACAAACAAGGCATCATGCGTGGTTATGCTGTTGTTGATGATAAGCGTTTTGCCGCTTTCCTAAATGACCCATTGAATCGTGCATGGCGCACTAGAACAGGAGTTGTATGAGTTTTACTACCTATGCTGAACTACAGACAACTATCGCAGGATACTTGGCTCGTTCAGACCTAACAACTCAAATCCCAGACTTTATTCGTTTGGCAGAGATTCGCTTGCGTAGAGACTTGCGTATTCGCCAGATGTTGAATTCAACTACGCTGACCTGCACATCGGGAACAGCGACAGTCAGTATCCCATCTGACTTCTTAGAAGTAAAAGATTTTGTCGTCAATGTCAATCCTGTGATGCCATTGAACTACCAATCACCATCTTTGTTCTCTCGTAACTCACGAACAACAGATGTGGGTAAGCCATTGGATTACACAGTTCTAGCTTCTACATTTAAGTTAGCACCAGTACCTGATACTGCTTACACATTGACATTGATTTACTCTGCTGCGCCTCCTTACTTGAGTGATTCAAACACAAGCAATACATTCATGACTGTGTGTCCTGATTTGCTTCTGTATGCGTCTTTGCTAGAAGCAGAGCCTTACTTGATGAATGATGTTCGTGTTAACACATGGGGAACTATGTTTGACAGGGCTATGAATTCGTTGACTCGCTCTGATGAGAAGGGTCAATTCTCTGGCGTTCCTTTGGCAATGCAAACAACATACATCTGATATGCCTACACAAAGAATACAACTAGGTGAGTGGATGCCTGACCAGTCAGGTATTACTGGTGTACTGACAGACGCTAAAAATGTAGTGTCTCAGGCTGTGGGGTACGGCCCATTTCCAACGGCTGTATCTTTTTCAGACTCTGCTGCCGAGCCTCTAATTTCTTTGTACGCTGCCAAGAATCCAGACTCCACAACTCAGTTGTTCGCTTCTGGTACATCTAAGATTTATACAGTAAGTGGTGTTGGTGCATTGACTGAAGTTAAGTCAGGCATGACAACAGGCATTAACGACAAGGTTCGTTTTACTCAGTTTGGCAAGGTTGTCATCACAACAAACAATGCTGACAAGTTGCAAGCATGGACGCTAGGAACATCCACTTCTTTTGCAGACTTGGACGCTACTGCACCTATTGCTAAATATATTACTGTTGTGCGTGACTTTGTTGTTGTGGCTAATACGCTAGAGACAACACAGCAACAATATCGTGTTCGCTGGTCTGCCATCAATGATGAAACAGACTGGACAGAGGATGTAAACACTCAGTCTGACTACCAAGATATTCCTGATGGTGGTCAGATTGTTGGAATTCGTGGTGGTGAGTTTGGCTTGGTGTTCTTGGAAAGAGCCATTAGCCGAATGACCTATGTTGGTACGCCATTCATTTTCCAGTTTGACAATATATCTCGTAACAAGGGATGTATGGTTGCTGGCTCAATTGCTCAGTACCAAGGCATTACATTCTTCTTGTCAGACGATGGTTTCTATATGTGTGATGGTCAGCAAGTCATTCCAATTGGAAGTGAGAAAGTTGACCGATTCTTCATTGATGACGCTTCAGAATCTGATTACAACTCAATGTCTGCTGCTGTTGACCCAATTCGCAAACTTGTGATTTGGAACTATGTAGCGATTGATGGAAATCGTAAACTGATTATTTACAACTTTGCCACTAAGAAGTGGACATATGCAGATGCAGGTACAGACTACTTGTCTGAAGCATCATCTACTGCTGTAACGCTTGAGCAGTTGGATAGCATTAACTCATCTATTGACGCATTGACAACAAGCCTTGATTCTCGTTTGTATGTTGGTGGTAAGTACTTCCTTGGTGGTACGCTGGGCAATAAGGTCTATACCTATACAGGAACAAATGCTTCTGGTCAGATTGCTACTGGCGACATTGATTTGGGTGGTCAATCTGTAGTTACTTTGGCTCGTCCACAAGTTGACAATGGTTCTGCTACTGTTGCTGTAGCTTCTCGTCAACTGTTAAGCCAAGATGTGACATTTGGTAATGCTGTGGCTGCTGACTCAGAGAACAGGGTTTCTTTGCGTAGTTCTGGCAGATACCATCGGTTGCAGTTAGTTCCTACTGGTAACTGGACTAATGCTGTTGCAATTGATGTGGATGTAACTGGTCAAGGGGTTCGTTGATGTTTAGAAGCCTACCTGCTTTCGGTGGTGACCAACGAGCCGTGGCAGAGGTTGTTCGTGGCATCATGGATGGCAAGACCAATAACACAGGGACGATTACTCTGGCGACTGGTGGTGCAACTACTACCACTCTGGTGGACAGAAGGATAGGCCCAGACAGCGTAATTCTGTTTGCACCAGAAACATTTGAAGCATCTAGGTCTATTGTTCCTCGTGGTGCTTTCCAAAATGATGCAGACCAAACATTTGGTGCTGTTAATACGCCTACAGTAGTTGCATTTAGTACAGTAGATTCTGCATATGGGTTTAGTCTTGCATCAAACAAAGTAACTATTGTTAATGCTGGAACTTATAACATTCAGTTTAGTTTGCAGTTTGCTAACATGGACTCACAAATCCATGAGGTTATTGTTTGGCTAAGAAAGAATGGTACTGATATTGTTGGAACAGGCAGTAAATATGCTGTTGTTAACAGTCATGGTAGCGTAGATGGCTATTTAATTGCTGTAGCCAATTTTTTTATTGATGTGGCTGCTAATGACTATATTGAGTTGGTCTGTTCAACAACATCAACTCAGGTATATCTTGAAAGATATACAGCATCTACAAGTCCTTACACAAGACCATCAATTCCATCTAGTGTGATTACTTTCACATTGGTTTCACCTTTGCCAGAAATGTATGTAAGCAGTCAAGGACAAGGAACGGCAACAATTAGCCACTTAGCCAATTCAACTGCTGGAAAAACTTACAAATATGCAGTTATAGGTTGATTTCTCACAAATTTTGATTAAAATGGATTCCGTGGATGACCCGCTATGGAATCCGAAACTCTAGGAGTAAAACATGGCGACTACTACCACACAAACAATTGCACCAGAAATTGCACCATATCTTACATATGGTTTGCAACAGGCATCAGGTCTGTATCAGGCTGGAGGCCCACAATACTACACAGGCGAAACCTTTGTAGCCCCATCACAAACCACACAAGCAGGTCTTCAGGCTTTGGAGACTCGTGCATTGGCTGGCAATCCTTTGACTGGTGCTGCACAGCAACAACTGCAAGGTACTATTGGTGGTGCTTATTTGGGTGGAAATCCATTCTTCCAAGGTGCATTTGCGCCAGCAGCACAAGCAGCAGAAAGCCAATTTAAACAAACTTTAGGCGATATTGGCTCTAAAGCTAGTTTGGCAGGGCGTTATGGCTCTGGTGCTATGGGTAATTTGCAAAATCGTGCAGCAGGTCAGTTTTCACAAGCATTGACTAACACAGCAGGTCAGTTGGCTTATCAGAACTATGAAGCAGAGCGTCAGCGTCAGCAACAAGCTACTGGCATGGCCCCTCAAATGGCTGCTACTGATTACCAAGACATTCAGAATCTATTGCAAGCTGGTCAGATTCGTGAAGGCTATACAGGTCAACAATTGGGTGCTGACATTCAGCGTTTCAACTTCCTGCAAAACCAACCACAACAGAACTTGCAGAACTATATGTCGCTTGTCTATGGAAACCCATTAGGACGAGTTGGTTCTACTACAGCGTCTGGTGCTGCTGATACTTCTACTTTGCAAAACCTATTAGGTACTGCTGCTACGGCTGCTGGTGTTTACAAGAATCTTGGTTCGCCTAACCTTAGTTGGTTGAATCCATTTAGTTCTAATTCTTCTGGGACATTCCAAGCAGACCCTAACGCCTATGCTTTTGGCACACAATACTGGGATTAAACATGGCTGGACTATTAGACATTTTCGGTACTAGCGGTGCAGACACAATGGGTCTGTTGGGTATGTCACAAGCTGACATTGCTCGTAATCGTGAAGACGCACAAGCACAAGCACTCTACGCATTAGCTGGCAGACTATTCCAAGGAGGGAATACTGGTCAGTCTATTGTTGAAGGCTTGCAACGTGGTCAGCAAGCATATCGTGGTGGTATGCAAGGTGCTTTGCAAGAACAATTGCAAAATACTCAGTTGCAAGACATGATTCGTAAGCGTCAGCAAGAGCAAGCAGCATTGGCTGAACAACAACGTGTTCAAGGAATTGTTCAAAAAGCTGTTCGTCCAGAAACATTTGCAGAAACTCCATTGACCAATATGTTTGGACAAGAGATTGCTGGCCCTAATCAGCCACAAGCAAAAGGTGCTGGATTGACACAAGATGTTGTTAATCAGTTGATTGGCTCACAACAAGGTCAGGCTGCTTTGACTCAGTTGGCTGATTTGATGCCTAAGATTCGAAAGGCTGGAATTGGTGTTGAGCAAAAAGCTGAAGACAATCCTTTCTTGGTATTTACTCAAGACGAGACAATTCCTAAGAACATCAAAACATTGGCTGACCAATATGCTAAGAGTTGGTCATCTGGTCGTTTAGACCCTGATGTTGCTGATAAGCGTGTTTCTGAATTGGCGACAATGGCTCAACGTGCGCAAGATAAAGAAACAGCACAAGCTAACTTGAAGGCTCAACAAGACCAAATGGCTGAGTTCCGTAGGCAAGGTTTGGCTCAGTCTGCTGAGGCTCGTGCATTGCAAGGTGAAATCGCTAAAGGTAATTTGGCTATTCGTCAGCTTGAATCAGAAGCTAAAGCAGAAGAACGCAACAAGCCAGTCGCAGAAGCTAAAGAATCACTTAAGTTGATTGACCAAGCTGAGAAACTATTGGATACAGCTACTGGCTCATTAACTGGTACTGCTGTTGATGTTGTTGCTGGCGCATTGGGTAAGTCAACACAAGGCGCACAAGCATCATCTAAACTTAAAGCAATTCAAGGTGCTTTGGTTGCCAAGATGCCTAAGATGTCAGGCCCACAGTCTGA
>Ga0222712_10001245_pt1 | contig 32207 bp, 26 predicted proteins | sample C33_657DmetaG_FD_165043 | JGI IMG/M metagenome (GOLD analysis project Ga0222712, IMG submission 165043) | Estuarine water microbial communities from San Francisco Bay, California, United States - C33_657D | ecosystem: Environmental > Aquatic > Marine > Unclassified | place: USA: California...
TTGCGGTGTGTACGACACAGGCACCGGAATTAGCCCTTCTATTGACTTCAAACAATCATTTGAATTCTGTCGAGGTTGGGAAAAGAAATGGACTGCTTCAGTTCAAAAAGCTAAAGGTCAGTTAGCACTTGTCGTATTGGGGGCTTGGGAAGTTCTCGATGTTCTCGGTGGCGGAGTGAACTACTCGCTTGGCTCGGCACAAGCCAACACCTTCTTTAAAACACAAGTGAAGCGTGGCATCGATGCACTTGTTCTTGGCGGTGCAAAGGTTGCGCTTCTTGAAGTGCCGTGTATGCGACCAAAAGATGTGAAAGGCGCTGGCATTCCTCCGCTTCCCGAGCGAGGTGATGACACGCGAACTGCTCAACTCAACAAGTTGCTCCAAGAAGTGGCAAGTGAAAATGCTGCCACAACCACTTTTGTGAAGGGGCCACGTGAGTGGTGCACCAGTTCAATTATCGGCAACGACCTGGGTTATCGCTGGGATGGTGTACACGTATACAAGCCTGGTGCGAAGTTGATTATGGACACCATTGCGCCCTCGCTCCTCGCCATTCCTTTGCAATAACTGTTAGAGCAACTTAAACGCCGCAATGGCAACGCTCATGAGCAAAGTGTTAATGCCCAGCATCGCCATAAACATGCGATGAGTTTGATGGTTCATTTCTTTGCGTAAATCGAGAAATCCTGCGTTCATTTCTTTACGGAGGCCGTCGATTTCATGGTGGAGTTCACTGCGTACAGCGGCGAACTCTGTGTGCATCTCCTTGCGAAGATCTACGAATTCGCCGTGCATGCTGTTGCGAAGAATTCCGGTTTCGTCGACAAACTCTTTGCGCATTTCATTGCGCAAATCAAGCAATGAGTTGTTGAAACCCAACTGCATGAATTTGCCCAAGGTCTCAAGGTCTTGTTTGGTGGCAAAATCATTCCAGCCAACGGGTGGAAGCAGTCGCATGAGAACAGCAGCAGAGTCATCACTCATGATTTTCTCCACCTCCTTGTGAAGTTGCCTACGTTCAATTTCGCTCACACTCAAAATAACCCCCTCGGCTCGAGTCGTCCATCACTTTCTTTTTCCAATGTGTGTTTTGGGGGCCACAAACTGGCAACAAAAATCAGCAGAAATTGAGGAAAATGAGGCATCTCGCCCTACTGCTGGGTAACTTATACGCATGGCTGATTTCTCCCTCCAACTCAACGACGACCAACTCCAAATTCAAGAGTGGGTTCGCACCTTTGCAAAAGACGTCATTCGTCCCGCCGCCCAAGAGTGGGATGAGCGCGAAGAGTTCCCGTGGCCCGTTGTGCAAGAGGCCGCAAAAATCGGTTTGTACGGCTGGGAGTTCCTCATGAACAACATGGCCGACCCCACTGGGTTATCGATGCCGGTCAGCATTGAAGAACTGTTTTGGGGCGACGCCGGCATCGGTATGGCCATCATGGGTTCGGGTCTTGCAGCAGCGGGTATCGCTGGCAACGGCACACCAGAGCAACTGATGGAGTGGGTGCCACAGTGTTACGGAGATGCAAACGACGTGAAGCTCGGAGCGTTTTGTGTGAGTGAACCCGATGCTGGTTCCGACGTATCGAGCTTGCGTACACGTGCTGTGTACGACGAAGCAAAAGATGAATGGGTACTCAACGGAACAAAGGCATGGATCACCAACGGCGGCATTGCAAACGTTCACGTTGTTGTTGCGGCAGTTGACCCAGCGCTCAAAGGTCGCGGTCAGGCTTCTTTCGTCGTTCCACCAAACACCAAAGGCTTAAGCCAAGGTCAGAAGTATGCAAAGCACGGAATCAAGGCATCGCATACTGCTGAAGTAGTGCTCGACGACGTTCGCGTGCCAGGCAGTTGCTTGCTTGGCGGTAAAGAAAAACTCGATGCCAAACTTGCTCGTTACCGAGAAGGTGGCGCATCAAGTGGCAAGCAGCCGGCAATGGCTACGTTCGAAGCAACACGCCCAGCAGTAGGTGCACAAGCACTTGGTGTTGCACGCGCTGCATATGAAATCGCACTCGACTACGCCAAAGAGCGCGTTGCTTTCGGCAAGCCCATCATCATGAACCAGGCCATTGCATTCAAGCTTGCCAACATGGCAACACAAATCGATGCAGCTCGTCTGCTCATTTGGCGTGCTGCATGGCTCTCGAAAAATGGTGGCTTCAAAAATGCAGAAGGCTCAATGAGCAAGTACTTCGCGTCAGAGATGTCGGTGAAAGTAACCGAAGAAGCCATACAAATTCTTGGTGGCTACGGCTACACCCGTGAGTACCACGTAGAGCGCATGCACCGCGACGCCAAGATTCACACCATCTTCGAGGGCACTTCAGAGATTCAGCAGCTGGTGATTGCTCGTGCAATCTCCGGCCTGCGCGTGGAGTAAATCAGAGCCGAAAATCGGCAATTTCAAATGACGCTCACATGACAACTGAGTACTAGCCCGTAGCATGAGAGGTCTTATGTCTATTCTCCCGAACGCCGCATTTTCCATTGCTCTCGATTGTCAACTCGACAATGTGCCGGGCACCCTTGGGCGATTGTGCACTGCCATCGGTGAAGCAGGCGGAAACATTGGAGCTCTTGATGGTTTTGATGTTCGTGGCCCGGTTCTTCGCCGCAGTCTTGTAGTGCACTGTCGAGATGAAGCGCATCAGAAAGCAATTGTTGCAGCAGTACAAAAACTTGATGGCGTCACAGTTCTCGATTGGTGGGACCGAACATTCCGTATGCACGAGGCCGGAAAAATTGAAGTGATCAGTACGGCTCCGGTGAACGACCGTGATGATTTGTCAATGGCTTACACGCCAGGTGTTGCTCGCATATGTACTGCAATTGAAAATGATCCATCGCTCTCACATAAGTACACCATCCGCAAAAACACTGTTGCCATTGTGAGCAACGGAACTGCGGTGCTCGGGCTTGGCGACATCGGCCCAGAGGGTGCAATGCCCGTGATGGAGGGCAAGGCACTCCTGTTCAAAGAATTTGGTGGAGTTAATGGCTTTCCCATTTGTATCAATGCTCGCACTGCAGATGAAGTAGTCGATTTTGTACAGCGCATCGCACCGACATTTGGTGGAATCAATTTGGAAGACATTAAAGCACCTGAGTGTTTTGAAATTGAAGAACGGCTGCGTGCAAGTCTTGACATCCCCGTGTTTCACGATGACCAACACGGCACAGCAGTGGTCACATTGGCGGCGTTGTGGAACTCTTTGAAAATCACAGGCAAGAAAATGGAAGACCTCACCGTTGTCATCGCTGGCGTCGGCGCTGCAGGTGTTGCCATTGGCAAAATTCTTCTTAATGCTGGTATTGGCGATGTCATTGGTTGCGATCGCGTGGGCGCCATCTATACCGGTCGCGGTGAAATGAACTCTGCAAAAGAATGGTTTGCAGCGAACACAAATGCTTCACGAAAAATGGGAACCATTAGTGACGTCATGAAAGGTGCAGACGTATTTGTTGGAGTGAGCGGGCCAGATCTCATCACTGCAGCCGATGTGCGTTCAATGGCAAAGAATCCCATTGTGTTTGCAATGGCGAACCCAAACCCAGAAATCCGTCCAGAGCAGGTCGATGGTCTTGCTGCCGTTATGGCAACGGGGCGCAGTGACTATCCGAACCAAATTAATAACGTGCTTGCGTTCCCTGGCATTTTCCGTGGTGCTCTCGATGCAAATGCAACAGACATCACTGAAAGCATGAAATTGGCAGCTGCAATTGCTATTGCCGAGTCAGTTACCGATGCCCAACTCTCACCGGAATTTGTAGTGCCATCAGTGTTCGACCGAACAATTGTTGAACGTGTTGCCCCAGCGGTTGCTGCGGCAGCAGTAAAAGATGGTGTCATCCGCAAGTCATAGGCCAGGTAGTGCGCGCGCAATCTCCGGCCTGCGCGTTGAATAACTATTTTTTGGCAGTCAGTCGATGTAGTTGAGTTCTCACTACGTCGTCTAAATAACGCGATAAATCGGGCCCAATTCCGCTACGAATGTCGAAACCTTCGACATGCAAATGACGAGCGCCGTGTTGTCGCAGGCCGGTCTTCATCGATTTCACGAGAGAGTCGGGGCCACACATCACAATGTGTGCGTTGTGCAATTCTCCGCCACCTATAGCTGCGGTCACATGCTGTGGTTGTATGCGATTTTTTTCATCCGACGCGTGCACGTGCAAGTGAATTCGCCCTTCGCGAGCTGCCATTTCCAGCACTTCAATCGCAGGAGCATTGTGGCGCGACGGAACGCAATAGAAAAGGTGCGGAGTAGGGCCATCATCAACGAGACGTGAGATAGATGTCCCAAGGAAAGGTGTAATTCCCACTCCACCGGCGACCCAAATAATGTGATCAACAGGGTGATGAGGCATGGGCGCTAAGTGGCCATAAGGGCCCTCCACCACAATGCGGTCGTTAAGGGCGAGCGAGGAAGCGAGGCGATGAGTCCAGTCGCCTAGATCGCGAATGACAAATCGAAGACATTTTTCATCAGGTGAAGACGCGATGGTGAAAGGGTGCGGTTCTCGCAAGCCAGGCACTTTCATCGTGAGAAAAGCAAACTGCCCTAACTGATATTTGAGTGCAGCACCAACTGGCTCAATCTCAATGGTGAGCACGTTCCCCGTCTGCTCAATATGAGAGACAACATAGAGTTTGCCCTTACGAAAAATGTCGCGCCACAACACGCGATACAACCAAGCTGCAAGACCCAGAAGCATGAAGCCGGTAAACCATGCACCCCAGAGTGAAGCATTCGCATAGGGCTTTGTGGATGTATAAAAATGCCAACACGAAAATGCGTATGGCAGAACAAGAAGCTTGTGGGTCAGGCGCCACCAACGGTTAGGAATCCAGCGTAAGAGACTGATGCCCACAAGAATGTAGAGAATGGTTGACCCTGTTTCGGCAAGATCTTCGGCAGCATCGGCCACGTTTCGAGACGCTCCACGTATTCCCTTTACGTCGTCAACCATTTCCAAGTGGAGCCACATTGCCCCGACAGACAATGCCCCGAGCCAACGGTGCCATACGTACATGCGGTCAACGCCACCAAAAATTTGTTCAAGTGGCAATATGCGAGTGGAGAGAAGATTGCTCCACGTCATCATCATGATGGAAACAGACCCGATGAATAATGCGAAAGCGGCATTTCCATCGCCGACTGTTTTCGTGAATGCAAACCATCCAATAAAGATCGTAAATACTGCCATGACAGGACCGATCCAGATGTAGGTCACTTTAGGTAGATGTGGCATTGCTGGCTTTGTGAGGCGCCAGTCTGAACGTGTACCAAGAAGAGTTTTGATGAGAGTTTGAGTTTTCTCAACAAATCCTTGAAACATTCTTACCGTTTTCCGGTGCGCTGATACAACCGAGTTGCGATAGGCGCAAAAATAACAATTAAGAGAACTGCCCAGGCAAGGGAATACAACATTGCGTTTTGTAATGGCCACGCCGATGGTTCAGGAGTTTCGGCCGGCAGGTTTCCGAAACGAACACGAACAGCGTGCGTCAATGTTGACACCGGGTTCCATTCAGCGACGGTTTTCAGTACCCCTGGCAAACTGTCGGACGGAACAAAAGTGTTTGCAATAAAAGTCAGCGGGAAGAGCACGACGAAGGTGGCGTTGTTCACCACTTCTGGTGTCGGAACGAGAAGCCCGAGGCACGCCATGACCCATGAAAACGAATACGAGAAGAAAAGCAACAACAAGTAGGCAACCACAGCATCGAGTATTGAGCCTCGTATGCGCCAACCCACAGCAAACCCGGCCAAAGACATGATGATGACCGATAACAAGTTGTAGACAACATCGCTGGCTGTACGACCCGCTACCACTGCCGAGCGTGACATCGGTAGCGATCGGAATCGGTTGATGAGTCCTTTCTGTACGTCTTCAGCTAAACCCGACGCAGTAAACGTGGAACCAAAAACCACAGTTTGGGCAAAGATGCCAGCAATGAGGAACTCGCGATAGTTCCCTCCAGGAATATCTATTGAGCCGCCGAACACGTAGGCGAAAAGCAGAACGAACATGAGTGGCTGAATAATGACGAAGACCATTACTTCTGGCACTCGACTAATGCGGATGATGTTTCGTCGGGCAATGGTGGTGGCATCACGAATCATTCTGATCATGACTGCTCCTCCTGTGTCTTGCGCCCGGTGAGTTCCATGAATACGTCATCGAGGGTTGGTCGCCGCAAACCGATGTCAAGAATCTCTACGTTTTGTGCGGTGAGTTCTACCATCACCAAACCGAGGGCCTCCACGCCTTTGGCGACGGGAATGGAAATGAGAGCATCTTGGTCTTCAGTGCGAATGGCCCCAATTGCAAACGGGCGAACAATGTCTTCCACACGCGAGAGGTCACTCAGTAATGCGAGGTGAATATCGAGATGCTCGCCTCCAATGCGGCGTTTCAATTCTTGTGAGGTACCTCGTGCGATGGCCCGGCCGTGATCAATCACCACGATGTCGTGAGCTAACTGATCAGCTTCCTCAAGGTATTGCGTAGTGAGTATGACTGTGGTGCCAGCATCAACACGCTCGCGAATGACATCCCACAATTCACCCCGACTTCTCGGATCAAGACCTGTAGTTGGTTCGTCAAGAAAGAGAACAGGAGGGTCGGCAAGCAGTGCGCCAGCAAGGTCGATGCGCCGCCTCATACCACCAGAGAAAGTTTTGAGCGGCCGGTTTGCTGCTTCGCTCAGTCGGAAACGCTCAATGAGTTCACTTGCTTTCTTGCGCGATGCCCGACGGCGCATCCCATATAAACAACCAATCATCTCGAGATTTTCCATCGCGGTGAGATGTTCATCAACTGCGGCGTATTGACCAGACAAACCAATTAACGACCTCACGCGTTGAGGTTCCGTCAATACATTGGCGCCGGCCACTCGAGCCGTTCCGGCATCGGGCGCGGTGAGAGTAGTGAGAATGGAAACTGCGGTAGTTTTCCCTGCCCCATTCGGACCAAGAAGACCTAAGACTGAGCCAGCTGGAACCGAGAGGTCGAGACCGTCGAGTGCCACAACGTCTCCATAGTGTTTGGTCAGCCCGTGCGCCTCAACGGCGAACTCTTCCGTATGGGTGTTTCTCGCAACATCGCTCACGATGCAAGCCTATTGCGACTATGTGTGCAAACTTTGCCTTGTGTCTCTCGCAATTCGCCCTAAAGTGGACGCATGCCTCATTCAGACTCAATTCGGCAGCGCATTTTGGAGCTAGCTGTTTCTGCAATTGATGAGGGTGGGGAAGCAGCGGTGCGAGTGAATGACCTTGCCGCCGAGGCAGGCGTCACTGTTCCTACGTTGTATCGACATTTTGGTAGTCGTGATGGTCTGGTGGAAGCTGCACAAACATACCGTTTTCGTAAAACTCAGTTTGTCGATAGCTCAGTGTTTGCTGCTTCACTTGCAAAGTGCAAGAATCAAGATGAATTGCGAAAAGCTTTACGTAAAGAACTTCTGACGCACTTCGATACAGATCGTTGGGAGTTACGCCAGGTGCGCCTCAATGCATTGGGGGCTGGTTATGCCCGCCCAGAGTTGGCTGCGTCGTTAGCTCTTGCTCAAAAGCAGGGCGCCATGGGAATTGCCGAAATGCTCTTGCCGTTTCAGAAAAAGGGTTGGATCCGGAAAGACATCGACCTACCAGCAACCGTGTACTGGTTTATGGGTCAAATTTTGGGCCGTGTACTTATTGAAATGGGTGATGACCCAGTGTCTCAAAAGAAGTGGAACGACGTATCGCTTGAGGGCATTATGGCCGTGATTTTCGGGGATACGCCGAAAAAATAGTACCTTTGGGAATCTGAAGTAGTAATACTACTTTTATGAGTAGTATTACTACTCATATGGTGAACTTAATCAAGCGCATCGTTCCGCTTCCTATGGTGATATGCATTGCTGTTGCTACGTGCACTGTGTGGATTGCAAACAATGTTGCACACGCCATCGGTGCTGGCGCTGAAATTGTGCAAGACACTAACCCAACGCAAGACAACGGCTTCACCACAACCAATTTTCAGATGTACAACGGAATTGGATATTTCCCTGCGTCAAATGCGCTATACGGCCAAGAATTGTGGCGAACAGATGGAACAGAGTCTGGTACGTACATGGTGAAAGATATCTTCACCGGTTCAGGGGGAAGCTCCCTCAGTATGAACCTCTTTGGTGGAGCGGTTTCAGGTGGTTTTTTCTTTATGGCAACCACTTCAGCAGAAGGAGCAGAGCTGTGGTTTTCTGACGGCACGGCTTCTGGTACGGCGCTAGTGAAAGATATTAATCCAGGTACCAATGGAAGTAACCCAGGAATGGCCACTACGAGTTGTACTACTTGTGGACTTGTTGTCTTGAATGACGTTGCATATTTCGCCGCCACTAATGGGACAAATGGAGTGGAGTTGTGGCGGTCAGATGGAACATCAGCTGGCACCTACATGGTAAATGATATCTCCACCGGTTCATCCTCTTCTACGCCTCGCGGCCTTGCTCTCTTCGGCAATGCTTTATTGTTCACTGCCACAGATGTAACAAATGGAACAGAACTATGGCGCTCTGACGGAACTTCAATCGGAACAACGCTTGTCAAAAATATTAGGGCGAGTACTGCAAGTGGGATGATCACCGCAAGTTCCGTTGTTGTAAGCGGAGGGGTCGCATATTTTGGTGCAGATGATGGCACAAACGGTAGAGAGCTATGGCGTTCTGATGGTACGGATTTGGGTACATACCTGGTGAAAGACATTCAGCCAGGAAGTACGGCAGGCTCTGTAACCAATATCACGCCTTTCAACGGTGGTGTTGTGTTCAATGCGCAAGACCCCACAGCAGGTTTTGAACCTTTCTTCTCTGATGGCACTTCTTCAGGAACCGCTCTCATCAAAGATGTCAACCCCACCGTGAGTTCTAGTGCGTTTAGTACAGGCTTCGTATTTCAGCCAGCGGGGTCGAAGTTGTTCTTCACTGCAAAAACAGCATTGAACGGCGATGAGCTATGGGTCACCGACGCAACCAGTAATGGCACGTACATGGTGGCCGACATCGCTGCTGGAACGACCAGCGGAATTACTAGCCAGTTCGTAGCGGTGAATAGTGGCAAGTTGTACTTTGCTGCAAACGATCTCGTCAATGGCCCGGAACTTTGGGTGAGTGACGGTACATCTGGGGGAACTTCCATGGTGAAAGATGTTTTCAACGGAACTGCGTCTGCGGGTGCGTTGTATCCGTTTTCTACCCCTTGGGGAATTGTCTTTGGTGGTTTCCAAACTGCCACGGGCCGTGAGTTGTGGCGCAGCGACGGCACTTCGGCTGGCACTTACTTTGTGAAAGACATTGCTCCATCTACTGGAACCGGTTACAACACAGTCGGAACCATTTTTTGGGGATGCCTAGGTAGCAAACACCTGTTTCACGGGCAGAACAAGATCTGGACAACAGATGGAACAAGTGCCGGCACTGTTGGAGTCGGAACGTCCGTTCAGAATCCGTACGACATCACTGACGCAGGCACGCAAACATTCTTCGTTGCGAGCACCACCGCCACCGGCAAGGAGCTCTGGCGTACAGACGGTACTGATGCGGGCACATACATAGTGAAAGACATCAACCCAGGCGCCGGCGAAGGTGTGCCCAGTGATTCAATATCTTCCAAAATTCTTGTCAATGGGGTTCTGTACTTTCCGGCAACAGAAAGTGTTTATGGATCAGAGCTCTGGCGATCAGACGGCACTGCTGCCGGCACGTACATGGTGAAAGACATCGTGTTGGGTACTACTGGAAGCGCGCCACGAATGTTGGCAAGTATGAACGGGAGACTTCTGTTCGCGGTTTCCACTTCGACCGCTGGCTGGGAATTGTGGACGTCTGACGGAACTTCTGCTGGCACAACGATGGTGAGAGATATCCGTCCAGGTACGAGCTCAGGTGTCGCTAGTTTGACCCCGTCGTCTGTTGCAGTACTCAATAACAATCTCTATTTCACTGCGAATGATGGATCCACCGGAATTGAGCTATGGGTAAGCGATGGTACTTCCGCTGGCACGAACTTAGTGTCAGACATCACCACAGGTTCTGCCAGCACCACTTTTGGATCGTTTTCAACTGTAGGAACGCGTGTGTGGTTCACAGCTGCAACCACTGCAGCTGGCCAGGAATTGTGGTCAAGTGACGGAACTGCTGCAGGTACAACGATGGTGGCAGACATCAACCCAGGTGCAACGGGATCAGACGTAAGGTTCCTAGGAAGTCTCGGCAATAACTTGATGTTCACTGCAACTGATGGTGTGAACGGTCAAGAGTTATGGACATCTGATGGAACTTCCGCGGGAACATCCATGATTGCTGACATCAATCCAGGATCCGCTAACGGCGTTACCACTGCATTTCCAGGTGCGACGTTAGGAGGTGCTTTTTATTTCCCCGCCAACAATGGAACCAATGGATTAGAGCTGTGGAGAACAGATCTCACATCTGTAGGAACGCAGATGGTGACTGATTTGGGGCCGGGTAGCTTCGGCGGTTACTTCACAGGTTTAACAACGTGTGGAAGTTCGCAACTCTATTTTATTGGCAACGACGGCACTGCTGGGTACGAGCCATATGTTTCTGCTGGCGTCGTTGGGCCTTCCACTCCGCCGACAACAACAACTTCTCCTTCGACGACGGTTGCGCCAACAACAACTACGACGGTTGCGCCGACTACGACGACGGTTGCGCCGACTACGACGACGGTTGCGCCGACTACGACGACGGTTGCGCCGACTACGACGACGGTTGCGCCGACTACGTCGACGGTTGCGCCGACTACGTCGACGGTTGCGCCGACTACGTCGACGGTTGCGCCGACTACGTCGACGGTTGCACCTACGACCACAGTAAAAGCAACGACAACGACGACAACAACAGTGAAGAAAACCACTAACAGCGATTGGACCGTCTCGTTGTCGCCATCTTCAGTGGAACCGGCAGGAAAATTTACAATGGAAGTGTCGGTGACATGCCCAAACAAGATGAACAACGTGATTTACCTTGGAACGCCCTCGGGTACTCCATTATTCAAATATGAAATAAAGACTGCAACAGGCGTAAACATCAGTGGTGGCAATGTTTATGGGGGTTCACAGGTTCTGTCGAATAACAATTACACGGCAACTTGGACACGTGAAGTTAATGCGCCGGCCACTGAGGGAACTTATACATTGCAGGTGTATGGCAATGGAGCAGCAGCTGATTACATTTACTGCAATCTTCTGATAAACAGACGACACAATGGTCCGGAAACATCGTTGACTGTTGGTGCGATCAGCACCACAACAACTAGCACAACCACTACAAGTACGACTACAACTATCGCTCCGAATGTTGTGTTGCCTGTTGCGGGAAGTCGACCTGTTGAAGTGCAGGCCTGGACGGTGAGTGCCAATGGAAATAACCGCATGAATCCCGGTGAAGAAATTTCGGTTGTCGTGCAATTGAAGTGCGCAAACACCATGAAGACCGACGGAGCTCCGTGGTATCCCGATATGTATTTCCGGCTGCAGAAATTGACTTATGACGAATCGTGGGCGATGGGCATTCCGAGAGCCGGAACAGACACATTTACCATAATGTCGGTGGGAAGTGAATCAAGTGTGATGCTCTATTCCCGAACAATTACTGCACCTTCTACACCTGGCGTCTACACAATGACGGCCTATGTAAAAGGTGACTCGCGAGGAGTTGCGACATGTAAGTTCCGCGATGGTTATCAAACCAATAGCTCGAAGTACTCCTTTTCGGTGCTTGCTGCTTCCACTACAACTGTGGCAACTACACCGTCGTCAACCACTACGACAGTTCCTCTTCCGCCAATAGACCCAGTTCTTCTTGATCGACCAAATACCAATCAGCCAGTGGTGATCATCGGGGGAGTTGCTGCAACGCCAAGTGTTGTTCAAAACCCCTCGTCCTTGGCTGTGAGCGTTGGCGATGTATCAGTTGATATCAACACGAGTACGGAGAATGGCAACGAACTTGGTCTTACTGAAGACGGACGACTTCGACTAGTGAATGGCAATCAAGCTGGAATTTCTTTGGGCGGCTTTGAGCCGTTGAGCAAAGTTCAACTTTGGGTAATGCAAGGCACCCGTTCAAGCCAAGAATATTTAGGAACTTACACAACTGATGGCGATGGAATCCTTGAAGTCTCAATAGACATTCCTCGTGGCTTAGGTAATGGCAACGCAGACCTGGTGGTAAGCGGCAAGAACGCCGATGGGTCAGATGTCGTAATAGGCATACCAGTCACACTGGAATCGACGAGTAGCTCAAGTGGACTCACTTACACATTGTCGACCGCAATCTTGTTTGCCATTGGTGCAATGTTCATTTACCTAGTGCTTCGTCGCAGGCGCAAAACGGATGAAGATTTCTTGTGAGAAAAATTTAAATACCTAGTAATTCAAACAAAACATTGCTGTATCGAATATGCGCCATAGTGAGGAACATTGTTTAATTCCTAACTAGAGGACACTATGAAATCACCCTTTTCTCACTCGGTCGTGCGTGGCGCAGTACTAAGTCTTCTATTGGTTTCTGCGGGCATAGGAGGTGCTTCACTGGCACTTGCCGATGCGACAACAGGCATAGTGGTGACTTCCCCAGCAGCATCTGAAGCTAGTTCTTGGCGCGGAATTGCTTACGGAAATGGAATCTATGTTGCTGTTGCACAAAGGGGCACCAATCAAGTGATGACGAGTACCGATGGCACCACGTGGACATCACGTACGCAGGCAGAAGCCAACCAATGGACAAGTGTTGCGTATGGCAACGGCGTATTTGTTGCTGTTGCCCCAACGGGAACAAACCGTGTCATGACGAGCCCGAATGGCATTACATGGACCGCGCGATCGGTGTTTGCAGCCGATTGGAAGAGCGTCACTTACGGTGGCGGTAAATTCGTCGCCTTGGCCTACGCAGGTGATGCTGTGATTACCAGTACCGATGGTGTTACATGGTCGGCACCTTCCAGTGTTGGAATCTTCAACGATTGGTTCGGCATTGCTTATGGCAACGGAGTTTTTGTTGCAGTTGCGGAAACAGGCACTAACCGCGTGATGACCAGCCCTGATGGTGTTACTTGGACTGGCCGCACAGCAGCAGAAGCAAATGGCTGGGGAAATATCACCTACGGCAATGGACTCTTTGTTGCAGTTGCTAGTTCAGGTACCAATCGTGTGATGACGAGCCCCGATGGCATCACGTGGACCGCTCGTGCAGCAGAAGCTAATTTCTGGCAAGCGGTTGCTGCCGGAGATGGCTACTTCATGGCCATTGCCGCAAGCGGAACCAATCGATTGATGGTGAGCACAGACGGAGCTACCTGGTTGCCATTAGCGGGTGCCGATGTTGGTGGGAACTGGGAATCAATTACTTATGGAAACAATGTGTTTGTTGGTGTAGCAAACGTGGGAAGTGTTCTAGTTGTGCGCGCGAGTATTCCAGTGGTGGCGGCTACTACGACCACAACCACAACCACAACGACGGTGACCTCAACTACGGTTACATCTACGACGGTTGCGTCAACGACTACGGAAGCGGCAACACTCGCAACACAGAATGATCCGACAGACGACCTTCCTACGACAGGAACTAGTAACAATCAACTCTTGCTTGTTGCGCTTCTCTTTGTTGTTTCTGGTAGTGCTCTTTTAGTGCGTCGCCGCGCTAGCTAATCTAGAAATGAAGAAGTTGCCAGACGTGCAACGCGTTGTATGAGAGCGTTGACGTCGGCAATTCCTTCGAGTTTTATCTCCAGCGGTCCGTCAAGCAGCAAGGTGGCTAGCCCATGACCAACCGACCAAATGAATGCGGTATGAGTTTTAATGTCGGCATCGCTGGCGCCGTCGCCAAGTGCTGTGGTGACTTCTTCGAGTAAAAGATTGAATGCACGGTCGGCTTGAAAAATTGCGCTTGGGTAATTCTGCAAATCACACAAGTCATTACGCATCATCACGCGGAAGTGCCCGGCATGTCCGAGCGCAAAACGTACGTAGGTTTCGCACATCCCCGCGATTCCCTTGTTGTCACTATTAATTAACGCCGCAGAAAGTTTGGAAAAACCCTCTTCGGCAATTGCGGCAAAAATTCCTGCTCGGTCGCCAAAGTGGTGATACGGAGCTTGATGAGAAACACCAGCGTCGCGGGCAACTTTGCGCAGTGAAATGGCATCGGGCCCTTCGTCGCGGGCAATAGCGACAGCAACATCTAAGACAACTCTGCGGAGGGGGTCAGAAGTGGCTACAGACATCACTTGACATTATCTAGTTTTCACACTAGACACTGTCAAGTATGAATATTCATCCCAATCCTCAAGTCCAGGCCCGCCGTTGGCTCGTATTGCCGGTGCTGTGTATCAGCCTTTTCATGGTGGTGGTCGACAACCTCATCATCAACGTTGCACTACCCACCTTGTCCACTGAACTAGGGGCATCGACGAGTGGCTTGCAGTGGATTGTCGATTCATATGCCTTGGTCTTTGCCTGTTTACTGCTGGCCTTTGGCGCACTCGGCGACAGGCTCGGACGCAAAGGAATGATTCAATTCGGCATGGTGGCATTTGTGGCTTGCTCAGTGTGGGCATCGTTTGCACAATCCACTTCATCGCTCATCATTGCGCGCGGTGCAATGGGCATTGGCGCTGCAGCGATCTTCCCTGCAACGCTCGCCATCATCATCGATATTTTCCGTGATCCGGTGGAACGTGCGAAGGCAATTGGTGTGTGGTCGGCAGTATCGGGAATGGCAGTTGCGTTTGGGCCAATCTCAGGAGGGTTGCTCCTGGAACACTTCTACTGGGGTTCTGTATTTCTCATCAACTTGCCCGTTGGTGTCATTGCGCTGATCCTGGGTGCAATTCTCATCCCATCGTCGAAAGATCCCAATCCACGTGGGCTTGATGTGCCGGGATTCATTTTGTCAATCGCCATGGTGGGGCTATTGGTATTCACCGTTATTGAAGGGCCGCATCGTGGCTGGCTCAGTGCAATGACACTTGTTTCATTTGCACTGACTGCTGCGTTGTTTGCAATCTTTATTCGATACGAATTGGCTGCAAAAGAACCTTTGCTCGATGTGCGTGTTTTCCGAAATGCGCGAGTATCTGCAGCAACGGGCTCCATTGGCATTGCGTTCTTTGTGCTCTTCGGATTCATCTTTTTGGTGACGCAGTATTTTCAATTCGTACGTGGTTACAGCACGTTGTCGTCTGGCATTCACACCTTGCCGTTCGCATTTGGCGCGGGTGTCACCGCTCCTATCGCTGCGCGATTAGCGCTGAAATTTGGCAGCAAAAGAGTGGTTGCAATGGGACTCACCAATATGAGTATTGGCCTCGTCATTATGGGTTTCAGCGGAGCTGACGCTGCATACTGGGGGCCGATTGTCATTGGGATGTTGTTCTTAGCCAGTGGGCTCGGGCTTGTTACTTCGCCATCAACCGATGCGGTGATGGGTGAATTACCTGCAGAGCGAGCAGGTGTTGGCTCAGCCATCAACGATGTGAGCAGGGAAGTAGGTGGCACATTAGGAGTTGCCATTAGTGGTTCTATTTTTGCTTCGCTCTACGGGCCCAAGCTCGGCACGCTCATTAGTGGCTTTAATATGCCAGAAGAAGCAGTGGCAATTGCGAAAGAGTCAGCAGGAGCTGGCTTTGTTGTTGCATCCAAAGCACCTACGGCTGAAGCCGGCGAGGCAATTCGAGGTGCTGTGAGCGAAGCATTCATGCATGGTTTTCATGCAGCAACTTTCACCGGTGCGGCTGTGGCATTTATTGGTGGCTTATGTGCTCTGAAGTTCTTGCCGTCACGTAAACAACGCGCTTAGAAAAGCACAGGAAACTAATTAGCCGCGAATCTGTTCGATGTGCTGGTCGGGTCGTACGACGAGTGCTTGATGGGGAAGTAACTGCAACGTAGAAGACCACCAATTGTTGGAATCAGTGAAGTCGGTTCCCAAGCGAACGTCACAGTCTTCGCCCACATATTGTGCCCCACCTATCACGATGTGCGAGCGAAGCGGAACAAGATCAAGTGACGAAATGGTTTCGCCATTACGTTCGAGCCAACCGTGAGGTAAACGGTTTCCAGGTTCGACACTAGGCCGATACGTAGTAATGAGTTCATCGGTCAGAACTTCTAGTGGTGTTGTGGAATGCTCGCTCATGTAGCGGTACCCAATTTGCAGGCCAATCATATTGAAGTGTGTTGCTTGGTTGTTAATTGCAGTTTCAATTGAGGCAAGTGACTCGGCAGAGTTCAGCGCCGCTTCAAGATTTTTTGCTGAAATATCTTTGTCGGGGTCTATGCCGAGCGCCATAAACACATCAAACATTTTGAAAGCATTTTCTAAGCTCGCCTGAGCATTGCGCTCTGCAATGGGTCGCCGTTCAGATTCGTAAGAGTCGAGTAGTTCATCATCTGCGCTTCCACGCTCAACCTCGGAAATTTTCCACAGCAGATTATGAATATCACCAACACCGGTGTTGAGGCCCATGCCGCCGGTTGGTGGGAAGCGGTGTGCCGCATCGCCAGCGAGAAAGACGCTGCCCTTGCGGTACGACTGGGCTAACTGCGAAGTCATGGTCCACGACGATTGACGCAGCAATGTGATCTCAGAGTCTGTCGGGGCTAGTGCTCGGCGAATGTGAGTGAAGCATTCTTCATCGGTGAATGGTTCTGTGCGCGCCCCATCGGCGGGCATCATGTACACCCATTCGTTGTCGCCACCGTGAGAAACGAGTGCGCCACCTGAATATGGGTCACAGATCCAATACAAAATTCCAGGATGCGAACCAACGAGTACACCGAGGTCTGCTTGGAAATGGAACATGTTGAACTTTTGCAAGTTGTCGGGGCCGTCCATTGCAATACCTACGCTCTGGCGAACAGAGCTAGATGCACCATCGCAAGCAATGAGCCAAGTGCTCTCAATATTGCTGAGAGCATCACCAACTTGAACGGTGGAAGTGAATCCGCTGTCGGTTTCTACATGAGAGACGTAGCTACTTGAATACTCAACAGCGATACCGCGTTGTTGAAGTTCTGCGGTGAGAAGTGGCTCAAGGCGATGTTGAGAAAGGTTCCTTAACGGTGTTGGCGTGATATCGAAATTGTCATCGCCTTGTTGTTCGTAAGGAAGCGTTCCAATAATGGTTTCACCAAGGCGCGTCACCCAATGCACGTGCCCCGCTTTTTCCGGCGTTTGTGCGTGCGAACGAATGGCGGCCACGTCGAGTCCTATTTGTCGCCAAATTTCAAACGTGCGGGCATTAATAACGTGAGCAGCTGGCGCACGTTGAGTGGAAGGTCGGCGGTCGATGATGCGTACCGAGAGCCCAAGTTCGTGTGCAAGAAGAGCGCCGGTGAGCCCAACGGGGCCGGCGCCAACAATAAGAATGTCGGTTGTCATGAATGAGCTTTCTAGAAAACGCCTTCGTAGCTGCCGCCATCGAGTTGAATGTTTTGCCCACTGAGGTAACCCGCTTGGGCAGAACACAAAAAGGCAAATGCATCGCCCAACTCTTCAGGACGACCTAGGCGGCCAGCTTTAATAGATTTCACTTGGTCGGCACGTGCTTCTTCATAAGTGAGACCGCGAACTTGCATCATGACTTGCGCCATTTGCTCTTGTCGGTATGTGTCGAAGCGTTCAGGAAGCAATTGATTAACGGTGACATTGAATTGTGCAAGATCTTTCGAGAGTCCTTTTAAGACACCAGTGAGACCAAGGCGAGGACCGTGCGAAAGCGACATTGCCGAGTGTGGAGACTTCACCATTGCAGAGCTAATGGCGACGATGCGCCCGAAGCGCCGTTCGCACATACCAGGAGTAACTCGCTGCACAAACATCAGTGGGCCTATGAGAGTTTTTTTTAGAGATTCTGAAAAATCGTTTTCTGCTATATCTTGGAAAAACTTTGGTGCAGGTCCTTCGCCGTTTAACAAAACGATGTCGGGTTGTGGGCAGGCTTCAAGCAGAAGTAATTGTGTTTCTTCTGTTGATGAATCGCCCACAACAGCACTTGCGGAAATGCCATACTTCGCAGCAAGTTCACTCGCCGTATTGTGCACGTCTGCTTCTGTGCGACCATTAATGACAACGTTGACACCTTCGCGAGCGAGGCTTTCTGCACATGCTTTGCCGAGGCCTCGGCTAGATGCGAGAAGAATGGCGTGGCGACCATGAATTCCCAGGTCCATAACAACTCCTAAATGAGTCCGCGAGCTTCGCGGGCAGCCGCAATTTCAAGCAAGTCGGGTTGGTTAATAAAACTTTCTGGCTCTTTTGGCCCCCACACCGAGAAACCAGCTGGGCCATCGGCACCTTCCCAGTCGCGTTTGCAGTGGTTGCGCTCCCAGTCTTCGTCGTCGGTAATTTGGTCCATGTCGGAGAAGAACTCAAACATATTTCCGGAAGGGTCGGTGAGATACCAAAATATGTTTGCACCTAAGTTGTGGCGACCAATGCCCACAACGTTTGCATCGGGGCGGTCGGCGAGTACTGCCATTCCGGCTTTACCAATTGCGTCGACATCGTCAACTTCTAATGCGTAGTGGTTGATATGACTGGTGAAGCCAGGGTGAATAAAGAGGTTGTGGTGATCGGTCTCTACGCGCATAAAGGTGGCAAAACCGTTGAGCACTTGGTCAGACACTTTGAAACCCAAACCGTTGACGTAGAAGTCAGTTGCCTTTTCAAAGTGTGGAGTGCCGAGCACAACGTGCCCCAAACGACGAGGTGGCCTGGGAGAAGTTTCACCCAATACATCGGCTCGTTCACCAACACGTACTGCATTGCCCGGACCGTTGAGAGTTCTGACGGGGGGAGCTGTGAGAGGAGTGGGTTTACCTACTTCAATCAAAATCTGATGCCCGAAAATTGGGTCTGTGCAGGTGAGGGTTGTGCCTTGAATTACTGATGACACGCCCATGTCGGTGAGGTTGCGAGAAATAAGAGCCAAGTCGCTTTCGTTTTCGCAACTGAGATGCATTGCAGACAGGTGTCGATATGTGTCTTCAACAATGCTGATTTGTTTTTTTCTGTCAGCAGTGCCAAGAGATCCTGATGCGTCGGCAATGAGACCATTCTTCAGCCAAAAATCTTTTAATTCTTGTGGGTTCTTGACCGCTAATTCAATATCGAGAAGACCATTCAGTGCCATTGTTAGTTTCCTTTGTTGAAGTTGCTCACGCGACGGCAAGTGTTGGTCATAGTACCGAGTCCGCCAATGGTGGTAGTAATGACATCTCCATCACGAAGAAATTTTCCTTGGGCAGCGCCGACACCATCGGGCGTTCCGGTGAAAATGATGTCGCCAGGTGACAGCGTCGTGATGTGCGACAGATACTGAATGAGATATGGCACATCAAAAATGAGATTCTTTGTGGTGTCGCTCTGACGTACCTCATCGTTAATGCGGGTTTCCAAAGTGAAATCATTGAGGTTCGAGAAATGATCGGTGGAGTACATGAATGGCCCAATGGGGCCAAAGGTGTCGAAAGATTTACCTAAATCAAAGTGCGGTGGTTGTGCAGCGAACTGCACCATGCGGTCAGAGATGTCTTGACCTATGGTGACGCCTGCAACGTGCTTCCAGGCATCTGATGCGTCAATATCTTTACCGGCAGTGCCGATGACAACAACAAGCTCCACTTCGTAGTCAACTGCGTCAGAACGCAATTCAACATCGGCAGTAGGGCCAACGAGGCACGAAGGAAACTTTGTGAACACAAGAGGGTTCGTAGGTAATTCCATTGCCGACTCTGCGGCATGGCTCTTGTAGTTGAGACCGACGGCAAAACAATTTTTTGGCTGGGTGATAGGTGGACCAAGTGTGACCCCGGCGACTTTGCCTGTTGGAGTTGCTGCATGAAGTTGTGCCGACAATGCGTGCAACTCTGAATGTTTTGTAATGGCATCCATTGGGTTACTCGAGATTGCACCATTACTTATGCTCTCAATATCGAAGTAATTGTCGCCATCAACAAGAACTGCTCTGCCATTGATATTCCCCAAAATAAATGCCATGCCGAATAGTACGACTTCAAATTGTTTGATGTCAAAGTAAATGGCTAAGGTGAAGACGTGGATCCTCAGCAATTAATCAGCGAAACCCTGGAAACATGGGCCAAAGAGCGCCCCGACCTGAACTTTGAAGCAATGGGCATTGGCTTGAAATTTGACGTTATTGCCACAACAACCATGGGTCTAGTGTCTGACAAAATCGCCGACCTAGGCATCAACCTCGGTGAATTTGATGTGCTTGCCACTTTGCGACGCAATGGAAGAAATGGAGTGCTTACTCCCACTGAAATTGCATCTGCAGCAATGGTGTCACCGAGTGGTCTTACTCACCGTCTGACACAACTCGAAAAAATGGGCCATATCCTTCGACAGAACGATCCGAATGACCGTCGTAGTTCACTAGTGCGGCTCACTCCTCAAGGGAGAAAAATTGCTGATCAAGCAATTGAGCGTATTTCGCAACACGCCACGCAGTCGTTGATTAACTTCTCAGCAGATGAAGTTGTAGCGCTGAACGCCGTGCTTGACAAAGTTCTAGCGATGATTTCGCAAATAGTTACTGCACCGTAAACGATGTAGCAATGCCGGCGCCGGCTATGGTCGCCAAAGATGCGGGCAATGGCCATGAGGCTGAGACCCGAAACCTCTGCAATGCGGCGAGTGGTGACATTGGGAATGGGCTCAGTTTTTGGGTGTTCGATGGTGGCATTGGTGAGATGTTCGCGGGCTTCGTCGGGTGCAACACGCTCCTTTCGTGGCTTGTCGCTCTTGGCCATACCTGTGAAATTTATTGATGTTGAGGAGGCACTTCAGATCTGAGAGACTGTGGGAGGCGTATCGGGGGATTCGCCGTGGCCTATATATGAGGGGGCAGTGATGGCGCAATCAGATGTAGATGTTGTTGTTGTAGGGGCTGGTTTTGCGGGAATGTACTTGCTGCATGAACTGCGCAAAACGGGCTTTAGCTATCGCGTGCTTGAAGCAGGCGATGATGTGGGCGGCACCTGGTACTGGAACAGGTATCCCGGAGCGCGTTGCGATATCGCTACCACCGATTATCAATACACATGGGACCCCGAACTTCATGAGCAATGGCAGTGGTCGGAAAAACATGCGGCTCAACCAGAGATTCTTCGCTACGCGCAGTTCGTAGCAAAAAAGCACGACTTGTATTCGGGCATTGAGTTCAATACGCGTGTTGACGGAGCGCAGTGGAATGAAGTTGCAAAACGGTGGAGCATTCACACGTCAACTGGCGAAACAATTACTTGTCAGCATTATGTAATGGCAACGGGCTGCTTGTCGGTGCCAAAAGAGCCCGACATCAATGGAACTGAAAAATTCACAGGCAATGTATATGTCACTGGCCGCTGGCCACATGAAGGTGTCGATTTCACGGGCAAGCGTGTTGCGGTCATTGGAACCGGTTCATCGGGTATTCAATCGATTCCTCACATTGCTGAACAAGCCAAAGAACTTGTGGTCTTTCAGCGCACACCAAACTTTTCAATGCCCGCATTCAACGGGCCTCCTCCGCAAGATCGTGTTGAGCGTTTAAAAGCCGATCGCGCAACGTATGAACATGAGGCTCGCTATTCAGGTACGGGTGTGCCATTGGAAGATTCCACTGTTTCTGCATTGTCGGTAACGCAAGACGAAGCGTTTGAAATGCTGGAAGAAGCGTGGCAGAAAGGTGAGCTGTTGTCTTTGGGCAATACCTTCATGGATTCTGCAATTAATCGCAAGGCGAACGATGTTGTTGCCGAGTTCATGCGCATGAAAGTGCGCTCGGTAGTAAAAGACCCTGCAGTTGCAGAACTGCTCAGCCCATACAAACATGGGTATGGAACAAAGCGCCCGTGCATGGATACGGGCTATTTTGAAACGTTCAACAAACCACACGTGCGACTCGTTGATTTAAATGCTCAGCCCATTCGCAGCATTACGGAAACTGGAATTGATTTTGGCAAGGAGTCAATGGAGTTTGATGCAATTGTGTACGCCACTGGTTTCGACGCAATGACTGGCGCCATTGTGAGCGCCAACATCACCGGTAAAAACGGTGTCACTCTCAAGAGCAAATGGGAACATGGGCCACTCACTTACCTTGGTCTTACATCTGTTGGTTTCCCCAATTTGTACATGATTACTGGCCCAGGCAGCCCGTCAGTGTTGTCGAACATGATGGTGTCGATTGAGCAACATGTCGATTGGATTCGCGACACATTGGTGCACATGCGTGAAAACAGTTTCGACACTATTGAGCCAACTCCTCTTGCTGAAGAAGGTTGGCGAGTGCATTGCACCGACTGTGCCGATATCACCATTTTCCAAGAAGCCAACTCGTGGTACATGGGTGCCAACGTTCCTGGCAAGCCTCGCGTGATGTTTCCCTATATAGGAGGTGTGGGTCGCTATCGCATGGCCTGCGAGGAAGTGGTGGCGAAGGGTTATTTGGGCTTTGAACTCGCTGGCTCAACCAAGAAGCAGTGCAACGATGGCTTGGTACGCCAAGTGCAGCCCGACGTCGACATGGTGCTTGACTTCATTTCAACACTTAATTTGCCTGCAATGGAAACGATGAGCCCCACCGAGGCTCGTGCTTTCTCCGAAGCATCTTCGGCTATGCGCCCGAGTGGCCCTGAAGTTGGCGAAATCACCGACGGAGTTCTGCAAGGCGCCGATGGCGAGTTGCAGTATCGGTTGTATCGCCCTGCAACACCTGGCCCACACCCCATTGCGGTGTATTTCCACGGCGGTGGTTGGGTGTTTGGTAGCCACACATCTGACGACCCACTGTGTCGCGACTTGTGTGCACAGTCGAACACGCTCATTATTTCGGTGAACTATCGCCACGCTCCAGAGGCACCATTTCCTGCTGCAGCGGAAGATGGCTTTGCGGCACTGAAATGGGTGCACGCCAATGCTGCTGCACTTGGTGGCCTTGCGGAAAAAATTGCAGTTGCTGGGTGGAGTGCCGGTGGCAACGTTGCGGCTGTAACTGCGCAAATGTCTCGCGACACAGGTGGGCCACAAATCAGCGGTCAACTATTATTGTGCCCCGTCACCGATGGTTCGCATCAACACGGTTCGCACATTGAAAATGGTGAGCGTTTTATTCTCACCAAATCACTCATGGAATGGTTTTGGAATCACTATGCCACTCCAGAGCAACGTAAGAACCCGCAAGCTTCACCGTTGCTTGCTTCATCGCTCGCAGGTTTGCCGCCAACAATGTTGGTGACATGTCAGTTCGACCCCCTGCGTGATGAAGGCAATGCGTATGCGCGTGCGCTTATGCAAGCAGGAGTGAAGGTAGAACACGTGGAAGCACGCGGTCATATTCACACTTCAATCACCATGGTCGATATGTTGCCCTCGGGCGCTCCACACCGGCGCGAAATGGCGCGGGCATTACGTGGGTTTTTTAGCTAGTCGTTGCCCAGTACTGCTCAATGATCATGAATGATCGACGCAATTTCGTCGGCCAATTGCGCTGTAGCAGCAGCGATACCACTCCACCTCAAGGTGAGGTCGGGTGAGAAATTGAGTGGACGCCCAGCGGCATCGCGTAACGCCCCACCAGACTTCTCAACGATGAGTGATACTGCCGCAATGTCGACAATGCGGTGAATGTCGCCCCCCGGATCACAGAATGCATCAATTGCTCCATCGGCAACAAGGCACGCTTCAATAACTGAGGAGCCTAAAATTCGCACACGCTCCGATGTTTGGGCAAGAACAGACCACGTGTTCCAAGTGCTTGGGCGCGGTCGGAGCATCGACAGTGCAGCACCCGCCAATTTGGTGCGGCCAGTTGTGCGCTGAACTGTTGTGTCATCACGATGTGCTCGCCATGAATAGTTTGTGCCGAGCCAAGTAACGAGCGACTCGATAATGATGTCATCTTCTACAATTGCTGCAGAGAAACCGGAAATGGGCACACCGGCAGCAGAGTTTGCAGTGCCATCTACTGGGTCAAGTACAACGGTGTAGGCAGATCCGCGGTCGACCCAACCGACTTCTTCCGACAAAACGTTCATTTTAAATTTCTCAGCTATTGCGAGGACAGGCTCTTCAATGAATTGATCAAGGAACATCGTTGGTGTTCCGTCACCGCCGATGCCGATATCTGCGCTGCGTTGTGCCGAAGTGAGATTCGTCATGGCGAACTGATAGGCATTTTCAGCCACTGACGCCATTTCATTCAGTAGGTTTGAGAATTGAGTCATGTCATGAATCCTGAAGGGCCAAGCTCGGGATATTCGCGGTGCTCGCCCGAAATGTTCCGATAACTGCTGGGTTCTCGGAGTTGAGATGGCATATCGTGAGATCTGCTCTCGCACCAACCTCCAAGAATCCGCGATCCGAAAGTCCAACAGTGTCTGCCGGCCCCGAAGTTACTAAGCGAACCGCATCGGGAATTGAACAGATATCGTTTCGTACGAGAATTCCTAATGCGCCAATCATGGCGAACGGAAGATAGTCAGATGACAAACCATCGCATAGTCCTAGCGAGATGAGTTCTGAAGCAGACACATTGCCGTTATGGCTACGTCCGCGAAGCACGTTTGGTGCACCACAAACTGTACGAAGTCCGGAATCTTTGGCGGCTCTAGCTGCTTCAACGGTGGTGGGGAATTCTGCAATTGCCGCATTCCAAGTCAGAGCTTCTTCTATGTCTTCTGGTGTTGTGGGGTCGTGTGCAATGAGTCGAATATGACCAGCTACCGCTTTTTCGGTGAGCCAAGACAGGGCTATTGCGCGTTGGTGAATAAGTGCATCACGTTCTGCAATGAGCGCATCAACTTGAGCACGAGCTGTTTCACGATCAATCTTTCGTGTTCCCATTACATATTGTTCAAATGAAGAACGGTCTTTGTACTGGCCTTGCCCAGGTGTGTGGTCTTCAAAACTGACAAGAGGATTTGGTTCAATGAGTCGATCAGCGTCTATTCGGGCAACTAAGGCATCAAACCCCGCAGCGTCGCGTGCATCCAACCTATAAAGAACTCTGTTATCAATGAGAGCGCTTTCATTTGAGTATCCATAGATCAGGTCTACAAAGGCATTTGCTCCGTCTACAGTACGATTTCCATCATTTTCAAAGCCGATGCCATGAAACAGAGTTGTTATTCCCGCGGCGCGAACTTTTGATTCAAAAGATCTGAGGCTGAATCCAAGTGGTAATTGAGCACCTGGACGTGGTCGAGGTTCGGGCTCGAGGCCGTCACTGTGAGTGTCGACAATTCCCGGAATGCAAAAAGCACCTCGTCCGTCAAAAGTTTCGCCAAGGTTCCCAAGCGAGGGCCCGATTTCTACCACGATTCCATCTTCAACCACAATGCGTGAATCTTTGATTACTTCATCACGCTTTACCGCGGTCACATTGCTAATAATAAATCTGGTCATGGGTGTACATCCGTTGGTTCGAGTTGGGGGAGAATGGAATGAACTGGACCATCATCAATGAGATGTCCATGCGACATGACAACAATTCGCGTTGCAAGTCGAGCGATTGCATCGAGGTCATGAAACACTGCGAGTACTGCCACGCCAGCCTCAGACAATTGGGCAATGAGATCAATAGCCCTCTCGCGATTTTCAGGGTCAAGTGCCGAGACAGGTTCATCAAGTAAGAGCAAGCGCGGCGGAGAAATTAAACCAGCAGCAATATTTACACGCTGTTTTTCGCCGCCCGATAAGACTGATGTGTGTATTTCCCACAAAGATTCGGCGATGTTGAGGCGCCGCAAAGATATTGCTGCGTGCTCACGTGCATCGTTACGTGACATTCCTCGTGAGACACCTGCTCGTGTCACAAGGTCAATGACGGCACGGCGAGGCTGCGCACGCAAGAATTGTGATACATAGCCAATTTCTCTGCCGCGCAACGCAACTACCTCAGGGTCGGTGAGTTTGCCAATGTCAACCCATTCGCCACTGCTCAATCGAAAATTTATCTCACCTTTTGTCAAAGTGTATGTTCGATAAAGAAGTCGGAGCAATGTTGATTTACCGGCACCAGACGAGCCTGCTAGAGCAACGTGTTCCCCTGGTGCGATAGAAAATGACACATTTTGAAGTGCTGTTACTTCGCGTCCGTCAATGTTGTGAAGAACGAAAGTTTTTGAAACATCGCAGACATTTATTAGCGGAGAATTCATTGGTTGCTCCTCATGAGCGTGCTGCCGTGACAAGTTTTTGGCTGTACGGGTGTTGCGGGTCTTCCAAAAGTTGGTCGGTCAACGCGTCTTCAACGACGCGACCGTGTTGCATAACGATGCAACGTTGAGTCAACATCTCAATTACCGCAAAGTCGTGTGAAACCACAACGACGGCGAGGTCAAGTTCTTCGAGTAGTCCTCTAATGAGGTCGAGGACCCCAGAGGCGATACTTGCGTCTAAACCTGTAGTTGGTTCATCGAGTAAGACAATCGGTGGATTGTTGGCGAGAGCTCGAGCAATTTGAACGCGTTGGCGCATTCCGCCTGAAAAATTGCGAACAATGTCGTCCATGCGATCAAGTGGAACTTCGGTTCGGTCCAAAAGATCACGGGCGCGCACTCGAATAGCCTCAAAGTTGCGCCATCCTGCTGCAGTGAGAGGGTCCGCAATGTTGCCACCTGCAGTAACGCCTAACGACAATCCTTCTGCGGGGTCTTGATAGACAACCGACAATTGGTCAATACGTAATTTTCGTCGTGCTGCAGGGCTCAAATCGAGAACGTTGGTTCGCCCTTCGTCGTGGCACATCAAATGCACTGAGCCAGCAGAAGATGGCTGATCGCCTGCTATGCAGCGTAAGACAGTCGATTTTCCAGAACCTGATTCGCCAACGATGCCGAGAGCCTCTCCTGCGGCAACATCGAAATTGACATCCCACGCCGCAACAATTGAACCGCTGAGTGGATCGCGGGCAGTTCCAAACTCTGGTCCTGTGCGGGCTATTGCACCTTCATCAATGGGGCCAAAAAACTTCGAGAGCCCGCGTACTCGAATGGCGGCCTGTGGCGTAATGATTGGAGATTTGGTCATAGTCATTTCGTTCTCTTTCGACGGCACCATGCCGTGTCACTGCACGACCAACGTGATTCAGATCCGGGAGTTTCAACAAGGAAAGTTTCTTCGGATCCACAGAGCCGACACTTTGCGCCATTGCTCGCCTCAACTTCGAATGGCACATCTTCAAAGGTCAATGGCTCTACATCGGTAAATGGAGGAATCGCATAGACACGCTTTTCTCGGCCTGCTCCGAAGAGGGTGAGAAACTCCGCTTGGTGAAGACGTGGTATGTCCCAGCGAGGGATTGGTGTTGTAGCGGTTACGTAACGTTGTGCAACAAGGCATGGATACCCAGTTGTTTGAGTGATAACCCCGTTACGCACCTTGTCTTCATAAAGGCTTACCCACATTTTTGAGTAGTCACCTTCAGCATGCATGCGTTCAAGTTCCTTCATATTGCGTTCTATTCCGCGAAGTGGCTCAGGCACCGGAACTTGAAGAACAAGAATGTGGTCGCTTGCCATTGCATCTTCTGGAATGCGGTGACGACTTTGAACAATTGTCGCCTCGTCGGTTTCTGAAGTTTCCTCAATACCGGTTGATGACGTAATGAGTCGCCGCAAGTTGACGGCATTTACTCCTTCGTCATCGCCTTGATCAATCACCTTGATGGTGTCATTGACTCCAACTATCGCCAATGAAATTTGTAATCCTCCAGAACCCCAACCACGAGCAACTGGCATCTCTCGTGATCCAAATGGAACCTGGAATCCTGGAATGCAAACAGCCTGGAGTAAAGCTCTTCGAATTTCACGCTTGGACTCTTCATCAAGAAGAGCAAAGGGCACTGAATGTGGTGGTCCAGCAATTTCATCAACTGTTGAATTCATGGCTTTGACTCCGTAGGTGAGGTCTGTAATCGCGCTTGTCGAACTGCGATTTTGCGTTCAATCATTGAGCGGAATGTCACGTAGTGCGGCAATTTCAGGTGTTCGAGAAAGCCTGATGAATCAAGTCCGTCTGTAGTCATCAAAATTGATTGTTCAAGCTCTGAACGTTGGCCATCTCGATGGCACGCAATATCAAGATTGGCCATAGCAATGGCCTTGCGTTCATTTTGACCAAAACATAAGCCGTAACCAATATCGAATAAAGTGCGGTCTTCGTCAATGCCATCAAGGTCTTCAATGGCTTCAACTTCTGTCACTCTGTACTCGCCAATTTTCACCGGGTTACGTGTAACCGGATGAGTGACCGTAATGGGCATTGCGCCATGGCGTACTTCTCCGAGTGTGACTTCATGAAGATAACCATCGGGCCCAAGAATGTTTCTGTACCACTGTCCGACAAGTGCACCTGTTTCAGCACGTGCCATCGTTGATAGGCGCGCTGATCTTGGCGCAGGTGGCTTCGCGGGCATACGTGTGATGTCGAATGGTTCCGGATCATCGGTACGTCGACGATCAACAAGTAGTTGCATATCGCGCAATACATCGCTCATACGCTGCATGGGAGGTATCACGTCTAGAGACTCTTCGGCAGGTGTTACCCCGGCGGGTTGCACTTTTGGTTTTGTCTCGCGAGGCGTGGTGCTGAGCATGCGTGCCGTGTAGTCAGTACTGCGTCCCAGAATTTGTGGACCGCCAGGTTCACGAAATGCAGGCACAATACGTCGTTCAGGAATCATGTCATCGGCATTGACCACGTCAGAGATTCCGATTCGCGGAAGAGTTGATTTAAATGCGCGCAGTAAATGAACCGCTTCAATGACATCACCCTCCGCCTGACGTAACGCTTGAGCGGTGAATTCTGGAGCCCATAGACCCGCTTCACCCATCACTCGATCAACGAGCAACCGAAGTCGTCCGGTGACTTGGTCAGTTTCTAGTGGGGAACTCGGATGTCCATCGCGAAGTTCCTGCACCAAATTTTCAGCGAACTCAATTGCTGCAAGGCCACCTCTGGCCGCCGCGTATCCCACGTCAGTCCTCCAATACTTTCTCGTCGTGTTGAACCATCACGCCTGTGATGTTGCTTGTGCGAGGAATTCCAACAACTTGTCCAAAGTCATCGACAAGCCAAATGTCGAACCCCATTGGCCACGAGTCGCTTCGCGCATCTAAAAGTTGTTGCAAACTCGAAAGTTGGTCGGTTGCCCATTCAACTGAAATAGTTCGCACTGTTGGTACCCCAGGACCTGCGATAGAGAACGTTGATTGCTCAGTGGTGCCGAGAATAAGGCGACCTGAAATTTGGTACGAGATCTGGCAACCGCCATCTGGACGATGAGGAGTACCGCGTTTTATTGTCATTGCCTCCGGGGTAACGCCAGATAAGGCAGCGATAAATATGGCGAGCTCTGGGTCGACGCTGCGCCCGAACGTCGCTCGTTCAACAGCAATAGAAGTTGCAACAGATTCGACTCCGCAAATTGCAAAGGGAACATCGTGACTAACGAGCGCTGCAAGTGGAGCAAGTGCAGGAACAAATCGATGCGCCACAGCTTGGGGGAGGTGATGAATTGTTCCAGGCTGACTTAATGCATCGAGAAGTGTCCTAAAAACTTCTTGAGACTCATAAACGTCGAGAACGAGATTTGCATACAATGCAATTTCTGCTTGATTTGTCATTTGTCTAATCCAACTCCTCAAATTCGATCGCAGTCGAAAGAACTTGTGTTGTCTTGAGTGATCGCTCTGCTGATTCCTGAAGCACGGTCGCTTCGAGTAATTCCTCAAGAATGGCTAAGTGGGGGGCATCGGTCTCTGGAACTGATTGTGCAACCCAGCCGTCCAGAATTGCCGCGGCTACAGCTCCGTGAGGGTCGTTCCCCATTCTCATTGCCCACCCGAGAGATGATCCAACTGCCACTTCTGCCACGGTGACTAGTGCGTCACCAAGTATGAATCTCTCTTGGCAAATCGGCTCGCGAACTTGCAATTGAACGGTGCCAATTTCAGGGGAGCGTACGGCACGAACATCTTTTACTGCTCCAACTTCGAGAAGTTTGTCAACAACTAAAGTGAGCTCTTTTGTTGCACAATGAGACAATATTTCGCAGATAGTTTCACGTGAAAACTTCATGCGACTACTGAAAAACTAAGAGAAGCGCAAGTTGGCATTTCGAAATTATAAACATCCAACGTGAAGGTGGAACCAAATAAAAAAAGTTTTCAAGAGTACGGGATGTGGAATTCAGGTGAACGAAATGTTCAGTGAAAAAAAGTAATGAGTCATTTCTTAGTGTTCACTTATTGCACACTCAAAAGTCGCGCTCTGCTCAACTCGCATTTCACATGATCATATATTTTTTGCCCATGCAAAACTTCAAAAAAATTCGTGGTCAGGTGGTGGTTGCTGCGCTCTGCATTAGTGGAGTTGCAATAACTACAATTGGAAATAGCGTTTCGTCCGCTTCGGCTGATGCAACTACCGGTGCCGGTCTTCGCTTTCTCGGGCGCTGGACAAGTGGCAGCGGTCTTGGTGGCGCTGAAATATCTGCTTACGACGCAGCAAGTCAGAGATTATTCGTTACCAATGGAAAAACCAATCAAATTGACATCGTTGATATCTCGAAACCTGGCAAGACGAAGAAAGTTAAGTCAATTGACCTAGCTGCCAAAGGCGCAACTGGAATTCAAAGTGTTGCTACAAAGAATGGTCTTGTGGCCATCGCAACTTCTGTTGACGGTAATGCACAAGGAAATGGCAAGATCTTTTTCACCGATACAAATGGAAAGTTAACAAAAGGTGTTGAGAGCGGAATTGAAGTAGGCGCTCTTCCCGATCACGTTTCATTCTCACCAGATGGCCGTTATGTGTTGTCGGCAAATGAGGGCGAACCAAAATCGTATTGCAAGGCAGCCGATGGCACATTGCCTGTGACAACTGATCCTTATGGAACGGTCTCAATCATTGACGTTGGTGGTGTCAAGCCCAGTGCTGCAACCACAATCAACTTTGAAGCATTCAACGACCGTGCAACATCGCTTGTGTTCGGAGGTGGACGCGTATTTGGTCCGGGTGCAACTTTGGCACAAGACCTTGAGCCTGAGTACATCACAATGTCAAGTGACAGCAAGTATGCCTACGTAACATTGCAAGAAAACAATGCAATTGCAACTATCGATATGGCTACAAAGTCGGTAATCGCCATTAGCGGATTGAACTACAAAAAGCATGCAGACAGCAATAAGGGTCTTGATGCAATCAGCGACAAGGGGCCACTTGTAGTGAGCCAAACAGTCCTTGGTATGTATCAGCCTGACGCAATTGCAACACTTGTTGGTCCAGACGGCACCGAGTATCTTGTGACGGCAAACGAAGGTGATGCCAGAGAGTGGCCTTGTTTGTTGGGTGGCACAGACCCCACAAAAGCAGAAGGAGAAGAAGCAAAGCTTTCTGCTGTTGCCGATTCAACTGATGCAACAATTACGGCTCTAGGAAAAGTAGTTGGATCACTTGGAGTGACACCATTTGCTCCGTCAAATCCTCGTCTTGCGACAATCACCTCAGCAACGAAGGTGAAACTTGCTCACTCGTTTGGCGCTCGTTCCTTCTCAATCTGGCAGCCAGCTGCTGGAGTTGAAGGAACCGACACCATGACACAAGTATGGGACTCTGGCCAGCAACTTGAAGCACTCACTGCTGCACGACGCCCCTTGTACTTCAATGCAGACTGGGACACCACAACTGGAGCTATTAAAGCAGTCGATGCGCGCTCAACTAAAAAAGGCCCTGAGCCTGAAGCAGTTGCAGTGGGTAAAGCATATGGAAAAACATGGATTGCAGTGGGAATGGAACGCGATGGAGGAGTTGCACTTTACGATGCTTCTAATCCTTTAGCACCAGAGTTCGTGGACTACATCAATACATCAGACCCGAATGGAAACCTCAATACCGGTAATGCCGGTGACGTCTCGCCAGAAGGAGTTCTCTTTGTCTCAGAAGACGAGAGCCCAACTGGTGCTGCACTCGTCGTAGTTTCTTTCGAGCTTTCAGGAACGGTAGCAATTTACGAGATTCCTCGTCAGACACCTTCCAAGCTTTCACGAATTTCTACGAAAGTAGAAGCCGGAAAAGTAAAGCTGAATTTCAAAAAACCTGAAACTTCTGGCTGGA
>Ga0222712_10001246_pt1 | contig 32166 bp, 65 predicted proteins | sample C33_657DmetaG_FD_165043 | JGI IMG/M metagenome (GOLD analysis project Ga0222712, IMG submission 165043) | Estuarine water microbial communities from San Francisco Bay, California, United States - C33_657D | ecosystem: Environmental > Aquatic > Marine > Unclassified | place: USA: California...
CTGCCCATTGATTTAGGTTGTTAGTCTCCCAGAACCAGCAAGCTGATTGGGCGGCACCCTCAAATGTAGACATATACTGACTAGCCTCTTCTGGGCTAATGTTTATAGACTCTGCAAACCAAAAATAATTATCTTTACCTGTTAACTGGATTAGACCTCTACCAGAGTATCTATATCCGTCTCCTGAAGCCTCATCCCCATTACCCATACGATTAGCATAGACTTTATTAGCAATAGCTTCAGGTTTCTGAGCAAATTGTTTAGCCAATTCATCTGTAGGGAAATACTTAGGGAAGATTTTACGGAGTGTCTCCCAACGATAGTTGAGATTTTCTTTAATTGTTGTAAACTCACCTGATTCATGGGCGCATTGTGCTACAAAGGCTGCAATACGTCTCTCATTATCAATACCATAGTCTGGGAGTAATTGTTTTAAAGCACCATGCCAATATTCCACATGTTTATTCCGTGGAATTAGTTGTCTTAGTTGATCTAGTGATAGGTTCATTTAAGTGCCTCAAAAAGTTTCTTTTGTTCAGTATACCACTCATTCCAGGCCTCTACACGATTAGCGCATAAGTGATACTCTGAATAGTTAGTGATAATAGTCTTTGTAAGTTCTGATAGCTCAGGCTTCTCATCTGCTGACTTTAGCTTAGGGCAGAGAGTAGTTAACTCTTTAGGTGCTAAAGGAAACTTAGCTACTACAGGTACTACAGTAGAGCATCCTGTTAGTGTTAACAATAGAATAGCTAGTAGGTATTTCATTGTGTAACTGCCTTATTATGTATTGTAATAACCTCTGGAGGAATCTTACATTGATCATTGTATTTAACAATCTCACGATCAACATACTGGATTTGAACTTCAGCAGCTTCCTTAACAATCTTTTCTTTTGTTAATACTTTAGTTACTATTTTAGTATTTACAATTTCTTTCTTAGCATCTAACTCAACTATTTTCTTTTCAAGTTGAATAACTCTGTCTTGCCATATTTTATCAGCAGTCTTAAATCCAATAAGGAATAATGATAAGAAAATTACTCCGACAGCAATAGGCCTGTATACTTCAAACTCTTTGATAAGCCATCCAAATAACCCTATCATTAGAGTTATAAACAATAGCCAAGTAGGTATATAGTTTAGTATAAACATTTTATTCCTTAAAAGAAGAGCGATAGTGGGACTCGAACTCACATTCCGAAGCAATTAAATCCTCGATTCTACCTATTAAATTATATCGCTCTAGTGACGCCTTTTACTGTAGCGACAACAGCCCTAAGGTGGGTTCATTTAAAACCATGAGATTCGCCATATGTGAGGTCATAGTTGAATGTTAGTTCTTCATCCTTGTTAATAGTCTTAATAGAGATAAAATCACCTGCTTCATTTAATGCCATATTAGGCTCAAATGAGTGATTCAGATATCTTAATAAGCTAACATAATTAAAGCCTAATCTAGGTACAAATACCCGATTATTATCAGTATAGCAATATTTATTTACTGTTGGTATTAACCATTCAGGTATCTTTTGTATATCTACAATAACCTCATGATATGAGTCGTTATCAATATCAGGATTGCTAAATGGATTAATACTAAAAGGTATATCCCTAATAGCAAATACACCTATGCCTTGTATATTAGAAGGTCTTAACTCACAGTATACATTATCAAGATGATTGATAACTTCTGGAGTATTTATAATTGTATTCATATTATTAACTTGGATGAGAAATAACGCTGAATATCTCATGAACTTAATCACTTGACTATCAGAAGGTTTGGAGCGGATACTCGGATTCGAACCGAGACCCCTAGCTTGGAAGGCTATGATGCTAGCCGTTAACACCATATCCGCTTATTGGTTGCGAAGGAAGGACTCGCACCTCCGACCTCTGGGGTATGAACCCAGCGCTCTTCTAACTGAGCTACCTCGCCTATTTAAATTTATTTGTCCACTTAACTACCCATGCCCAGTAAGCAGCACTCATTCTGCCCTTCTGGATATCAGCTTTATGTCTAGCATAGAAAGCTTCTCTACGTGACTGATAGGAGTCGGACTCACCATCTTTTGGAGGAGAGCCTGTAACACCTTGAGCACCAAAGCGGATTAGCTTGATAGTGTCACCTTCTTTAGCTAATACGGCATGAGAATTAGTAGAATTACCTGGGGTTTTCTTTGGCTTATTATAGCCTTCAAAAGTTTCACCACGATAATCAATAGCCATGGTTACTTACCTTTAGGTTTAGGTGGTTTTTTCTTTTTATCGTTGTACATTATTTTTTCTCCTTTTGAGGATATAAAATATCTGATTGTTTATCAAAACAATATTTTGTAATAGTTGTTGTGTTATCTACTACCATTTTAGCCCAAGCTGTTTGAGCATCAATAAAGTCATTAGCTACTTTATTTAGGGTAGGATCAGTAATGACCTTGTTAGTAAAGTCATGCTTGAGACTCTGAAAAGAGTTAATATAAAATTGGGGTGTAAACATATAGTTCCTTTAAAACATAAAGCCTTTAGTGACTGTCTTAGTACCTGAACGAACAGGAAATAAGTATTCAACAGCATAACGAAGAGCATCTGTCCAATGTTCTATGTTTTCAGATTTAGATATCTGTGCTGTGTTTGGATTATTTTCAACCCATACAGTTCTTTCTAAAGAGCGTATTGTGTGTTCTGCTCTTGGATGAATATACATATCTATATCACCATTAGCATTCTTAAACTTACGATTAACAGCAGCTACAGAGTCAACAATAGGAGGAGCAGCTCTATGTGCTCTACAGACAATACCATAGCTCTCTAAGATAGAGAAGTCAGTAGCTCCTGCAACAGCACTAGTCTTTCTAGCACGTCCTGCAGGGTCTGGATAAGCAAATATCCTGTGTCCCTTGTCCTTGAATTGTGTCTTAAGCTTTTTAGCTAATTGTTCGGTATCGAGTACATTTTGCATGTCTTCTAGGATATGAATCTGTCCAGCTCTAACAGCAAAGACTACAGCCGCCATAATACCAATGTTAAAGTCGATAGCCACATGGACATCTTCTTTGTTTGCTGTCTCTATATTGAAATAAGGAAGATCAGCAGTAACATGAGTTCTACGATCAAACATGTAGAATACCTTAGCACCAGAGTCTTCAAAGGAACACTCATACTCTCTAGCAAACTTCATAGGATCGATTAAACGCTTAGTCCTCTCGATCTCTTGTACAGATAAAAATGGAGAGTCTCGGTAGGTGTACCTAAAGGTCTTCCAGCGGCTATCCATTGTCTCAAAGTTAGTCATGTCATAAAAGTAGTTCATACCTTTAGGAGTACCAATAATGAGAGCCTTATGGTTGCCTGCCCAACGTGTAGTCATAGCAGGCTGAATGATAGATTCCCAAGACTCTTTAAGTCCTGGCTGACCAGTCCAATCAGAGACCTCATCTCCAACAACAAAGTATTGACCTGATCCTCGCATCCTCTCAGATGCTTCATAAGACCATAACTTAAGCTTAACATTATTTGGAAACCAGAATGTTCCAGCTGTCTGGGAAGACTTTTCAGCATAGTCCTCTAGACCTAAGTTATAGGCTAACAGTGGCCAATAAATATCTAATGACTGTTGATATGTAGGACAGATGATCGAAACATTCTTGTTAGGAACATCTTCGTCCATATCCAGTAGCTCATGCACAGCCATTGTAGCTGCAACACTAGCAAGGTAACTTTTACCAAATCCTCGTGAGGCGACTGTAGCAGCATATCTTGTGCCACCCTTCTCAGAGAACAAATACTTTAATACTTCAGACTGACCTCGATGTAATTTAATTTCATTTGACATTTAAACGTATAGATCTACATTATCTTTGGTTAGAACACTCTTACGAGTTCTTGAGTTAATTTCTTCAAGTTTCCTATAAAACTCAGCTAAGTCTGCTCTAGCTTGGAGACCTTCTCGAAATACTTTGTCAGAAGCTTCCTTAAGTGCATTGTATTGTTCTTGGTACTTCGTCATGCTGTATTCAGCCGTAGGTGTAATTCTCATAGTAATCCTTTTATAACGTATACTTTTTACATCAAAATTATTCTTTTTATTTGTATGTATACTTAATTATTCATTTGTAAAGACAATCTTAAGTGGCTTCTTGTCCTCAATTACCTGTTCGCTCTTCTCAGGAACCTGTCTGTAGCCATATCTCATCAGCGTATTCATGACATTCGTCTGGATGCTCAAGAGATTCGCCAGAGCAATTGCTGAGTACTTAGTCTCGCCACTCTCCATATCGTTTATCTTATTCTGCACCTTGTAGTAGTGATCTACAAGCTTCTCAATAGGATCAAAACCTAATGTTTGAAGTTTCTTTACAGACTCTTTAGAGTAAATCGTGGTAGTCCCTTTAGGGCGACCCTGTCCAGGTCTAAAACCAGCACGGGTTCTCTCTGATACATTTGGATCTTGGACTACCTCTTTATTTTCAGAGGTATCATTAGTCATTGTTAGCCTTTGTTTGTTGTTCTGCGAGTTGTCTTGGCAGGAGCCTTTACAACAGGAGTAATATTGTTCTTATGTAGTTGAATCTTTAAGTCAGAGATCATAGTTAACAACTCTTCTCTATCTCTCAAGAGCCTATCAACCTTGCTCTCTAGTTTCTTTACCTCGGACATCAATAGCTCAGTAAGCTGATCATGGGCCTGTTGTCGTTGTTTATCTTTATTATGCAAGTAAGTCCAGAAGGCACCAGTACTTAACACAACAATAGCTACTTGTAGAATTGAATCCATTTTAATTCCTTTTATTAGTTTCTTAACCCTGTTTCCTGGGATGCACCTTCTACTGTTTTTCAGTAGTGCATCAACACAAGTCCCACAGAGACGAATATTTAAATAATATTTTAAAAAGTACTTTTAGAAATAATCTTTATAATATTATTTTATTAATAATAACAACGATAATAACGATAGTATTAATGCTACCGCTATAAGGTTACTCCTTTAATATTAACCCCCTATATCCCCCTTTGTAGGGTTTCTTCTTTAGCGTCACCTGGTAGTTTTTGACAAAAAAAAAAAGAAATACCCTCCAGAGTACCCCTCAACCACCCCCGAAGGAGCAGTCAAAGAGTACCCTGGAGGGTGGTTTTGCTAAAGTCAAGCCTTAGCATAAAATATATGGTTTCCAATCTGAGCAGTCTTTAGTACAGTCTTAGCCCATTGTGGATTAACTCTGGAAGCGTGATAGAACACTGCTCCCTTAGTGGGATCTTTGTAGAGTCCCTTCAAGTATGCTGAAGCAATAGCTCTAGCAGTTTTGAATTGTTCGTTTTCTCTAGGTAAATGTTTACTTATTAGTAACTCTTTAACCCATGAGAATTGGTATGGTTGATATACAACCTGACATATTGAGGAAGGATAACCCTTAGTCAATACTCTATTTACAGTTACAGCGGCTACTGCAATCTGACCTTGGAGGGACTCTCCTCTAGCTTCGTGATAGATATTACGGGCTAGACAATCAATCTCAGTAGACTTATTGACTACCGAGAGAGGTTTAGGATCTAAGTTTAAGTACTGTGACTCAACTTTATCCAATGCACTGAAGGGTATTAAACCCAGCGTGAAAATGGCTAAAAGTCTCATTTTTGTTACCTTTCTCTCTTTAGCGTCCCCTGGTAGTTTTAGCTGATAAATACTGCCTTTTCTTGCTTGTTAAATGGGAAGTTATTGTTAGGGAGCACTAACTCATGAGGACCATAGTACCACTCTTCGTTTACATCTAGAGCAATAGTACAGTCACCTGTTCCAGTAATCTCAGTAACTCCTCCTTCGTAACCTGCCTTAACGACGATTACTTCAGGGTTTAGCTTACTCAGCTGTTCAATTAACTCTTTAACTTTCATATTTATCCTTAGTTACAGTTTATGTCTAAGTAATTCTCGACATTTATTACGTTCTTCAGGGGTAAAGTCAGGACTTATCTCAGCAATAGAACAATCCTTTCTTGCCTGATAAGAAGGGTCTGTTATTGCTGAATGAATAATACCACCACAAACTATTACAATAATAACAAAATAAAGAAAATAAACTTTCATGTGTTCTTCTCCTTGAGTTTAGCTTGTATTTTTTGAAAAGCTACAAGATAGTTACCACGCTCTGCAATTTGACATGCTTCAAGAAAGTCCTGATCACTCAATCCAATCCAGTCTTTTCTTACAACCTCTACAGTTGGATCCTTGCTTCTGTGGTCATGCCAAGAACAACCCATAAGAAAACAATCTTGATCAATTTTCATAATCCAATCCTAATTCTTTAGCATTCTCAGCTTTCTTCTCTAAAGCATCCTGAGTTTTATCAAAGGCAAAGTCACGTTCTTTGTCACCTTTATCACGACCAAAGATCAAATCCCACCTAGCTTCATACTGTTCTTGAGCCACACTAAATGGCCTTGGTGTAGATCCTTTACTCATATTCAATCCCATAATGCTTGATAATATTTGCCGAATAGCCTGAATCCATTTTGAATTCTAGCCTCATGCTTTTCTAAACCTTCCATGTCTATTTTGAAGGTATCGTTTGGACCTTTAACCATTTCAACATGGAATGGCGGATTAGCTGACTTAATAAACTCTAAATCATGATCACCTGAATAAAATGGAGCATCATGATCAATGTCAATTTTAGTACTAAATGCCCAGATCATTTCATCTAAGATATAATCCCAGCGAAGGAACCAATTATCATCAGTATCCCAAGTGTTCTTTTTTGGTGGAGCACTAGTACTCCTAAGAGGCTCAGGAACATCTTCGTCATCTATGTTAGGGCTTCCATGCTTCTTACTTTTTAGCAAGATAAGAGCAGGATGAATAATATAAGCTAACGTATGGTCTAAACTCCATACATCATAGTTATCAATTACTACATCGATTTCTCGATCTAACTCATCATCTCGATACTCACCGATCAACACTTTCATAATAACTCCTTATATTTTCTAATGCAATTGGTGTATAGTTTGTTTGTTCAACTGAGACAGGCAAATACCAAGGGTCTTTATTTCCAGCCTCATCTAACACAAAATTAGAATGTGTGTGACCATGAACGTTACCTTTGAATCTCTGCTTACTACCTGAATGAATTGGTATATGACTAAATATTAATCGATCCATAACGTGATATGCACGAATGTCTCTGAAGTATTTAGCATAGTCACCTAACCTATAGATATCGTGGTTACCTTTGATAAGAACTTTATCACCATTTAATTGGGCAAGTACATCAAGAGACTTCTTGCTGATTGCTATGTCTCCTAGGTGATAAATCTTATCATGAGGTCTAACTACATTATTCCAATTTTTAATTAGTGCAGCATCCATCTCTTCTACAGCATCCCAAGGGCGAAGTTTAGTACCATCGTTTTTGAGAAATGTAAGAATATTTGCATGACCAAAGTGTGTGTCTGAGGTTACAAATACATTAGGCATTTATAACCTTTGCAGTTATCAGATTACCATTACTATCAAATTCTAACTCAAGATTTTCTATTTCTCCATGAGTAGCTACTCTAAATATAGGTGCTCTACCAATCTGAATTACGTTATATCTATGAATTTGATTCATAGGTTTTACTCTATATTCTACATTTTCATTAAAGCTAGGAAAGTTACCACCTACTAATGAGAGCCTAGGCACAGTAATCCATTGACCTAAACTATAGTATTGGACTTCCTTATCTTCAAGATAAGCAATAATAATATCATGATGAGGATGAATCTTCATACATTTCCTGTGTAATAAAATTGTTTCTCATTAGTTGATTCCTTACATCATTAGGTAAGAAATAAACTCCATCGTAGTCTTTTAATTTCATGTCTTCATCAAACCAAAGACCACCGCCATTTTCATCCCCAAATATGTTATCTTCAAACCAACCATATTTAGTTTCAGTATTAACATGAATCTCAAACTTATTAGTCGAGAGGTCTACGCTGTGTGAAGTCAACACTTACCTCCTCTGGGTAAATTAAATTGTAAATAGTATTTAATGTTTCAAAAGTATTATCAGATAATCTTTCAATTACCACACTTGAAGTCATCCACCTGTTAACTAAATCTGGCCTACCTTCATGACCAATACAGAAACCTTTTAATTGATCATGAATACCATCAGTTGAAATAGCTTCACTACCTAATTTAACAACTATAATAGCTAGTGGTTTTCCTTTACGAAACTCTAATTCATCCCTAAAGACTTTAACTAGATGGTGACGGGCATGACCTTCATCAAGAATCCTTTGAATATGATTTGTAGATAAATGCTTTAGCTTTGCCCATACAAGTGGACCTTTACCTTCTTTGCCATAAGTACCCCAACGAAACCAATCACGAATTTTAGCATGAGGGTCATCATCATAGACAGATAGATCTTCTCCATTGTCTTCATCATGCCATGTCCTACGAATGTACTGAACACCACCATCTACCATATACAACTTACCATTAGCATCTGTATGTTCTACATAGTCATGCACATGATTAGATTGTAATACAGTACCGTCTGGTGTCCTCATAACATTAGCTAATAATTTACGTTCATTCATTTAATATCTCCACTTTTTACTAACCATTCAAATGTACTCCAGAGTTGCTTAAACTTTAGATCATAGTACTTTGCTAAAGTCTCAATATCATTCTCGTTATCTAGCCTCCTTAGATCTTCAATTACATGCATACAAGCAAGGATGTCTTGCTCAAGCTCGAATCTTGTGGTTTCTTTTTCCATACAATGTAAATTCCATTTGCGTTAAATTTAGCCCATTCAATAGCCGCTTTACGAGTCTTGAATACTTTATCAGGATTACCCTTTGTCCTACAAATCCATTTCATTTTTGAAAGCATTTAATTGAGAGGGAGTCATATAATAATCTAATATTGCATAAATATGAGGTAAAATACTTTTATCTGAAAAAGAATTATTCGAATCGCTAATAAACTTATAGTTTGCCTTTAATTCTTGAATAATAATTAAATCAATTTGTTCAGGTTCTAAATCAATATTTATTCTAGTCATTTTGCTGCTTCCATATATAAACCTACATTGCCTAATGCATAACCTACAAAGGCAATACCTAATCCTGTACTACCCTTTATAAGTAAATCAATTGCTACTACAGTGTATACAATACCTACTACTCCAATTAACCAAGCACTCATTTTAATTCCTCATAAATAGTATCATCGTAACTATCTTTAAAAGACCATACTCGATTACAGGCAGAACAACTTAAATTACCTGTAGTTATACTTAAATCTACTGGAATATTGTTTCCGTTTTTATCATACACAGGTGCAGCATAACCTGCAGTCCTAAATGTGTTACTAATAGTAAACCTACAATCACTTCTCATGCAATTTAAAAGTCTAAATCTTTTCATTTTAAAACCTTATTCGTAATCGTAATCCCAATCTTCTAATTCTTGATTTAAGAAAGTATCTTTAATCTCATCAATAATCCATTCTTGTATAATGTCAGTAATATCAATTCTATCTGAATTATGTGGTGATATAATAGACACAGAAAGTACCTCAGTCATATCATCGTAGTCTGGCTCAAGCTGTAAACCTGTGCCGATCTCTCTAGCACCTAACTGGGCTGGCTCATAGTCAATTTCACATTCAAGGTGGAAAGAACCATGTTTGTAAAGAAATGTATGTACACTCATCTTGCTAATACTCCAATAAGCATGTTAATCGCTTGCACAATTTGTATTTGTTCCATAGGGTCTAACTGATGCCAAGGCCTAGAACCTGGAAATTTAGCTCTAGCGGCTTCATAAAATCTTTCTACATCACTCATAGTTTAATATCCATTTCACAATAAACATCACTATCAAAATGTTCAGCAACCCATTCGTAAGGATCGCCATCATTAGCTTTTCTAGTTCCATTAGGCATATCATCAAAGTAATATTCATAAAGATCTTGGAACAAGTCGTCAGACATCTCCCAAGTCTCTAAAAAATTAGGAATCTCTGCTATGTGTTTTTCACAAATCTCGCTCAATCTCGTCTTGATCATAAATCCTTTCAGCTAGATCACAAATTTGAAAGAAAGGTGCCCTACGAATTGATGCATTATCTGGTAGTTCAATCCAAAAATCATTCCAGAAATAAGGCGTATTCATCTTTATATTGCGGTCAGAGTAATACTTTCGTACTGTATTAAAAATATGTAAATAGTAGTCATGAGCATAAACTAGCTCAACTACTTTTGCATGCTCTTCATTTGAGATCATATTCTACCTGATTTAAAAATACTTCAGCCTCTTCTTTAGTTTTAAAAGGACCATACATTTTATCTGAGTCATAATGATAAGCATCAAATGTTTTATCTGTCTGGTTTTCACTGACATCACCAATTGGATAGCCAAATAAGTCTTCAAGAGTATAAACTATTTTCATACTGTGTTTCCTAAGAATGTCCATGTTTTAGGTAGAATAAATCCAAATTCTCTTTTAAATTTAAATCTCATAAATACTTGAAGTTCTTCAAATGATTTATCTAGCAAAATTCTTTTTACAAAAATTTGAGCAAGTATTTGTCTACTATTTTTATCTAGTAATTGAATTTTAATTGTACCATCTTTCTCTGCTTTAAAACGATTATATGCAATAATGACTTGTTCCAATTTAACATTTTTCTTGGCGTTCATTTTGTATCACTTTATAAAGTTCTTTCTTAATTATTGCTAATTCATTAAGAGTATCAACTGTTGCTTCTCCTGAGATCTGTATTAGGCTTAATAGCAAGAATCGTTTAACAACTTTATCTTGCTGCTGAATTAATTTATTTACTACTTTAATCAATCCAACTTGCCCCTATTACTGATGGATAAAACCCTGTTATTGTATTATTTTCTCTTATATAGATTATTCCAGTAGAACTAGATTTATGGGGTTTTACAAAGCTGATTACTTCACAAGCTTCTCCTCGAAAAGTCTTAACTTTATCACCTTCCATAACACAACGTCCTGTATCATTATAAACTAGTTTCATAATTATTCCTTATAAATAATATCAAACAAATACTCAATAACCTGATCCTCATCATAACCTACACGAAGCATATCTTCTGCATCAAGAATAACTTCTTCTGTAATTGCATTTCTATTTAGAAATTTCATTGCAGTGTCTGAGTTTTCAGGATGGATAAAATTAGCAATTAGTTCTAACAAATCATTCTTTAAACCAAACTTAGCATCGCTTAAACAATCAATTAAATTAGTCTGCTCTTCAGTGTAAACTGTTGGACCTACTGGATCATCATTATCTAAACCATAATCAGCAGAAGGAGTTCCATAGTTACTATAACCATAAGCATCTTTGTTATAAGTAGGAAATGCAGTATAATAGGTTGGTGTATAAGTAGGTGCAAGCTCATCAGGGTCTGGTACACTAGGATCACGAACTACTGGTAGTTTATCCCACTGCATCTCTAATACAGCTTTAGCTAAGTCTTCAAAGTGAATCATATCTAATTTTTCATTAGGTGTATGTTCAGAATAATAGCCAACACTAATATTAGTACATTCAGGGATTATTCCAGAGAATTCAGCAGTATCAGTATAAACACCAGTATCATCAGGGACATACATAAAGTCAGGGCATAAATCGTTAAGCTGATCAGATAATGCGTAAGCAAAATCATCAGAGCAAGTACGACCACACATTTGATGAGTAATAACACTGTGAGTTCCTTTACGATCGAATGTAATTGCCTTAGTAAACTGTTCAACTAGTTCTTGATCATTTAATGCAAGCCAGCTAGAACCGATACCACCTTTTTCTTCACCTTGAAAGAACACATAGTAGCCAGGCACTCTGTGATCAATCATATGAAGCAAAATAGCAACACCTGCACCATCATCAGCGCCAAGGGGTTTTCCACCATCAGCTAATAAGTATTGACCCTCATATTTAAAAGTATTAAAGCCATCTTCACGATGTACAGTGTCTACGTGAGCAGTAAACATAGTTTCGTTAGATGAATCATCTCTCATGTCAACATGAATATTACCACAGAAATCTACGGAGAGATCTCCCTCACCAACACGTTCTACAATATAGTTACATAGCGCAGTTACTCCAGTTCCACCATGTGGTCTCTTAAAAGATAACGCATATTCTAGATCTTTAATTAATTGAGTCTTCATTCTGTTTCTTCCAATGTTACTGGCAAATGTTCAGGGTGATAAGTTTTACCATTAAATTCTATAGGTTCTGCATCATCTATTAAATACCAAGTAAGTGATGCGTAACAGCAATACACTTCATGTCTTGGATAAGCAATACCATCATGCAAGAGTACCCAGTCTTTTTCTGGACCTACATCAGATTTTAATACACGGATATCGTCACTATTAGTCTCATATGTATCTTCTTCTTTAGCATACTCACCATCTTGTATCTCTACTAAATCATGATGATCTAAATACTCCATATGATAGTATTCTCCTTCAAAGCTAATCACATTATCCTCGTGAATACGCTCTTTGTAAAGACTATTATCTACATAAGCCATTACATAATAGTTATCTGCACAATCATAACAAACATCATCATCTTCGTATACAGATCTCATATCATCTGAATTATAATACTCATCGCAGCAATTACAATGACAATCAGCACTATTGCAAGGATTGCCATCGGTATTAGTACATTCAAAGTCACCATCTTCACAAATAATTAAGCTATGTGAAACTCCTTTATAATTCAGTCCACTTCTTTTACTTACTCGTTGATGTTCTCCGTCAATATAAGGGGCTAAGAAATCATTATTGTTACTAAAATACTTTAATGGAACGCCATCAGGCCATCCATCATAGTGCTTGTAACCAGTTTCTTTCAACCAATACTCTAATGCCTCATCAGCATAACTATAATCATTTCCTCTCTTATAGCTGCGAACAAAACATTTTTCTTTATCATCATCAGAATGCCATACTAATGCACGACCATTAATTGACTTTGTATCAGGGTCAAGTCTAACTGCGGCTTTCCAACCTAGTTCAGGTGCATAAACCCGATAAGGGTGTAAGTAATCAGGGCAATACTCATGATGTCCAGGTGTATAAGAAGAATCCCAAGTCATGCAGGAACGTGGACCTTTCTGAACACTTAAAATAATACCGTCTGAGTCTTCCCAGAGCTCAAATGTATCGTTACGACATTTAGTAGCAAAGTCACGGATCTCATGATCTTTTAACTGTGGAAACATTCTACGGATATAACGTCCGAAGGTAGTAACAGTCTGACGATCACTGTCGCCTGAACGCTCATCACGAGTAAATGCAACATTACTAGCATCCTTAACAGACATATGAGGAAACTCTAATGCTAACAAGCGATAATTTTCAGGAACATGTTTCTTCATGATATCTTTAATCACAGGGTGAAACTCATAAGCCCTCTGTTCTCTTGCATGCCAATCTCTCGACATACGGAGAATTTCTAATACTACAGGAAATTTAATTTCTAACTCTTGAATTGTAATCATTTATTTCTCTTGAAAGATTTAAAATATAATTTGCTTTCTGAAAAACCCAAGGGTTTCTGTGTGGTAGATGTGCTCCAGTAGCTCCATCCCAATCTCTAAATTCCCAATCGTAAAAATCAATTCTTAAACAACTTGGGTGTTCTTCTTGTAGTTTTTGTAATTCATCAGCCCATGCTTGCCACTGATGATCAGAGATTATGCTTTCATTTAGCTCATAATAGATACACGAATGTATTAACATTTGTGATCTTCGCCTTCTTACTAATTCTACTAATTCGCTTGAACAAATAGTTTTAGTAGTCGTTATTTTCTTAGGCCGTGGCATCTTCCCTACTCAATATGCTAAAAAGAGTTTCTTGTCTAATTTTTGTAGGTGGACCATCATCTAACAACTCTAATGTCTCTTGAAGTAAATTAATATTATCCCACTCAAAAGAGTATCTTGACTGAATAACATTACTAGATTTAATCATACGTAATGCTAAGTATGCTTCGTAACTAGAAGGATAAATAAAATTACTAGTGTTGTTAATTGCATGAATTTCTTCTAACAACTCATTTGCTAATGTCGTCAGTGTTTTCATCTGTAAGTTCCTTGATGATATAAGCTTTTGTATTAAATATTGTGGAGTTATGAGGATTATAAGTATCCCTCCAACTAAACCTTCTTCCTCTACTTTCCATCTCAAATCTACGCTTACTGTTAATATTACCTACAGCCATTGCTACTATCTTATCTGCAAAGAAATGTTCTCTTCCTTTGTTATCTGCCTTTGGTTTAAAATCTTTTATTTCTCCAAGTAATTTGTATTCTTTTAATACTCTTTTAGCTTCTATTGATAATGTATTTGATTTAACCATTTATATCCTTTTTACATAAAGCACATACTTTATTTATTTTAGGTAATGAATCTAAAGCTTCTGATAACGCATCATAAGCATAATGGCTAGCACAAGCATAACCAGATTCAAATGCACTCATGTTATCGTCTGCTTTACGTTCTTCTTTAAATCGTTTTAAAAGTTCAAGTAATAATTTATATTTTTCAATTGGGATTGTTATCATTTAACCTCTTTAAAAGACGAGTAATTTGGCTAAGACTTTTATTATACGATTCTTTAAGTTCCTCATCAGTACAAAATGAATTAGAAAATTGCCAATATCTCTTTTCCATTTGTTGTTCTATTTCTCTTAGTTCATAATGTAACCAGTCTTCAATATCCTTTTCGCTTATCATTTTATCCTTAATAAAATAGCCCCAACTATTTCTAGCTAGGGCTTGGGTTACGGATTCTTAATCACTTCATCTACAATACCGTGTATAACTGCTTCATCTGGAGAGAAGAAACAATCTGATTGTTGTAACAAATGTTTACGAATATATGTCACAGATTTACCTGTACATTTACGATAATGATTGACCATTCTTGCTGTGTCTAATTGAAAATCTTTTGAAGCAGCAGCTATCTCATGCTCTTTACCAACAACTCCACGAGAAAACTGATGAGACATTACAGAACAATTTTCAGTGATAAATCGATTATTCTTATGACCTGCCATTAATAGCATTACCCCAGCAGAGGCAATCTCACCAGTACCAATTGTAGCTACAGGAATAGTAGATTGTTTGATAGTATCAATTAAATGATAAGCAGATGAAACAAAGCCACCTGGACTATTAATAAACAATACAAGCTTTCCTGGTTGATCTTCTTTAGCCATCAAGTTGTATTCCATAATAGCCATAATGATAGGTTGTACAGAATCATCTTCTACTTCACCCATAAGATACATAATGCCATTACGCATAATGTTCTTTCCAAACCAATAATAGTTACCTTCATTCTCCTCTGGATTTAAGGGTTGAGGCGAATTAGGCGACTCTGGTTCTTTTGGAGAGTTTGGTTTAGCTTTAGCATTAAACACACTTGAGTACTTGTTGAACTGGCAACCGAATAATTTGCTCATTTGATAATTCCTTAGTTGAAATAAATAATTCTCCTGGCTCTAAATAAATGTCAGCAGGGCTTGTTACTTTCCACCTACCAAGTGAACCTGAACGATTAATAATATTGTTGTTTACATCGTTCATTGTAACTACATCTGTAGATCCACTAACAATAAATGTGATGCCTGTATCCCATAAATCATCAACAAGTTTTAAAGTATCTTTATTAATATCTTCAATAACTAGCCTAAATTGAGAAACATGGACATTACTTTTATCAACAAAATCTTTAATCTTCTGTATCAATGTCATCGTCTTCTTTGGAGCTATACTCATCCCACCATCGTCCTTGTTGTCGCTCTCGCTTATAGGGTCGTTTGTGTCTGTCGGAGTGAGAAGTTCGCTCGTCTTTAAATTGCTTTTCTTCACGTTCTAATTCCTGCCAATTGTTATTCTTGATCATTTGTGTAACTACGTTTAACACCTAATTTGTTAGCTTTCTTTTGTAGGTAAATACTAAAAAATTCAGTTAACTCTTGAGTATCTTCAGGATAAGATCCTTCTACTATAGATACAGCAACTCTCTCAAAATGATTCATAATTTCTTCTGAGTTAGTTACTCCAATAGAATCTAGTGTATGATATACACCTTGATCAACCATGTTAGTAAGTTTAATTTTATCTGATGGAGTCATTACCAGGCCCAATCTCCGTTCATACCATTAACGCTATACTCAGTTACACGTTTCTCAAAGAAGTTATCATGAGAAACACCTGATAAAACCCAGTCTAACCAAGGCATTGGATTATCCCTGTGATTAAAGATAGTTTTCATTCCTAATTGAAGTAGTCTACGATCAGTAATGTATCGGATATAGTCTTTTACATCTTTACTTGTAATTCCTTCAATCTTATAGTTTGAGAAAGCTAAATCAATAAATTTATCTTCAAGATCAACTGCGTCTCTTGCCATTTGATAAATCTTAGATTTTAATTCATCATTAACTATACGAGGATGTTCATTGCAGAACTCTCGGAATAGTCGAGCACCACCCTCTACGTGTACTGTTTCGTCACGGATAGACCATTCTACTACAGTACCCATACCTTTCATCTTACCAAACCTTTGAAAGTTTAATAACATAACAAAGGAAGCAAACAATGCAACACCTTCGTTCATAACACCTTTAGCTAAAGCAAGAGCAACACCTGTTTGTGTATTAGTGTCGTTGTTTTGCATAAAGTCAATCTTCTCAGACATTTCTTTATAGTCTAAAAACTTATGATATTCTTCATCTGGCAATCCAAGAGTATCATTTAATAACGCATATGCTCGTTGGTGTGTACCTTCACGAGAAGCAAAAGAACCAAGCATAACACGTACTTCATTATTCTTAAACCGTGGAATAAGAAAATCGTAATAGTTCTGACCTACTTGTACATCGCCTTGTGTAAACAATCGGAGAATATTTGTAATAAACTCTTTTTCGCCTTCATTAAGCTTTAATTTCCAGTCAGATACATCCTCTGATAAGTCAGCTTCATCTTCAGTCCAATGAATTTCTTCATGTTTCTTTGTAATGTCTACAGCCCAATCATGCAAAAAAGGCTTGTATGTTTTATTAAATTCTGTTAGAGTAGCCATATTAACCTTCACATGCCTCACATTCGTTATCGTCTAAGACCTTATTTTCCACGGGAGTCTTTGAAAGTCTCTTGCTGAGTTCTCCAAGTCCGCCAATGTATTCCCCATCAAGATAGATCTGTGGGACAGAACGGACACCTGCTCTTCCAGTAATTTCAGCCGCTGATTTACCTGTTGTAGTAATATCAATGTAGTCGTATGGGATTCCTCTTGATTCGAGTAAGGATTTAGCACTTGTACATTGTGGACAATCTGGTTTTCCATAAATAATAGTTTCCTTAATCTCTTTTAATTTATTTTCTTTTACCTTTTGTGAAACATTTTCAGCACGAACTTTAGCCTCTGTACGTAAGTAATACAAACCCTTCAATCCAGCTTCCCAGGCATTAATATGAGCTTGCTTTACAGCAGACTTGTCAGCGCCAGCAGGAAAGAACAAATTTACTGATTGACCTTGGCAAATATGTTTTTGTCTATCAGCAGCATGTTTAATAATCCAATTTTGATCTAATTCAAAACTAGTTTTAAACACAGCCTTTGTATCATCATCTAAAAAAGATAAATGTTGTACAGAACCACTCTGTGTAATAATGTTTGACCATACTTTATTTGTATTATGACCAATAGTTTCTAAATGTTGTTCAAGATATTTATTCTTAACTAAGAAAGATCCTGCACGAGTACGATGTGTATAAGCATTAGCTTTGTTAGGCTCAATACTAGGTGATGTACTAAGCAAAATACCTGAAGAAGCATTAGGGGCTACTGCTAACAAATGAGAATGCCTAATTTTCTTTGGAGACATATCAGGAGCTGAACCACGATCTACAGCAATTATTTCAGACGCAGATACTGCTCTTGATTTGATAGTGCTAAACATTTTCTCATTAATCAAAGATGCAGAATCACTCTCAAAAGGAATATTCTTTGATTGTAAATAATTATGGAAACCCATAGCACCTAAACCAATAGATCTTTCTCTTGAAGCACTATACTTTGCTCTAGCAAGACTATTTGGAGCGTTTTCAATAAAGTATTCAAGAACATTGTCTAACATAATTACTAAATCAGCAATCATGTTAGTTTCTTTCCATTGATCAAAGTACTCTAGATTAACTGAACTCAAACAACAAACAGCAGTACGGTCTTCTGAGGTTGGTAAATGAATCTCATTACATAAGTTGCTACCATGAATCTTAAGACCCTTGTCCTTTAATTCTTGAGGTAAGGCATCATTAGCTGTATCAATAAAATTAAGGTAAGGCTCGCCTGTGCGAAAGCGAGTTTCCAATAACTTGCTAAATACCTTTCTAGCATCGAGAAACTCGCCTGTTGGTCCTTTCTTTGGATCAACCAACTCATACGTATTGCCATTTTTGACAGCCTCCATGAAATTGTCAGTGATATTAACAGCGTTATGGAGGTTAAGGCATTTACGATTGTTGTCACCTGTGGGTACTCGAATACTAATAAATTCAAAAATATCAGGATGGTCAATATTGAGATATGCAGCATAAGAACCTTTTCGTGTTTTACCTTGCCGATAAGCAGTCATATCAGCATCAATAGTACTTAAGAAAGGTATAGGCCCAGGAGCAACGTCAGATACACTACGGATGTCAGACCAATGACCTCCGACCCCACCGCCCATGACGGATAACCAACGAATTTCAGAACTATGATCAATAAGACCAGCAACAGTATCAGGGACATAAGTTAAAAAGCAAGAGATTGGCATTCCTTTGCCTTTACCATCAATATCGGGAGCATTCGATAATACTGGTGAAGCAAACATAAACCATTTGTTAGAGATATAATCATACAAACGTTGGGCAAGCCCTAAGTTAGTTTTTCCTTTAAATGTGCTCCAAGCACGGCATGCTCTGGCATACACTTGCTGAGGTGAGATTTCATCTCCCTGAGCATAAAATTCTAATACCATATCAAAAGCATAATCTGTTAAAAGTTTATCTTTTTCTAAATCAATTTCAATGTCGTAATATTTCATTATTTTTATTATTGTTAAGCGTTAAAACAAGCACCTGGGGTTAATAGAACTTCTGCTATTTTCCCTTCCATCAAATCATCTGAAATACATATAAAGGCGTTAATATCATACTCTGTAAAACTTTCAAGAGCCGCCTCACATTCTTTATTATTATCATAGATATACTCATTATACTTTCTAGTAACATAATCATATGCAAATACTGAATACCTCATCATATAACAAGATCCTCAAAATTTTCGCTTGCATTAATTAACCTACCAGTATCTTCTATAAATCTGTATTGACCCATTGGACCAGTTCTACCTGTCCAACGATCTTTTAACACCCAGAGTTTACTTGTGTGTCTTTGAATAGGATCACTCTCAAGTTTATTTCTGCTAATAGCAATTAATTGCGCACCAATCTGCTTTAGCGAACCAGAACCTTTTAAATCATCATCAGAAGGTACAGCACCTTCTTCAAAAGATTTCTGGTTGTTATTTGTTTTTCTTAAATGGCTAACTACACCAATCCAAATACTATGTCGTTTAGCTAGTTTTAATAGATCAGACATTAGTTTATCTGTAGCCCTGTTAACATCGTTGTCTTCAGCATCTGATACAGCAATAGTAATGTGATCAAGATAAATAAATTTACAACCACTTAAAGCCATAAATTCCATTTTATCTATAAGTGAATCATCACCCATAGAACCTTGATGATCTAGAAACATAATACGACTTGTACCCATTGTTTCAGTCCAAGCAATACGCTCTTCTTCCTCAGTAACTTCAACATCAGGCAATTGAATACGCTTATTCAAATGTAATGCCATAATGCCTTCAACTGTTTCAGATACGCTTTCCTCTAAAGAACAAATACCAATCTTCTCATTTGTTGTTTGAAGTAGATGGTATTGATCTTCTTTTAAGAAAGAACTCTTACCCATACCTGTACCAGAACAAAGTATTGTAATAGAACCTAAACATCTACCATAAATCTTTTTATTTAACTCTGCAGCAAAATCAGGCCAAGGAACATAATCAATTTGTGATTCAGCTTTATACAGATCCCAAGTATCTGCTGAGTTAACAATACCTACTGGACTCCAAGCTTGTGCATCCCAGACTTGAGATAGTACAGCTAGATGACCTTCTTTAAGGTACAATTCATTAGCGTCTTTTAATTTAGTGTTTTTAACAATCTTAACCTTATCAAAGCCAATAATTTTAGCAGCTCTATCAGCCGCTTCTTTTCCTGGCTCATCATTATCAAACCATATAACTACTGAATCAAAGCTACGTAGCCAATCTCTATTGCTTAACAGAATACTAGTTTGACTTGCAGAAGGTATAGATACTACTGGATAAATTTTTTCATACTTATCAAACCAAGCTTGTGATATTGTAAGCGCATCAATTTCGCCTTCAGTAATTACTAGCTGTTTACCCCCATTGCCTGCTTGCATTTGACCAAAAAGGCTTTTAATTTTTCCAATAACTGTGAACTCTTTTGGAAGAGTGCGCTTTTTATATCCTGTAATTTCGTTAACACCATAGGGATAATAGTGTGAATCCACTTCACCTTTTTCATTTACTGTAACCTTTATATTAAAGTATTCTGCAATTTTCTTTGTGATCTTTCGATCTGCAAAGCCTCTTACGGCATAGGTAGCTATTTCTTCTAAAGTTTCAATGCCATAACTTTCCTTTTTACTTGTCACAAAAGAGTCCTTACTCTGATCTGGAAACCAACCTGTACATGAAAAACAATATGAGGTTCCATCCTCGTATATCTGTCTAGCATCACTACTACCACAGTCTTCACTTAAGCAAGGTTGATCCTTTACAACTATTTTTCCCATTTTATTTATTTATTACGTTATTAGCCGCAAAACAAGCTGTTGATATAAAACTAAAAGCTATAGAGATTAGCAAAAAATCTGCTGAATTCCATTGTTCTGAGCTTGTTAATAAACTTATTGCTTGTGTTGATATAATAAGCATTGAACAAAAACCAAATAGAAAACCAATTAATTTCATTATTTTAATCCTGCTAATTTATTCAATCTTTTACGATGTCTAGTAGATATTTCTTCTGAAGATCTCCATTGGACTTTATCAATAAAACGATTGTACCATATATGATTGTTACTAGGCACTTCTACAAAACATTGAGACCACGTTTCAGCCCAGCTCAATCCACCTCGAGTATAATATTGTTCTAATACATAAAATTCAAAAGAAGTTTTTCCATTCTCTTCAATTAATGCATTAATATCTTTAGATGAACTAGTGTAAGTTCTCCAATTACTTGGCTTACCTCTGTTTATTTTTCCAGTACCTCTAAAGATTTTCTTACCAATATACATCATGCCATTGTTAGTATCTTTGATTAAATAAACAAAACCAAAAGCGTTGTTAAAATCTAGTTGTTCAGTAAAGTTCCAATGTCCATTGTCTTTATTATTCTTTGATTTGGAAGTGATCATTTATATAGCGCCAGATGTGGATTAACCTGCCATTAGCAAGTAAATAAGGTTTCCACTGGTCGCCATAATGTTCTTTGTAAGCATTTATTACTGCTGCCTTTCTTTTATTATTATTTTCACAGCCCTCTAAGATTTTCATTGCTTTTACAGCCCCTATCTTAGGTAATCCAGGAATATTGTCTACAGCATCGCCCATTAATATCTGTTTCCAGTAATGGATATCTGCAGTGTCTTCATCTACTTTATAATGTTCATCCTTTCCTGGTTTAAAATGATTACCAGGAATACAATCTAAGTCTTTATCAATAGTACAAACTATATAAGGATCACCATCTCTAATAGCTTCTACTGCCCATATGCGGATTAAGTCATCTGCCTCAAATCCGTGAGCAACTACAGAATTAGGATGATTGCAAAACCATTCTTTTAATTCTTCAAAATGTTCTGCTCTATTCTTTTTAGATGCAAGTCTAGATGCACTTTTCTTATATTCAGTAAAGAACTCTTCTCTCCAATTGTTTAGACCACCGATTGCAATTAAATAATCACTGCAAAAAGTATTTTCAACAACTGCTTGAAGAACCTCGTCTAATCTAATTTTAGCTTCTTCTACGTCCTCAGTACCCCAAATAGCCTGATATAGCAAAACGTCTCCGTCTACTAGTGCAATCATACTGGGTAAGTTACTTTCTCATAGCCATATTTCTTAACACGAGCAAGAAGCTTTTGACCTATTTTGTTACGAACTTTATATTTAATAATTGTAGGACGATCTACAAAACTTAAATACAAATACTTATCACCTTTAGGATATGTATATGTTGCTGAGGGGACTTTATATATTAATGCCTTTTTCATTTCTGTTCTACTCTTATATTACTATGAATTAAATTTAAAATACCTGAATCTGTTTTATATGGAGTTGAAAATACTACTCTTTTAACTCTTGATTGTATTAACAATAAAGAACAATTGTCACAGGGTGCAGTTGTTACATATATTGTTGAATCTCTTAAGCTTAATCCTTCTGCAGCAGCCTTAGATACTAAGTTTGCTTCAGCATGAATTACATAAGATAGTGTTTTATTATTATCATCTTCACATTTATTAGGAAATCCAGTAGGTGTTCCATTAAATCCAAAGCTGAGAATATTGTTATTCTTTACCGCAATTGCTCCAACTTTACGCTTTTCAGCATGAGACATTAGAGCAATTCTTTTTGCAAGATCTAGATAGAGGGAATCGTAGCGATCTTCTTTTGTAGCCACCAAGGTGCATCCCTATTTGTATATCTCATTAAGTTTATTTTTTCTGTTAAATAGTAGTTACGATATGCTTCTACAGCATTTTCTGTTTTACAATGATCAGGCATAGCAAGAGGAGGTTCTTGCCATTCTCCTGCTTTAATGTCCCTTGGAAAAATAGCAAGAGACTCTGAATGATCTAAAAGAGTTTTATGTACTTTTCCAAATCGGTGAGTATACTCTTTACCAAGTTCTTCCATAAGAATATAAAGCCACATATAATGACTAACATTGCTACGAACCCAAACAGCAGAAGGATGGTTATCATGTGTCTTTTTGTAAGGCCCAATTCCACCAAGTAAATGATGGGCGGTAGATAATAGTTGTGCTGATTCAAGAATCATTTTTACTACATGAGTATCATAATGAGCCTTAGCACATTCTGTTTGATTCTTGTCTAAATAAAATATATTCATGATTCATATACAGTAGTAAAATCAGGATATTTAGCTTTAACTTTTGCTATGTATTTTGGATCATCAGTCTTTCTAACTAAATGAACTTTGAATTGTTTACTAATGTCAAATTCTACACTAGTATCTAATTCATAGTCATTTGGATTAGTTAAGTAATCCCAATAATATCCACGAGTATAAGATGCTTTAGATAAACTACCATGAAATGCATATAACATTTCAATTGGTAATCGATCACATAACACAATTTGTATTGGCATAAAACAATTTTTTACGTTAAATACAGCAACAACTCCATTGTCTAAGCTGTGTGTATAATAAGAATCATTTGTTACATTCTCTAATTCATTAGCCTGAAGATCTAATGCTTGTGATACTCTAGCTTCAACACTATCTCTAGACTCATTTGGATATGCATGAATATAGATATCTAAATCCTTTGCAGGATTACCTAATGCCCAATCTCGTGGTGCTCCACCTAAAATACAAGAGTTAGGATCTACTATGTGTAACATGTTTAATGCTGCAATAGCACAATTTTTTTGTGATTCAATAATTTGACTTTTCATTTCAACTTTTAAAGAAATAGACTTTGAAATTGCTTCTCTGATTCTCTCATTTATATCACTAGACATTTTTATTCCTGTTTAATGTACATCGTACCAATTATTACCAATTTTGGATTCACCATCCATAATATCTACACCAAACAACTTAGGACCATCTTGAAAAGCTTTCTTAGCAATCGCAGATGCTCTTTCAGCATATTCAGTAGGAACTTCAAATTCAATCTCATCGTGATAAAATATCAAGGGATTGAATGGTATGTTTTCCTCTTGGAGTCTAACATAAGTAAGAGCAGTAGCTGCTTTACATGTAATAGCTTCACAACTTTGTAACAAATAGTTGAGAGACTTATGGGCAGACTCACAAGGAATCTTACGACCATCTAATGCAGGAATCCAAGGATTACCATGGTTCTCTGTTTTATTAAATATTGTATTAATACGTTTAATTAATAGGTCTAATCCTGGAATACGCTTTGCAAACTCAGCTTTAATTTTATTACCTAGCTTAGCATTACGAATACCAGTTAAGATTAAAGATACTTTCTCACCACCAGCACCAAACAAATAAGCATAAATGAATGGCTTTGCTAACTTACGAGATACAAGAGGATCTTTAATAATCTTAGGAAAGTTTACTTGTTCTTCAGTCATTACTGCAGTAAGTACATCTGCATTCTTCTGATGAACATCTCCATTTAGAACTTCATTTGTGTATTCATCATTCTTTAAATAATGACATAAAGCTCTAAATTGATTACCAGAAGAATCAGCACCAATGATTGAATACCCAGGAGTGGCAACAAATAGTTTTCTAATATCTGCACCCCACTCGGAATCAGCACCTGGAACATTGACAATACCGCTATGTCTAGCACGACCAGTTGGAGTAGAGATAGTAAAACAACTACCATGTAATCGACTATTCTCATCTAGGTCCTCTATCCATCCAGACAAAATAGAATGTCTAGATCTAGTAGTATAGTACTTATCAATCAACATACCTACTTCACCTAATTTTTCAAGTGAGCTTGTAGTTAATTTTTCTGATACTTTAATAAACTCGTTTCCTTGTTTCTTCCAGTTCCAGTCATCAGGTACCCAACCTATTTTATGTAGGTAAAGTTTAACTGAATCAATATTACCTAAGTCAGGTTGTACATACTCAAATCGTTGATAAGGTCCTTCTACCAGACGAACATCCCTGCCATTAGTAGGATCAATATTAAAATATCTTGCAGTAACGGCATCATAATTACCATTCTTGATCCACTTTGGAGACTTAGGTTCTTTATCCACAATCTTAGTTTCAATACTAAGCCTTGGTTCAATGACAGCCTGAACAGCTGACATCTGAGTCTCCATAGCAGATAGTAGTCTTGTAGCAGCTTCTTTATCAAATTGCCATCCTATATATTCTGCATCAGCACAGAATTGTGCAGTTAAATGCTCATTTTTAATAGAAGTCTTAAGATATTGTTTCTTTTCAAACATTACCTTTAGTTCTTTATTAAGTTGTTTATAAACTTTTAAATTAATTTTTACGTCTTCTCTACACCGATGTAGCATGTCTATCGAGTACTGACTCCAGTCCTCATGATTAACTTTAGAATGCCCAAGGTACTCACCCCATACAGCTAGAGAGTGTTTTCCATTAAATCGATCATAGTCAACTATTTGAGACAATAACATTGTGTCATATAGTTTAGTATCTTTATTTGGAATCCAATTGTATAGTTTTCGGAGAACAAGTAAGTCATAGCCAATAATATTATGGCCAATCAAACTTGTTGCTTTCGATAGGTGTTGTAAGCCTTGCTCTAAGCTTAGATATTGAGGATCATAATCAGTAAAGATTAATTCCTCACCAGTAACAGTGTCATTTGTTACAATCATCCAGACTTTACTTACGGTGTCTAGTAGACCATCGCTTTCGATGTCAAATACTAGATTGCTCATTTAAAATTTTTTCAATATCTTTAATTCGGATTGGTTGATTATCATTCTTAGTATAGGCAAGTAGGAACTTTAAATACCACAATGCCTTACCAAGCTCTTGTTGTTCAGCATCTTTACCACCAAGGCGGTCTAAATACTTTCGTACTTGTAGCTCAACTGCAGCTTTAAAACAAGCAGGGTCTCTAAAACTTGGTAGATACTGCATAGTCTCTAACCATTGTAAATCCATTACATAACTTTGATAATGACTTGGATTAATTGCATCTTTATTTCCTGTTACAGAATTTTCTTTGAGATACTTCATTAGCTGATCAACTTCCCATTCGTTATCACCGTCTTCAATTGCCCAAGTATTTAAAAGGTTACGATATTCATTTATAGAACCAATATGATTTAGTTCTTTAGAACGATTCTTAACACTAGTAGGCCAAATACATTTGATAGTAAAGAAATCCATATTGTCTTTCCATGCAGTAACAGCATGTTCAAAGTCATTATAGGTTGCTATTACACCACGATTTTTACCATATGAGTGTATTTCATAAATCGGCATGTACATCTATATTTCCCTCTTCTACTTTGTATAGTTTACCTTCTGCAACAGCATCTTTTAGCATTCTAATAAATGCGTAGTTCATAAGATATTCTCTTGCTTCATTGTCTAAATCAAGCACTACATTAGCACTACCATCTTCATTTTCTGAAATAGTATGAACAGTAAGTTTCATTAATATACATCTCCATTTTCTTTGATCTTTAGATCTTCGTATGGTGCTGCTATTCTACGATAAAACTCAATCTTAGCTCCTTCTAAAGCACCTACAATATCGTTAATAGCTTGATAATTACCTTTATCAGTACGATTGAAGTAATCTCTTACAATAGAAGTAATAACAAAGTTTAATTCTCCTGGGGTAGTACATAAGTCACCTACCTCAGCTACACTTTTTGTGTGTAGAAATTGTTTAAAATCTTGTCTAATATATGGCATTATTTTTCTTCCCAAAGGCTTGCATGATAAACCTTAACCTTTAATTTTGGATAGTGAGCTTTAACATCTTTTACTTTAACTTCTACTTGTTTTAAACTAGTAAATACACATTCTTGAGTTGCTTTATTAATAGGTACATTATGCTCTAAGTTATCTTCAGGGTTTACGTAAGTAATAAAGAAAGGCATTAGTCGATATACTCCGTAATAATAGTATCACAAGCCTTATCTACTGTTGATCTCCACTCTGTAACTAAAGACTCAAAGAATGGATGTATAGTATCAGCAGATGCTTTAAATGCAACTACTGGTTTACGTAATACATAAGCAGCATAAAACACTTCCATAGAGGTACCATGTTTAGCAATTGCTGGGTTATTCAGATTAACAAGAATCAAATCTGACTCTTGAATATCACGAAGATCTAATTCAAAAATACGCTTCATGTATTTAGCTTGAAAGTCATGAACCCTACGAGTAGGATCAAGAACTTTTTGATCTGCTTGCTGAAGTAATTTAGTAGCAATATTTCGCCAACCTTTTGCATCTTCAACAGAGACATGCTCCATTGGACCTGCAAGATATATCGTTCTTTGTTTAGTCATAGTTCATTTAAAATACGCATGTAATTAGCGGTATACCACAATCCGCCTTGACTTTGAGGTCTTTGATGCCTAGTGTAGTCCTGAATTTCTATCCTACACCATGTTCTATCTTTATAGCTCAAATGAGGAGCATTAGGAGTAGAACAACAATGCCATCCAGGGCGATAAGCATAACCTACAGTAGGGTGCGACTCTGCTCCGTATAAAACTCCTGATTGTATTTTCTGTTTTCGGTTAATAAACAATGGCCCATAAGTACCATCTTTTCGTTTCTTAAAAAGTTTATATGCAATCATTATGAGTTATATTTTAACCAGTCTGGTTCCATAGTTAATAAATGTTGGATTAATCCGATATTTTCTACTTGAATAAGCTCTGAAATAGATTGTAAAAATTCTCTCTGACTCATTGATGTTTCAATTGTGCAAACAGTAAAGTCTTCGTTATAAGAAAAATCATCACCTAATTTGCATAGTAGCAACATTTCAAATTCGCTAATAGGGTCTGTGAATGTTATAGTGTATTCAGAAGTAACCAAGAACTGCTCCAATGAAAGGTACAAAGACTCCAATAATACGACCAATAATCCAACCAATTTGAGTATCAGCAGTCATGGCTAGAATAGCTAAAAAGTTTGCTACCCAACCATAAACAGAAGCTGCTACAATAATTAATCCAATTATCCCTGCAATTACATTATTCATTTAATATATTCTTTTAAAAATAGGAGACCGAAGTCCCCTAGTTGTTTAATTAATAAGGGCTATCATCCTCATCATCTCCACCATCAGCATCTGCTACACGAACAATTTCCGTGTCAGTCATTTCAAAGTCATCATCAGATGCTTTAGGAATATACTCATTTAGTTTAGTAATCTGAATTGCCATCAACATAGAAGCAATCTTCTTCTCATCACCATACTCATATTGAAAGATACGAACATTACCAATAGAACCATTGCCAATACTCATTGGACTAATAGGGTTTAATCCACCATCTACTACTGTAACTGGTTGGTTATCTGCTCCATCTTTCTTTTTAGACTTCTTACGTAGACTAACAGAATAATATACTCCATTATCATCTTCTACAGTCTTTGGCTTTAGGTTGAGTCCTGCCCATTCTGCTTTGACCTTCTTATCACGAGTACGCAATTGAACTTCCCAAGTAGGTTGTTCTTTGTTAAACTTAGTGTTTGGTTTCTTAGGGTCTAGACGAGGGTAAAATAATTCAACGTTCTTTAAAATAGCCATAATCTTTTAGTTCCTTACTTTTAATCCAATTAATAAAAGGTATACATTCAATTTGCATACCATTGTGCTTTAGCGTCACCTGGTAAAGTTAGCAAAAAGCATAATCTGAGTACAATATCTGGCTTACATCAAGCTTGCCACGCTCAGGTAATAGGTCTGTACTTTGTAGTCCACCTAGTAACTGTTCTAATGGTTTACTCTTGTAAAATTCCACAAATTGATCTCTTACTCTATAAAACAAATCATCCATGTTTCCTGGTAGAGTACCGAAGGAATCATGCACAACTGTCATCTGATATGGTGCGGATACAACAGTCATTGCTAAATGTGCAGCATCAAAGCTGTGAACAATGTTTGGTGCAGCACCTGTCTTTTGCGAATCTTTATCTAAAGATGCTTCTTCCCATGTTTGGAGTTGAATCTTTATTTCTTCTTCACCATACTTTAGTTTAGTTCGGACCATTCCTGGTTTTCTATATCCCTGTACTACTGGGAAATTAGTTACTGGAGTAGTCCACTTTAGAAACACTTCTCGTTCATTAGATCTTTGTGCAAGATCTTGGAACATACGAAGCATTGTAGCTGGTCCTTTTAATTTCTCGTAACAAGTTTTAAATACTAGATCACCTAGCATTGCACCCCATAAGTGTTCCTTATCACGTAGGTACTCAGACATATCTCGTGTGTCTTCAATAATCTGTTGACCCATGCCATATGCTGTACCACCGTAACCGAGAGTCATTACATTGCGTTTAACTACTTTACGTTGATCTTTAGGACTGTTAATATTTAACCAGTAGACTGGAAAGAGTTTCTCTCGAATCATACGATTTTGATTACGCCATTCTTGTGCTGCGGCATAAGCTAATGCTTTTTGCTCAGACTTGTCTGGTGCATCAAAATATGCTTTCTGAAGTTCCTTAGCCTTGTTGTATACTGTATCAAACTGATCTCTTTCTTCTTGAGTAAGAGCGTCAGCCATTTCCTGTAAGTGTTGCCATACATATCTAGCGATATACATATACACATCCCCAGGAAGATCTTGAGGTACTAAATTAACTAATGGTGCAATATCTTCATCTTGTGACATTGCTACTAGATGCTGAACACCGTTATTAGAACCGTCAATATATACAGGTAGAGAACAAGGATAATCTGTTAAATCATTTCCCTCCATAAGCCACTCTTTAATTTTCTTTAGCTCATTACAGGCAGCTAGAAAAGAAAAAGGAGCTTCAGCTTCAATCCAACCTTGATTGATTGTAGGTTTTTCTGCATAAGATAAGAATAAATCTAAATGTTCATCTATGAATTCAGCTCTTTGTTTAAGAGTAACTTTATCATTTCCAAAACAATTAGAAGTATGAACCTTTAACCAGTATAAGCCATTTTCTCCAAGAGGTACAGGGTCATTAAGTAACAATAAACCTTTAGCATTATCGCTTGACTGCTCATGCAAGAATGCTGTGTTAACATATACTCGACCTCTAAAATCGAAATTATAAGAGTGATAGAATGTATTATCTAAATGTTTCAAAGCTAATCTTTCAATGGCTTCAACTTCAATTAGCAATGAATTCTTTTTCTCTTCATCAATCTCGCTATGTAGTTTAAACGGACTAGGTGTAGACTCTTTCTTTAAGAAATGTTGATAGACTTTAAATACATCTTTATTTATCCGCCAACCAACTGACTGTAACTTATTAAGAACATCGAATAATATTTGTTTGTCTTCATTGTCTTTAAATTGTATCAGTGCTGAAGAGTGACCTTTCTTAACAATAGGCATTCCATTATTGTTTAAAGGTCCACTCCAAGGTTCAGCTGCTTCTCTCAGTGGAAAGATTTCTACCTTAGTATCATCTATAAGCGACCAGAGTTCTTTAAGAGCTTTCCAGTCGTTAACTTGTAAGAAGTAAGCTTGATATTTACTTTTCTTACCATTCTTATAGGTGTATTTTAACCTAAAGACTAATACCTTACATTCAAGATACGAAATACATACAAACCAACCTACTTGCGCATCTGCTACTGTGTCATTAGAAAGATTTAACCTTTGACGAATGCGTCTACCAAGAGTAGCAATAATGTCTACTAATGTTGCTTGTCTTTCTAATCCCTTAAGTATATAAGGATAAGATATGTCAATTAACAAGCTAGGATCCATATCCTTTAAGTAGTGAGTGTAAATATTTCTGTCTGATCTTAATGAAGATTGTCTTAATTTAATGTCACTTACTAACTTTTCTAATATTGTCATTTATTTAAAATCGAATGAGAATTGTTCTTGATGTTCTGTATAGAACTTTTTGTATAGCCAAATTATTACCGCCTCTAATAAAAAGATAAATAATTCAATTAGGATCTTTGTCATTATATTTTTTGTCCTTAATTTTGATTAAAAAAGAGAGGGGAACCCTTGAGCCGTAGCCCAAGGGATTCTCTTTTAGGATACGAATTTTGCTTCCGTATCGACAACTTCTAACTTCTCTTGTGATCTCTCTTGATACCACTTAATAAGTTTTGTTGTTGTATAAATAGTCACACCTGCGATTACAAGGTCTTTAGCCACACTTAGTACGATTAGAGCACCGAGTAGACCAACAACCCAACCCAGAAAATAACCAAGTGTTGCAATAGTCATTTTAAATTCCTGAAAATTTCATTATGAAAATTAGACCTATCCAAGCTAAAATAAACAATACTCTATATGAAGGATTCATAAGTAGCATTGCTATTATAACTAAACTTATAGCAAAAAGATTAATCACATTTTTCTAAAGGGTATTAAAAATAGACCGAAGAATAAATCCATCATGAATGATAGAAATACACTAATCATACTTACCTCCTAATAGTGTTAACATGACCAATTTGTTTAAATCGTTGATTAACTAGTTTCATTGGGTTTGCTTTCCAATGATCAAGCTCTTCACCGATTTTGTTAAAGAAATCTAAACTGTGTGGTTCATAACGAACTTTGGCATAGTTAAAAATCTCTTTACTGACTTGGTAGACATAGCCTTCCTCGTCAGCAATCTTTACTTCAGAATACACAGGTGGGCATTTAATGCACATTTTAAACTCCGAGTTTTCTATCTACAAAAACTAAATCTTCAACTGCTTTAAAGAGCCTACTAAAGTCTTCAGCAGACTCAGTAAGCACAGAAGCAACAGTCTCACCAGTCATGTATGCTGACTTAACATCATACAATGAAGGAGAAACTACAGCTTGTAGGAAGTCATCATATACAGTTACTTCAACAGAGTCAAAGGCATTGTATTGGACTGCTTCAATTGTATAATCACCAGCTTTTAAAGTTAGTCTAGGCATATTTTAATTCTCAAATACTTGATCAAAAATTGTACTAAACTCAATGATAGAACCATCGAGTTGAACTTCATTACACATTCTTTCAATTAACTTTTTAGATGTACTTGTTGCATAGATT
>Ga0222712_10001247_pt1 | contig 32133 bp, 67 predicted proteins | sample C33_657DmetaG_FD_165043 | JGI IMG/M metagenome (GOLD analysis project Ga0222712, IMG submission 165043) | Estuarine water microbial communities from San Francisco Bay, California, United States - C33_657D | ecosystem: Environmental > Aquatic > Marine > Unclassified | place: USA: California...
TACGGCAACGCACGGGTTTACGACGGCGCACGGGTTTACGGCAACGCACTGGTTTACGACGGCGCACGGGTTTACGGCGACGCACTGGTTTCCGGCAACGCACAGGTTTACGACGGCGCACGGGTCTATGCGAAGGTCCGACTCCAATTCGGAAAGACCGATTTCGATGTCAAGCTGAACCTGTATGGCACAATTAGGAATTCTATTGGCGCGGCTGCTTTTCTCAATAGGGTAATCCTCTATAAGAAAGTAAATAAAACTGACGAAATAAGCCTCTTCACGTCCTGTTACGATGGAGCCTTCAAGTATCAAGTCGGGAAGACCGCCTTCGCTAAAGAATGCGACGAAAATTGGGATAGAAGTTGTGCAAGTGGGCTGCATTGCTCTTCTCCTGACTACTGGAATGAGGGAGACACTCTCTTGGCCGTTGAAGTCAAACTCAAAGACATTATTTGCTGCCAAGAAGGCAAGGTTCGGTGTCGCAAGCTGAAGGTTTTGGGCGTTTGTAAGTAGGGCTGTATGTCAGACAAATTAAAAATTTACATTCTAATCAAAGACACTGTCCCGGTCGGCCATGCCGTAAATTGTGCGGCGCACGCCTCGCTTGGGATGTATCTCGAACACCAAGATAAAGAAATCGTCAAAGACTGGGCCGAGAACTCTTTTCGTAAAGTTAGCTGTAAAGTCAGCGAAGAACAGTTTAATTTAGCTAAGTCTTACTCGGACCATACTTTGATTACGGAGTCGGCGCTAGACGGTAAAGAATGCGCTCTGGCTTTTGTTCCGCGTTATTTTTGGCCTGATTTTTTTAAGACATTGCAATTGTATAAATGGAAAAATTAATTCCATTATTGGTTGTTGGGATGGTTTTGTGCGTTGGGTGTGAGAAGAAAATCGTAGGGACGGTTTTGTCGAAGGAAATTGTAGAGCGCCGATATGCACGTTATCAAGTAACAATTGTCGAGACTAATACCTATGATGTTGGTCCCTTTTATTACGAGCACTCCGAGGTTGGTAAGCCGATTGCAATTAAGTATTGACTTCTGCTTGACAGAAGAATGATGTTGGTGTAAGATTGTTTTGTAGTAATGGCTGTGTAGTCCAATGCAGAGACATAGAACTTAAAATTCTAAAAGTGTGGACTCGCTCTCCACCACAGCTACCAAATTTAATGCCCCTATAGCTTAACGGATAAAGCCGAAATTTTCTAAATTTCTGATAAAAGTTCGATTCTTTTTAGGGGTACCAATTTGTTTATAGTAATTCCGTAATGACTGCACCATCTTTTAACTGTTTTATGGGATACCCCGAACTCACAGATAAACTCAAGCCGAGAAATGTAAGTTCGACACTGTCCCAATTAAGCGCAACGCTTTATGTTATTTCTTGACACCACCCACAATCCCCTATAAACTCCTACCAATGAAAACCCGATTCTATAACCAAACCCCTCCTCGAAATAACCAAGACGCCTTTAATCGTGTATGGCAGTTTTTTATCCTTGATAATCATGCAAAAAGCAAATCAGAAGACGGCGTTCGTTGTTTGTACCGAGGATACGGTGAGGGTCAGGCTTGTGGGGTCGGCTGTATGATGCCTACTAGGATGGCTAGAAAGGCTGACGGCAAGCATGAAACTTGCGGAGATACTCAGATTAAATTTATTACTAGTATTTTGCCAAGCGCTAAAAAGTGGTTTGGCGGTGTTAGTTTGGGCTTTCTCATAGCACTACAGGAGACACACGACACTTACGATTTTGATTCTAATAAATTCAGCCTATTAACTAATCTATCGAAAGCCTTCGGCCTAAGTGTGCCATCGGGCAAAGACCGATAAAATGAAAATTAGAGTAAACCTTCTTTCTATTACTATCACAGCGGCTATCATCGCCTTTTTAGTCGGTTACGTCCCGTAAAAGCGGCCCGACTAGAGCACAGAACAAGACCTCGCAGGTAGCGAGGTTTTTTTTGCGTACATGGGTCTTGAGTGTAGTATATAGTATGAGAAATGTATATATTACAGTTTTAATTCTAGCCCTCGCCTCTTTTTCTGCCTGTTCAGATAAGCCAGCGCAAGTTTCGCCGCCTGCTCCAGAAGTCAAGAACGAGGCCGTATCTCAGCCGTCCTTAGCCAAAATCAAGGGATTCTGCCAAGTCGAATATGAGAACCTACGGAAGCCGGACGTATCTCCGGGGATGCTCAAGAAAACCACTGTGGCGCAACGCCATGCTGCCGCCGCCGCAATGAGTAAGCGCGAGGGGCTAACACCAGCTAACGCCAAGGTCGCTGAGGAAATTATGGACTCTCTGGCTCAAAACGAATAGGCTTGACAACGTCTGTCGGTTGGTATAAAGTTGGTACATGTTTCACCCTACCAGCTTCTATTGGAAGGCCGCAAGCTTCGGCTGTGGCAATACAGAACTTCTCCGTCGCGGCGACTGCTTTAGCTTTCGCGAGTCGAAACGACTAGACGGCGAGAAGAAAATCAAAGCTGCTTGCGAGGTTCTTAACAAGCTTACCCCGAACAGATACAAGCCGTTGAGCTTTACGGAGCATCCCAATATTTAGAGGGACAGGAGTCGGTGCGATAAAATGAAAACCCTCGCTAAAACAATTGTCTTCATAGGAAAGTGCTGCCGCTTTATTGTCGGGGTTGCTCTTTGCGCCGCCATTCTTTATATTGCGTATGTTTACGCCGAGCAGGTTCTTTCTGATAAGAATAAATTTATTGCCTCTGTCATCGGCTGTGGCGTCGTCTCGGCTGCTGTCGAGTTGTATCGGTGGGCAGAATCGGTTTTAGAAAAAGATTGACTTCTTCGGAAAATCGGACTAAACTTACTTATGATTAAGAAATCCTCGCCAAAGAAATCCTCGCCAAAGAGAAAACTCGCCTCGTTTCCTGCCGCGTATGAAGCGCAAAATGGTAATTCTGGCTTAGTGGTAATTTTTATCTCAAGGAACGTCGGGATGGTCCTCGTCGAGTCTGAGAATTCGTCAGGGAATTACCCCGTTGGCAGCGTATCCCATTGGGCACCCTGCGATAACAAAGAGCTTTGGAAGCCGATAGACGTGACGATTAGTCATCAGTAGGTGTACAATTTATTGGGCCTTTAATTGCTCTTTTTCCTAAAAAGAACGCGAATAATTGGATAATGTGGGTTCGAGTCCCACAAGGCCCACCATTTTTAAATGAAAATCAAAGTCACCGAAATCATAGACATCAACATCGGCAAAGAGCTTGAGAGACTGACCACCTGTTTTTTCTGGACCATGTCTCGCTCGTATTGCGAATATAGTCTATCTTTTTAATAAGGGCGATTTCGACCAATCTTGGCAGGCATATCTTGCTTTGCCGTATAATGAAGAGAACGAGTGCCCTGAGCAGGAATTCTTACCGTTTTGGTATGCGGCGTTTTATGAGAAGTATGCAGGGGGCGATGTTGGGTTTCCGTTTTATGGAAAAACTGTAGAAAGCCGTTCTGTTGAAGTATTATGATACTAATAACTTTTATTATTGTTATTTGGTCTATCGTGGGTTTCCTTGCCGCTGTGGCTGTTATAGAACCAGAGAAGAAAAGCACTTTTAAGTTGAAACTTGTGGTATTTTTCACGGGGCCGCTATGTTGGTTGATTTTCCTATATGCTCTCAGAAAGATAACTAACGGAAAGATTAAAAATGACTAACCCAAGCCCTCTCTCATTAATTGTAGGACAAACCGTGACCGTGAATAAGTGCTTATGGGGAGGGATTCTCCTGAGTATAACAGGGAGACTCATGCCTCTATTCGAGGGGTATTTTATACATCAAAACGGCGTGCGTATCAGCTTCTCCGATGATGACTTGGCGAGTATGCCCGCCAGAAACGGGACCGTTATAGAAATCTTTCTTAAATAATATGGACCTTTGTCTTAATTGTGGTAAAGAAGTCCCTTCCCGATTATGGGGCGGGCGGTGTGAAGAGGGTCATATTTGCGTCCATCAAGATAAATGCACAAAATGCGGGCGACTTTGTGGATATGTTATAGATGATGACTATTGCGGTCCCGAAAAACTGATATGTCCTGATTGCATGGATAAAGCCCGCAAAATATTAAAATGAAATTAATTACTCAAATCAAAATCTCTACAGAAGCCGAAGCTAAGGTCTTGAATGACTTGCTTGTTAGTTCGGAGTATATCGAGTCCGATTCGGACATAAACCCGGTTGCCGCTTTTAATGTTGGGTGTAGGGTAATCCACCTTGACGAAGCCAAACGGTTTTACGAAGGAGCTTCGTCCGAATTCATAAATGGGCTGGGGAATGAAGCCCATCGCCGATATACTCTTGAGACGTTTCTTCTGCCCAAGGGACTCGTGCCTCCCGATAAAACCCTACCGAAGCCGGTAGTCACGAAGCCGGTAGTCATGCTCCGTCTCTCTTGTGGCGGGGCTATCATTGACGACGGAAAGAATTTAATTATTCACAAAGGCGGGGCAAAGGTCAGCGTCAGTAAGGAAGAGGTGGAAAGTGTCTTGTCATATAAATCCTAAATAATGCGCGAAAATCACGCATATCGAGACAAAATGACGCACAACAACACCATAGAAGACGAGCCTCGCCGCCTCTATCTCAATTTTAACTTGGCACAAAACTGGTCAAAGCTGCCTAAATATCGCATGTTTCGACAGAAGAACGGGAGATTCTGCAATCGTCTTGTCGAGATTACTGAGAGCATTTCGATGCTAGGAAATGCCAAGCCGCTCGGGGGAGAAATCGGCTTTATTGGGTGGGGACGCTTCGTAGAAATAGGGGAGTATAACGAACACAGATTGGGAAAAAGTACCTTGTCGCATAATCCTAAAATCCGCCGCTAACTTGGGTATCATTCGTATTTAACAAGGGCATATCCAAGGCTATTCCCGCGTCTAGGATGCCCTTTCCTGCCTTCCAGATGTCATAATGGGGGAATAGTGGCTCTCTTGTGGATATACGCTGTTATGCTCGGTTTTAGCTTGTGTAGGTGGGCAGCAGGAGGCATGAGGGATTAGACTCAGGACATTACGGCGGGAGATAGATGGAGAGATAAGGGGAGATAAGAGAGGGTTGATTGACAGCGAAAAGTGAAGATGTTTCCGGGGATGTTAAACCCTCAAAAAACATCGTTTTTGTTGGGGTTTTGGCTTGTTTCTTTTTAATTGTGTTCACGTTCCCGGTGTTGTCCAGTATAAGGATTCCACTATAGGATTACATACAGGACAGAGGGAGTAATACAATAAGCTTTAACTGATTTTTTGTTGTTGGTTTGTTTGGTTTGGGTTGTTGTGCGTATCGACGGCATTTAAATTCATAAATAATCAAAATAACACACTGCGCCAAAATGTCACACATAATGCGTGAAAATCACGCACGCTGACACACCCCAATTCCAACGACAAAATCATCAAAAACCCCAATAAAAACACACATTTTACGAAATAAATGTCAATTTCTAAATTACTGTGTCACAGCAAGTGTGACAAAATGACACACTAAGTGAGACAAAATGTCACACTGAAAGTGAGCAAAAATTAGAGTCGGGAGTTTCCAATGGGATTGGATTTAGATAAAGAAAATACTATCGCAAGCGCACTAAGTCTTACGAAGACATTGAACATAAAATCCAATTAACTTCTCTTTGAGGTTCGGTATGTGGCAGATTGGAAAACGGCCTAAGCTCGTTCCACCATCAGGCTAATTCAAAAATCGGTCATAATTACATATTCGTTTCTATTATTGCCGGTTCAAGTCGTCATTACCTGTAGCCTGAGTTCTTTTTGGGGTTAGCTCCAAAGGAACTTTTGGTTGTCTCTGCTGCCTGTTCGGTTGTGCCTAGTAGGGAATCGAGCGAGCCTTAAGTTATTGCGATTTTCTCTTTCTTGAACTGAGTCGTCGGAGCCTGTCATAAGAACCTACAGAGTCATCCGCGAGGAACAATATAGTTACAATATATACAACTATTTGATGTATATTACAACCCAAGCGGCTGAAAGTGAAAGAAAAAGTTTGCAAATAACAACAATTGCTGTTAATGTTACTACATGAACTCAACTGCTTTGACTGTACTGGCTTTTGTTCTCACATTTGGGGCAGGTTTTGCTGATACTAAAGTCGGGTGTATGGTGCTATCCGGTATGGCGATAGCATCTATCACTGGCGCTAATATTTGCGGCGCAATTGAAAAACTCACTGAGGCGACGATTAAAGCAGCAAAAGACAAATAAAGCCGCGAACATGAAAACAATTTTGGCTATTTTGACGTTTTCTGCTGTTAAGTACATGAATAGTGTGGTAGAGTTGTCTGATGTAGAACTAGCTTATCTTTATCGGATGTTGTTTTTTTATTGAAAATTCCCCACAAATCTTAAAAATTCCAAATAATGATATACCATTTCGCCGTTGTTGCATTTTTCTTGGCCTGCGGGTGTCTTTTGGCACGAAAGGAGTCTAAACAATGACCACCTACCATATCGTAACTTTTCTTGTCTGTGTGCTTGTGGGATACCTGTTAGGCGCGGCTCTCAGTAAGGACTAATACTATGAACCCAACTATTGCCTATCTTTTTGTTTTCTTTTGTTTGTTCGTGGCGTGCTACTGTTACTATAAGGATAATAACCCAGACAACCCATGAAAAAAGCCCCGCAAATTTAAATATCTTCAAATAATATGAAAACTAAGCGTAAAAAGCCCAAACCAATTAAAGCGCCGACCGTCGCAATAAAAAAGATACCTCTGAATGAGGGCCGAAAAGCGCTTGGCTACTACTACGCGGAAGACCACCATATTGAAATAGAGAGAGACCAAACAGACAAAGAATTTTTTTCAACTGCCATCCATGAGCTTCTTCATGCTATGGCTCCATCGTGGGGTGAGAATAAAGTGCTCCGAGTCGAGAAAATAATGGCCGACGCTATTTGGAAACTCGGCTACCGGAGTCATCGTCGGAAGCGATAAGTCACTCCGTTGGTTCGGCATATTTCGCCCGCTTAAATGAGTTGTCCTTCTGCCATAAAGGTTGTAGATTTGTGTAGTGGAAGCATTTTTCTTGACCTTCAAGAGTAGAAAAGTCAAATAAAGCGCAGGGCTTAATATGGTCTATCATAATTACGCATTTTCTCAAATAATAACATCTATTCTAAAGTATTTTCGCGCAAATATGTTCATTGTAGTTGCAAATAAACAAGAATTTCCGTCCATTTGGCTCTTACAGGTGAAGTGTCTGGTCACAAATACGGTATTTGGCACTAGAATTGGTTCGCCGCAGCAATTTCCAGACGAAATTGTTATTAGAATCTTTGAAGAGAGCCACCAAAGGCGCGATAATCACTGGTGGATAGAAGTCGGCGAAATTCCTCTTCCGGCCTTGACTTAGGACACATAGTAGGTTAATATTTACGTATGAGCGATGAACTAGCCGTAATAATTTTGAAGTACTTTTGATAGCTATCTTCGTAGGGATGGTTCTTGGTACTATAGGGCTGTTTTTTGTTAATTACGTATTGAAATAATTATGAGTTCTAAGATTGACCCGCCTAAGCCGCCGATGTATGACTTCGATGCGGTAGATATTGTATATTGTATATTTTATTGTTATAATTGTGTGTTTCTTTTTAATTGCTATACTTCGGCACTGATTTATGTTACCTGAAAATCTAACGAAAGACACGGTCGATAGCAAGGCCAAAGTCAAACCAATCATCGCCAAATATACCATCGAGGATATGTATTATGCGGCGTATCAACTGCTGCTCGCGAAGGCTTCCGGTTACACAAAAAAGCGTATGACAGAAGACATTCATGGGGAAGCGGCGCAAAGGTTCTCAAGAGCGGTCGCGAATTTCGCAGAAGACAATGAAAATCTAGTTGTTATCTCTGATTATCTTTTGAAAAACCCCCGCAAATCTTAAAAATTCCAAATAATGAAACTGTCTATAGCTCTTCGTTTAGCCATCCTGACCTACTACTTCAATCGGTCGAGGCAGTACGAGATTAAAACGACTCAAATCGACGGCACCTATTTTAATATCGCCACCACTGCTAAATTCAAGTGGAATAAGGGCGCGGATGTTGACGCCATTTTTAATGCGGCGCGGAAAAGCGGGCTGTATGGACGAGCTTGCTCTGGAACTTTTTGGTTCACTCGCTCTCGCGTCGGTTACAAGACCGTCACCTACAAGACCGACGAGAATATTTTCCCTCTGACTGAAAAGGTTTGACATTAACAAAAATTACGGATATTGTTTGTATATGAAATTATCTGCATCATTCAAGCTGAAACCCGGCTACGAATACATCAAAAGCGGCGTTGTCAAAGAGGGGGATTTCGTTGTTTATCCTGCGTCTGCGAATCCTGAATACGCAAAATGGCATCCAGCAGAGGGTCTTATCGACTCGCCTGTGAACGAAGGTATTGTCGGGAACACGAGTAGCTCAAACACTTGGTTGGCTTGCCGGAAAATTGCCGCTCTTGTCCCCAAGGAGGGTTGCGAATTCGTCAAGAAGGGCGGGGACGTGCGGCTTGGAGATTTTGTTACTAACGACATGTTTTGGGGCCCTGCTGCTGGACTTGTTGGTCACGAAGTCGGGACTAACGGAAGAGTTAAGGACAGTCTTTTTAATAAGTTGAGCAATAAATGGTATGTCTGCCGACCGATTCCGGTCGCGCCGAAGCCAGCGCCAAAAGTAATTAAAATCACGGTCGAAATCGAAGGGAAGGTCCATTCGTTTTCAGTCACTATCTAATTCCTTGACTTGCCCAAATAATTACTATAACATATACCCACGATGAACGCAAACCACAAAAAGAATAAAACCAAAAACCGCATCGCCCGTCTCCTCAAGAAAGAAAAGCTCACCGAAGCTCAGGGCGCTCGCCTCAAGGCTCTGACCGGAAAGTGAACCAAAAGTAAACCAAATAAAGCGCAAATATATGACTCAACTACTCGCCCTGCTGGTTCTCGTGTTCTGTTTTTGTCTCGGCCCGGTTCTCTCCTATTGTTCGCTGCACTTCGCGTGGGGTATGGAGGTTAAGAGTTGGCCCGCGTTTTTTATCGTGTGGGTTGTCGGTATTATTAATCTCAGCGTTACTACGCTTGCTGTCGCGGCGCTCGGCAAAAAGTAAATCAGATAAAATCTTGACAAACCGCGCAACTTAGAATAAACTTTAACAGTAATAAAACATAACGAAACACCAGTATGAATCCTAACGATAACACTCCTAACCTCCCCACCGAAACCCCTGCCGCTACCACTGCGACTATCAGTATTCCCGCGCAGGGCAAAACTCGCGGTCGCCCGAAGGGCAGCCAAACCCTCGTGAACGTCACTCTCGGCAGTCTGACGGGTAAGTTCACCGACCCAACCCAACTCGTTCCCGTGAGTGCGAAATGGCTCCGCGCCCTCAATACCCCGGTGGCGGCATCCACTAAGACCGCTGCGGAATCGGTCGCCGCCGCGACGCCTGATGCGCCGGTGCAAATTACGGCGGGCGTTTAATTTCGGGAGGTGGGGAAAATACCGCGCCGCACCCCTTAGTTGGGGCCGGTTACAAATGCGGGTAGGCCAATATGAGTATGACTTGGCTCTTCTAATTTAAGTACTGGACGATAGAAATCACTAATAATTTGCAGTCATTAATTTATGAAATCTTTTGTGAAAGACGCGCACGGCGCTGCGGCGTTCAAAATTGGCGATTTGGTTGAATCTAAAACGCGTGGAGAACACATGGTCGTTTTGGTTATATCAAATCAGATTAACAATACCTTTTCTGGAGTTTGTCTTGTCCCCGATTCGCAGACATATTGGACGGATATAGGACTGTCTAGCAGTTTACTTAGCAAACATTGGAAGCATTGTCCTAGTAAGATGGTGATTGAATTCAATCGGTAAATATCATATTAAATATTAATTTTTCCTTGACACAAGTAGTGGATTAATGGTCCCATAGCTCAGCGGTTAGAGCAGGCGACTCATAATCGCTTGGTCACTGGTTCAAATCCAGTTGGGACCACCATTTTTGACTCAATACAGAAAATAGCAAATAAATGCCAAATAAAGCGGATTTGGTTGCCAAGGCGCGGGCATTCGCGCACGCTAGAAGGTTCGAGTCGTGACTGTATTGTTTTAGATTTTTCTTGAATTAACCTGTAAATATAGATATACTTCAAATATGCAAATCAACTATGTTCCCATTGTAGTTCCTGAGCGTAATGTCACCATAACAATGACCGAAAGGGAGGCGAGGTTATTGGCTTTGTATTTGGGCACTTGTTCTTCGCGAGAATTTGCAAATAGGGTTAATTTTTCTATCCGCGACTCAGGGGCGCAAATGAGACAGATAACCGACGCCAGCGAAGAAAGCGATATTCCATCGGAATTTGATAATTTGGTTTATGATTTGGAGCCTTCGTAAGTAGTTGAATGGCAGGGACTTGCGCCCGCGCCCTGCCGGTTTTTGTAAGTCCTTGATTATTAGTAGGTTATATTGATTCAAGATTTTCCTTGCTATCCGTGAGAGGACTGGGTATGCTTTACCTAATGATTAGCACTACTAAAGCACTTCGCGTCGGGGACGTTTTCCAAATCGCAACGGCTAACCCAAGCCATTTTTGTCACAACATCCTTTTGGCTCGTCGTAAAACTGGCCTGACAGTACTCCGCGTTGAAGGGAGTGGAAAATCTAGGAAAGACTTCCTTCTTTATTCCGCCTATGGCACAACCGCTTGGCGTGTCAAGACGTTTTCGAGCGTTTCTTTTCAAAACATTTAATTGACAACTAAAACATTATCAGGCATACTCTTACCAATGAAACAAATTACCGACCCCTCCCGCCTCCTCTCTGAATCCACTTACGTCCCCGATTTTATTATCGTGGAGAAGAAAGAGCCTGTCGCCCCCGCCTTAGTTGTCGAGCCTAAGCCTTTTGACGAAATTGTCGGACAAGATTCGGTCAAGTCGTCGCTTGAATTTTATCTCAAAGCCTATGGTCGCGGTGGAATTATGCCGCACTCTCTGTTCCTCGCCGCTAAGGGCCTCGGCAAAACCACGATTGCTTCCGCGCTTGCTCGCGCTATGAAGCGTATCGGCGACGAAAAGGCGAAACCGTGGTTTATCGTGAACTGCGCGACGCTTAAAAACGTCAAGCAATTTGTTAATCAGGTTCTATTGGGCTTGGTGCAAGACAAAGACGTTACCCTGATTTTCGATGAGGCGTCCGAACTGCCCAAAGACATCACGATGGCCTTGCTCACCATCCTTAACCCGAACAAGGGCAATTGCACGCAATTTAGTTACGACGATTACACTGTCGATATTGACTTTGCTCGCCAAACTTTTATCTTCGCGACTTCGGAATTCCATAAGGTTTTCCCGCCGCTCGCCGACCGCCTCTTGCGTATTGAGTTGGAAGATTATCAGCCGCACCATATCGAGAAAATGCTGGCGAAAAATGCGCCGGAAATTGACCTTCCCGCTGCGCGTGTCATGGCTACGGTCTGTCGTGGTAACGCTCGCGCCGCCGTGCTTTTGGCGAATAACGCGAAAACTCTGCTGGCCGGAACTGACAAGCAATCGTTTGGCCTGCCCGAATGGAATGAATTGCGCCACGCTCTGCGGATTCTGCCGCTTGGTCTGTCAAACACCGAATTGATTGTACTGCGACTTTTGGCGCAACGCAAAGAATCTTCCTTGACTCGGCTCGCGGCGAATACGGGCTTGTCTCGCGAAGCTTTGCAGCAATCGGTAGAAACCTACCTACAAAAAATGCAACTAATGGAGATAAGTACTGCCGGTCGCGGCATTACTGGAAAAGGTCTGGATTATTTGAAAGAGCTTGACGGCAAGAACCCTGCGGTGTAAATTAACCCTAATAAATAACAATATGAACAAAACACTAGTCCAATTCATTACTTCTCGCAAACATGGCCGGACGGCTGTCGTGGTCGCTACGTGCGAAGGGCGGCTCATTAAAATCGGCTGGTCTGCCGTCAATATCAAAGCGGGTGACAAATTCGACAAAGAGCGGGCGATTCGCATTGCCCTTTCGCGAACGAATGCCCACGCGCCGGAAAACGTGCCCAACCGCGTCAAGAAGCTCGCCGCTGAAATGTTGTCGCGTGCTCAAAAGTACTTCAAGGGCGCGGTTTTTATTTGACATCGGCCAAACTTTAGGCTATTGTCTTTATATGAAATTGACCTCTGAACAAGAAAAAGCTCTGACCGAAATCGTTGCTGACGAAACGCTCATGCGTATCGTACGACCTGACAAGGAAATCGCAAAACTGTTGGGTGAATTGAAGTGCCCGACTTGCGGTTCGCCGCTTATGTTCGGTGGCGAATCTTCGGTGTTCCGGTTTGTCGCGCTTGACTCTTTGGGCGAGGGCTGGCAGGACGGGAAGTCCAGTGGCGAATCGGCGCATTTTATGTGCCAGAAAAACGAGAGTCATGTGGTTTATTCAGTGGTACCGAAAGAACAGGATATTCTGGATTATTTGGAGTTAATTGATTTTTAATTAGGCTCGGTCCGATACGTAAGTCGCTGATAGTCAACGACTTATGGATTCGGGCTGGCGACAAGCGTAAGTTCTTGATAGTCAGTGGGTTGCGATACAGGAAATATTTATTGACTTTTGGTAACGGGTAGAGTAATCTCTTATATGGGCAAACCACTAGTACCTCATGGCGGAAATGACGTTGTTTATACTCCTGACGATTTGGCGTTAAGGATTGTCCAGTATTTTAATCCGACCGGTAAAGCCTTGGAGCCGTGCTATGGTGAGGGGGCGTTCGGCAGGGCATTCAATTCCTATGGGATAGGCTGGGACTGTTGCGAAATTGCCGTGGGTATTGACTTTTTGACTGCCGATATTTCTCCTAAACAGTACGAATGGGTTATCACTAACCCTCCTTGGTCGCAACTTCGTCCATTTCTCCAGAAAAGTATGGAAGTGTCAAATAATGTCGTGTTTTTGTGTTTGGTGAATGCGTTTTTTATGAAGGCGCGGGTCCGAGACATTGCCGCCGCTGGATTCGCGCTTAAAGAGATTCTCTATGTGGACACCCCGCCCAAACCTTGGCCTCAGACAGGTTTTCAATTAGGGGCGGTTCACGTCCAAAGGGGCTATAAAGGACTTGTGAAAATTGGTTGACTTCCCTAATATACTAAGATAACATCTATTAAATGAAAACCACAATCATTGAAAAAACTATCCTTGTCCCAACTACCGAGCACGTCGTTACTTTGGAAATGACCATGCGCCAAGCTTCGCTCTTGAGGGCGTTCCTCGGCTCTATACGGTTCGCGGATTTTCGCAGCGCTGTCGTCGAACGCAGGCCCGAAGAGGCCACAAAGATTACTCTGTCCGATGATGACGTTTGTGGTGACGTTTACGTTTCTCTTGGTAAGCACGTTCGGTAATACGGGTGGCGTAAGTACCTCACATTCAAGGACTTACGTATCCGCCCAGCCCGCAGCTATAACCCCTTGATAATCAACGACTTACGTATATGAAAATTGTTGTTGACTTATTCTCTTCTATTGGATACTCTCTGGCGTGAACAAAACACCAAAAGACCTACACGAAGAACTTCTCAAGATTCTCCGTGAGATTAGTTTCCTGAAAAGTTTTCTCGACAACGGAGAGACTGTGAGCGGTTCTTACGTTAAGGACTATCTTAAACTCGCAGAGCTTCGCAACCGAAGGCTGGAAATTCTCGCCGAGATGCCGGTTCCAAAAAATCCTGCGAAAAAACCTCGACAATCACTCGTCCAGCAGCTACTATCTAACCAATGAAAATCAACAACATTAAAATGTCCTATCAGGGGCGCGGCGAACAGCTTTTTGGCATCTGCAAGGGCACTAATGGAGAACTCAAGCGCCACGAAATGAGCCTTTACAACCACGGAGCCTATAACGGCGAGCCTCAGTGGATTCACGACGAAATGTTTGAATTCTGGACCTCCAAAGATAAAATGGAGAAGTATTTCAAAAACCGAATTCATCATGTCATTCAGGACAACGTAGCCAAGCCCAAGAAGAGCGCCCGCTTGGCTGCTCGCCAGAAGTTTGTTTATTTGGGTTATCGCGTGGCTGGCCTGCCTAATCGCCAAGTGAAACAACTCGCCCATGCCATTCGGCCAGAGGCTAAGGTGTGCGCCATTGCTGCGCGTCAATTCGCGTCCTTCTCGCGGGATACGGTGGTCGGCCAGCGCAAATTCTCGAAGACTGGGGAATTTCAAGACGAAGGTCTGGAACTGGGGCGTAACTTTAGCGGGCGACCCGACGAAGACGAATTGAATGAATTAGGTTCTTATGCCGTCGCAACTACTGGCGAGGTAGCCGTTACCGTCCCGGAGAACGAAGACTTGACCGATGGGTACTCTGCGGCTAAACTATAAAGGATGCTAATCATAATCCTAATGTTAATAAGCGCAACTCTCATTTTAATGTCTGTTCAAAAACTTAATAGTCCTTGACAATTTCCACAACCTAAAGTAAACTGTCCTAGTAATAAAACTGTATATGTCCAATAACAACACGTCCCACTATAATGCCCTCGCCGCCAAGTCCCAAAAGCAGGGGAATGGCCCGCTCACCGTAGCCGTCCCTATCGACGGTTATCACAATGACCGCTCCCCCAAAACCAAGAATCGGACGCTCACCGTCCTTTCGGGCGAGGGTCGCTCCACCACGCGCAACATGGTTCAGCGCGTTTACACTAACACCGGCGCGGACGGCAAGAAGTTCAGCGTCACCCGCCATGAGCCGCTGGTCGCTGGCCAGCCGTTCCGTCCCTTCACGCGCCACAAGCTCAAGAAAGATGAGCGCGGCAACGTCGTCGGCCTTGGTGCGCCGCAACCGTGGGTTTACCCCGGCGAGCGTGAGGGTCGGTTCGCCACCGCCGTTTTGAATTAGTCACAACCCCCTGCAAGCCAAGTACTTGCAGCTAGGGGCTGGGGGCTTTCGCAAGCCCTTGATTATCAAGTGTTTAGCCAAGCCTGATTAATACTGTCGCCGTAGATGTCTAGGCAAAGCCGATTAGCGGCATTCAAATCAAAGACATAAGTTTTGTCGCGACTATCGAATGCTTTCTTGAGGTCGTCCTCGAAAGACTTGGCGATGACATTAATCCAGTTCTTCCTCTGGAGTGAGTCGTGGGTTCGGCCCAAAAGAATTCTTTTCTTCCAGCATCGTCAGGCGTACAGCATCCTTGTCCGACGAAATGTTAGTTTTCATCATAGTTCAGTAATATTAAGCCGTCCGGTGCAAACCGTCAAGGATTTTCGCGCTTTATTGCAGCGATGCTTATTCAGAAACGAGCCGACGCACCAAGGACAAACGTGGAGGATTTTAATGGGTTTCATGTTAGTGTTTGTAACGGGAGACGTTTATTACTCTTTGATGTTATATCAATAGCATCCGAAGGTCAAGTGATATTTGAAGATTGTGTATGTTGTTGATTATTAAGTACTTACGACTTCCGCCAGCCGCCCAGCGTAACCCCTTGATATTCAGGGAGTTACGACTTACGGATGGCTGATTAGTGCCGCTTGTAAATCACATTAGCAATCCGACTATTCCAGCAGGCGCGACAGTCGAGACATTTATTTCCTTGACTTGGCGCGGGGCAGGTGAAGCCCTCTTTACTCACGCCCGACGTTTTCACACCGAGCTTTTTGGCCAACTTAAGGGGCGGCGCGCCTTCCATCATGTAGGCGCTAAGGCGCACAATTAAATTGCGTGGAAACGGCCCGACTTTGCGCACGAATTCGGCGACGATACCGTACTCGCGAGTAGGAAGCCAGAATTTAATTTTCGGCAAATTTCTGGCGACTTGGACAATTTTAATTAGGTGGGGCAAGTCTTGAATATCGCCAGAGTCATGCCAACGAAAATGTCCAGAGTATTCGAGTTTTTGAATCGCCAAAGTCATAGCTTCAACCCATTGCGGACTAGAAAGGGACTGGTAACGCCTTTCATGCGCCGCCTTGACAACATCAAAAAGATAATTGCCGCGCATTGCATAGCATTTATTACAGACGCTCCCCGCGACCTCTTTTAGCTTGCTGCCGGTTTTGCACCGTTCCGCGCTTGTGGAGTAAGTATAGCACGGCATTTTTGAAGGTTCGCCGAGTCCGCCGATTAGTGAGAGGGCTTCTTTAATATTCATTACAGAGAGAATAGCCTAGTCGAAAGAAAATAGCAAGGGTGATTTTGATTTATTTTTAAGTAGGTTCGGGGGCGCGTAAGTCGTTGAATATCAAGCACTTACGCTAAACGGCAGGGGACTTTTGTAAGTCCTTGAATATCAGCAAGTAACAGCCTGAAGACTTCGTAAAGGGACTACGTTTTTACGCCATTCTCTAGTACTAGGTCTGGCGGGCGCGGTACCTATCGGCCAACGCACATTTTCTCCGTGCAACATCGGAGAATATCTTTGGACTCTTAATCCGTGATATTTGACCTGTTTGGCTTTTGCTTTTTGGTAATTCCAATAATTGCAAACCTTGCCGTCTCTATAAAGAGGTAATAGGTCTGGCATAATGACAACAAATGTATCTTCCATAGGTTATTTTTTCAAGCATTGCCACATAAGTTTTTTATTAGCGTCGTGGTCGAGAGTCTTTTTATCGAGGATTTGGAAGCAAAAGCTCGCACGATTAGTAGTACCATAAGCTGCGATAATCTTTTGTGCCGCCTCCTTACGCGGCAGTCCAATCAAAGGCCCGACGAATCGCCCCATACCCGCCTTGATTTCGGCAACCTGCTCCCATGCGTCAGATACTTGAGAAGCGAAACCGCGTACCATATTAAAGCACTCGTAATCGAATTCTGTAACAAGTCTATCCTCGAATTCCGTATAGGGAGGATACCCATACTCCACAAACAAATCAAGAACTGTTTCAATATTGGCATTGGATTTGAAACGATGATAACAAAGATAGCGCGCGCTTTTGACCTTCTTTATTACTTGACCATTGGGAGAATAGACGCACAGACCCTCTTGGTCCTGTAGCTTTTCAACAGCGTCAAGCATTTCCGCGACAGACCCGAAATTAAAAACCCGTGGACGCCCAACGCCGAGGTCAAACGCAATTTTATCTAAAGACTCCTGACTTTCTAAAGAGTAGTCTGAATGCCAAATCAAACCAATAAGCCAAATCTGAGGTTTGTCGCCATAGTCTAGTACTATTTTATTGCTAGGCGTAGTCCACTCAAAAATCAGTGATACATTGCGAGAGTCAAGATGATAATTATTAAAAGCTTTTGGGTAGGCTTCAATCAATCCGTCAATCTCGTGGCCGTTCTCTAATGCGCGAGCGTCAACTGTGCCGCGAGTTCGGATGATAAGCCCGCCCTTATATTTGGATACAATCAAAGTCGAACCGTCAACCTTTTCAATGAGTCGATGGCCCTTTAGAGTAGTAGGTACAGGAGAAAGCTCGGGTTGCTCCAGCCAGTTGTAAAATTTGGGAAAAGAGGCGGAAATCAGTTCTCCGTCACTATTCCACAGAGAAGAACGAAACTTGAGGGTCTCTCGCGTGTATTTTGCGCCTATGTGATTAGGATTTACGAGAAATACAGTCTCGCCGTTGAACATACGCTCTTGAACGAGGAAGTTTTCGCGGTCAATTTGAGCAAGGTCAATCTTCATATAGGGATAATACTTGAGTTTTAATGGGAAGTCAATAACTTTTGTAAGCCCTTGCTAATCAAGTACTTACATAAATCGGCAGGCCACTTACGCAAGTGGTTGATAATCAAAGACTTACAGGGGACGAATCACCACATAATGAGGAGGGATAACGTCTTTGACCTTGATGAATATAGAGACTTTGGTTATAGCGTGCCAGTAGTCAAGCGATTCGTATTTGGGATTACGGTGGTTGATTTTATCGCCCTCGCGGACGTGCTCGTTTTGACCAACAACGCGATACTTGTAGCCGGGGAAGGTGCAGGTGTTTCTCATGGGTAGAGTATAGACTAGTAGGGGCTGAATAACAAGCATAATCTTTTATCTTAAAACATTGACTTTAAGCGCCAGATGGTATATAGTATTGGCAATGAAATTGACCTTCAACTTGGTGCGGTTTACTGCTTACGTCGGCAAAAACAAATGCGTATTGGAACGCAAGCGCGGCGGCGGATACACGCTCACCTCGAATACAACTTTTGTCTCTGGCGAATTCAAAACCTTAGCGGAAGTCGTGGACGCACTTGACAATGACTCAAGTTTCAAGTAATATCAATCAATGAAACTACTTGACCCGATAACGTTTTCTGATTTGCAAGTTATTGCGATTGCTGGTAGCAATGAATGTTCGCTTGAACGTAAAGGTAGCGGCTTTACCCTATTTTCGCATAAGACTCGCGTAAAGGGAGAATTTAATACCCTTGAGGATGTAATGGAAGCCCTTGACAATGACCCGAACTTCGTGTAAGATTTCACCTATGAAAACCATTATTTGTATATCGGCTAAGTGTTCGGATTTGTTCAGCGCGACACTCAAAAGAGACGGAAAGGTCATCGGTGAGTATTCAGGATATGTCCCTGATTTTCTAGGTAGTGATGGCGACTACATAGAATTAGACATTGAAATAATCAGTGGAAAAATTATTAATTGGCGGAAACCGTCGGCTGCCCAGTTAAAAATCTTTCAAGCGGGAAGTACTTCGTAGAGTCTATGGGCAGTGTCCCGTTTGGGATAGCAACTTCTGCCGAGTGATAAAGGGCATGACAATTAGAACACAAAATGACACATCTGTCTATTTCTTCTTTTAGATGGCTATAAGTTTTACATGCCGCGACCGCCTTGTTTTTAGTAGCTCTATCTAAGTGGTGAAACTGTAAGCAATTAATTCGCTTTTCTCCACAAACAACGCATGGATTTTCAGCACGGATTTTTCGTGTTATATCTAACAACCTTATACGGTTTTTTTTGCCAGACCGGCTAGCTATAACTTTTATTTTTTCAGGATTCGCTTTACGCCATTCCCGCGATTTCTTTGCCGAAGACTCCTTATTTAATATATAAAAAGTACGCCTACGCAATGACTGGCATTTTTTACATCTTCTATCTATGCCGTCTTTCCCTCCATTTGTATTTTTATAGAACTCTGAAACGGGAAGGCTATTATCACAAATAGAACAAATATAAGCGTCTTTCATGTAGATACTACACATTCCCCGGAAATATGAGAACAAGAAGACGTATATTCCCATTAACCAATCCCTAACCGAGCAAGCAACCGTAAGCACATGAATTGCATGTACTTACGACTTTCGCCTGCCCGTTTATGCAAGTACTTGCGTATCAGGGACTTACGTCACCATCGGAAGTAGCGGGTGGGCTTGAGCGAATAAGCGAAGGCAAAGCTTGCCATTCCCAAAGCACAAAGCCCAGCAGCAGTCACTCCGCCAAGAGCACTCGCAAACACCACACGAGCGGCACCGAACGCCACGGCAGTCGATTCAATCGGCGTGGCCTTGCAAGCCTCCACGAGGGCGATAATACCGCCAATGAAGCCGTACCAAACACCCATATACAACCCACCGACGACGCCAGCGACACAGAGCAGGAAGCCAAGGACATTAAAGAATACGTTAAGAGTTGTTTTCATGCTGTATATTATACTTAAGCTTACTGGAAATGTCAATACTGAAATCGCGCTTTCATTTGTTCGACTTTTTCTCGGGGAACGCCGTGGACGTTACCAAAGTCGGCTTTGACTATGATTTCTTGGACTTGGTAGTTATATTTTAAGGCAAGCGCAAAATAGGGAAGGGTTTCTTTGTGGGTGGTGTTTGTGTTTGATTGGATGATATACTCCTCTTCCCGCTGCATAGCCATTTCGACAGCCTGACGGCAACGGTGGTGACATTCTCTGAGCTTACTTGGGTCAAATTCATATTGGCCCTTATTGTTGACCATGTAATCGTCGGCCTCAAATGGGCCAGCGGCATTATAGGCTTTTGCTAGGGTTTTAGCCAATGTCGATTTTCCAGACCCACAAATCCCGCGCACAAGTACGAGTAGTTTCATACACAAATCTTATCTCCTACATTTGAATTGGTCAAGGGGAATCAGCTTCTCACTAAATAAATACTTAAATACCACGTCGCACTTAGCTTTAGGAAAGGCGAAAATCCTAACGCCGCCTGATTTGTCTATCTCGACTTTAATACCGGCGACTAAGAAGGTTTTCATGGGGTGAAAAATTTCGGGAACGTCAAATACACAAACACCACAAACGCCGCCGCTATACAAAAGAAATTAGCGGGCGGAGTCCTTTGGTTGCGACAGACCCTTGCCAAAGTTGGCAGACCCAAAAACATGAAAACAAACAAAGAAATCAGTTGAAAAAAGGTAGTCATAATATTAAGCCAAATTTCTCATCGGGGTGTAGGCGGTCAACCAATGCTTGCCGACGATATAGCCGACGTGATAGGTTTTGCCGTCCGTGCCGTCAACGTACATTTTTGATACGCGACTGCTGCCGTTGCCAATTTTCTTGCGTAGTTCGCGGACGGAACTAGTGCTGAATTTGTCGCCATATTGGCTAATGTAGAGGGTTTGTTTGCGGTTCATGTTAATGATGGTCTAAGGGTGTACCAATTGACTTCTTGGACATAATAGCTGGTATTTTTAGAAAAGTCAAGAGAAAATTCCCTTTTAGTATGTCCATGTGTAATACCTGATAGCATGAAAAGTCTATTTAACAATGTCCAACTTCAATTCCTAAAAGATAACTACAGTTCCCGTGGGGCTAAATTCTGTTCTAATGAGCTAGGATTTAGTGTCAAGAGAATACGCGCAAAAGTTAATAAACTTGGCTTAAGTCTGTCCAAATCGTTTAAGTCTGAAATACAAAGGGCTATTGCTAAATCTCGTCCTCCTAAAACCGCCTCTGAATACTCTGTAAATCCTGAACAGTTTTTCTCTATTCAGACCCCAGAAGTTGCATATATGCTTGGATTGATATGGGCTGATGGGACCGTATATCAGAAAGGCTATTATAACAAAGTTACGCTCGAATGTCAAAGGGAAGATTTCGATATTTTTATCGAGACCTTGTTCAAGCTAGGCAAATGGGCTGTTTCTTATAGAGATAGGCCAAATAGAAAAGAGCAGGGGGCTGCTAGTATAAGTAATAAATTGCTTGTCAAATTTTTAATTGATAATGACTACAAGGCGAAATCAGCAGCTTCAGCAGATAAAATACTCGCTAAAATACCGGAGCATTTGCAAAGGTATTGGTTCTTAGGCTTGATTGATGGAGACGGATGCTTTTACATAAATGAAAAAAACTCCAATTACCAGTTGTGTATAGCTAGCTCGTATGAGCAAGACTGGACTTATCTAGTCAATCTCTTCGCCGAACTTGGAATAAAATCTAGTATCAGTAGAAGGGTACAGGGCAAAAATAAAAGCTCGGTTATCCGCGTAACAAATAAGAGAGATATAATTAAATTCGGAAACTACATTTATCAGACGTTCGACACAGATAAAATTGGATTACCGAGAAAACACAAAAAGTTCTTAATAATCAATGATGCCCTACTGAGGCAATCGACTTTCCGCTCATAATGGTGAGAATTTCAGGGAATGTTACCGGACGCTTGAAAACGTCCCATCCTACGTCAAGAATTTTGCCGCATTTGCCGTCAGGGAGCGAGTTAGGGATTTTTGAATGCTCATGTCCGTGGCACATTATAGAACCGTGCGCCATGCTATTCCAACTCAATAAAGGATAATGACTCAATACGCAATGATGCCCGTCTATTAGCATTTCGCAATAGTTGCCGATAAATACAATATTACGCCATTTGTGAGGGTAAACCTCCAACCCCTCGCCATATTTTTGGGCCATTTCGCGCTTAAATACAGGCCAAAGAACAGCGTTGTGATTGCCCCACAGAGTATAAATAACGCCCGGAATTTTGTCAAGCACGCAAATAGCTTGTTCTTCCGTGGCGTTGAGGAACATATCCCCCAAATGAATCAATACGTCAAAATCTTGGAGCGTGGCAATAACCCCAGCATTATGTTCTTCTACGTTTTTGAAGCCGCGTCCGCCGTAGAGGAATTCTTTTGCATGATAAAAATGTAGGTCGCTAGTCAGCCCGATACGTTGTGCCGCACTGTTAAATTTTAGGAATCTATTCATATCCAAACACTATCCTACGGCGCTCAAATAGTCAATCAAACTTTAATAAAAAAACTCCCAACAGCCAAAACGCTAGCGTGGTCGGTGTCTCTGAAATTCCTGACTGGCATGAATTCATCGAGGCTAGTCACGTAAACCATCGCGTCTTGGTCAAGTTGCTCCGGGGAGAGATTATTAAGGCGGCGAAGAAGTTCTTTGTAGGTGATTTGCATAAGTAGACAATAGTCTATCCGTTAGAAGAAGTCAATGGTTTATTTGTAATAGTTGTAAGTGCTTTATTACCAATGACTTATGACTTTCGGCAGGGCGTTCCCGTAAGCCCTTGACTATCAGGCACTTACGAGTCCGCCGTGTTCACCCCCTAGGCGAAAGAGATAATATTTTCAGCCTTAATCGAAAAACACGCGGGCGCGTCGTCTTTGTCCTTGACTTTCTCGCTGGCGAGCAAGTCGCATTCGACTTCCGCGTAGTGGACAACTTTGCCGTTGCGAAACCAAGTAGTCTGCGGGCGGGCGTTGCCGCTGGGCGGATAAAACCGCACGTAAGTTTCGCCCTTGTGCGCGATGGTGAAGGGGAATTCGGCCCATTCGCCCCAAACCAAACCTTGAGCTTGGACACCATCGGCGCGTTTTTCCTTGACGGCGGCGGTGTTTTCGTAGTCGATACCGGAGCGCACCGTCGCAGCGACAACTTTCCAGACGGTATCGGTGCAAGTTTTGAGCGTTTTCACCGGACGCCGCCACGATACAGAGACGTTCTGGCCCCTGCGGGATTTCATCAGGGCCAACATTTTCGCGAGTTCAGATTGGTTCATAACTTTTTTATTTGTTTTACGTTTACCGTGAGGAAACTATACTTGATGCGTGAGAGAAAGTCAAAGATTAAATTGAGAAATTTTTGATTACCTTCGCCGGTTTGTTCCGTTCCAGTAGAGTTGCCATACGTAGAGAATAGCCGAAGGGCTGGCGGATAGCTAGAACTATTTGGATATTTTATGAAATTGTTGTAAACCGTTGGTTATCAAGGGGTTACAAAAATCCGCAGGGCACTTCTGTAAGTGCTTGATAATCAACAAGATGGCAACTGCTGGCCTCGAACCAGCTTATCTAAATACTCTTTCGCAATCCCGCGCTATAGACACGGAGGGCTATAAGGAGTGTACACTCCTCGTCACCTGAGTACTGAGCGTTTTACCGCGTTAAACTAAGTCGCCATTAAATTGTGCTATTCGGCCAAACCTACGCCACCACGGCAATGAGTTTGTTTAACTGGAAATCTTCTGAGTCCAGACCGTTATTTCAGTGATAAGAAGCGGCAAGGTTCTAAGTCAAGTGACTTCGTCGTTTAGGCAGCTTTGCATTGCCGTTGCTTGAACTCTGTCGTTTCTTATCTGCTACTATCTTACCGGAGAATTCTGTCAATGTCAACGGAAAAAATTAAATGAAGTACAATTTACCGTTGTCGCCTTTATACAAGTCGCTCCCGCCCATTTTACGCGCAGCATTCGCCAAAGATTCCTTCACAGATTCATCATAATCACGGTCAAGAAAGCCCGAACCGTGCCCGTTGCGCGTCAGCCAAAAGTCGATACCGTTCTGTTCGTCGTCTCCCGCTTGCGCGAGAAGCTCGGCGTTTTGAGCCTGAAATTCTTTACAGGTTTTGATTGCTATTAATAAGCCGTCCTTGGTGAGTTTTTCGTCCATTCGTTTGGGGCCACTGGTAAATCGGTAGTCTTGACCGCCCAAGCCTTCGCTGTCGTCGTTTGTCCAATATGCGGCGATAAGATAGGCGCGAGTGAACTTAGAGAGTTGATTGAGCAGTTGGGATTTTGTCTTTGCCATAAAAATATAATGCCCGAAATTTGTTACCGTGTCAAATAGGTATTTGATTTGGACTCAAATACTTTCAACAACGTAGGGTTCGAGGGTTCGCGTGCTAGGTTTCCCTACCGCCGCCGCCATATACGTTGTTTCTATCTGCCAAGAGTATGCCTGCGGCACAGGAGAAAAGCAAGAACTATTTGCAATTGTTGTAAGTGGCTGATTATTAAGTACTTATGACTTCGCGCAGGGGACTTTCGCAAGTCCTTGATTACCAACGGTTTACGCCGCGACCGCCTCTTCCTCGCCCTCTTCCGCGTCGGCGGATTCAGCCGGATTCACCAGCGCCATAAGCGCATCAAAGCGTTTTTGCGCTTGACTTGCGGCGGAAATTAGGAGTGAGTGGTCGCCCTGAAGTTTACCAAGCCAATTCTGAAAATACGCTTGCGAATTGTCAAACAGCCCTTCCGCGTCGATTCCACAATGAGTCAAGAACAAATTCGCGCCCAATTCCGCAACCAATTCTTCTTTGGCGTAAGAATCGCTGCCGAAATTCGTGTCGAATTGCACGCCGCAAGCTTTACCCATTGCGTGAGTGAGTTCATGGAAGAGCGTTTTGTAATAGTTCGCGGTAGTTTTATACTGCTCGGCGTGTGGCATTTTAATCGCGTGAAGCGCCGGGACATAGCTCGCGCCGTCCGCGCCGTGAGTAATCGGGACACCAGAGGCGAGCGCGAGTTTTTCGGCGAGGGCAATCGGCGAGAAGTTTTTGTTCGGCATTTCGCGCCGTTTGATGTTGCCGCCTTCAATGTCTTTAAGATTAAAAACGGTATAGTACACCATGTAAAAGAACGACTTTTTATTTGGCTTTTCAGGGGTTTTGGTATAGAAGCAAATCGGGATACCCTTCGCACCTTTCTTAACCATACCGCCAGCAGCCTTAGCTTGGTTGAACGTCAGATACTCAGAGTCCGCGCCAAAGTAAGACGCGAGAAGAATATTGATGCCGCGATATTGGCGCTTGCTTATAGCATTGCAATAGCCCATGCCAGTGAATTGTCTTTGCCACGGCAAGACTTTGGTGGTCTGAATGGCAGTAATGAACTTTTCGGCGATAACTTGTGCAACTTTCATGCGTTAATTAAACACTATTTAACGTACCGACACAAGAGAATAATTGCGATATTTGATAATAGTCGTAAACCGTTGGTAGTCAAGGGGTTACGAAAATCGGCAGGGCACTTTTGCAAGTGCTTGATATTCAGAGAGTTACAGCGGAATATACTCCCTAGTTTTTCTCCTGTTTTCAGTGAGTTTGACGCCACGAAACCCGCCAGCCCATTCGTTAAACACTTCGTCAGCAGTAGCCAAGTTATACCCATGATAACAACAGCCGTAGCCAGTGACGGTGACTTTATATTTACATTTGTTTGTCATAAATGTTACTTCCCTTGATAGGTTTTGATTTCTTCAGCGATGCGAAGTAGAGAGACTTTTTTGTTACCGCCACAATTACCGCTAACAGATTTCGCCACCTGTCGGTTAAACACCTCCTCAGCGGACGATTGCGAGTCGCCATCATAAAACACGTCAAAATTACTGACAACCACTAAGTATCTGCTTTTTTCCATGCACAGATACTAACCTAACTATAGCCCGAATACAAGCACTAATTAAAATTAAAAACCCATTGACTTTTAATAAGCCCCAGTGTAAATTCAGGTATGATACACAACCTCTCCAAAAAAACCTTCCTCTCTCAAATATTCATAAAGAATGCGCCGCCAATCTGCTGCTTGGTGCTGATTCGTCGGCTTTACGCACTCGACGCCAACAAGCGCAAGGCGGCGCGGGACGGCGAGAAGTAAGTCGCTGATTATCAAGGACTTATGGCTTCGGCCAGCCCGTCTCCACAAGTACTTGTGGATAAGGCACTTACGACTACTTGGCGGGAAAACATCCCCCGATATAGAGCAGATGGCGACGATTGAAAGCCGCGTCCGCAGCGCCACGCACCCGGCGCAAATCTCGCAACGCTTTCGCAATGATTGCCCGCCCATATTTCGACGGCGAGCTTGCGGAATTCGCGACGAGCCACTGGCAGGCCGCATGATAGGAGGCAGGGTAAGGATTCATTTGATATAAAATACAGTGTCGCCGCGTAAAAGTCAAGATAAATAAATGACATGCCCCGCCGCGCTAATTGCTTCCATGCCATTTTGCGCCGAATTGACATTGCCCCGAGCGTGCTTTGCGGGCGCTTTGAAGCTTGCGGGCTTGAAAATGTCGCCGGTTTGATTGTCAATAAACGCAATAATGTTGCGCGTTTTTTCCTTGCCGTCGTGGTCAACCTCGACGCCCAAAACTTTGGTGTACTTGGTCCCGGTGGTGGTGTTGACCTTGAATTCGCGGAAATAGGTCAAACCCATTCGCGTTTTGTATTCGTTGAGACGCTGGGTGAGTTTCAGGAGGAATGTCGTAATCATTGCCAAGAGACTACCTGAGATTAGGCGCGAAGTAAAGCAGTATTTGATATTAAATGACGATTGTTGTAAGTCCTTGATTATCAGCGCGTTACGCTTAAAAGGGGCAGTCGTCAATTGACTCGGGGCGAGCTTGCGGCTCTGGCCCAAGTGTCACCCGTGATTCGTGCGGATTCGCCGCATAATAAGCGTTTGCCCCCGCTTCTTCTAATTCGCGATTGCACTCAAATTCAGGATGTTCGCAGGGCGGGCCGTCATAAAACGGGTTTCTTTCCCAAGAATCGAAATGGGTAAGAACCCACGCTTGCTCGGGATGGTCCGCGCCGAAATTTCGGGCGTACTCCCGGCACGATTCCGAAGGGGTAGCCATGTGGTCCGGTGCATCTTCTTGCCAGTGATTAAACATAAGCAAAGACTACTCGACCACAGCACGATAGTCAATGGTTATTTTTATTATTTGTAAGGTGTTGAGTATTAAGGACTTATGACTTCCGGCAGGGCGCAGGCGTAACCCCTTGGTATTCAAGGAGTTATGCCGCAGACCCTACTTAACGGTCGCGAACGCGGCCCCATCGCGGAAAAACGCAACGTTCCTATCTGAACACCAGCCCGTGAACGTGTAATTCCGCCCTTCATAGGCGAGAACTTTGCGCGAAATCTTCTTGACATCATCCCAGCCTGCGGGACAGTCGATAGTCAGGTAATACCCGAGTCCTTCACGGTGATTGGCTGAGAGAATCGGAACGAGGTTGTTTTGAATGGTGGCGGTCATTGGGAATACAGTATATTATTTAATACGGCGAGTCAATTAAAATCACGCGTCTGGCGACATTTCTTTCGTGGGCGCATTGTCCATTTCGCGCTCAACCATTCCCCGGAAAACATTGAAAGCCTCAAATAGCGACTCTCCAGACGCTCCGTTGTTGCTGGTGGTGCTCTTGCATGGGCCGAAAGAACAATAGACAGTGAAGGTTCCGTTTTCGGATTCGATGACGACGGGTTTACCGCAACAGGGGCATTTCATGTAGAAGAGACTACCTAATGCGCGGCGAAATGTAAAGAACTATTTACAAGTTTTCATTGTTGTTGTAAGTGCCTTATTATCAAGGACTTGTGACTTGCGGGAGGGCACTTTTGCAAGTGCTTGATAATCAAAGAGATAGCGCAGCCGGTCTTCGCCTGTCACTCTTTGGTATGGTAGCCAAGAGCCAGATACGTAAACTGCAACGCGCTAAAAAATTTGGCCCCAGCCCTGTTTAGGTGGTGGGGGTGGCTAGAATTTTTAAGGCTATTTCAAACGCTGCCACTCGATGAACTTACGCCCGGAAATTAATGGACGTTATCGTACGTAATCCTGACGCTGGTCGGTTCCAGAGGTCTTTCAACCTGATAAAGAGATATTACTTGGCCTTGCGAGGATTAGCAAGAACTTTTTGGACTTTTTTCCAATAATTGTCAGTCGCGGCTTGTTTGCTAGCCCAGCCCGGTCCTGAATTGTGAAGGCGAGCGAGAATCTCAAAGTCTTTATCCTTAAACGCCTTGGGTGTGTACCGTTTGAAGTAGGCCGTAATCACCATTTTCGCGACCGTCCTATTGTAACAATCGTCGTGTTTGTACTTGACAAGGGACTTGTCGAAGTCTTGAGCATCGTGAAAATAGGCGGGCCGGATTTGATAGATGCCGATGGCGTTTTCTTTTTCATTGAAAGCGCGGGCGTTATTACTTGACTCTACAGCAGCGAGCGCGGCGCAAAACTGCTCAAAAGTCGCCGCTTGAATGTTTGCGGCACAGAGGACAAGCGCGAGAATCAGCTTTAATTTCATGTCTTTAGACTACTCTATAACGTGGTGAGAGTCAAGGATTATTTGCGATTGTCGTAAAGTGTTGAATATCAAGGACTTGCACAAACGCGCAGGGCACTTTTGTAAGTGCTTGAGTTTGAAGGGGTTATGCCCTGTAGTCGAGAATGTCGATAACAGACGCGAATTGCTTGAATGTCCAATTCACCATTCGCTTGCCAAGCGGGTCGGCGTGGCGGGCGCGGAGGAGAAACTTGCCCTTGTGCATCGCTACGTACGCACCATCGGAACGAGCTTCCGTGCGCGTGCGCGATTTCATTACGGTGAATCCGCGCTCGGCCAGTTGATTCGACTCGCGGAGGGTGAAGGTTGTTTTCATTGGGGATAGATTAGCCGATTGTCGAGGCGGAAGTCAAGGACTTTCTTTTGGAAGGAAAGCGTTCTTTGTAAGTAGTGCGGAGTTCTTCAATGCGCCTCCATTCGGGAGGGGTGGCGTTCAATTCGGCCTTGTTACGAATTGCGGCCTCTTTGCAACAATGGCCGCAGGTGAAATTGTATTCGCACCGACAGTCTATGCTTCTCGCTTTTGCCATAACGATATATTACTTGAATCCCCGATAAATAGCAAGCATCATCGCACAAACATGCCCCTATTCGACATGAAATAAGCGCGGCATTCGGCTTCCGTATCCCGAACGAATAGAATCAGGCCAGACGGCTGGCGCACACAGGCGAATTGAGTTCCGTGTTTGACAATTTCAAATGCAATGTTTTTCATGGGCTTAGTATGTCTATGGGGAGGTATAAAAGCAAGAACTATTTTCAGTATTTGATAATTGTTGTAAGGTGTTGATTATCAAGTACTTGCGCGAATCGGCAGGGGGCTTTTGTAAGCCCTTGATATTCAACGGGTTACGTCAGTCCGACGTATCCCAATTTTCGGCGCACAAGTCCAATTCGCCATTCGCGCCCCTTTTATACCATCCTTGACCCCAGCGCGGCTCCTGCCCTTCTTCGACCTCAATAACGAATTCCGGGAACTCCGCCGCCACGGCGTCAAACGATTTGCGCGGTTGTGTGTAGGTCGCCCAGTCATAGGGACCATCCTCCATAAATCCTTCGACCTTGCCGTTCTGTTCCGCTACGATTACAATGTTTTTCATTGGCGAAAGACTGCCTGAAGCTGCGGACCAACACAAGAAAAGAATCAAATTATTTTTATTTGTTGTAACGTGTTGAGTGTCAAGTACTTACAAATTCGCGCAGGCCGAAGCCATAAGCCCTTGATATTCAGGCACTTACGGCTCGCCGCATTATTCGCCGCCCATTTCGTTTCGGTCTTCGTAACTCCCGTCAAGGTAGGCGTCCTCGCCCCCCTCGGGCGAGTCCTCGACCCCCTCGGGCGAGTCCTCGACCGTCACGCCGTCGTCGCCGCCGTCGTCGCTGCCTTCGTTGCGGTAATCGTCGGCCTCGTTGGCGTTGTAGTCCGCCAAATCATCTTCACCGCTACCGGCACCCGTATAGTATTCGGGATTTTCGGTAACGCCACAATATCCACAGTAAGGAGCATCTTCGCACATAAGTTTTAATTGATTGAATTTACTGCCGACACCTTACACAATTTCCGCTTGGCTGTCAAGCCATTCGTTGAATTCCGCCAGTTCTTCGGGCGACATTTGAGCGAACGCCGACATTTCCGATTCCGCAGAGAGGAGAGAGAAGTTATTCATTGGCAAAAGCATACAGCCCGGTGGGGTTAATTACAAGCATTATTTTGCATTAAATGTAATTGTTGTAACGTGCTGATTATCAAGGGGTTACAAAAAGCGGCAGGGGGCTTACACAAGCCCTTGATATTCAACGGGTTGCTACTCGTCGCCGTAAATGTCGCGAGCCTCCGCCTCGCCGATGTAGTCGGGTTCTTCGCCGACATAGTCCGCATCTTCAAGGTGCCCGAGGGAGGCGGGTTGGAACGTGCAGCCACTTTGGACCGCTTGCGGATATTCGGCGAGGGCGGACTCCAAAGAGGTGAAGTCGTCAATCCACTCGCGCCGCTGCTGGCCCGCCAGAACAGAGCTTCGCCCGTAGGTGCTGATTTTATAGACGGTGAAAATGCCTTCGCCATTCTGATAAGTCGCGCCCCGTGAGCCTTGCTCAACTGTGAAGTATTCTTTCATTGGTGAAAGTCTAGCTGATAGGACCGCACAAAGCAAGACATTGTTTTGTATTCGTTACGATTGTTGTAACGTGCTGACTATCAAGGGGTTACGAAAAGCGGCAGGCCGTAGCCACAAGTGCTTGATATTCAGGCACTTATGACAATCGGTCAGAAAACCGTTTTCGGGTCATGCACGCGCTCGAAACTGATGCTGCCGCCGCTCAAATCCCGGAAAAGCTCGCGAGTGACGCCATTGATGGTGCGCTTGCCGGTCAATTGAAGGATGAGCTTCGCCTCGGCGGGGTTGACAAGGTATTCAAGGGGCTGGCCGTAAGAGACGCGAACGAAGTATTGGATTTTTTTCACTTGTTTTTTATGTTAGATATTCCGAACGCTGAACAGCATAGTGTAATGGCTATTAAAAGCAAGGTAATAATGAGCATCGCCTTGTTTATCTCACAAACACCACCTTATCGAAATCGCCGAGCACGACGGGCAGGCGCGACAAGGGCACGCCGCGCAGCTTGTAACCATCGCGTTCGGTGGCGTAGACCCGACCGTATTTCTTACCGTAGAATGAAACGAGTTTCTTTTCATCGCAGGCGCGAACTGCGATAAAAACTTTATTCGCGTGGAGATAGGAGAGTTTTAACATGGCGCTAGATTACAGCGGCGCGGCCTGCGATACAAGACATTTTTGGTTATTATTTACGATTGTTGTAAGTCGCTGATTACCAAGGAGTTATGACTTGCGGGAGGGCACTTACCTAAGTGCTTGATATTCAACGGGTTACTTCACGCCGCACGCCTTGAGGAACAGCGAGCGTTTGAATTTGGGATTTTCCTTTTGGAAGCGGTCGGCGAAGGCGTCGGCGACCACGACTTTGTAGGCAAGACCCTCAAGAGTGTGCGCGGGAATTGCTGCGATGACTTCGGCGACGAGTTGGAATGTTTGTGTGGTAGGCATAGTGTTATTGTGTTTTTGTTACTAACTATGGATAGTGTGCCTGATAGAAAAGAGATTGTCAATAAAAATTACGACTTTTCTTCTTCAACAAGGCCGCGCAATTCGTTGACGCATTCTCTGGCCAATTCGGTGCAATTGCTGCGGCGTTGCAAGGTGAGCGTGTGCCAATGGCGAAAACTGTATGCGCCGCCAGTAAAGGAATTGTCGCCGGTCTGAAAATTCCATGACTCGCCGTTAGTCGTCGCGATGGTAACTGGCATTGCTGGCGTGTTGTCGTCCGTGTCGTCACTGGCGCGGAATTCGTCTTGAATGCCCGGTTTAAGACTAATGAGAAGCGAGCGAATTTCTTTGATTGTCATAGGTTTTATTTACTGATGAGAGATTACTTGAGAAAATGCGGGGTGTCAATAATTAAAACCATGAAACAATCTGCTTGACTGCGGCCAGTTTGTCGCCAAGCTCGGCGAGCGTTCTACCATAGGCCGGGGTGAACACTCCTTTCGATGAACCAAGAGCGTAGGTTTGCCATCCCGCGCCAGTGCGGCGAATGCGTTGCGCGCCGTTACAATAGCCGATATACTCGCCTTTTCGGAATCCAGATTTTTCAATGTTTGGGGGCATAATTTTTATTTGCCTAAGTGTGCCCGGTTTCGCTCAAATAGTCAAATACAAAGCAAACAAATTTTGCCCAAATACCCCGAAATAGCGAAATAGACCAAATA